>Ga0307416_100001771_pt1 | contig 11966 bp, 10 predicted proteins | sample DK1Cmetagenome_2_FD_203821 | JGI IMG/M metagenome (GOLD analysis project Ga0307416, IMG submission 203821) | Maize rhizosphere microbial communities from greenhouse at UC Davis, California, United States - DK15-C-3 | ecosystem: Host-associated > Plants > Roots > Rhizosphere > Soil | place...
GAAGAACGTGGAAAAACCGACCCGCGCGGGCGTCCCCAACGAGTCCGGCAATGGCCTGTCGAACCGCCGCGGCACCGTTGGGCTCGCGCGCACCGGCGACCCTCACAGCGGGAACGCGCAGTTCTATATCAACTTCGCGGACAACGCCGCGCTCGACCCGCAGCCCAGCCGCTGGGGCTACGCGGTCTTCGGCCGCATCGTGGAAGGGATGAACGTCGTCGACGACATCGGCGCCGTCGCCACCGGCGAATACGGGCCGTTCGAGAAAGACGCGCCGCTCAAGCCGGTGATCATCATCAGGATCGAAGAAGTGAAGTGACGACGCTCTTCATCTCCGACCTGCACCTCGACGGCACGCGGCCCGACATCACCGCGCAATTTCTCGAGTTCCTGCAGCGCGAGGGACGCCGCGCCGAGGCGCTGTACATCCTCGGAGACCTGTTCGAAGCCTGGATCGGCGACGACGATCCCGACCCGGGCAAGCGTCGCGTCATCCAGGGCCTGCGCGCGGTCAGCGACGCCGGCGTGAAGACGTTCCTGATCCACGGCAATCGCGATTTCCTCATCGGCACGCGCTTCTGCCGCGAAACCGGCATGAAGCTGCTGGACGACGGCACGGTCATCGACGTCTACGGACGCCGCGTGCTGCTGATGCACGGCGACCTGCTGTGCATCGATGATCATGCGTATCAGCGTCTGCGGCGCATCGTGCGCAATCCGCTCGTTCAGTTCACGCTGCGCCGTCTGTCGTTGCGACAGCGACAGAGGCTGGCGGAACGCATGCGCGAGGGGAGCAAGGAGCACATCGCATCGATGGATGTCGCTGCTCCGCAGATCATGGACGTCAACCAGGATGAGGTGCGACGCACGTTCGAACGCTACGGCGTCGATTGCATCATTCATGGCCACACGCATCGCCCGGCGGTGCACGAGATGCAAATCGACGGCAAGCCGGCGGTGAGGATCGTGTTAGGGGATTGGTATGAGCAAGGCAGTGTGCTCAGGTGGAACGAGCGGGGGTTTGAGTTGGCGGAGTTGGTAAACCCGAGTGGAACCTGAACTGCTGATCCGGCGACGTCGCCAGCTCCGCTTCAATTTCCGCCAGATGCTTCAGCCGCGCCCGCCAATCCTGCTGGCCAGCCCGCTGCTCCGCCAGTCGCATGTACACCGTGTAGTGACGCGCTTCCGATGCAGCGAGTCCTTCGTAGAAATCGCGCAGCGGCGCCTTCAACCTCGGCGCCAGACCCACGAAGCGCTCGTGTGACCGCGCCTCGATCAACGCGCCGCACAGGAGCAGATCGATCAGCCGTCCGGGATCCGAACGACGCGTCGCCGCCCGCAGCCCATCGGCATATCGGGCGGGCTTCATGCGCACGAACGGCACGGCCAGCTCCTGCATCATCTTCTGCACCTGCTCGAAATGCCGCAGCTCTTCGCGCGCGAGGCGCGACAGACGATCCGTGAGCTGCAGATCGTCCGCATAGGTGAAGATCAGGGCGAGTGCGCTCGACGCCGCCTTCTTCTCGCAGTTCGCGTGATCGACCAGCAGCTCGCGCCACCGCTCGCTGGCGACTTCGAACCACCGTTGCGGCGTCGGCGCGAGCAGAACGTCGTTCAACGCAGCTCCTCGATCTTCGCCAGCAGCGCGCTCGCCGACGCAAGACGATGGATGGGATCTTTCGCGAGCAGCTTGTTGATCAGTTGCTGATAGTTGCGCAGCGCCTCGGGCAGCAGCGGAATCGGCGCGTTGGCATGCATGTAGACGACGCCCATCGGCGACTGGGCGAGGTACGGCTTCTGGCGCGTCAGCATCTCGTAGAAGATCACGCCGAGACTGTACAGATCGCTGCGCTCGTCGAGCGTCTGGCCGTGCCCCTGCTCCGGGCTCATGTAATAGGGCGTGCCGAAGATCTCGCCCGTGGCCGTGATCTCCGCGTCGCTCTGGACGTGCTTCGCCAGGCCGAAGTCGATCAGCGCGACCGAGTCGTCGGCGCGCAGCATGATGTTTCCCGGCTTCAGATCCCGATGCAGCACGCCAACCGCATGCACGACTTGCAGCGCGGCCGCCATCTGCGCCAGGTACGTCAGCGCCTCGCTGCCGTCGAGCCCGCTGGCGATCACCGAGCGCAGGTCGCCGCGCGGAAAATATTCCATCGCGAGATAAGCGTGATCGTCGGCGATGCCGAGATCGAAGATGCGCACCACGTTCGGATGACGGACCTTCGAGATCAGCTCGTATTCCTGCATGAAGCGCGTGAACTGCGTGTGCTCGTCGCCTGCGCTCGGCGAGTCGCGCAGCACTTTCAGCACGACCATCTCGCCCGCCCGCTCGCTCTCCGCTAGATACACCGCTGAGGTGCCGCCGATCGCCAGCTCGCGCACGAAGCGATGGCCGCGAATGGTGACGGAGCCGAACTGCGACAGGCGCTCCGCTTCCGGACCGGTCCGCAGCAATGAGAGCTGCTGACGTCGCTGCACCATCGCGGTACGCAGCACGTCGGCCATGCGCCGATGATCGATGCGCTCACGCGTGAGACAGTCGATGGCGCCGCGCTGCGTGACACGCTGCGCGAGCGCCGGATCGTCGCCGCGCGCGAGATAGAGAATCGGCGGGAAAGCGTTGCGATGGAGCAGGTTGTCGAGCCACTTCTCACCCTGCCCGCGCTCGATGCGGTCATCGAGCAGGACGACGTCGTAACCGACCGCGTTGAAACCGGAATGCAGCCGGCCTGACTGCAACGGCGCGTGGATGCGACATTCCGCGTCAGGCCAGATGATCGACACGTGCTGCTCGAGCGCGCGCCCGAGCTCGGTGTGATCCGTGATGATCAGCAGGCGCGGCGCGCCTGAGGAGCTGGTGATCGGTTGTGAATGGATGTCGGGCACGGATTGTCGGGCTGAAGCCCGACCTACAGCCGACCTACACGGCGCGGATCGCCTTCAGCGAGCCGCGGTGCAGCTGCTTGCGGCGTGCCTTGGCTTCATCCGAGCGCTCTTCCTGCAGGCGCGCGAGGTAGCTCGGCGTGACGTCGCCCGTGACGTAACGGCCGGAGAAGCAGGAGTCGTCGAACTCCTGGATGTTGGAGTCGTGGTGCAGACAGGCTCGCACCAGGTCATCGAGATCCTGGTAGATCAGCCGGTCCGCGCCGATGAGCTTTGCCACTTCGTCGTCGGTGCGGTCGGCCGCAACCAGCTCGGACGTCGCAGGCATGTCGATACCGTAGACGTTCGCGAAGCGCACCGGCGGCGCGGCCGAGGCGAAGTAGACGCGATTCGCGCCGGCTTCGCGCGCGAGATCGATGATCTGCGCTGAAGTCGTGCCGCGCACGATGGAATCGTCGATCAGCAACACGTTCTTGCCGCGGAATTCCAGGTCGATGACGTTGAGCTTCGAGCGCACCGACTTCGCGCGCTGCTCCTGCCCCGGCATGATGAACGTGCGGCCGATGTAGCGGTTCTTGACGAAGCCCTCGCGGTACTTGACGTTGAGGAGCTGCGCAACCTGCACCGCTGCGGTCCGGCTGGTATCCGGAATCGGGATCACGACGTCGATGTCGTGGTCGGGCCAGACGCGGCGGATCTTCTCGGCCAGCAGGTCGCCCATGCGCAGCCGCGCCTTGTGCACGGAAATGTTGTCGATGATCGAATCGGGCCGCGCGAAATAGACGTACTCGAAGATGCACGGCGTGTGACGCGCGACCGGCACGCACTGGTGCGAGTAGAAGCGGCCGTGCTCGTCGATGAACACCGCCTCGCCCGGGCCGATGTCGCGCATCAGCTCGAAGCCGAGCTGATCGAGCGCGACGCTCTCGGAGGCGAGCATGTACTCGTTGCCCTGCGGCGTCTCGCGGCGACCGATCACCAGCGGCCGGATGCCGTGCGGATCGCGGAAGCCGAGCAGCCCGTGACCCACGATCATCGACACGACTGCGAAACCGCCGCGCACGCGGCGATACACCGAAGTCACCGCAGCGAAGATGTCCGCAGCCGACGCGCGCGGCGTGCCGGCACGCGACAGCTCGCTCGCCAGCACGTTGAGCAGCACTTCCGAATCGGAGCTCGTATTCAGATGACGCAGGTCTTCGCGGATCAGCACCTCGGCGAGCTCGGCGGCATTCGTGAGGTTGCCGTTGTGTCCGAGGCAGATGCCGTACGGCGAATTGACGAAGAACGGCTGCGCTTCGGAAGAGCTGTCGCAGCCGGCAGTGGGATAGCGGACGTGGCCGATGCCGATGTTGCCCTTCAGGCGCAGCATGTGGCGCTGCTGGAAGACGTCGCGCACCAGGCCGTTCTGCTTGCGCATGAACAGCTCGCCTTCGTCGCAGGTCATGATGCCGGCTGCATCCTGCCCGCGGTGCTGCAGCACCGTCAGCGCGTCATAGATCTGCTGGTTGACCGCCGTCTGCCCGACGATGCCGACGATACCGCACATGCTCTCAAGCTCCTGACCGCGTGGACTGAACGTCGACGACAGTTCTCATGCCCGTTTCCGCGAAGTTCTGGATCCAGCTCGCAAGCTCGCTGGCGTAGGGAAGCAGATGCGAGCGCTTCCACCATTCGACCTTGTTGAGCTCGACGAATTCCCCGAGCATCACGAACACCGCAATCACGACGGCGCCGCGCACCGTGCCGAACACCAGCCCGAGGACCCGATCGACCAGCACGCTCAGCGCCGAATGCCGCAGAAAATAACCGAGGATGGCCGCGATCAGCCAACCGATCACCAGCACGCCCAGCAGGATCAGGAAGCGCGCGGTCCACAAGCTCACCGGCGGCTTGCCGACCATGCCGCCGAGGTACGGCTCGAGCTCCGGCGCATAGCGCCAGGCGAGCCACAATCCGCCGAGCCACGCGAGCAATCCGACCGCCTCGCGCACGAAGCCACGGAGCATACCCAGGAGCATCGACGCGAACAGCACGCCGACAATCAGGTAGTCAGCAGCATTCATAGAGGGGGCGACACCACCATGCGGGAGCCGGAACATCGAGCGTGGATCGATCGTCAGTCAATTTGAGCGCGCGGATTCTAACAGCGCCCGTCCGCCCCTTACCAATTGTGAGTCGTCCAATTCGGTCGTTACGGATGCGCGACGATCGCCGCACCCGGCGACTTGACATCGCGCAGCACCGCTTCGGCGCTCGCGCGATCCTGCATCGGCCCGATCCGCACGCGATACAACGTCGTGCCACCCGACTTCACCGGCATCACGAAGGCGCTCTGCCCCTGGTCGCGCAGTTGCTTCGCCAGTCGCTCCGCGGTCGCCTCCCTGGCGTAACTACCTACCTGCACTGCCCACCGTCCCGAGGTTGGGGCGACGGCGTCGGAAGCAAGAGGACGCGGCGTAGCGCGCGCGGGCGCCGGCGTCGCAGTCGGCAGTGCGGTCGGCGCTTCGACGACGGCGGACTGTTGCGGGACTTCAGGCTTTGCCTGATCGGCGTCAGCGGGTTGTGACGCAGCCGGTTGGCTCTGGCTTGGCGGCTGCGGAACCGGCGCTTCTTCGGGCGGCGGCGCACGATTCTCGACGACGGCCGGCGTCGGTTGCACAGTCGGCGACTGACTCAGATCGATCGTGTAGGTCTTGATCGGCCCATCGCTGCGGGACTGCGCCGGCGGCTGCGCCTGGGGTTCGCGGTCCGGGCCCGACAGCATCTCCGGGATCAGGATGATCGCGGCGGCCATCAGCACGGCCGCGCCAACCAGACGTTCTTTGACTATGCGCTCCACGGGCGCGAAGTATAAAGCCAGCCGAGTGCCGGACCGACGGTCAGGAACGAGCCGAACACCACGATCCGATCGCCCGGCTGCGCCAGCGCCTCGGCTGCCTGGCAGCCGGCGACGACGTCCGTCGCGATGGCCTCGACGTTCGCGCCGACATTGCGCACGCGCCCGGCAAGCTCGTCGGGAGGCAACGCGCGAGCGCCTTGCAATCCCACGATGATCCAGCGATCGAACGAGGTTCGCAGCTCGCTCGCTATACCCTCCACGTCCTTGTCGCTCAGCACGCCGCAGACGGCGATGGTGCTGCGGTTGCCCTTTCTCGCGGCGAGCTGTGCGGCGAGCGTGCGCGCTGCCGCCGGGTTGTGGGCGACATCGAGGATCCACTCGATGGGTCGCGGGCCGCCCTGCTGCACCACCTGGAAGCGTCCCGGCAACGTCACCGTCTGCAGCCCGCGCTCGATGGCGGATCGAGGCACGCGCACGCGCGGTTCCAATGCGCCGAGCGCCGCGAGAACTGCAGCCGCGTTGTCGTATTGAATCTCGCCGTGCAGTGCCGGCGCCGGCAGGTCGCGTTGCTCGCCGGAGCGACCGCGCCAGCTCCAGCGCTCGCCGCTGCGAACCCAGTCGAAGTCGCGACCGAGCTGCTGCAGGTTCGCGCCGATGCGATCGGCGGTCTCGCGAATCGACGCCGGCATGTCGCGGGCGCCGAAGATCGCCGGGCGGCCGGCACGGAAGATCCCGGCCTTCTCGCGACCGATCGTCTCGCGGTCGTGGCCGAGCCAGTCGCAATGATCGAGATCGATCGACGAGACCAGCGCGACGTCGGCGTCGACGACGTTGACCGCGTCGAGGCGTCCGCCCATGCCGACTTCGAGCACGATGGCGTCAGGCTGAGCTTCGGCGAACACCAGCAAGGCAGCGGCGGCGTTGAATTCGAAGAACGTCAGTGTGTCGGCGCCGCGCGCCGCATCGATGCGCTCGAACGCTGCCATCAACGTCTCGTCGGAGACTTCGACGCCGTCGATATGGATGCGCTCGTTGTAGCGAAGCAGGTGGGGTGAAGTGAAAGTGCCGATGCGATAACCGGCCTCCCGAAGAATGCGCGCCGTGAGCGCGACGCACGACCCTTTGCCGTTGGTGCCGGCGACTGTGACGACGGGACAGGCCGGGCGTTGCCACTCGAGGCGCTCGAGCGTGCGCTGCAGGCGGTCGAGCCCGAGATCGATCGCGTTCGGATGCAGGGTTTCCTGCCACGCGAGCCAGTCGGACAGCCGGCGGAACCGGAGGCTCCGCTCGCGGGGTCCGCTCATGCGATCAACCGGCCGGAACCGCCGGCTTGTGCGTGAACATCGTCAGCAGCCCGGCGATGCGGTCGCGCATGTCGCGGCGGTCGACGATCATGTCGAGCGCGCCGTGATCGAGGAGGAACTCGGCGCGTTGAAAGCCTTCCGGCAGCGTCTCGCGCACGGTCTGCTGGATGATGCGCGCGCCGGTGAAACCGATCAGCGCCTTCGGCTCGCCGATGTTGACGTCGCCGAGCATCGCGAGGCTCGCCGACACGCCGCCGGTCGTCGGATCGGTGAGCACGGAAATGTATGGCAAGCGCGCCTCGCTCAGCCGTGCGAGCGCGGAGCTGGTCTTCGCCATCTGCATCAGCGACAGCAGCGCTTCCTGCATGCGCGCGCCGCCGCTGGCAGAGAAGCAGACCAGCGGCTTGCGATGCTCGAGACAATGCTCGGCGCCGCGGACGAAGCGCTCGCCGACGACCGAGCCCATCGAGCCGCCGAGGAACGCGAACTCGAACGCACAGGCGACGATCGGCAACCCGTGCAGCGTGCCGCTCATCACGACCAGCGCATCCTTCTCCTGCGTGCTCTTCTGGGCCTGCAGCACGCGGTCGCGATACTTCTTGGTGTCGCGGAACTTGAGCGGATCTTCGGGCTCGATCGCCTCGCCCAGCTCCTCGGTCGTCTCCGGGTCGAGAAAGTATTCGAGCCGCTCGCGCGCGCCGATACGCATGTGGTTACCGCACTTCGGGCAGACGTGCAGGTTGCGCTCCAGCTCGGCCCGATACAGCACCGCGTCGCAGGCGGCGCACTTCATCCACAAGCCTTCCGGGACCGAGCGCGTGCGGCGCTCGGTCTTGATCCGCGAGGGCATGATTTTCTCGAACCAGGTCATAGGGGCATCGTGGGGTCGGACGGCTCGCTTGGCAAGCCCAGGCTGGGCGTGTACCGGATACCGGCCAGGTACAGCCCACCGGGCGGTGCTGTCACGCCGCCCTTGGTTCGGTCGCGTGCTTCCAGCACTGTGGCCGCCCAGCCGGTCGGACGCTCTCCGGTGCCGATCGCGATCAGCACGCCCGCGATGTTGCGCACCATGTGATGCAGGAACGCGTTGGCACACACGGTCAGCACGATGCGCTCACCGATCCGTTCGACGTCGATCTTGTGCACGTTACGCATCGGCGTACGTGCCTGACATTCGGCGGCGCGGAACGACGAGAAGTCATGCTCGCCCACGAGCGGCGCCGCGGCCGTGCGCATGCGGTTTTCATCGAGCGGATCCCGAATCCAGCAGACGCGATCGGCGGCGAGCGCCGGACGCGGCGTGCGATTCAGAATCACGTAGCGATAGGTGCGTGCGAGTGCGCTGTAGCGCGCGTGGAAGGCTTCTGGAACTTCGCGAGCCCAGAGCGCGCTGACCTGCGGAGGCAGATTCGTAGTCGCGCCGAGAACCCAGCCGCGCTCGGTCCGCACTGCCTGTGTATCGAAGTGAACGACCTGCATCGCCGCGTGCACGCCGGCATCAGTCCGGCCAGCCGCCGTGACTTCGACAGGATGATCCGCGACCGTGGACAGCGCCGCCTCGACGACCGCCTGGACCCCCAATGCATGCGCCTGCGACTGCCAGCCGCAGAACGGGCTGCCGTCGTACTCCAGGCCGAGGGCGATTCGGGTTATCTGATCGACTCCATCAGGCGCTGCGCTTCCTGCTTCTGGCTGGCGTTGCCTTCGGACAGCACCTCTTCGAGGATGCTGCGGGCGCCGTCCGGATCGCCCATGTCCATGTAAGCGCGCGCCAGGTCGAGCTTCGTGCCGACTTCGCTCATCGTCACCGGCTCGAGCTCCGACAACCCGACGTCACCGCCCGCAAGCGTGCGGCGGTGAGCCGTATCGCCGTCATCGCCCGACAGGGGCTCGCCGACGTCCAGGTCGACACGCGGCACTTCGGACGTGTGATCGGCGAACACGTCGCTCGAGAAGTTGTCTACGTCGCGATCGCCGCCGCGAGTCTGACGCACGGTCTCCGGCCCGCTGCCGGAGCCGGACAGGTGATCCAGATCCAAGTCGAGGTCCCTCGACGACGGACGCTTCATCTCCGCGGTCGAATCGTTCTCGGCCACGCGCGGCTGCTCGATGGTGTCGCCGCCGGCGAGATCCACCTGATCGATGTAGATCGTGCCGGTGGTCTCGATGTCGAACTTCTCGCGCGGCGCCTTCATCGTGCGATCGAAATTGCCGAGCGATGGCGCGAGCTGCGTCATCTCGTCGTCGCGAATAGCTGACGCACCTTCCGCCGCCGGATCCTTCTCCAACGACGTGGTGTCTTCGAGCGAGCCGGTGGTTTCGAGCGAATCGACGTCCAGGCCCAGGTCGTCCAGCGACAGCTCGGCGGTCTGCTCCGCCTTCACAGCCTTCTCGCGAATCGCGCGCTCGCGCATCGTCTGCGCCGAGCGATCGATTTGCGGCGTCTCGATGGTCGGCGTCTCCTGGGTGCGCGACAGCGGATCGAACTCACGCGTCGGTTCTTCATCCGAGCCGCGCTTCGGCTCGTCGAGCAGGAAGTCCAGGTCGTTGGAAGAGCTTGCCGCAGCCGGCGCCTTGCGCTCGCCGCTGGTGAATTCGAGGTCCAGACCCGCGGGCCTCTCGTCGGGCTCGGCGAACAGGTCGACATCGACCCGGTTCTCGCCGCCTTCCAGGTTGACGTCCACGAGATCGACGTGGGCCGCACCCGCCTCGCCCTTGAACATGGCGTCGTCCGGCGCGATCTGTTTGCCCATGATGAGCACTTTGTCCCACTCGCCGGGCGCCGCCTGCGCGCGGCTGCCGTGCAGCTCGCGAGCGGTATCCAGGAACAGGTCCTTGTTGCCCCAGACGAAGTAGATCTCGAGCAGCTTCAGCTTCAGATCGCGGCGCGCGGGCTCGCGATCGATCGCGATCTTCACGAGGTCGGCGGCCTGGTCGTACAGGCCATAGGCCATGTGGAAGTCGGCTTCGGCGAGCGCGTCCTGCTGATCGAAGCGCACCTGCGTGTCGCTGCTCATCGTCTCGTCGAGGCGCGGGCTGGCGGCAGCCGCGGCGGCAACGGGTGCAGCGGCGAGCGCCTTGGCCGGCGCCGGCTCGGCGCGGCGCGCAGTGGGCGCCGGCTCGTCCAAGCCACTCAACGTGTCATCGTCCGAATCTTCGACGAGGAATGAGTCGCGATCGCGGGCCTTCGTGACCGGCGCCATTGCCGGCGCGGCGCGCGTGGCACGCGGCTCGAAATCCAGGCCGACCATTGCGTCGCTGGCGACGGAAGCGTCCTCGCGGCGGCGGCGAACGAACGCGACGGCGAGCCCGATGACCACCAGCACGCCCACTACGACGAGAACCCACCAGTACTCGTTGACGCGATCCAACAGCGACGGCGTTGGCTCGGAGGAGACCTGAACGGGCGGACGTGAAACCCGCTTCGGCGGTGCGGCTTGCTCAGTTGTCGGCGGTGTCTCGGCGGCGGGCTCTGTCTGCTGCGCTGTCGGCTCCTGAGTCGTAGCCTCAGGTTGCGTCGGTGCCTCGACCGGCGCCTCGCTCGCGCTCTGCTGAGTCGCGGCCAGGCCCTGGTTCGGCAGTGCCACGCGCTTGTCTTGCGGCGCCGGACCCGTGGTCGTCGGAGCAGTCGCCGGCGCTTTCGCGACCTGTTCAGGTGCGGGCGTGCCCGGTGTCGGCGCGGCGGCCGGCGTCTCTGCCGGCGTCACGAGCCGCAGACGGTTCGCTTCTTCCTGTGCAACCTGACTCGGCTGCGCGCCGCTCCATTCGGCTGCCTGACGTGCGACCTCCGCACTGGCTTCGCCCGTCGAAATCGCTTCGATGTCCGACAGCTCCGGAATGCGCAGCACGCTGCCGGAGCGCAGACGATTGATGTTGCTGTTGAAGGCGGCCGGGTTGGCGCGGAACAGCGCGATCATCGTGCGATTGATCTCGCGGCGCGTGCCACCTGGCGTGACGCGGCTGGCGATACGCCAGAGCGTGTCGTTGCGCTGGACGTTGTACTCGCCGGCGAGCGGCTCGCCCGCGGCTGCGGAAGTCACCGGCTCCTGCGTCCGCGCGGCAGGAATCTGCTCGGAAGGCGTCGGCAGCGCAGTCGCTTGCGACGGTTGTTCAGGTTGCGGCTGCTGTGCGACCGGACGTTCGATCCGGCCCTGCTGCGTGCCGGTCTGCGGTGTCGTAACCGGTGCCGGAGCCTCGGGCTGCGACGGCATGAAGACCGGTGGGTCGAGCAATACGGTGTACTCGCGCAGCAGACGGCCACGCGCCCAACTGGCTTCGACGAGTATCGTGACGAACGGCTCCGTCACCGAGCGGTTGGAGCTGACTTTGATGCTGGCGCGGCCATCGCGACTGCGCTGGACGCTGAACGTGAACGCGGACAGATACTGCGGCCGGTCGAGGCCGTAACGCGAATACAGGTCGGGGCTGGCCAGACCGACCTTGAGGCCCGCAAGCTCGTCGGTGGTCGGTGAAATCAGCTCGATCTCAGCGTCGAACGGCTGGTTCAGGGCAGAGTGGAGACGGATCTCGCCCAGGCCCAGCGCGTACAGCGTCACGGGTGACAGCAGTGCGCCCAACAAAAGCAGGCGCGGCAAGTGTCTTCTCATCAGCTCTCCCGGGTCTCGTCGTCCCGATGCATTCCCAAGCCCTTTCGGCCGTGGCGGCCTTTGATTAATCAGTGCTTTAGGGCAGGCGCGAGCGGTCAAAAGCTCATGTGCTTCTTGACTTTGCGCGCGCAAATATAGCCTACAGGTAGTCTTTCACCAATATTTCGGCGATTTGAACGCTATTTAAAGCAGCTCCCTTGCGAACGTTATCGGACACAATCCACAGATTCAGACCTCGCTCGTGCGAGATGTCCTCGCGGATGCGACCCACGTACACCGGGTCGGTGCCCGCCCCCTCCGTAACCGCCGTGGGATAGCCCCCCGGCTTGC
>Ga0307416_100001773_pt1 | contig 11961 bp, 13 predicted proteins | sample DK1Cmetagenome_2_FD_203821 | JGI IMG/M metagenome (GOLD analysis project Ga0307416, IMG submission 203821) | Maize rhizosphere microbial communities from greenhouse at UC Davis, California, United States - DK15-C-3 | ecosystem: Host-associated > Plants > Roots > Rhizosphere > Soil | place...
AGCGGAAGCGGTTGTACGGGGAGGCGCAGAAGCTGATCGCGGACGATCAGCCGTACATCAGCCTGTGGACGAAGACCAACGTGGCGGTGATGCAGCACGCGGTGAGCGGCCTTCGCCTGATGCCCACCGCGGACTTCACCGTGTTGAAGGACGTCCGCAAGGTCAGCCCTTCAGAGACTCGAGCTCCTGTCGTGCCTCCGTCGCGTACGGCGAATCGGGATGCTCGTCCACGATCTTCGTGAACGTCTTCTGCGCTTCGTCTTTCTTGCCGGCGGTGGCATAGGCACGCGCGAGCTGCATCAGGATCGCGTCGGCCGGCAGGTCGCCGTCCTTCTTTTCGGCGAGCTCCTTGAACGTGGCGATGGCCGCATCGAGCTGCCCCGCCCGCGCCTGCTCTTCAGCCTTGCCGAGCCGGGCCATGCGGCCGTAGATATCGTCGCCGGCGCGCCTGGCGACTTCGTCATAGGCCTGCACCGCTTCCTGGTGCCGGCCGAGCCCCGCCAGCGTACCGGCGAGGTGATACCGCGCCGTGATGCCGGCCTGGGTGTCGGGATATGCGTCGGCGGCAGTCTTCAGCTTCGGCACCGCCGCCGCGAGCTTGGCTTCCTCTGTTTCGAACGTGCCGCTGCCGGACATCGCCGCCGCCGGCGGCGTCGGGCTCTTGGGATCGACGGGCGTTTTCGGGATCACCTGCGCGTCGAGCACCACCATCGCGTCGGCGAGCAGGTCGTGCGCGCGCGCCGCGGTCCGCTGCCGCATGATGAAGATCCCGGCGATGGCGACCGCGATCAGAAACACGACGAACACGGCGAGCGTGATCTGCTTGCGCCGCGGCTCGATGAACTCGCGCGCCGACGCCAGCGAGTGCGCCAGCTCGTTTTCCTTGAGGTGGTGCCGTTCAGTACGTTTCATACTCGTTGTCCGCTATCCGCAATCACAAATCACAAATCACAAATCACAAATGATTTGGCGTCCCCGGGCAGAATTGAACTGCCGGCCTCGCGCTTAGGAGGCGCGCGCTCTATCCATCTGAGCTACGGGGACGCAAGCCGTTATTGTAGCAGGGCTTGCAGCGCCTTCGCCGTCCGGATGTACTCCTCGTAGCGCTGCTGATAGCGCTCGATTTTCTCGTGCTGGACGCGATCGAGCCGGGCCCGCGCCAGGACGGCGGCTTCCCCGCTCGACCGCGCGATCTCCTGCTCCACCGCGGCGCCTTTCAGCCGGTATTCCTCATCGTGGGCGCGCTCCCATCCGAGCCACTCGGTCGACACCTTCGCATGCGCGCGCTCGATCGTGTCCCTCGAGAACGGAAACCGCCCGCCGGTTGCCGCGTCGATCGCCGCGAACGCTTCCGGGTACAACGTGCGGCTCGCCTCCGCGAGCGGGTACCACACCAGCAGTTGCCGCGGATCCTGCTGAACGGCCACCTGCGCCGGTCCGAATGTCTGCAGCAGGTGCCGAACCGTCTGCGCCTCGGCGCGCCGGCCCGATTCGCGCCGCCACATTACGAGCACGACAACGATCGCGGCCAGCAGGATGACTGTGAGGACGTCGAGCACGAACAACGGGTGACGGACTACCGACTGGCCCGCCTCAGTACTGCAGTACCGAGTACACCTGCTCTCCGGCGAGCTTCGACTTGCCGTTGAGCCCGACCAGCTCGATGAGGAATGCGAGCCCGTGCAGCGTGCCGCCAAGCTTCTTCACGAGCTGCGTTGCCGCGGCCGCCGTGCCGCCGGTCGCGAGCACGTCGTCGACGATCAGCACGCGCTGCCCCTTCTCCACAGCGTCGGCGTGGATTTCGAGCGCGTCCTTCCCGTACTCCAGATCGTAAATTTCCTTGATCGCCTTCGACGGCAGCTTCCCGGGCTTGCGGATGGGAATGAAGCCAGCGCCGATACGCTCGGCGACGGCGCCGCCGAGGATGAAGCCGCGGCTCTCGATGCCGACGACGACGTCGATGCCCTGTCCGACGTGCGGCGTCGAGAGCAGATCGATCGTCATCTTGAACCCGTCGGCGTCGCGCAGGAGCGTGGTGATGTCGTAGAAGAGGATGCCCGCCTTCGGGAAGTCCGGCACGTGGCGGATGTGCTGTTTGAGATCCATCACGTTAAACCTCCAACTTCCAACCGACCAACTTGCAAACGCGACTGGCGCCGCGGCAACGGGCTCCTTGGGAGTTGGCTGTTGGTAATTGGGAGCTTCGTCAACTGGTTACCCTGAATGACTTGTAGGCGCCGCCGGGCGTGAGCACGTCCACGTCGACGCGCGTGATGCGCGCGCCGGTCGGGCCCATGCGGATGGCGCGCTCCACGCGCGTCACCGCTTCCAGCTCTCCCTCGACGTAGGCTTCCACCGCGCCGTTCGGCAGATTCTTCACGTAGCCGGTCACGCCCTCGCGTGACGCGACCTCCTGAGTGAAGTATCGATACCCGACGCCCTGCACGCGGCCGCTGACGGTGAACAAGCGGGCGATGCGCATGGAACACGCGATTATACTTGACGGCCCTGTGTTCGAGACCCGCCTGCTCGGCCAGCTCAAACGGTTCCTGGTCGGGAAGCCCATCCCGTCCCATCTCGCCCATCACGAACGGCTCGGTAAGGCCACCGGACTGGCGGTGCTTTCGTCCGACGCCCTCTCGTCCGTCGCGTACGCGACCGAGGAGATCCTCCGCGTCCTGATGGTCGGCGGCATTGCCGCAATGAGTCTGGCACGGCCCATTTCGCTCCTTATCGCGATGCTGCTGGCGATTGTGGCGTTCTCCTACCGGCAGACGATTTACGTCTACTCGCATGGCGGCGGCGACTACATGGTGGCGAAGGAGAATCTCAGCGTAACCGCCGGCCTGACCGCCGCAGCGGCGCTGCTCATCGACTACACGCTCACGGTGGCCGTCTCGGTCTCGGCGGGCGTCGCCGCGATTACCTCGGCGCTGCCGTGGCTTCACATCAACCGCGTCGAGCTGGGCCTGGCGTTCGTCACGGTGCTGATGGTCGCGAACCTGCGCGGCTTGCGCGAGTCGGCGCGCCTGTTCTCGGTCCCCACCTACGGGTTCATCACGATCATGCTGCTGCTCGTCGCCTCGGGTGTGTGGCAGCTCGTCGCCGGACGGCCGCCTGCACCGGTCGACGTCCAGCCGTTGCCGTCGTTCGACACCGGCACGCTCACCACGTTTGCGCTGCTCACCGCCTTCGCCAACGGATGCACGGCGATGACCGGCGTCGAAGCGATCCTGGACGGGACGCCCGCCTTTCGCCCACCCGAGCCGCGGAACGCCGCGGCCACGCTCATCATCATGGCGGCGATTGCCACGACGATGTTCGTCGGCATCACCTACCTGGCGTCCACGATCGGCGCAATCCCCTCGGCGAGTGAGACGATCGTGTCGCAGATCGGTCGCTCCGTCTTCGGCAGCGGCACGGTCCTCTATTTCGTGCTGCAGACGGCGACGACCTTGATCCTGGTGCTGGCGGCGAACACCGCGTATGCGGATTTTCCGCGGCTCGCGTCGGTGGTGGCGCGCGACCGCTTCATGCCGCGGCAGTTCATGAACCAGGGCGACAAGCTCGCGTTCAGCAACGGCATCATCGCGCTGAGCGTCGCGGCCGGCGTCCTCATCTTCATCTTCAAGGGCGACACCCATCGGCTCATCCCGCTCTACATGATCGGCGTCTTCCTGTCGTTCACGCTGTCGCAGAGCGGCATGTTTCTCCGCTGGCGCCGGCTCAAGCCGCCGCGCTGGCGCGTGACCGCCGCCATCAACGGCTTCGGCGCCATCGTCACAGGCATCGTCCTCGTGATCGTTGGGGTCACGAAAGGTCCCGACGGTGCGTGGATCGTCATGATCCTGATCCCCGCGATCGTCATCCTGTTCCGCATCACCAAGTCGCACTACGACGACGTCGCGGCCCAGCTCACGCTGCGCGACTGGGCGCCGCCGGGACGGCGGACGAACGTCGTCATCGTGCCGATTAGCGGCATGCAGCGGGCGGTCGTGCACGCCCTGCGCTACGCCGAATCGATTTCGACCGACGTGCGGGCGGTGTACGTGAACGACAGCCCCGCGGCCGTCACGGCGCTGCGCAAGGACTGGAAGACGTGGGGCGGGTCGGTGCGGCTGGTGGTGCTGGACTCGCCATTCCGGTCGGTGATGGAGCCGCTGCTCGAATATATCCGGCAGGTCGGCCGCGAGCGGACCAACGCCTATATCACCGTCGTCCTGCCCGAGTTCGTCCCCTCCCGCTGGTGGCATCATCTCCTCCACAACCAGCGCGCGCTTCTCATCAAGGGGATGCTGCTCTTCCGTCCCAACATCATCGTGACGAGCGTTCCCTTCCATCTTCGGTAGGTTTGATAGGATTAAGGTTTCCCGGAGCCCCGTGCATCCCGACCTCGAACAGGCCATTCAATTTCACGACGCGATCCTTGCCGAGGGCGGCAAGGCGCTCGTCGGCTACGACGCCGCGAAAACCCTCGCCAATATCGTGCTGCTGTCGGAGATCCCGACCACGTACGACAAGAAGGAGCAGCGGCAGGTCAACTCCGGCAACCTGCTGTTGCGCGGCGTGCCGGGCGTCGGCAAGACCTTCTTCGGCGTGATTCTCGCCGCCATCAGCAACGCCCGCTTCGCGCGCCTGCAGGGGCGTGCCGACCTGCAGCCGACGGAAGTGGTCGGCTTCCAGATGATCAACCCGGCGACCGGCGAGCTTTCCACCGAGTTCGGCCCGCTTGCCGAGGCCGAGGTGATCCTGCTCGACGAGATCAACCGCATTCCGCTCAAGTCGCAGAGCGCGTTTCTCGAAGGCCTGCAGGACCGGACGGTCACCGTCGGCAAGACTACCTACGAGCTGCCCGCCTTCAGCTTCGCGATTGCGACGATGAACCCGGTGGAGCTCGGGCAGGGGACGTTCCCGCTGTCGGAGGCGGCGACCGATCGCTTTGCGATCATGGTGAACATCGGCTACCTGCCGCCGGAAGAAGAGCGCAAGCTGGTGAACTTCGACTTCAAGCAGGTGCGTCTGAACCCGCTCATGGACAAGGAGCGGATCATCGAGCTGCGGGCGGCGATTACCGAGCACGTGTTCCTCCACGAGCGGCTCGGCGACTACATTCAGCGCCTGGTGGCGGCAACGCGCCCGTACAACCCGGAGATCGACTGGCTCGTGCACTCGCCGTCCGAGCTCGTCGAGCGCGGCGTCGACCTCGGCGCGTCGCCGCGCGCGATCATCGTGTGGGGCCGCCTCGCGAAGGTGTGGGCGGTCCTCGTGCGCCGCCGCGACGTCGTCTATCCGGAAGACATCCAGGATCTCGCGCCGTACGTGCTCGGCCATCGCATCTGGCTGGGCCCGCACGCGGCCAGCCACGGCCTGACGACCGACGCGGTCATCAAGGACATCCTCGAGCGCACGCCGATCCCATGACGGAACTGGTGACGATCTCCGACGTCACGGAAATCGAGCTGCTCATCGTCAAGCGGATGCGCGAGTTCACGATTGGCGAGCACTCGAGCCTGTTTCACGGGTCGGGATTCGACTTCACCGGCCTGCGCGACTGGCAGGCGGGCGATCGGTTCGAGTCGATCGACTGGCCGCAATCGTCGATCGCGAACTTCAGCCCGCTCGTAGTGCGCGAATTCGAGCAGCCGAGCACGTCGAGCGTCGTCATCGTTGCCGACGCGTCGCTGTCGACGCGCTGCGGGATGAACGGGGTGCCGATCGCGGCAGTGGTGGCGCGCGCGGTGGCGACCATCGGCATGTCGGCCGTGTTCTTCCAGGATTCAATCGGCCTCATCACCTTCGAGGATCGGTTCGAGCGGCTGTCCGGCATCCGGCCGCGCATCGGCAAGAACCAGGTGATTCAGTGCCTCGATGCGTACACGGCGGCGGCGCTGAACGGGTCGGATACGCCGCACGCGGCATCCGAGCTGCGGCACACCGACACGCTGAGCGGTACGATTGGCGGCTTCATGCGGAAGACGTCGATGGTGCCGGTGGTGTCGGACTTCCTGTTCGACAACGCGGCGGACGTGATGCGCGAGCTCGGGCAGCTCAATTCCGTGCACGACGTGTTCATCGCGCTCGTGGACGGATCGTTCGCCTTCGAGATGCCCGCCGTGTCCGCCGGCTGGGTCGAGGCGTTCGACATCGAGACCGGCAGGACGCGGGTGATGTCGCGCGCCGATCTCCGTCGCGCGGCTGGACGCGTGCGCGAGTGGCAGGACGAGGTGGCGCGGCAGGCGCGCGCGATGGATCTGGACGTCGTGCGCCTGACGACGGATCAGACGCAGTTCGATCTCGCACTCATGGAATTCGTGGTGGAGCGCCGGCTCCGGAAGAAGTAGATGCGCATCCTCATTGCGATCCTCCTGGCATCGGCGGCCATGGCCGCGCAGACCCAGAACGTCGAAGTCGAGCCGATTACCTGCTGGTGGCGCACAACCGCCACGGCGGTTCGGATCGGCGAGCCGTTCACGGTGATCCTCACCTGCTCGGTGCTGCAGACCGAAGCGGCGCGCGTGATTCCCGACGAGTCGCGGCTCGAGCCGTCGGTCGTGCAGCTGCCGCCGTTCGAGGTCATTGGCGGGTCGCACGCGAAAGACGTGACAACCGCCGGACGACGGTTCTTCCAGTACGACTACCGGCTGCGCGCCATCGCGGAAAACGTGTTCGGCACGACCGCGAGCCTGCCGGCCCTCGAGATTACCTACCGCGTCGAGAGCCGCGTCGCCGCCGGCGACCAGGTGCAGGGACGCGATCAGACCTACGCGCTGCCGCAGCTGGCGGTGCGCGTGCTGTCGACGGTGCCGGACGCGGCGATCGATATCCGTGAGGCGCCGGTCGCGACGTTCAAGGAGGTCGAGGACGTCGGATTCCGCGGAACGGTCATGCGCGTCACCGGATGGGTGCTCGTCGCGATCGGCGCGCTTCTGGTGCTGCTGGCGATCGCCGGCGCCGCCCGACGCCGGCGCACTACCCGGTCGAGAGCGCGGCTGCTGTCCGACGTGGCGATCCTGCGCGGTGTGCGCAGCGAGCTCGAATCGATTCGCGAGCAGAGCCGCGGCGGTTGGACGTCGGATCTTGCCGGCCGCGCGCTCGCCGCCATCCGCATCGTCGCCGCGTATGTTGCCGGGCGGCCGGTCACGCAACACCTCCTCGCGCGAGGCAAGTCCACGTCCGGCCCGGTGGCGCCCTCGCCGGGTGTGGTGCAGCCCGTCAGGGCAACGACTGCGACCGACGGACAGCTCACGATCACGAGCCGCTTCGGCGGCTCGGCGCTGGTGTCCGCCGCCATGACCGGCGAGCACGCGGGGGACGAGTTGAAGGACGCGCTCGCGCGTTTCGCCGCGGCCCGCTACGGACGCGAGGCGGCATTCGACGCGCGCCTGGACGACGATCTCGAAACCGCGATGCGGACCGTCGATCGTCTCGTCGCTGGGCGCCCGGCGCTGGAGCGCCTGTGGCCGCGCTGACGACGCTCTCGGCGGCGGTGCGGCGTGTGCTCGGCGAGTGGGGCGATCTCCGGCTCGACGCGCTCCAGTTCAGCAACGCCGACACGGCACGGCTCGTCGCCATCGTGCTCGCGGGCGTCCTCACGGCCGCCCTCGTGGTGCGATTGATCGTCGGCGCGCGGAGCGGCCGGGTGGCGCTCCCCGCGGTGCTGAGATGGCTGAGGCCGTCGCGCTTCACGCTCGTCCGCCACGGCGCGTTTCTGATCGCGCTGGCCGGCGTTCCCTTCTTCCTGCTCGCGCTTGCCGATCCGCGGAGCGCGTTCACGCGGCAGGAGACGTCGTACCCGGGGCGACGGATCAGCCTCCTCATCGACGCGTCGTCGAGCATGCTGACGTCGCTGCCGTCGACGCGCCTCGCGAAGGGGGCGCCGAACGACGCGGCGTTCTTCACCACCGTCGGCGCCGCGCGCTACTTCGTCCAGCTGCGGATGAAGGGCGAGTATCGCGATCTGATGTCGCTCATCGAGTTCGGCGACGAGGCCTACGTCATCACGCCGTTCACGAGCGACTACGAGAACATCCTGCTCAGCATCTCGCTCATCGGCGACTGGAACGAGTTCATGGCCTTCCCCGAGCAGGGGACGATCATCGCGCGGGCGATCGACCAGGGCGTCGGCCTGTTCCAGGCGTTCGACTTCCTCGACGCCGCCGGCAACCTGATGGTGATCTTCAGCGACGGCGTGGACGCGGAGGTGCTGCAGGACGGGCGCAGCGCGATCGACGTGTTGCGCGAGGCGCAGCGGAACGACATCCCGGTGTACTTCATCCGCACCGGCCGGCCGGGCAGCGGCGGCGGCGTCCCCGACAGCGCCTGGCAGGCCGCCGTCGCGCGCACCGGCGGTCGCTTCTACTCGGGCACCGACGAGGCGACGATCCTGCGCGCGATCCGCGAAATCGATCGCGCTGCCGCGGGCCGCATCGAACTTCGCCAGTACAGTACGCAGATTCCGCGCTTCACCCCGTTCGCCTTCGCGGCCGTCGCGCTGTGGGCGCTGGCGCTGGCGTTACGAATGCTGACCCCCTGGTTCACGACCTTCCCCTGACCAGAATCCATACATTAGGGGTCAGACCCCCGATGTAATCGGACTCAGATCTTAGGGGTCTGACCCCGGATGTAATCGGACTCAGATTTTGGAGACGCCATGAAGACGACGGTCGGCCAACTCGTGATTGCGGTGATGCTCGTCGCCGCCGGCGTGATCCTGCTCGCGCGCGGGGAGAGCGAGCAGGAGGCGGCCGCGGCGCAGCGCGCGCTGCTGACGCTGCGCTACGACGTCGCGGCTGCCAGCGATCGCACGCGGTCCGCGGCGGAGTACTGGCGCGGCAACTACGAGGCAGTGCCGACCGAGGCAGACCCGCTCGTCGCCGCCAACGCGGCGTACCGCGCGACGATGGCGCCCGGCGGCACCGCGAAGGAGGTGGTCGGCCGCCTCGACGGCGTGATCAAGCAGTACGCCGAGGTGCTGCGGAACGACCCGGGCAACGAGACGGCGGCCTACAACTACGAGTTCGCCGTCCGCTACCGCGCAGCGATTGCCGCGCGCGGTGGTTCTGTGCCACCCGCCGGCGACATCACGGCGACGCCGCACGGCATCGTCGGCGCGCCGCCCGCGGGCAAAGACAACAAGCAATTCAAGATGATCATTCCGATGCGGCCCGACGAGCGCCGGGAGGCGGAGGAAGCAGGCCGCGCCGCGAAGCGCGTTCGGAAGGGGTAGCTACGAGGTAGGAGGAAGGAGGAAGAAGGCAGAGTGTTCGGGATCGATCTGACGGCGGTTCGTTTCGGCGCGCCCGAGTGGCTGCCGCTTCTTGCCGTGCCTGCCATACTGCTCGCGCTGTGCGGCTGGCGGTTCTCGCAGCGCCTCCGCGACCGCGCCCGCCTGCGCCTCGCGCGCACCGTCATTGGCCGCGGCTTCGGCCGGCCGGCGCTCTTCGGCGACCTGCTCGTCTGGTTCTTCGCCATCCTCGCGCTTGCCGCGACGACCGTCGCGCTCACCCGTCCGCTCGTCGTCACTTCCTCCGTGCAGACCGCCGGCGTGGACATCGTCATCCTGCAGGATGGTTCGGCGTCGATGCGCGTGCAGGACGTCGCGCGCTTCCCCGGCTCAGCGCAGGCCGCGGATCGCTGGCAGCGCTCGATGCGCTTCCTGCGCACGCTCGGCGAGTCGCTGCGCTGGGAAGGCGATCGCATCGCCCTCGCGCTGTTCGCGAATGTCGCCACACCGCAGATTCGCCTCACGCGCGACCCGAACACGTTCTTCTTCTTCCTCGATCACCTCGAGGACGCGCCGCCGTTCCGCCTGCGCGACGCCGGCTCGTGGGACACCAACATCGAGCGCGGAATCTACTGGGGGCTGCGGCTCATCGACAAGGACGAGGAGATCTTCGGCCCCACGAAGAACGGCCGCGCGTTCGTGCTCGTCTCCGACGGCCAGGCGTGGAGCGGCGCCGTCGAGGAATCGCTCGCGAAGGCGCAGTCGCGCAAGATCCCCGTCTACGTCGTCGGCGTCGGCAGCACGGCAGGCGGGATCATCCCGGAGCCGCAGCGGGCGGCGAACCTCGCGCCGGTGGCTTCATCGCTCGATCGCGATTCGCTCGCGGTGATCGCGACCGCCGGCCGCGGCCGCTACTTCGAGCTGGATCGTGAAAAGGACGTCGACATCGCGAACGCGATCATCGCAGAGACGCGGCACCGCGCGGTGCAGACCGGCGTGGCGGAAGGCACCGAGGATCTCTATCCCCAGTGTCTCGCGGTAGCGGCCGCGTTCGTCCTGCTCGCGGCGGCCGCGCGCGCGGTCTGAGCCCACGCTGGGGGGATGTCGACGTACGACGCATCGAGGTCGGCGATCGACGGACAGCCGAGGAGCTTCAGCGTGCGCTGGATGTCGGCGCGCAGGATGTCGATGGCTCGCGACACACCCGGCTCCCCCGCTGCCCCGAGACCGTAGGCGTAGGCGCGGCCGATCAGCACTGCGCGCGCACCAAGGCAGATCGCCTTCACCACGTCGCTCCCCCGCCTGATCCCTCCGTCGAGCAGCACCTCGATCCGGCCGTTGACCGCTTCCACGACCTCGGGCAGCACGCGCAGCGTCGGCGCCACGGTGTCGAGCTGACGCCCGCCATGGTTCGAGACGACGATCGCGTCGGCGCCGGCATCGACCGCCCGCCGCGCATCCTCTCCCGTGTGCACGCCCTTGATAACGATGGGGCCGTTCCACGCGTCGCGGATCCAGCGCAGGTCGTTCCAGCAGACCACCGAGGACTCGAGCATCGCGCCGACGTCCGTGTAGCCCATCGGGCCGTCAGCCAGCTCCACGTTCGGGAACTTCATCAGCCCGCCATCGGCGAAGAAATCGATCAACCACCGCGGGCGCACCAGCATCTGGCCAAGATGCGGCAGCATCGTTCCGAGCTTACGCGTCAGCAGCTCCTTCGATCCGTTGCGCAGGTCGCGCTCGCGCATGCCGGCGACCGGCGTGTCTATCGTGACCACGAGCGCGGAGAAGCCCGCCGCCTTCGCGCGCGCGATGGCGCCCATCGCGATGTCGCGCCCGCCCACGAGATACACCTGATACCAGCACGGCCCTGTGGTGGCGGTCTTCACCTCTTCGAGCCGCGTTCCCGACAGCGTCGACAGGATGTACGCGATTCCCGCCTTCCCCGCCGCGCTCGCCGCCACTGCTTCGCCGCGCGGCCAGAACATCCGGCTGCTCCCGACGGGCGCCAATAGGAACGGCAACGCAAGGTCGTGCCCGAGCACGTTCGTGTGCAGCGCGCACGCATCCAGCGCAACCGCGCACTTCGGGCGGAACGTCACGTCCTCGAACACGCGGCTGTTTTCGCGCAGGGTGATCTCCGCGTCAGCGCCGCCGTCGATGTAGTCGAAGACCATGCGCGGCAGGCGGCGTTTCGCCAGCAGCCGCAGGTCGGCAATGTTGAGCGCGCGGGAAACCCGGTGGGGCATTGGTGCGCATTCTAGCGCACTGACGAGGCGGCTATTTACGCAGGCCGCGCAGCGAAGATCGCGTCGAGAAAGTCCTCGTCGGAGAGTGCGGGGAAATCGGTGGAGCGCGACATCGGCAGGAGATCCTCTTCGTCGCCGAGGAGCTCGATCGCGTGGTCGTCCACGTTCACACGGGCGTCGACGACCGGCAGCAGCTGCCTGTCAGTGAACCAGCCGGACTTCTTCACGACGAAGTAGCGCAGCTGGCGTGCGGCAGGGTCCACGATGAAGCCCTGGAGATTGCCCAGAGCACGACCGGTAGCGGCGCGGACCGTCATTCCGTCGCATCGCATGCCGAGCACGGCCGCCTGTGAGGGGTCCAAGTAGCGAAGGTCGTCGGACGCGGAGCTCATAGCAGTTTCTCCACGTCCGACACGTGTTGCAACGGGCGGGCCACCGCCGGAAAGCCCGGCCGAAAGACTAAGCCGCGGCTGCTGCGCCGCCTCAGGT
>Ga0307416_100001774_pt1 | contig 11957 bp, 11 predicted proteins | sample DK1Cmetagenome_2_FD_203821 | JGI IMG/M metagenome (GOLD analysis project Ga0307416, IMG submission 203821) | Maize rhizosphere microbial communities from greenhouse at UC Davis, California, United States - DK15-C-3 | ecosystem: Host-associated > Plants > Roots > Rhizosphere > Soil | place...
ACGACGTTCTGGATCTGCCGCTCGCGCGTGAACACGAAGTTCTGCCGCTCGCGGCTGACGCGCACGTCGGCGTAGGTGGCGCCGGCCGCCTTCGCCGCGTTCAGCGCCTCGGTCATGAGCTCGTTGACCGCGGCGGCGTCCGAGAACGTCGCCAGCGCCCGGGCGCTCGGCGCCGGGGCCGCGGAGAGCAGGCGCGGGAGGGCGCCGAGCGCCCCCCCGGCGAGGGCGGCCGTGCCGACCGCCACCCCGCTCTGTTTGAGGAAATCACGTCGATTGGTCATGGATGGTCAGACTGCCTCACGGCGAGAGGACTGAAACGGTGGCGGGACCGGCCGGCGCGCGTCGCGCGGCCTCTGGCGCACCGCGCGCTGCGCCGTCCCCGGGCGGAGCCGATGGGGGTCAGGATCGAATTGTGGTGCCAAAGCCGACAGGTGAGTACGCCGCCGGGACGAGACGCACGGATCGTCACCCGAAGCGTGGGTGGCGCGGGACGAAGCGTCCGTCGACGAATGCCCGACGGGCGGTCGCCATCAGGGGACGTGGCCGCCAGGACACTCGCCGGTATTCGAGCTCAGCCGTGCCGCAGCGGGTCTGCCGTCGCTGCGCTCCTCGGCACGCCGCTGAGGATAGCTGAGCATAGAAGAAGGAAGGCACCGGCACAACCAGGGCCGGCTAGGGTCTGGAGTCCAGAGGATTCCTCGGACCCGCAGTCGCCGAGAGCCGAGCGCCGAGAGCCGTTGTTCTGAGAGCGCCGCAGTTCAGTCGTCCTCCGCGATCTGCACGAGGCGGTCATCCTCCACGCGATACAGGAAGGGCGCGACGAGGAGACGCGGGTAGCGCCGGCGCAGCCGCCCGGCCTCGGCCACGGCAAAGGTCACCGCATCGCCGATCTGGTACCGGCCCACGCACTCGTCGAAGTGCGCCGCGGCGGACGCCTCGTCCCAGCCCGCTCGCTCGACGAGGCCGCGCACGAACGCCCCGCGCTTCTCCGCCAGGTGCGCCATGCCGCAATCCGTGTGCGTCAGGAGGGCGAGCGCGCTCGCGCCGCCCACGCCGACGGCGTACGAGACGTCGAAGTCGCGACCGCGCAGGTTGCCGCCGGCCGCACGGATCACGAAGGCGAACTCGTTCGGGATCGTCAGGTCCTTTCGATGGTCCATGCACATGCCGACCACGAGATCGGCGCGGCCGGCCGTGGCAGGGAGCGGCTCGCCGAGGTTGTGGTAGCGCAGGAAAGCCTCGAGCGAGGTGCCGCGGTAATGCGAGAGGACGTCGGCGGCGCGCTCGACGGCGACGAGTTGTGGCATGGCGGAGTGGGAGATGATGAACGACAGCGCGCAGAATTGCGGCTCTCGGCCCTCGGCCCTCGGCGACTGCAGTCCGCCCCAGCCGAGAGCCGAGCGCCGAGCGCCGAGCGCCGTAGTTCTCAGGCCGCGTGGGGCGCCGAGGCGTCGCCGGCGCCGTCGGCGCCGGCGAGGACCTCGCACCCGACGCGCCCCACGGCGTCCCGGACTCGCGCCCGTGGCGGCACGTGCCGCATGGCCCACAGGGCGATCGCGTCGCCGCCGGCGGCGCCGAGCATGAAGGCGCCGTAAGCCGTCAGCCAGCCCGAGCCGACGGCGAGCCCCGCCGCGGCGGGGACCACGCCGAGCGCGAGCCCGGGCAGCGCCGCGGCCCACCGGTACCCGCGCGCCGACATGGGCGCCGCCGTGCCGGCGTAGGGGGTGAGCAGGCGCCAGTGGATCCCGACACGAATCGAGCGCCACGGCACGCCGCCGAAGAGGCGGAAGCCGAGCGCGTGGAGCCCCTCGTGGACCGCGGCACTCACCAGGATGACTGGCACCGGCGCGAGTCCGAGGAGCCAGGACTCGCGGAGTAGCGCCCGCACGGTGTCGTGCGGCGGAAGCCCCCAGATCGCGACGAACGCGCCGAGGACGGCGACCACTGTCACGAGGAAGAGTGCGAGGCCCGCCACGTTCGCGAGCTCGAACGAGACGGTGTGGTCGGTGGCGGCACGGGCTCCATCGGCCTCCACAACCTCCACGGCATCCGGCTCCGGTCGAGGAGAGTCCAGCATCTGCGAGAGCGGCGGGGGTGACTCGTTAGGGCGTGCCGGGCGTGCCGGTCGTGCCGCTGGCGCCGGTGGTTCCACCGGCGGCCTTCCCGGCCTGCGAGGCCGCGATCCAGCGCTCGACGTTGGCCCGGAGCAGCCAGAGCGGGACGGGACCGTTCTCGAGCACGCGGTCGTGGAACGCGCGGATGTCGAACCGCGACCCGAGTGCCTGCCGCGCCTGCTCGCGCAGCCGCAGGATCTCGAGGCGGCCGAGCATGTACGACGGCGCCTGGCCCGGCCAGGAGATGTAGCGGTCGATCTCCCCCTCGGCCGTGCGCGGCGCGACCACGGTGTGCGCGAGCAGGTAGTCGAGCGCCTGCTGACGCGTCCACCCCTTCGTGTGGAGGCCGGCGTCGATCACCATGCGCGCGGCGCGGAACGCCTCGCTGGAGAGGAGTCCCATCCGGCCGGTCGCCGACGAGTAGAGTCCCATCTCGTCGGCGAGCCGCTCGGCGTACAGCGCCCACCCCTCGCCGAACCCCGAGTTGAACGTGTAGCGCGAGAGCGGGTGCAGGTCGCGCCGCTCCTTGGCGATCGCTACCTGCAGGTGGTGCCCCGGGATCGCCTCGTGGAACGCGACGTTCTCCACCCCGGCCCGCGACTTCTTCTCGGGCTCGTACGGGTTGATGAGGAAGATCGCCGGCCGGGAGCCGTCGTCCGGTGCGCTCTGGTATTGGCCCGGCGCCCCCGCCTTCTGGCGGAACTCCGGGTAGGGCTGGATGACCACGTCCGCCACCGGCGTCCGGCCGAACCACTTCGGCATCGCCGCCTTGGCCCGCGCGATCGCCGCCTGCGACGTGTCGATGATCTCCTGCCCGGAGCGGAACGTGTAGCGCGGGTCGGTGCGCAGCTTCGGGATCAGCGTGGCGAGCGACTCGCCGGCGAAGCTCCGCGCCGCGATCGTGCGCATCTCCCCCTCGACGCGGGCCATCTGGGCGAGCCCCGTCGCGTACACCGAGTCGGGGTCGGCGTCGAGCGTGGTGAAGGCGCGAATGGTGGCGCGGTAGCACGCGGCGCCGCTGGGGTTGGCCGAGACGGCGATCGCTTCGCGCGCCTTCGGCAGGTACTCGTTCGCCAGAAAGTCGCGGTAGCGCCGGACGGCCGGGTTGATCTCGCCCGTGATCGCGCGCGCGACCGCCGCCCGGAACGCGGGCGTCGAGTCGCGCCGCGCGGGCGAGTAGAACGGCGAGTGCTCCACCGGGGTGCCGAGGATGGCGTCGAGCTGGTCGATGACGTTCCGCACCGTCACCTTGGGCGCGCTGTACCCGAGCCGCAGCCCCTCACGCAGGTTCGCGATCTCGGTGCCGAGATAGCGGGGGAGCGCGTGCGCGCGCTCGAGCGCCTGCGCGCGAAGCGCGTCGCTGCCCACCGGCTGGATCTGTGCCAGGTCCGTGTACAGCGCCTGCCAGCCGTTGACGTACGACGCCACGCCCCACAGCTCGAAGCGGCAGACGCGCTGCGCGCGCTCCGCCTCGAGCGCCTCCCGCAGCACGCCGTACGTCACCCACTGCGGGCGGCCGGCGAGCGGCGCGGGGTCTATGGCGCTGACGGGCCCGTAGAGCGCGTCCATCCGCGCCTCGACGCGCCGCACGCCCGCGAGCGAGTTGTCCTGGATGCGGCCGTGCTGGGCGCCGGCCAGTCCCTGCTCCGTGCCGATCTCCGGGTATGCGTCGAGTCGCGCGGCGAGATACGCATTCGCGAGCGAGTCGACGCGGGCGGCCAGCGCCTCGTCAGGACCGCGCTGCGCTACGGAGCGGGCGGGGGTTACGACTGCGGCGAGGGCCGCGAGGAGCGGAACCGCCAGTCGAGTGCGCATCGGCATACGGGGGTGTGGCGCAAGCGTGTCGGGCGAGGGTGACGACCGCCCCGACCGCTCACCGGCGGCTCATCGGGATCGCCGCACGGTGGCCGCCGCGGCTCGTCGTCGCTGCCCAAACGAAGCGTGACCTGCCGCCGCGCCGTACGCAAGTCGTCAGGTCGCCCCGGGCGCGCCCGCACGGGTAGCGGGTCGGTTTGCGGGTGTCATGCCCAAGCGCGAGTGAGGTGTCATCCCGCAGGAGCGCGCGAAGCGCGCGAGTGTCGGGATCGCTGTCCCTGACGCGATGCCCGGCCTCGTCGCGCCCCGTCGGCATCACGACCGGGAGAGCGATCCCGACACTCGCCCCATCGCCCGCCTTCGGCGGGCACCCGGGCGGGGCTCCTGCGGGATGACAGGCCTACCGCAGTAGCCGAGAGCCGAGAGCCGAGAACCGAGAGCCGCGGTCAGGCGTGCCCCGGGGTGTTCGGGGCGCGCAGCTCCATGTAGACTGCCCCCTCGGGTGCGGGCCCGAACCCGAATGGCGCGTACAGCGCCTGCGCCTCGCGAGTGAAGAGCGCGATGCGGCGGAGGCCCTGCAGGTCCGGGTGCGCGAGCACGCACTCCACGAGCCAGCGCCCGAGCCCCCGGTACGCCTCCGCCACGACCACGTCGGCGAGGTACGCATACGTGGCCAGGTCGCTCACCGCCCGACCGAATCCGACCAACTGCGCGCCGTGGTAGACGCCGAAGCATACCGAGTTCGCGACCGCCCGCTCGAGCACCTCGCGCGGCAGGGTGGCGGCCCAGTACGTCGCCCGCAGAAGCGCGTGCGCGTCGTCGAGCGGGAGTTGCCCCCGGTCGGTCGAGATGCGAAACTCGCCGCGGCGGGCCTCGACGGGTCTGTCCTGCATGGCCTTCCTCGAACTTGACGTGAAGCTCTGGATCGATGCCGACGCCACGCCGCGCGAGGTGAAGGAGATCGTCTTCCGCGCCGCGCACCGGCTGAACCTAGACACCGTGCTGGTCGCCAACCAGCGGGTGCCCGTGCCGCCCGGCCACCCCACGGTGGCCGCCATCCGCGTGGCCGGGGGCTCCGACGTCGCCGACCGCTACATCGCCGAGCGCGCCGAGCCCGGGGACGTCGCCGTCACGGCCGACGTGCCGCTCGCCGCACTCCTGGTGGCGAAGCAGGTGGCCGTCATCGACCCGCGCGGCGTCGAGTACACGCCCGATACGATCGGCGACCGGCTGGGCATCCGCGACTTCATGGACAGTCTGCGCACGGTGGGCGTCGACACCGCCGGGCCGCGGCCGTTCGGCGCGAAGGACAAGCAGGCGTTCGCCTCGGCGCTCGACCGCGCACTGACGCGCGCCCGTCGGCCGCGGTGACGGCCGGACGCGCCATCGCTCGCGCTCAATGCTCGACGTCGCGGAGGAACGCCGGCGAGAACGGTGCACAGCGGGCGTGCGCCGTGCACACGTAATGCACCCGGCCCGCGGGCAGTCTGCCCCACAGTGCGTGGAGGCTGCGCGCCGCGAGCGCCGGGTCGTCAGAGTGCCTGGGCACGGCCGGCGCGAATCCGCCCCACGGCGTGTACGTCGCGGCGTCGCCGAGAAACAGCACGCCGCGCACCAGGTAGACGGCGCTCCCCGCGGTGTGACCGGGCACGACGTACGCGTACACCGTGTCCGGCCCGAAGACGTACGCCGTGTCGCGCGAGAACGTCCGAATGTCGAGCTCACCGTGGCGCGGCAGGTCCGTGGCCTTGAGCGCCTCGACCACCCGCGGCCCCCAGCCGGAGTGCCGCCGCTCGCCCGTGAAGGCGGCGCGCTCCCCCTGGGCGAGGTGGAACTCGCTCCGTCGCAGCAGCCGCCACGCGCCCACGTGGTCGCGGTGGCTGTGGGTGAGGAAGACGTGCGTCACCTCGGCCGGCGCCGCGTCCAGCTCGCCGAGCGCGCGGCGCACCTTCCGCGGCGCGTCCCACCAGCCGAGGTCCACGGCGATCACGGCGCCGTCGAGCCGGGCGAGGTACACCATGCTGGTGTTCGGCCCCGCGGTGAGGGCCACCGCGGAGCACCCGGGTTGAACGAGCGGCCCGACCGCTCGCGCGCACCCTGGCAGGCCCGCCGCCACGGCTGCGGACAGCAGAGTGCGCACGACGCTCGGTCGCATACGGTAGAACGTCAACTGCCTCACTACACCATCTTTCTCTTCCACCGCCCACGCTTGAACATCATCACCGCCAGCAGCGCGAACGTCGAGAACGCGATCGCGATCGCCAGGAACACGCCGTGCGGCCCCAGGCGGAACACGAGCGCCAGAGCATACGCGAGCGGGATCTCCCACAACCAGAACGCGAACAGGTTCAGGAGCGTGGGCGTCCACGTGTCGCCGGCCCCGTTGAAGGACTGCGCGAGCACCATGCCGTAGGCGTAGAACACGAAGCCCGCCGCCACCACGCGCAGCGCGTCGATGCCGTACCCGAGCACCGCCGGGTCGTGCGTGAAGAGCCCGATGATGGCCGGCGCGCCGAGGACGAAGACGATGCTCACCGCGCCGAGGAAGTACATGTTGTACCAGGCTGCCATCCACACGGCCCGCTCCGCCCGGTCCGGCTTGCGGGCGCCGAGCGCCTGCCCCACCATCGTCGCCGCGGCGTTGCTCAGCCCCCACGACGGCAGGAGCGCGAACAGCACGACGCGGATCGCGATCGTGTAGCCGGCGAGCGCCTCGCTCCCGAAGCCGGCGAGGATGCGTACCAGCCCGATCCAGCTCGCCGTGCCGATCAGCACCTGGAGCGTCCCGCTGCCCGAGAGCCGCACCAGCCGCAGCATCAGCGCCGGGTCGAGCCGGAGGTGCGCTCGGCGCACGTGAACGCGGCTGCTCCGCCGCAGGAGCTGCGACGCGCCGAACAGCACGCCCGTACCCCGGCCGATCGTCGTCGCGACGGCCGCGCCGGTGACGCCGAGCTCCGGGAAGGGCCCGAGCCCGAAGATCAGGCAGGGCCCGAGCAGGATGTTGATCCCGTTCGCCAGCCAGAGCGTACGCATCGCCACCGCCGCGTCCCCCGCGCCGCGGAAGATCGCGTTGATGAGGAAGAGCAGCAGGATGGTCGCGTTGCCGCCGAGCATGACGCGCGTGAAGCCGCTCCCGCTCTCGACCACGTGCGGGGACGCGCCCATGAGCGCGAGCAGCGTCGGCGCCAGCAGGACGCCGGCGACGCCGAGCACGACCGCGACGAGCAGCCCGAGCGCGATCCCCTGCACGGCCGCGCGCGTGGCGCCGTCCGAGTCGTGCTCGCCGGTGCGGCGCGCGACGGTCGCCGTCACGCCGATGGAGAGCCCCATCGCCAGCGTGTAGACGATGGCCAGCATCGACTCGGTGAGCCCGACGGTTGCCACGGCGTCGGGCCCGAGCTTGGAGACGAAGAAGACGTCGCAGACGACGAAGACGCTCTCCATCACCATCTCGAGCACCATCGGGATGGCGAGGACGAGGATCGCGCGCCCGATCGGGCCCTGAGTGTAGTCGCGGTGGGAGCCGCGCAGCGCTTCGCGCACGGCTCCCCAGGTACCGTCGCCGGGGTTGTGCCGAGCCGCGGGCGCGCCGAGGGCGGCCTCGGTGGATTCTGACATGAGTGTGGTCCCGGTGGCGCGCGGCGGCCGGCCGGACGGCGCGACGCGAATTGAGAAAGGGCGGCACCGATCGCGGTGCCGCCCTTGCCGGGCCCGGCTCAGCGTGCGATCAGCGCAGACTCATCCACGGTGTGCGACGGCGTCGTACACGCACGTGCACGGGCACGTGATGTAGACGACGGCGGGCATGGTGACGTTGCGCATCGATCTCCTCCGCTGACGGGAAGCTGGTGGGCGACAATAGTACGGCGTTCCGGCACGCCGCGCAAGCGCCCGCGCGTGCGCACCGGCGCGCGAGCAGCGGGTCAGCTTGCGGGTGTCATCGCGCAGGACCCCGCAGGCGCGAGTGTCGGCTGTTATTCCGCGGGAGCGCGGCGTCACCTGGCGCGAGTGAGGTGTCATCCCGCGCGAGTGAGCTGGCATCCCGCAGGAGCGGCGCGTTAGCGCCGCGAGTGTCGGGATCTATGGTGCGTACCGCGTGGCCGGCCCCGGCGCAGGGACGGTCGATCCCGACACTCGCGCGCTTCGCGCGCTCCTGCGGGATGACACCCCGCGCGCCCGGCGCGCCCCCGCGGCGCGGGTCGGCGCGGCCCCACGTCGTTAGGTGTGACCGTGCGGCGGCTGCCGCCCTGCCCGACCGGCCCTCGCGAGCGATTGCACCGGGGTCTGGAGCAGCGCCGGCACGGAGAACTCCACCAGCCCCGCGCTCCAGGCCCCTAGCTGCGACCGCGCCGAGAACCACACCCGCAGCACGTCCCGCCGCACGTCGTGGGCGAGCGACGCCCGGTAGAGCGAGGCGCCCGTCCAGTCGCTGCCCCCCGCCTCGAGGAGCGGCGTCGGGTACACGGTCCAGGCGACCCCGTCCCGGCTGCGGGCGAAGAAGAGGTCCCCCGAGCCGCACGTCTGGCCCCGCTCGTACGCGTGGAACACCGCCCAGAACTCGGCGTGCGCCGCCGCGTAGATCACGTCCACGTGCCACACCACGCGCCCGTCGAGCCCCAGCGTCGTCGCCACGTCGCTCGACCACCCTGCGTCGGGCTGGCTCGGCCAGAGGGCTGACGGGCTCGACCCCACCCGCAGCCTGACGGTGGTGACGCTCGCGTTGCACCCACCGCTGCCGGAGTCCACGTACCAGAGCATCGGGCGATTCGCGTCGGCGAATGTCACCGATGGGGCGACGGCCTGGTGGTTCGGCTTGCTCAGGACCACGGCCGGCGCGCTCCAGTGCCGCCCGTCCGTGGACGTCATGCTCTGGATCACGTTCTGCCCACCGGTCACGGTGCGGTAGACCAGCACCAGCCGGTTGCCGGCCGCGTCGTACACGAGGTCCGGGTCGGAGTTGTGGCCGCCCACCGGCCTCGGTACCACGGGATTGGTCAGCCCGTCCGGCGCGCCCCATTCGAGGCCGTCCGCGCTCACCACGACCGACGGATTCTCGTACCCGGCGTCGCCGCCCGGGTACGGCGTCACGGCCATCCAGTAGCTGGCCCCCTGCCACGGCGTCGCGAACGCGATGACGTCCGGGTGCACCACTTGACCCGAGCCGTCGTACGTGGGAATCGCGAGTCGCACCGGCGCGTCGATCGGATCGATCGGCTCGGTGGGAAGGGGGATCGGCTCGGGACCCGGGGGTGGCTGGACCGGCGGCCCCGCGACGTGGTCCGCGTCGCACGCGGCCAACAGCAGGAGCACCGCAGGGAGCAGAACGACCCGGCGCGTTGCGATGACGGACATGACGTGGCTCACCAGCGCGGTGTTCGCGGTGGTGCTCGGGAAAAGTGGACGCTTCCGGATGCGGCTCCGCCGGACCGGGGCGCTCGGGGCGCCCCGGTAGGCGCGAGCATGGGGATGTCAGTGGGTGCGGCTCGCTTAACGGCGGCTCTCGGCTCTCGGCGCTCGGCTCTCGGCTACTGCGGTGACCGGCGGGAGGGCGTGCCTCACGCCGAGGTCTTCCTGACCACCGCCCCAGCCGAGCGCCGAGAGCCGAGAGCGGAAAGCCGCTCCTTTAGGGTGCTGTCTCGCTGACGATGCGCAGCCCGCCGCCGGGTGCGTCGAGCAGGAAGAGCGTGCGCACCCAGCCGCCCTCGAGAACGACGGGGCCGGAGGTGGCGAGCTTGGGCGTGGTCTGCCCCTCGGGCGTCACCCACACCTCCCACGTGCCCGGGTCGCTCTCCATGAAGTTCGACTTGGCGCCGTACGGAAATGGGAACATCACCCTGATCGGGGTCTGGAAGTCGGGCTGCGTCCGCCACACGTCGAGCGCCGGCGCGTTCGCCGCTGCGTGGATGATGCGCAGCTTGCTCTTGTTGGGGATCGGCGTCGCGCCGGTGTCGACCTCCGCGGCCAGGCCACTCTGGTCCGCGACACCCGACACGACGTAGCTGCGCCCCTCGCGGGCCAGGAACTGCACGCTCTGCGGAGTGCCGCCGCTGGCGAGTTGGAGTTGTACGCTGTGGTTCCCCGCGCCAATACCGAGGCGCTCCGAGAGCGCGCCCGCGGCCAGGCTCTGCACCGCCACGCGACCGTCCACCGTCACGGAGACCGGCGCCCCCACGGCGTTGACGACGTGGAGCGACGCGTCATCGTCCGGCGGCGGCGGGTTCACCGGGTCCGACGACGACTCGTTGCAGGCCGCGAGGGAGACGGCGAGGGCAACAGCGAGCTGCGTGAGATGGAAACGGCGCATGGCGACTCCCCCGTGAGAACGGTAGACTGTGCTTGATTGCCTGCCGCGACCGGCGTCTGTCGCACAAGCCCGACGAGCCGGTGTGCGGCGGCCGACGTCTCTGGTAATCGCGGACAGGGCCGGCTGGTCACATTAACAGCGGCTCTCGGCGCTCGGCGCTCGGCCCTCGGCTGGGGCGGTGGTGAGGAACCCCTCGGCACGAGGCACGTCCGCCTGCGCTTTCCGCAGTAGCCGAGCGCCGAGCGCCGAGCGCCGCTGTTAATGTGACCGCTCGGGTCGCTCATGGGTTATCCCGTTGAGTCATGAGCGACGCCCATGGGCATGCGGCACTCACTGATGCGAACGTCGTCGAGCGCGTCCTGGGTGGGGACACCGACGCGTACGCGGTGCTCGTATCGCGCTACCACGCGCGGTGCCTGCGCTACGCGGAGCGCATCCTGCGCAACCGCGCCGACGCCGAGGACGCCGTTCAGGAGACCTTCATCCGTGCCTACGACGCGCTCGGCCGCTACGAGGAGCGCTCCCGCTTCACGGCCTGGCTCTTTCGAATCCTCGTCAACCAGTGCCGGGCGGCGGCGGCGCGGCGGGGACGGCGCGAGCGGTGGGTCCTCACCGACGAAGCGGCGGTGCTCGGCGCGCCGGCCGAGGGGAGCACGGACGGGTACGGCGCCGCCGTGCCGCTCGACCGCGTGGAGCAGGCGGTCGCCGAGTTGGAGCCGCTCCTGCGAGAGGCATTCCTGCTGCGACACGTCGAGGGGCTCGGCTATAATGAGATGCGGGGCGTGACCGGCGCGGGGCTGTCGGCGCTCAAGATGCGAGTGAAGCGGGCGTGCGACGCCCTGCGCGGGAAACTCGAGGGAGTGTACGATGCGTGAAGAGCCGTGGGATGTGAGCGACGAGGCGGACGAGGACGGCACGCCGCCGGTGGTGCGGCAGGCCGCCGCCCACCTGCGGCGCGGCGGGGCCTCGGACGAGCGCGCGGTGGCCGCAGTGATGGCGGCGGTGCGCGGCCGGCGGGCGCCGCGGCGATCGCGGCCCGCGAGCTGGCGCCGCCTCACGGCGGCGCGCACCTGGCACCTCTCTCCGCTCGCCGCGGCCGGGCTCGCCGCCTCGCTCGTCGGCGTCGGCGCGCTCGGCGCCTTCGGCCTGCGCGGGGGGGTGGATCGGGCGCCCGCCGTCGCTGTCGGTCCGGCCGATGGCCGCACTGTCGACACCGCTCCCCAGACTGCCCCCACCGGCGGCCCGGCGTTCGCGTCTCAGGGCGACCCGGCGCCGACGCACGTGGTGCGCTTCGTCCTCGCCGCGCCGAGCGTCTCCAGCGGCTCGGCCGTCTCCCGCGTGACGCTGGTCGGCGACTTCAACGGTTGGAACGCGGAGGCGACGCCAATGCGGTGGGACGCCGCGGCGCGGGCGTGGATGACGGTGGTCGCGCTCCCCGCCGGCCGCTACGTGTACGCCTTCGTCCTCGATGGCCGCCGCTGGGTGGCCGATCCGGCCGCGCCACTGGCCCCGGAAGACGGCTTCGGCGCCTCGAACTCCGTCGTGGTCGTGGCACCGGCAACCGGAGGAGCGACATGAGGGCGACCTTCACGCGGCGAGTCCGCGGCGCGTGCAGTGCGGCGTTGTCGTTCACGCTGCTCCTCCTGCTCCTCGGCGGCTTGCTCGCGCGCACGGCAGCGGCGCAGGGCGCGCAGGGCACCGCCGACGATCCGCTCGACCGGCTC
>Ga0307416_100001775_pt1 | contig 11956 bp, 8 predicted proteins | sample DK1Cmetagenome_2_FD_203821 | JGI IMG/M metagenome (GOLD analysis project Ga0307416, IMG submission 203821) | Maize rhizosphere microbial communities from greenhouse at UC Davis, California, United States - DK15-C-3 | ecosystem: Host-associated > Plants > Roots > Rhizosphere > Soil | place: USA...
GTCGGGCTGATCCGCGGCTTGGCCCGCCGGCTCGGCCCGGGTCTTGTCGCCATCGTCAGAGTCGCACCCGGCCAGGGTCGACATGATCAGGCCGAGGGCCAGCATCGATCGGCACACGCTCACGCGGACTCAGTATGGCAACGGCTACCCTAGGGCCTGTTTCGGGCTGTGGCGCAGTTTGGTAGCGCGCTCCGTTCGGGTCGGAGAGGTCGCTGGTTCAAATCCAGTCAGCCCGATTTTCCGCGATTACGATGCATCCGCTTGGGGCCCGCGCCGATTGATCTTTCGGAACGACGGGCAAGCAATCACTGCCATGCACGTCATTGGCTTGCACTGCTCCCACGAGCAGATCCCCCCGAGCCGGCTCCTCACGCACGTGCGCGAGGCTGAGGCCGCCGGCTTTGGCGCGGCCATGTCCTCCGACCACTTCTCGCCCTGGAGCGAGCGCCAGGGCGAGTCCGGCTTCGCCTGGTCTTTCCTCGGCGCGGCCCTCCAGGCGACGAAGTTGCCCTTCGGCGTCGTGAATGCGCCCGGTCAGCGCTATCACCCGGCGATCGTCGCTCAGGCCGCGGCGTCGTTGTGCGAGCTGTTCCCGGGCCGGTTGTGGGTGGCCCTCGGCACCGGCGAAGCCTCCAACGAGCACATCACCGGCGAGCCCTGGCCATCCAAGGCGAAACGCAACGCACGGCTACGAGAGTGCGTGGACGTCATGCGCGCCCTGTTCGCCGGCGAGACGGTGAACCACGAGGGCCTCGTACGCGTCGACCGGGCGCGCCTCTGGACGCTCCCCTCGCAGCCGCCCAGCTTGGTCGGCGCCGCGGTGAGCGCGGAAACCGCGCGCTGGTGCGGAGCCTGGGCGGACGGCCTCGTGACCATCAACCAGCCGCGCGAGACGCTCGAGCGCGTGGTCGACGCCTTCCGGGAGGGCGGCGGGGAGGGCCGGCCGATCTACCTGCAGGTCCATCTCAGCTGGGCCACGAGCGAGGAAGAGGCGCTGCGGATCGCCCACGAGCAGTGGCGCACGAACGTCTTCGCCCCGCCGCTCTGCTGGGACCTCGAGACCGTCGAGCAGTTCGACCTCGCCGCCGCCCACGTGCGGCCGGAGGACATGCGGCAGGCGGTGCTGGTGTCCGCCGACACCGGCCGGCACGCCGCTTGGCTGGCCGAGCTCGGCGACCTTGGTTTCGAGGCAATTCATCTGCACCACGTCGGCCAGGACCTGCGTGGCTTCATCCAAGCCTTCGGCGAGCGCGTCCTACCGGAGCTGGCCGCGTGAAGAGCAAGGCGACCAGCGATGTCTGGTGGAAGAACACCGTCTTCTACTGCCTGGACGTGGAGACCTTCTTGGACGCCGACGGCGACGGCTGCGGTGACCTGCCCGGGCTGTGCGAACGGGTGGACTATCTGACCGGGCTCGGGATCGGCTGCCTCTGGCTGATGCCGTTCATGCCGTCCTGCCAGCGCGACGATGGCTACGACATCACCGACTTCTACGGAGTCGACCCGCGTCTCGGCACGCACGGGGACCTGCTCGAGGTGGTGCGTGCCGCGCGCGAGGGCGGGATGCGCGTGATCGCCGACCTGGTCGTGAACCACACGTCCAACCAGCATCCCTGGTTCAAGGACGCGCGGCAGGGGCCGGAGTCGCCCTTCCACGACTTCTACGTGTGGCGCGACGAGAAGCCCGAGGAGCAGCGCGGCGATGTCGTGTTCCCCGACCAGGAGCAATCGAACTGGGCGTTCGACGAGGAGGCGCGGAGGTGGTACATGCACCGCTTCTATTCCCACCAGCCGGATCTGAACGTGGCCAACCCGGAGGTATGCGACGAAATCGCCCAGGTGGCGGGCTTCTGGCTGGAGCAGGGGCTGAGCGGGTTTCGCGTGGACGCGGTCCCGTTCCTGATCGAGCCGACCGGAATCCCCGAGGGGAGCCGTCACGACCCGCACGAGCTTCTGCGTGACCTGCGGCGCTTCATTGGGCGGCGCAACGGCGAGGCGGTGCTGCTCGGGGAGGTCAACCTGTCACCGGCACAGCAGCGCGAGTTCTTCGGCGACGAGGACGGTGATGAGTTGCAGCTGATCTTCTCGTTCACCGTGAACCAGGCGATGTTCCTCGCCCTCGCACGGGAGGATGCGACCCCGCTGGCACGGGCCCTGGAGGCGCTCCCCCCGATCCCCGACGACTGCCAGTGGGCCAACTTCGTGCGCAACCACGACGAGCTGACGCTCGACAAGCTCAGCGACGACGAGCGCCAAGAGGTCTTCGCCGCCTTCGGGCCGGAGCAGGAGCTTCAGCTATACGGTCGCGGGCTGCGGAGACGGCTGCCAACCATGCTCGGCGGCGACGAGCGGCACATCCGGATGGTCTATTCGCTCGCGTTCTCGCTGCCGGGCACACCCGTCCTGTTCTACGGCGAGGAGATCGGGATGGCCGAGAACCTCGCTATCGAAGGCCGCTACAGCGTCCGATCGCCGATGCAGTGGTCCGGCGAGCGTCAGGCCGGGTTCACCACCGCCGGCGAAGCCTCCCGTCCGCTCATGCAGGATGGTCCGTTCGGGTTTCGCGAGGTCAACGTCGCGCGCCAGCGGCGGGACCCCGGCTCGATGCTCAACTGGATGGAGCGGCTGATTCGCCGCCGCCGGGAGTGCCCTGAGCTCGGCTGGGGAGAGTGCACACTGCTCGATTCCGGTGACGCGGCGGTCTTCGCCCACCGCAGTGACTGGGACGACTCCACGGTGGTCGCAGCCCACAACCTGTCCGGACGCGATGCCACTGCGCGGCTCGAGCTCGGAGGAGACGGCGCCCTGGTCGATCTCTTCCACGACGAGGATCACGAGCTCGAGAACGGCGCCGTCACGCTGGAGCTCCCTCCGTACGGCGCCAACTGGTACCGCCTCCGCCGACCGGGCCGGAGGCTGCCCCCGTAGCGACATGCCTGAGCTCGTGCTCGGTCCCGTTCTGCGTTACGTCGGAAGCGATGTAGCCACGGTTTGGGTGGAAACCGCCGCGGCCTGCGTGGTCGAGGTGCTCGGCCACCGTGAGCGCACCTTCACGGTGGAAGGCCACCAGTACGCGCTCGTCTGCATCCGTGGCCTGAGCTCCGGCGAGATCTATCCCTACGACGTGCGCCTTGACGGCCAGAGAGTCTGGCCCCCGCCCGGCTACGACTTCCCGCCGCCCACGATCCGCACGCTCCGGGGCGGAGGCAGGTTCCAAGTGGCGTTCGGGTCATGTCGCGTCGCGCTCCCGCACCGGCCTCCGTACACCCTCCCCAAGGACGAGCATCCCGCCGGCCGCGAATTCGACGCCCTTTACACGCTGGCGCACGAGCTGCGCGTCCGACCGCGGCAGGACTGGCCGGACTTGCTGCTGCTGCTCGGGGATCAGGTCTATGTCGATGAGGGCTCGCCCGCGGTGCGGGAGCGCATCCGGGCGACTCGCGACGTCGAGGCCCCGCCGGGCGAGGAGGTTGCCGCCTTCGAGGAGTACACGTGGCTATATCACGAGTCCTGGGGCGACCCGACGATTCGCTGGCTGCTTTCGACGACTCCAACCGCGATGGTGCTGGACGACCACGACATGGCCGACGACTGGAACATCTCGCGCTCGTGGAAGGAGGACATGGCGGCCAAGCCCTGGTGGCGCGAGCGTGTCGTCGGTGGGCTCATGACCTACTGGATCTATCAGCACATCGGAAATCTCTCGCCAGCGGAACTCGAGCGGCACGGGGAGTACGACGCGGTCCGCCGAGCCGCCGACGGTGCGGGCGTCCTACGCGAGTTCGTCGAGTGGGTGGATTCGAACGGCGAGGGCAAGGTCTGGAGCTTCAAGCGGGACCTGGGGCGCACACGACTGGTCGTCGCCGACGACCGCACTGGGCGCAGCTTCCGAGACGGACAGCGCTCGATCTTCGACGACCATGAATGGGACTGGATCGTGGACGCCTGCCGAGGCGACTTCGACCACCTGCTGTTCGCAACCACCGACCCGGTGCTTCTGGCGCCGGGGCTGCATTACGCCGAGGCCTGGACCGAGGCGGTCTGCGATGGCGCCTGGGGAGACTGGGCCGTTGCGTCAGGCGAGAAGCTGCGACGTGCTCTCGACTTCGACCATTGGGCCGCATTCGGAGTCTCCTTCGAGAAGCTCGAGCGTCTGCTGCAGGAGGTCGGCCGCGGTGAACGGGGCGAGCCGCCGGCCTCGATCGTTCTCCTGTCGGGTGACGTCCACCACGCCTATCTGGCAGAGGTGGCCTTCCGGCGCGACGCCGACGTCCGAAGCGCGGTCTACCAGGCGGTGTGCTCGCCGTTTCGAAACGCGCTCGATTCCCACGAGCGGCACATGATCCGGTTTGCGCTGACTCGGACGGGGGTCGCGATGGGGCGTGGCCTCGCGCGGGCGGCCGGGGCTCGCGACCCAGACGTCCGCTGGCCCTTCATAGAGGGACCCTTCTTCGACAACCAGGTGGCGACGGTTGAAATCGCGGGTCGCCGAGCCGAATTGAAGCTCGAAAAGACGGTCGGCGAGCAGCAGGCCGACGAGCGCAAGCTCGAAACCGTCTTCGAGCGTCGCCTTGCCTGACCCCGCTCCGCGCTTATCGGAGGTTCTCGACGCGATCTCGGGGTACGCGCACCGCATTGAGGCATTGAGCCCAGGGAAGGGAACGACGCTGATCCGCGCGGCTGCCGCGCTGCTCGGTACGGCAGGCCTGCTCATACTCGGCATCGCACTGGCTGGCGGGGACTTCACTGACGCCCTGGACGATCTGGTGACACTCCTGCTGGCGGTTGCGGTCGTGGCGGCGCTCGCGGGCTGGGCCCGGGAACGGCGCTCTGGAGCCGCGCGAGCGGCGCTCGACGAGCAACGGCGCGGCCGGATGGACGAGCGCGCCCGCGCGCTGGAGGAGGCGGCACGCGCAAGCGGCGACCGCGGCGAGCGTCTCGAGCGGCAGCTGCAGGAACAGCGCGAGGCGCTGCGGCATGAACAGCGGCTTAGATTGCGGATCGAGCGAGCCCGTCAAGCCGAGCGGGAGTGGACGCGCGAGCTGCGCGAGCAAGTGCTCCGCTCGTACCGCAGCAGCGGAGGAACCAGTGACGTGCACGAGCTCGTGCTCGAGGTTGCCACGCGCCTCTCCCAAGCCGAGTGTGGGCTGCTCCTGTCGAAGCGCGACGCCGACGGCGACGGCCGGCTTGACCTTGTGTGCCACACCGGGTTCCGCAACGACCCCGCCGACAGCTCAGTGGCGCAGCGGTTCGCCGAGAGGGTCCTCGAGAGGGACGAGATCGTGCGCGAGGACGCGCCAGGCGATGGCGTATCCGCGGCCGACAAGGAAATCGAGTCGCTTGTGGCCATTCCCGTGTACATGAACGACGGCTTCGAGGGAGTCGTCGTCTGCGCAAACCGCCCCGGGGGCTTCGAAGAGCTCGACGACGACGTGCTGCTCGCACTCGGCGACCACGCGGGCGCCGTGCTCGAAAACCACCGGCTGCAGGGGCGCGTGCGCTCCTCCTACCTGGCAGTGGTCGGGATCCTGGCGGACGCGGTCGAGAACACCGACCCCTTCGTTGATTCGCATGCGATCGCGATCAGCCAGTACGTGGACCGCGTCACCCGGCACCTCGGCTTCGACCCGGCCCGACGCGAGCAGCTGCTGTTCACCGGGCTCTTACGCGACGTCGGAAAGCTCGGCATCAGCGAGCGTGTCCTGCTGAAACCCGGCCGCCTCACTCCCCAGGAGCGGAACGTGATCGAGCTGCATCCGGAGATCGGTGCGCGCATCGTGGAGCGGGTTCCAGGGCTGGCGGGCCTCGCGCCCGGCATCCGCCATCACCACGAGCGCTGGGACGGGCAGGGATACCCGGACGGCCTGCGCGGCGAGGAGATACCCGTCGAGGCTCGCGTGGTGGCGCTGGTCGATTGCTTCAGCGCTCTCATCTCCACCCGCCCCTACCGGCAGCGCCTCACCGCCCAAGAAGCGTGTGTGGAGATCGGGCGCTGCGCTGGAAGCCAGTTCGACCCAGAGATCGCGGCGCTCTTCGTCGAGGAGGTCCGCCACCAGCCGCCCGAGCCGCCGTACCCGGAGGCCCTCCCCGCGATCTTGCCCGCGCTGGCCTCGGCCGAGGAAGCTCTCGCCACGGGGCGGCTCGGAGCCGCCTCGGCCGCCGCGAGTGACAACGTGACCCTGCTGCACTCGCATCGATACCTGCAGGAGGTGGCGGCCCGGGAGGCAGAGCGCGCCGCCCGGACACGTCAGCCATTCGCGGTGGCCATGATCGAGCTGTCGGAGCTGTCGACCATCAACCGACGCGAGAGCTACGCGGCGGGGGACATGGCCTTGCAGGCGGCGGCTCGATCGCTTGAACGGACGATGGCCGGGGAACCGGCGACGATCGGCCGCTACAGCGGACGTCGGCTCGCCGTGGTGTTGCCGGGCAACGGCAACGCCGGCCCGGCCGAGCGCCGGGTCCAGATGGTCGAACAACTGGAGCGCCTCGAGCGCTCGGGCCCGCGCATGCGTGTGGGTGTGGCCCAGTGGCAGCCCGGAGACCACGGCGAGGACGTCTTCGCGCGCGCCCGCTTGGTCCTCGAGGCCACACCGGAAGCGACCTAGGCGGGGCGTTCAGCAGCTGCGGGCCACCATGACCGTGCGGCGTGCGGAGAACACGGCGACCAGTACGCCGGGGCGTCGCTGGTTCCACGCCGAGCGCGGCAGGGACCGGCCGCCGACGATTATCGAGCAGGCCCTGAACGCGCCCCGCCCGTCGCGCCGGTGTAGTCCTGCGGTAGACGCTTCCACCGTGTAGCGGCGGGTGCGCCGGCCGTCGATTCGCAGCGTCCAACGGCCCGGAGTCGTTCGCGAGCTCAGGCGTTCGCGGGAGAACATGCCGGCGGTCGACGAGGGCCCCGGGAAAGCCAGCAGGCGCAGCCGGTCACGCCGGTCGGTGAGGCGCACGACGTCGCCCCGCCCGTAACGGCTCAGCGTGGAGACGTCGGGCGACAGCATCGGGATGACCGCGCCGTGGCGGACGTAGAGCGGAAGCTCGCGAAGTCCGGCGCGCACACGGACGATGCGGCCACCGCGCAGGGGCCGGGCCGCCCCGACGTGGAAAGCGCCGTCTCCCTGCCCGTCGTAGCGCAACGCGTTACGCCCGCTCAGCCAGTGACCGGGCGGCAGGTAGACGCTGCGCGATCGCACCGAGGGCTCGATCACGGGGGCGGCGAGCAGGTGACTGCCGAACAGGAACTCGTCGTCGACTCCCGCGGCACGTCGATCGTGCGGGTAGTGCAGCACCAGGGCGCGCATCAGCGGCATGCCGGTCGAGCGGTACCTGCGATCCGCGGCGGCGATATACGGATAGAGCTGCGTGTGCAGCTTCGCGTAGCGCCGCCACACACCGATCACGCTCGGGTCCCAGACCTGGGGCCGTGCGTAGGGCGGGATCTCGAGCCCGGATTTCTTGATGCGCATGACGCCGGAGACCGCGCCGAACTGGATCCAGCGCTTCAACAGCTCGGGCGTGAGCTTCGGGTCGGCGCCGATCGTGTCGTAGCCGCCGATGTCCGAACCCCACCGACTCACGCCCGAGAGACCGATGCTCAGCGCCTGCCTCACTGCGGAGCTCAGCCCGTCGAATCCGAAAGTCGTGGTCGGATCGCCGCCCCACACGTCGTCGGCGCAGCGCGCGGCACCGGTCCAGCCGGACCGCTGGAAGCGCACGACCGTCCGACCAGTGGTCATCCGGTGGACGGCGCAGTGGTAGAGGGCCGGATACAGGTTGTGGAGTGCGGACCCCGTGCGTCCGTCGGCGCTCACCGCGTCCAGCGGCGTGTACTCGCCGAAGTCCTCCATCCAGCCGTCGTGCGCCGCTGCCAGGATCCGGTCGATCACCTCGCCGTAGGCCCTTGTGCCAGCTGCCGCGGTGAAGTCGTACTCGCCGACGTTCTGGATCGTGAAGCCCGCCGCTCCGGTCCCACCGACGAACGAGTCGAACAGGGACGGCTCGCCGGATGTCTTGAGGAGGGCGCCCGAAGCGGCCGCGCTGGAGAAGCGCGGCTCGTAGGACGCACAGAGCATCGGGTTCACGTAGGTCAGGACCGCCAACCCAGCGGCGTGGTAGTAGGCGACGCGGCGGGCCTCGTACTCCTCGAGCCCGCGATCGAGGCCACATGGCAGGTACCGCAGCTGCGTCTCCGCCGCTGACACAGGCGCGTCAGCGGCGCGCAGCTTGTTCAGGTCCGCCATCTGGTCGGACAGCGGGGGAGCATTTGGCTGCCCCGTCTGCAGCCAAGGTCCGAAGGCCCATGGCGCCACGGGGGCCGGCTGGCGGCCGGTAGCGCGGGTGAAGCGCCTCAGCGCCGCCGCCGGCGTGGGCCCGGCGAAGAGCAGCAGCCTGAGCTCAGCCGCGGCGACCTTGAGCCCCCACGTCCCGCCATGGACCACCGGAAGGCGGAAGCTGCTCGTTTCGTCGTTCGCCACCAGGACGCCGTAACCGCGACCCGACAGCAGCCACGGAACCGGGTAGTACGTAGCGTCCGCTCGGGCCCGGAAGCCCGCCGGGGGGATCGTGCCCTCTGCCACCGCGCGGCTGCCCACGCTGAACGGACCGTCGGAGACGTAGTTCTCTACGCGCGTCGCGCGTTGGGCGACCGCATTCGATCGCTCGCCGAACCCGAAGTAGCGTTCGCCGGGAGGGGCGCGAAAGGCCATGGACACCGCATCCACCCGCGGGTCACCAAGCAGCCGCACCCGAAGGGCAAGGACTCCCGATGCTCTGCGCTCGAGTCGGAGCTCCGCGCGATGGCCGCGACCGACCGCCAGGGTAAGTGCGAGTCCGTCATGGATCCGCCGCCGGCCCACGAGCCGGCTCGCTGGCATCGAATGTCCGTTGGTGTGGAAGCGCAGAAAGCCGCGCTCCTGTCGCAACGTCGCCCCGCCGCGCTGGAGGAGGCGCAGCGCCCCCGCGCCGTCGACGTGCGCCGTCAGCGGACCGGAGCGTACGCTCGGCCCGTCCGCCGCCACGTGGCCAGGCGCCACCAGCGCCGCACCGAGCGCGACAGCAAGCGCCGGCGTCGACCAGCCGCGCATCCGTGGCGATGCTACTCCGCAATGACAGCCTCTTACATGCGCAGCACCTGGGTACCCGGATGCCCTGGGTCAACTGAACGTGTATTGCCTTCAGAGAGAGCAACTCGTCCCGCTGGCGCCCGTCGAGACCTTCGACTTCTTCGCCGACGCCTTCAACCTCGAGGCGATCACGCCGCCATGGCTGGGCTTCGAGGTCGCGACCCCCGGCCCCATAGCGATGGGCGCCGGGGCGCTCATCGAGTACAGGCTGAAGCTGCATGCGCTGCCCCTGCGCTGGCTCACACGAATCGAGGCCTGGGAGCCCGGCCGGCGATTCGCGGATCGCCAGGTTCGCGGGCCCTACCGCCTCTGGCATCACACGCACACGTTCGACGCACATGAGCGCGGCACCGTCATGCGCGATGTCGTGCGTTACGCGCTGCCGCTCGGTCCGATCGGGCGGCTCGCCCGGGTGATACTTGTGCGCCGCGACCTCGACCGGATCTTCGACTACCGGCGCGATGCGGTCGCCGCTCGGCTGGGGAGCGCATGAGCGCCGGGTACTTCACGGACGACTCCGTGCTCCGACAGGTCCACCGGGAGCGCGCGGTGGCACTCTCCGGGCCGCGCGCGCTGCTGATGCAGGCGGCTCACCCGCTTGCGGTGTCAGGGCTGCTCGCGCATTCGACCGCCCTCGACGAGCCATACGAACGCCTCGCCCGCACGGCCCGAGTGCTCAGCACGATCGGGTTCGGCTCCAAGAGCGACGCTGATCGCGCGGCGACCAAGGTGCGCGAGATGCACCGCCGGGTGCAAGGCAGGCTCAAACACGCCGCGGGTCCGTACCCCGCCGGCACGAGCTATCGCGCCGACAATCCCGACCTGCTCCTGTGGGTCCTGTTCACGCTGGTCGACTCGGCGCTGGTCGTCTACCGCAAGTACGTCGGCCCTCTGAGCGCCGAAGACGCCGCCCGTCTCTGGGACGACTATCGGGTCATTGGGTCCCTTTTCGGATTGCGCGAGCGCGACATGCCGCCGGACACTCATGCCCTGGACGAATACCGCCGCACGATGCTCGACGGCGACCGCCTCTACGTCAGCGACTGGGCGCGAGAGCGCGCGCGCGCGATTGTTCTCCGGCCGCCCGTTCCGTGGACCGCGCGCCCACTGCTCGAGACCGCGAACTTCATCACGATCGCGCTACTCCCCGACCCCATCCGCGAGCAGTATGGGTTCTCGGCGCTGCCACCGGCCTTCGTGCGCAAGGCGCTGGTGGAGGGCGGGGCCCAGTACGTCAGGCGCGCGGTTATCCCCCTTCTGCCCGACCGGCTGCGGCTCGTGCCGCCGATGGCCGCTTGATCCGTACCGGCGTCGGCGTCGCTCATCCCTGTCGGCCCGGTACCCCTCTGCATGCGCACTAACCGATCTGCAGGGAGGTTGCGCACTGTCTGGTGCATGGGTCCGTCTTTGGGTAGGCGCTCGGTATGACGATGATGGGTCCTTTCCAGGTAGTCCTCGCTCCTTGGCGCGCCATACGGGTGGTTGCCCGCGCGGCCGAGGACCTCAACGCCGTGGCGGAGCGCGCCCGCCGAGACCCCGACCCCGTCGAGCAGGCGCGCGAGCGCCTGGACGCACTCTTCACCGAGCTCGAGACGCTCATTGTCGCGATCCGGAGGGTGGACGCGAGCGCGATCGCGCTCGGCACCGGAGGCGAGGACCTTCTCCTGGCTACGCGTTCGTTGGACTCGACGGCTCGCGCGATCGAGATGGGAGGCCGTGAGCTGCGGCGCACCGGCGAGGACCTCGACGAGCACACGCAGCAGCTCATCACCGGCGGCCAAGACCTCACGGCCGTGGCCGAGGACCTGGCCGCCTCACTGCGCGTCCTGCGAACTGCGCTCCCCCGCCTGCTGGAGGGGCTCGACAGCGTGGAACAGCTCGAGGAATCGGTTGAGACGGTGGCGGAGACCGTCGAGCCGCTTCAGGGCGTTGCCAAGGGAGTCGGGCGCGTATCGGACCGCCTGTCCCGCCAAAGCTGACGCTCGCTCGCTTACGCGGTGTCGAGGCACCGGCGCCCACGAGCGGCCTTCGTGCCTTCGAGGCCCTTCTGAACCTCGGCCGCGGTCATCTCATGACTGCCTTCATCTGAAGGCTCGGTGTCGCCCTTCGCGATACGCGCACAGGAGCTCGCAACCGCGGGAGCGACGCAGTGGATCGCTGTCGTCCCGCTACTCCTCCTGTTCGTAGTTCCTGTCGGCTTGCGGGTCCGCGAACGGTCCAAGCGCAGGCGGTTAGTAGCGCCTGCGCAGCAGGCGCCGCACCGGCGGCCGGCGGAAGTTGGCCTGACCCAGCGCGGCGTTGATGGCGACGAGCGCGAGCTCGGCAGCTACGTTCGCGCTACTGAGCGCGTTCACCTGCCGCTTGAGGCGCGCCGCCCTGTCAGGGGTCTCGGGCGCTGGCGTGTTTCCATCCTGGAGCGGCACTGCGCCGTCGTTCGCACTCCGCGCAAAGCGCTTCCCGGTGATCGCTGTGGCGAGCCCGGTGACGACAACCGCCGCGACCGCCGCGTCCTTGGCCCTGGCGAGTGCTCGTTCGCGTGGCGAGAGGCTGCTCGGCCGCGCCTCGTTCAGGCGGGCACCGGCCCAGCCCGCCGCGATCGCGAGCAGGGAGGCCGAGTTGATCCAGCCGTAGCGCCGCCATGCCCGGTTCACGACCTTCCCCCGCTCACTCATCTCGCCGATGTCGGCCAGCGCAGGGTGCATGGCGACGCGCCCGTACAAGTTGCCACCCAACAGCGCCGCGAGTCCCGCGTCATGCGCGGCCCGTCCAGCGCTGCTGACCGTGTCTGAGGGAATTCGAATCCGCGCCATGCCCGCCGGATACCCGCGGTTGGG
>Ga0307416_100001776_pt1 | contig 11953 bp, 12 predicted proteins | sample DK1Cmetagenome_2_FD_203821 | JGI IMG/M metagenome (GOLD analysis project Ga0307416, IMG submission 203821) | Maize rhizosphere microbial communities from greenhouse at UC Davis, California, United States - DK15-C-3 | ecosystem: Host-associated > Plants > Roots > Rhizosphere > Soil | place...
GCCACGGGCCGCTCCGAGACCACAGCATGCAGTTCGGCCAGTCCCGCCGGCACAGGGGTGTACTCGAGACGCGTGCTGGTGGCGGAGGGCAACTCGGCGAGCCGACGTTGCGCACGAATGAAGCGGTCGGCCGACAACAGCTCGCCCGCCGGCATCCGCATCAGTTGTTCAACTGGCCGGTAGCGTGTTCGCGTCAGGCCATCGAGCCGGACGAGATCTATCCTCGGCTCGCCAACTGCGTTCCAGGCTGCAAGTGCCCCGAGGCGATCGTTTCGGACGAACCGGCTCGTCGCCAGGATCTTCCACGCGTATTCGTCGGCACGGTCCGCTTCGAGCGCGGCGGTCGCAAGGTCGGTCGCTTCTGCCCATCGTTTCTGCAGCACGCGAACTCCGGCAAGCTCCCGCATGGCCGCAGGACATCCGATCGCAGCGCTCAGCGTTCTCTCGGCGCCCTGGAGGTCATCGGCCTGCGCCAGGCGCACGCCCTCGGCGACCACCACGGCACACGACGACGTTGCGTCGCTGGCCAAGTCTTGCGGCGCCGTTCCTGCGGGGCCGCGTCTCGTACCGTCAATATCTACGCCGCTCAACGCAGGCTTGGGCACCACGACTGCCATCCAGTGATTTGCGGCCCGCCACCGCCGCTCGAACTCGGCGGTCGACATCACCCGGAAGGGCGCTCGCGCCGGGTCATGAAAAACCACGCCGCGCTCGTGTACCGCGACGACGACGATGTAGTGGAAGATCGAGGGACGATCCTCGATCAGCACCAGGACCGGCCGTCCCTGCGCAAGCTCCTCGCGGATGATTGCCCCGCTGCCGGCCAATGCCTGTGCGGGCCAGCCGCGACGCGCCAGATCCGCAACGAGCGCGTCAGTACGGATCCCGCCGGACCCGCGGTCGACGAGCGACGCGAACGATTCCGCGGTTACGCCGCGCTCGCCCCAGTAGCGCAAGACCATCGCTGCAGCCGCGCCGCCACAGAGGAGCTCGGATTGGGAAATGAAGGGGACGTCTAGGAGCTGGAGAGGGCGCGCTTCCTGCGCGTGGGGCGAGAAAGTCTGCGCCGCCACGATGGCGGCGCAGCACAGGGCCGCGGCCCTCATCGGTGATCAGTCGACCGCAACGATAATCAGGATCAGCACCAGCAGCGCAATGATGATCAGCGTCGTCGATACTACGATGCGCGACTGGCCGCCCGCGAGCGCCTCTTCCACCTGCTGGGCCTGCGCAACCACGTCGGCGAGTTGCTGACCTTCGAGGGTGGAAATTGCGCTCTGGGCGCGGCGAAGATCGAGCCCGATCTCACCCGCGACGGTCTGGACTTCCGGCCGTTCGAGCAAACGTATCACCCGTTCACGGTCCGCAGCACTCGTGGCGACGTGGTCCTGCACGGCCGCGTCGAGAATCGACTGCGGTGCGGCGTGCGAGGTTTGCGCGTGAACCGGGGGGATCACCGCACCCAGGGAAAAGACAACGAAGACAATCGTAGCGAACATGCGCATGCGTAGCGTGCCTCCTGGACGGCCATTGTACCTGGACCGGTTGATGAGCTTTACCACTTTGTCACGCGTATTGCATCGGCATCTGCCGGAGCAGCGCGATGAACCGGCCCATGTATTTGCTGATGTGCGCCGCCTTGATGATGTCGCCGTGCCTGCTGCCGCGATCGGATCGGCGGTATACCGCGCTGCCGGTGCTGCTGGGGACGGCTGGATTACTCGCTACCATTCTCGCGGACCTGGCCGAATCGACCGGGCTGACCGGATTCATTCCGTCACACGAGATGTCAGAGGCCGTCGCCGATCCAGGGAATCACGTCGAATCGACGGTCGTCCTCGAGTAGCCGCACTTCGTACAGTTGGTCGAACCCTTCGGAGGACGTGGGCGGCTGGAGCCGCTTTCGTACCGCGAAAATCGCCACGTCGGGGACGCGTTCCCGCCCTTCCCGCGTCCGGTTCCGACGCAACGCTGCGGCCGCGTCGGTCGAAAAATAGTACCCGACCACTGTGGCGCCGTGGGCCCGGGCGGCTTCGATGAGCGGCGCCCGAGTCGCGACGCTCGCGTTCGTGTTGTCGATGACGACGGAACGGCCGCTTGACAGGCTTTCGATCAGCAGCTGTTCCTGCCGCCGCTGCGGATTGCGGTTGTTCCGCAGAAGGTCCTTGCTGATGTGGTCATGCGTCCCGGCGAACCGACTGCGATAGAACGTGCTCTTCCCCGCCGCCGGTAAACCAATCAGGATCACGCATTCCATTGCGATTTGCGATTTGTGATTACGATCCGTGCTTGGGATCCAATCACAATCCGAGTCGCAAATTTCCGATCAACGATCGCAAATTGTCTTATGTTCACCCAGTGGCTTGGTGAGCTGGAGTCGCGGCATCTCGCTGACCTGCGGCTCCAGGAGGTGACGCGCGCACTCCGAGCGCTGTCGGCCCGTTACGTCGGTCGGCGCGACGATCGCATTCAGCGGTCACTCGACACAAAAGGGAAGCGCGCGGCATTCGCGCTGTATTATGCGCCGCTCCATTTTCTGACCACGGATTTGATCGTGCGCGCCGTCTCCGCTCACCTCCCCGCCCCGGCCGCGATTCTCGACATTGGATGCGGTACGGGCGCGGCTGGTGCCGCGTGGGCGTTGGCGGCGGGCGGTACACCCGAGATCACAGGCATCGATCGCCATCCATGGGCGGTCGATGAGGCGCGATGGACCTACCGGACACTCGGCCTGCGTGGGCGCGCGCGGCAAGCTGACGCCGCACGTCTGCCGGCGCAGCGGCCCGGATCGGCGATTCTCGCCGCCTACGTGCTGAACGAACTGCCAGAAGGGTCGCGGACGTCGTTGATGGACGATCTCGTGCGTGCTGCGGCGCAAGGGACGCGACTCCTGATCATCGAACCAATCTCGCGGAGCGTCTCGCCGTGGTGGGACAGCGCGGTTTTGCGGTTCGCCGGCGCTCGTGGGCGCGCGGATGAATGGCGATTCCAGGTGGAGCTTCCTTCACTGCTTCGGCTTCTGGACACGGCGGCTGGACTCGACCACCGCGAACTGACCGCGCGATCGATTTACGTGCCGGAGGCCTGACGGCCTCCGGCGACAGGCGAGTTAGCGCTTCGTCAACGTTCGGCCGAGGCCGTCGTTGATCCGCTTCGCCTCGTCGAGGTGATGCCGAACCGTCGGCAGCGCGGTCGCCGACCACTGGTTGAGGGCCGCCTCGGTAGGATTGTCGCTCCGTTCGGGCTTCACCGAACCTTTGTCGTCCCCGATCCGATCCTCACTGGCCCGCGTCTGTAATCGGTCCACCACGTCCTGATGGCCATCGACCATGGCGTTCATATATTCACGGTCGAAGTCCGCCCCTTTCGCGTTCGACAGCTTCGTCTTCAGGTCCTGATGCTTTTCATCCAGTCCGGCTGGGATTGGAATCGAGTGCTGCATCGCGATCTGCTTCAGCTCGTCCCCCGCTTTCGAATGGTCCTTCACCATCATGTCGGCGAATTTCTTCACCTCAGCGCTGACGCCGCGTTCCATGGCCATCTTTCCCAGCTCGACTTCAGCCATATTCGCGACTGCTACGTCCTCGACGAAGTCACGATCCCCGGCGCTGACGCTATCTCCAGTGGTTCCGACCGTCGAATCGTTCTCTATCGTGCGGTTGTCATTTGTGGTGCGATTATCGGCGTTGCACGCAAACGACAGCGCGGCCACAAACACGACCGGCAACAAGGCAATCCGTTTCATGTGTTCCCTCCCTCGGATGAGCTGTGACCCACAATCACCTGACTCCGAGGGGTGCAAGATGAGCGACGTGAACCGCGGTGACGCGGACCCAAAGCGGCCGTCAGCTCGCGCGGAGGACGCGGCGCAGCTGGTCCAGATGGTGATGAATATGCCCGACGTAATCCTCGATGAGGTCGCGTAACGTGGCGAACTCGGAGGTCGGGTATGCGAGGTACCCGAAGCTGTACTCGCGGATCGGCCCGCGAGGACGCCACAGGACATCGTCGGAAATGCGCTCGATGATGCGGGCGACCTGCTGATTGTAGGCGCGCAACGTCGGCAGCAGATGCGACACGGGCGTGTCGCCATGATGCGACAGCGCCACCCATCGCTCCTGATCATACGGTTCCACCGACAGACGGTCGGCCTGCTGGTTGACGATGAAGCGGCGCTGATTGTTGCAGGCCGAGTCGATCAGGTGCCCGACGATTTCCCGCGCCGACCACTGGGTCGGCGCTCGACGCCGTGCGGTTCGCTCTTCGCTGACTCCGTCGAACTGGGAGGCGACCTCGTCGATCGCCTGCCTGAGCCGGGCCGAGAGGCGCGCTCCCTCGGTCACGTCAGTTCACCGTGACGTAGCGTTCGAGCCGCGCGACCTCCTCTTTGCTGACGTACTTGCCGATCTCGCGGCGGAACTGCTCGATCTGTTTGTACGGACGATACTCCTTGAACTCACGCAACATCCGGGGCCCGAGGCCGGGAATCGTCTGGATGTCCGCGTCGCTGGCGGTATTGAGGTTGATCGGGACGAACACATACTGCTCCAGCCGCGCGAGCTCGGCGTCGTCCACGTATTTGTCGATTTCGCGATGAAACACGGCGAGACCGGCATACGGACGGTACTCCTTGAACTCGCGCAGCATCCGGGGACCGAGATTCGGGATCAGCTGGATTTCCGCATCGGACGCGGTGTTCAGGTTGAGATGCAGGAAGAGCCGGCTATACAGCTCGTTGAGCTGCATCCGGTTGAGGCCCTCGGCCTGGAGGAACATGTCGAGCGCCGACATGGTGAGAAACGGCCGCTTGCCGACCAGTGCCTTCGCCCTCGCTGCATTCATATGTGGCAGCTTCGCCAGGTCCGCCTCGGGGATGACGTTTGCGTCGGCGACAGTTACGGACTTACCGACTTGAGCGCTGGCGCTCGTGGCCAGCAACAGCATCATGGTCAGGCAGATTGGCGCGACCCAACGAGTCATGCGTCACCTTTCTCGCCGCCGAACGCGACGACACTCCGTTGAACAGTGGATGTTTGTATAAGTGCGTCAGCCCGACCAACCCCAGCAGAGCCATCGAACCGGGCGCGAGCACCGGCGTCGCGCCGGTGAGTGTCTTCTGCGCCAGCTCCAGGCCGCTGAGGCCCGGGTACATTTCGAGCTCGAATTCGACGTTTCCCCAGTAATGCAGCCCCACGCCGAGCACGCCGCTGAGCACGAACAGCTGCATCGTCAGCTGCAGCGCCCGCACCGTGAGCGCGCCCGGCGCCACTGCATGCCAGGCCGCAACGCCGATGCCGAGGCCAAGCATCATCAGCGGAATCTGCTGTTGCACCGTTTCACGGTGCCCGATCAGCAGGAGCTCGGCCATCATGCCGAGCATCCCGACCATCAGCGTCACGAGCAGGAAGGTCCGGATCCGGTCTGACGTGTCGGACATTCTTCCGATCATCGCAGAATTGACCGGGCAACGTCCGGGCGACCGTCGTTTGGCGCAGGCGTGACGCCGAGCACTGCGGCGAGGACGTTATAGACGTGGATATTTTCGAAGGCCGGCACCGACAGACTCTGCCGGAACGCGGGTCCTGCCGCGACGAAAATGCCCCGCATCGACATCAGTCCAGAGTCGTAGCCGTGCTGGCCGCCGGGTGGTTGCACGCGGCCATCGCGGACCGCCTCCAAGGTCGCGCGGCGGACGATCTGCCACCCTTCGTCCATGACGCCGATGATCGGCGGAATCCTCGGATGGTCGCGGTAGTGCCACGCCTCGGGCGTTTCGCTCCGACGGTACACCCGCAAGTGCGGATGCGCATGGCTGAGCGCCGCGTACACCGCGTCTTCCTTCCCCGGTTTCGGAAAGAGGCCGACGGTTGGATTGATATCCGCGATCACAACGTCGTCCAGGGAAATGTAATCGTCGAGAACGGCAACTCGATCGGGACTGACCGCGGCCATGCCGTGATCCGAGACGACAACGACATTGACCGTGGCCGTCAGGCCTCTCCGATCAAGTCCAGTCAGGAGGCGGCCCAGATAGCCGTCGGCGCGCGTGATCGCCTCCGTGACCGCTCGCGAATCGGGTCCGCCGGCGTGTCCCGCTTGATCGACATCTGAAAAGTACAACGCGACGAGTGTCGGACGCTCGGATACCGGTAAATCGAGCCACTGGAGGACCTCGTCCACCCGGGCCGCGCCCGGATAGCTCTCGTCGTACGGTTTCACCAAGCTGGGCCTGATGCCGCCGATCGGCGCTTCGGAGCCGGGCCAGAACATCCCACCGGCGCGCTGGCCGGCGCGCTCGACGGTGGTCCAGATTGGCTCACCGCCCCACCACATCGAATCGCGAAGTTCAGCGGCGTTCTCCGTCGCAAACACTCGACCCGTCGCCGCATCGAACATCGAGTTCGCGACGATGCCATGATGGCCGGGGTACAGACCGGTGACGATCGTGTAGTGATTGGGGAAGGTCTTCGGCGGAAAACTGGGGATCAGACTGTCGGCGTGCACGCCGCGCGCAATGAGACGCTGCAGGTTCGGAGCAGCGGCTTTCGACTGGTAATCCCATCGCCACCCGTCGAACGACACCAGGATGACGGTGGGCTTGGGGCTGCTCGTCGCTGCGGCGTCGCGACCCGCACATGCCGACGCGACGAGGAGCAGCAGGACGACCAGAGCGACTCGGCGCATAGGCCGAGTCTACCCCGGTTGCATTCAACCGCACGCGCGAGGCCTGGCGTTATCGCGTCTGGCTTGCTCCACTGGCGCGGCCGATCCGCGAGGCGGTCAATCGAACGTCCGAACGCGCCCACGCTTTGGTATAGCGCGCTTCGACGAGCGTCGCCTCGGCCGTCTTGTTCTGCGCGCGCAATGCCTGCATCAGGCCGAACAGCGCCCACCCGTTGTCGCGATTCCGCCGCAGGTCTTCCCAGTACACCGTTTCTGCTTCCGCCGGTCGGCCGGCCTCGAGCAGGATGGCGCCGAGCGCATGGCGCGGTGGGTAATGAAACTCCGACGGTTCGGTGTAGACCAGCGCGTCTTCCAGACGGACGGCACGCTCCAGGTGCGCGATAGCGCTGTCGTAGCTGCCGCGCGCCGCATCGATCTCGCCCTGCAGCACTTCGGGGGCGACGGCCAGAACCGACCGCGCGAGATTCGGGGAAAAAAGCGGCTGATTCAGTGACTCGTCCAGCAGCAGCGCCTGGAGCCGCGACAGCTCGACGGCCGCGTCATCGACGCGTCCGGTGGCAACCAGCGACAGTCCGCGCGCGTAATGCCAGGTTGCCCGCAGCACGGCGTTGAACGCGGGCGGCTCCGGCTCCCTGAGCATTTCCTCCCACCGGCCAAACCGGGTGAGCGCGTAGTACGGGACCATCCGGAAACCTGCCAGCATCGGCACCGCTTTCAGCGTCTCGTCGTCAATTTTTGCGGCCAGCTTGCGGCCGGATTCAATCGCGACCTGACCCTGGCCGTCCGAGCTCGCGGCGAACCAGAGAAAGTGGATGTTGTGCGGGTAGTACCCCATCGGGTACAGCCCTTGCGCCTGGCACTGCGCAATGTAGTCCTCGTCGGCGGCGATCGCCAGCTCGTTCGATTTCATCGCATCGGCATAGCGGCCGATGCGCTGATAGATGTGGCCGGGCATGTGGACCATGTGACCCGCGGCCGGCATCAGCGTCAGCAGCGTGTCGGCCGCTTTTTCCGCCTTCTCCGGCGTCGCGGTCGATTCCATCAGGTGGATGTACATGTGCAGCGCCGCCGGGTGGCGCGGATTCTTTGCGATCACCTGTTCGGTGAGAGAAACGATCTCGGTCGTGCCGTCGTGAGGGGTGCCGTCGCGTTGCCAGTAGCCCCAGGGCCTCAGGTCCATCATCGACTCGACGTACAACATGGCGGCGTCCAAGTCCTGCGGGAATCGCCGATGCACCGCGCGCATCGCCTCGGCGTACGCCTGGTCGCGTGGCTTGCGATCCGCCGCCGCGCCCGAATAGCGTTGCGCGAGCGCATCGATGTAGGCCTGCTCGCGCCCGGTCGCCCGCGATTTCAGCGACACCGCCTTCTGCACCAGTTCGTACGCGCTCGGCTCCTCGTTCGGCTCCATCAATGCGTTGATGTTCGGGCCGAGCACCAGCGCCTGTCCCCAGTAGGCCATCGCCAGATTGGGATCGAGGCGGGCCGCCTCGCGGAAGGCACGCCGCGCCTCCGCGTGGTTGAACGCGTAAGCCAGGTTGATCCCCTGGTTGATGAACAGCTGTGCCTGCCGGTTGCGTGTTGACACCGGAAAGGTATGGGTGCCGAGATTCTGCAGCCGCGGCGCGATCGCGCCGCCGGCCGTCGCCTGCTGCGCGGGCGGTTCGGCGTAGTGCACGTGGCCGCCGGCCTGTGGGGTCTGAGCCGCGGCCGGTACTGCCAGCAGCGCCGTGGCAAGGGCGCCGAAAACGGTCGAGAGGAAGCGGACCTTCATGGCAAAGCTCCTTGAAACCTATAGATGCCATGCCCCTGCGGAAGGATACAATCGCGCCATGGCACGCGCCTCGACGGCGCTTCTGATTGCCGCTGTGGGCCTGGTTGGCGCCGCTGCGGTGCGCGGGCAGGCGCCCTCTCCACCGCTGGTCATCGTCGCCGATTTCGACGGCATCATCCATCCGGTCTCCGCCGAATATCTGACCGGCGTCATCGACCAGGCCGACACCTCGGACGCGGCGCTGGTCGTGATTATCCTGCGGACGCCCGGCGGTCTGCTGGAGTCGACCCGCACCATCGTCTCGCGGATGATTACGTCGCGCGCGCCCGTCGCAATCATGGTGGCGCCGTCGGGCGGACGTGCAGCGTCGGCCGGCTTCGTCCTGATGATGGCGGCCGACATCGCCGCGATGGCCCCCGGGACGCACATCGGCGCCGCACATCCAGTCTCCGGCTCCGGCGAGAGCATGGACGAGACCACCTCGAAAAAGGCGGCGGCGGATGCCGCGGCTTACGTGCGGTCACTGGCCGAGGCGCGCGGACGCAACGTGATGCTCGCCGCGGAAGCAGTCCTCGAAAGCCGCGCGTTTACCGATCGCGAAGCCTTGACCGCCACCCCGCCGCTGGTCGAGTTCTCGGCGAGAGATGTCGACGACCTGCTCCGCCAGCTCGATGGCAGCACGATCAAGCGGTTCGACGGCCGTCCGGCGACGCTTCGCACCGCCAACGCCGAGAAGCGAACGATCGAGATGACCAGTCGCCAGCGCTTTCTCGGCGCGATCGCCCACCCGCAGATCGCTTACATGCTGCTGACGCTGGGGATGCTGGGCCTGACGATCGAGCTGTGGAGTCCGGGCGCGATTCTACCCGGGGTTGCCGGCGGCCTCTGCCTGTTGCTCGCCTTCTTCGCGTTCCAGATCCTGCCGGTCAACACGATCGGAATATTGTTGATCCTGTTCGGGCTTGCACTCCTGATCCTCGAACTGAAAGTTCCGAGCTTTGGCGCTCTCGGTGTCGGCGGCACGGTGAGTGTGGTGATCGGCTCGATCATGCTGACCCGCGATGCCGTCCCCGGCGTCACGGTCGGACTCGGCTTTGTCGTGCCAGTCGCCCTCGCCATGTCCGGGATCACGCTGTTCCTCGGCCGTCTTGCCCTGCGAGCGCAGCGCCAGCGCTCGGTTACCGGAATCGAGGCCATGATCGGCGCGCCGGCCCGGGCGCGGAGCGAGATCGCGCCAGGCACCGCAGGCCAGGTGGATGTCCACGGGGAAATCTGGCGCGCTGACAGCGCCACTCACATCGCCGCGGGAGACCCCGTGCGCGTCACCGCGGTGAACGGCTTGACGCTGATCGTCGAGCCGGACGGTTTAGCCGCGCGCGAAGGAGCACACTGATGGAAGGCCTGAGCTTCTCTCCGGCGCTGATCGTTGCGCTGATTGTTGTCCTCTACGTCATCAGCTCGATCCAGATCCTCGCCGAGTACGAGCGCGGCGTGATCTTCCGGCTCGGCAAGCTGCTCGCGCAGCCGAAAGGCCCCGGTGTGGTGCTGGTCTTCCGGCCGATCGACCGGATCGTCCGCATCAGCCTGCGGACAATCGTCCTCGACGTGCCGCCCCAGGACGTCATCACCCGTGACAACGTCTCCGTCAAGGTCAACGCGGTTGTGTATTTCCGGGTGATCGACCCGCGGCGCGCGGTGGTCGAAGTCGAGAATTATCTGTACGCGACTTCGCAACTCGCGCAGACGACCCTGAGAAGCGTGCTCGGGCAGGCGGAGATGGACGACCTGCTGGCCGAACGCGACCGGCTGAACCAGCAGCTGCAGACCATCCTCGATCATCAGACCGACCCCTGGGGCATCAAGGTCTCGGCAGTCGAAGTGAAACATGTCGATCTGCCGCAGGACATGCAGCGCGCAATGGCCCGGCAGGCAGAGGCGGAGCGCGAGAAGCGGGCGAAGATCATTCACGCCGAGGGTGAGCTGATTGCGTCTGAGAAGCTGGCGCAGGCGGCCGCGGTCATCGATCGTGAGCCGGCGGCAATTACGTTGCGTTACCTGCAGACTCTGACGGAGATCGCGTCGGAGCAGAACTCAACCATTATCTTCCCGCTGCCGATGGAATTGATGCGGATGATGCGGGCGGGCGATCATAAGAGCTAGCAGATAATCGCGAAGTGCCGGAGTTTCACGCCGAACCCTACCTCCATCTTGCCGGTCTCTCGCACAAGTCGGCGCTGATCACCTGGGGCGCGTTCTATTTCCAGACCCGCACGCGTCACGAATGGAAACTGGTCGACGACCAGGACCTGCGCCACGTGCATCCGCCGCGCCGTGAAAGCATCGGCGCTCGCTCCGATCCGTACGGGCCGGCCCGCGTCAACATCTACGACGTCGACGGGACGCTCGCTGCGACCAGTTTCACCGAAACGACCAACTTCTGCTGGGTCACCGGTCTCCGATCGAACACCCGCTACCGCTATGAAGTGATTGTCAAAGGGGAGCTCTGGGCCGAGGGCGAGCGATGGGACTGGACACCGGGCGCGACTCAGGGCCTGGTTCAGCGGGGCGGTCGCTATCTCAACGAGTTCCGGACGCATCCCGATCCGGCAGCAGAACCCGCCGGCGCGTTTACCTTCATCGTGCTCGGGGATTACGGCACCGGAATCCGCCGCTCGACTGCCAGGCGCCGCCAGCGTGAAGTCGCCGAAGCGATGCAGCGCACATTCGAGCAGGAGGACATCCGGCTGATCATCACCGCCGGCGACAACATCTACGCCGGCAACCGGATCCTCGGGCTGCCGGTCGGGGCCCAGGGCGACGAAGACGACGACTGGTTTTTCACGTTCTTTCAGCCCTATCGCTACCTCCTCAACCGGGTGCCGGTGTATCCGTGCATCGGCAATCACGACACCGACGAAAGCGAGGACCGCGACGATCGCGAGCAGCTGCTCGACAACATGTACCTGCGCGAGCGAATTGCGAGCGACGAAGCTTCAGGGCGCGCGTCGATGGATCCGGGCCTGTTTTATCGGTTCCGCTACGGACGCGACGTCGAGTTCATCTGCCTCGACACGTCGAAGGAAACCTTCTTCCGCGGCAAGCGGCTGTTCGAGTACCCGAAGCACTGGCAGTGGATCGAACAGACGTTCGAGCCGGCGCCGGATGTCAAGTGGCGGCTGCCGTTCTGTCACCATCCGCCGTTCTGCGCCGGACCGCACCACCACAACACGGATCGGATGGAGAACCTCCTGCCGTTGTTCGCCCGCGGCGGCGTGCGTGCGATCTTCAGCGGACACGAACACAACTTTCAGCACTCCTCGCATGCAGGCATCGACTACTTCATCACCGGCGCAGGCAGCAAGGTTCGGCAGGGCGCACCAGACGACCTCGAGGGCGCGCATACGGTTTCCTGGGCCGATGCGGCGCATTTCCTGCTCGTCACCATCGGCGGCGAGACGATGAGCGTGCGCGCGATTGGCGAGCTCGTCGATGGAG
>Ga0307416_100001777_pt1 | contig 11951 bp, 12 predicted proteins | sample DK1Cmetagenome_2_FD_203821 | JGI IMG/M metagenome (GOLD analysis project Ga0307416, IMG submission 203821) | Maize rhizosphere microbial communities from greenhouse at UC Davis, California, United States - DK15-C-3 | ecosystem: Host-associated > Plants > Roots > Rhizosphere > Soil | place...
CGGCTTCGGCGGCGTCTCGATCACGGACGACCTGGCGTCCCCCGCGGTGACCGCGATCTCGTCGATCCCCGACGCGGCCGTCGACGCGCTGAAGGCCGGTGTCGACCTGGTGTGGATCTCGGGCCCACGCGGCGATCAGGAAGCCGCGATGAACGCCGTCCTCAACGCCGTGCAGTCAGGCGAGCTGTCGCGCGAGCGGATCGACCAGGCGCTCTTGCGCGCGCTGACGGCAAAGCAGGTCGCCGGGTTGATCGACGGCTAGAGCGTCTTGAAGCCCTCGCGCCAGGTGGGCCAGCCGGGCTGCCACCCGAGCTCGCGCTTGGCCTTCTCGTTCGAGGAGCCCCGGCCTTCGGTCATCCACCGCACGGGCACGGATCCGGCCATGATGCGCGCGAGCCAGACCGGGACGCGCATCGGTTGCTTTGCGCCGACCGCTTCGGCGAGGTACGGCAACCACTCCGACACCGGGGCCGGCTCGTCGTCGGTGACGTTGTAGACACCGGGCTCGCCTCGTTCGAGCGCCGCAACCGTGGCCCCTGCTGCGTCATCGAGGTGGATCCACGACCACACGCCCGCGCCGTCAGCGATTACCGGTAGGCGGCGCTTGCGGATCGGCTCGACCAGGGAATCCGACTCTCCGGGTCCGTAGAAGTTGCCGTACCTCAGCACGATTCCGAGGCGCGCTGCTGCCGGCACCGTCTCCTCGACGTGGCGGATGGCGGCAAGGCTCTGCCGCTGCATCTTCGGTGGATCCGGGTCGAATCCGGCGTCCTCGCTCTTGACCGGGCCGCCGGCAGTGGGGTTCGTCCAGCCGGTGTAGCTCTGGGCGACGAATCGCTGGACGCCGGCACTGCGGGCCGCCGCCAGCAGGATGTCGGTCCCTTTCGTTCGCAGCTCGTTGGTCGTCGCAAACCAGCGGTCGAAGCGGCGCAGGTTGGCCTTGCCGGCCAGCGCGGTCATCTGATGGACGACGGCGTCCGGTTCGGCATCTGCAACCGCCTTGGTCATTCCCGCCGCATCGAGCCCGTCGACCACCACTGGCTCGGCGCCGAGCGCACGCAGCTCGCCCGCCTTCTCTGGGGTACGCGTCGTGGCCGTGACCTCGTGGCCTGCTGCGATCAGTTGGGGGATCAGCCGCCTGCCGAGCGCCCCCGTGGCTCCCGCGACGAACACGTGCATAGCGGACTTAGAGGGTACGCCTGCCGACCAACGCCTTGCCCAGCGTGATCTCGTCGGCGTACTCGAGATCGGCGCCCACCGGCAGGCCGCTCGCGAGCCGCGTGACCGTCACCTGCGCCTGGCGCTCGCGGAGCATGTCGGCGATGTAGAGCGCGGTCGCCTCGCCGGTCGTCGTCGCGTTCGTCGCGACGACCACCTCGGTGGTGCCCTCGCGCTCGACGCGGTCGCCCAGCTCCTTCAGCTTCAGATCCTCGGGGTCGATCCCGTCGATCGGCGACAGCGCGCCGCCGAGCACGTGGTAGCGGCCGCTCCACTCATTGGTGCGCTCGATCGGGATCACGTCGCCCGGCTCCTCGACGACGCAGATGCGGGCGGCGTCGCGCCGCTCGTCCTGGCAGATGCGGCACGTCGGCTCGACCGCGAGGTTGAAGCAGATCTCGCACAGCCCGACGGTCTCCTTCACCTCGCGGATCGCATCCGCGAGCGGGAGCGCGTCCTCCGACGGCACGCGCAGGATGTGGAACGCGAGCCGCTGGGCCGTGCGCTGTCCGATGCCCGGAAGGCGGGACAGCTCGGTGACCAGCCGGTTTACGGGGGGAGCGAGCACGTGGTCGAGGTTAGAGCTCCATCAGGAGGTTCCCGCCCTCGACGAGGTGGAAGCCGAACTGCTCGTAGAGCGAATGCGCGTCAGCCGTGTGGAGCGTGAACTTGCGGATTCCCTGGAGGTCCGGATGCGATAGCACCGCACGGAGGAGCTCCTTCCCGTAGCCGCGGCCGCGGTACTCGGACAGGACGAACACGTCCATCAGGTGCGCGAACGTCGCGCGGTCGGTGACGACGCGGGCGAAGCCGATCTGCTCGCCGTCCTCGTAGGCACCGAAGCAGAGCGAGTTGTCGATCGAGCGGTCCACGACCTCGCGTGACACGCCGGGGCACCAGTACGACTCCTCGCTGAGGAAGCGGTGGACCAGCTCGCGGTCGAGCTCTGCCTTGTCGGTCGAGATTCTCAGAGCCCGGGCAGGCCAAGCCCGCCGAGGTCGCCCAGCCCGCCGGTGGCGGCGCCGAGCTTGCGCTGCTGGAGCTCCTGAGCCGATCGGAGCGCCTCGTTGAAGGCCGCGAGAACGAGGTCCTGGAGCATCTCGACGTCGTCGGGATCTACGGCGCCCGGGTCGATGACGACGTCCTTGACCTGGAGCTCGCCGGTCATCACGACCTTGACCGTGCCGCCACCCGACGTGGCCTCGACGATCTCGTTCTTCAGCTCCTCCTGGGCCTTCGCCATCTCGGCCTGCATCTGCTGGACCTGCTTGAGCATCTGGTTCATGTTGGGCGGCTGCGGCATTTTCAGGACCCCTCGTCGTCGTCGAATACTTCCTCGGCCTTGAACTCTGCCTTGAGCCGCTCGAGGAGCTCGTCCTCGGACATCGCCGGTCGCGGCTCGCCCTCGCCGGGCGGCGGCGCGGAGAGGTCGAAGGTCACCCCCAGCGAGCGTCCCGTCAGGCCGCGCATCGCCGTCTGAAGCAGCCCGCGGTTCGCGTCCGCCTTCTTGCGCGAGAACTCCGCGCCCTCGGGGAAGCTGACCGTCAGCTTGGAGCCGCTGATCGCGCTGGGCCGGGCGTCGGCCAGGAGCGCGGCGACCATGGCGTTCTCAGCGCGCACCGCATCGAGGGCGGCGGGCCACAGGCCCCTGACGAATTCGATGTCGAGCTCAGCCTCGGCTTCTTCCTCCGCCACTGCGACGGCCTGCGGCACAGCCCCGCCGGCGGCTGCACGTGGGGCTGGCGGTGGTGACGGCTCCTCGCGCGCCTCCGTCGTCGCAGCGGGGGCACCGCTCGCGCCTTGGAGCTTCCGCTCTAGTTGCTCGATCCGGAACAACAGCGCCTGGATCGACAGGTCGGACTGCGGCTGGACCGCCTTGAGCAGCGCGAGCTCGAGCTGGATCCGCGGCTCGGAGCCGTCCTTGACGGCGCTCCGCGCCCGCGCCAGCAGGTCGATCGCCCGCAGCACCTCGGCCTGCGGCAGCCGCGCAGCCTGGGCGTTCAGCCGCTCGGTGTGCTCGGCGGTGACGGCGAAGGTGGCGGGCACCTCCCCGAGCGTCTGGACGACGAAGAGGTGGCGCAGGTGCTCGGAGAGGTCCTGCATGAAATGGGCGATGTCGCGGCCCGACGACGACAGCTTCTCGACGGAGAGCAGGACCGCCTTCGGATCGTGGTCGATCAGTGCCTCGGCGGTGTCGAGCACGAGCTCGGCATCGGCGGCGCCCATGATCTCGAGCACGTTGTCGAGCTCGATCTTCGGCCCGCCGTAGGTGACGAGCTGCTCGAGCGTGCCGAGCGCGTCGCGGAAGCTTCCGGTCGCGTGGCGGGCGATGAGGCCGATAGCCGCGTCCGGCGCCTCGATCTCCTCCTGCTCCGCGACCCGGCGGAGCACGCTCGCGATCTGCTCGAGCGTGGGCCGGTGGAAGTCGAACCGGTGGCAGCGGTCGACGATCGTGGCCGGCACCTTGTGGGCCTCCGTCGTGGCCAGCACGAAGACCACATGCGACGGCGGCTCCTCGAGCGTTTTCAGAAAGGCGTTCCACGCCGCGTTGGAGAGCATGTGCGCCTCGTCGAGGATGTAGACGCGGCTGCCCCCGCCCATCGGCGCGAGCGCCACGTTCTCCCGCAGCTCGCGGATGTCGTCGACCGAGTTGTTGGAGGCGGCGTCCATCTCGACGACGTCGAGCGACGTCCCCTGGCGGATGGCGACGCAGGCCGGGTCGTCCGGCGAGAACTCCGCTCGCGGCCCGCCGTCGGCATTCAGGGCGCAGGCGAGCAGCTTCGCCATGCTCGTCTTGCCGGTGCCCCGCGAGCCGACGAACAGATACGCGTGGTGCACCTTGCCGAGCTCGATCGCGTTGCGCAGGGTGCGGACGATGTGCTCCTGGCCGACCACCTCGTCGAAGGTGCGGGGGCGGTGGCGGCGGTAGAGCGAGAGCACGTTGGCCATCCTAGAGGCGGCTCCGGCCCCCAGGGAACGCGGTACCTTTCCGTACCGTGAAGGTGGGGGCAGCGGCTGTCGTAGCCGCATTCACGACGTTGCTGATGTCGGGCACGGCATCGGCCGTGCAGCGCGAGGACGGCACGGTCACATCCGTGGGGAACGGCGAGGAGGCCGAGATCTCCTACCACCTGTTTCTTCCCGACGGCACCTCTGCTGACGATCCCGTCCCGGTGGTGATGCAGACGCACGGCTGGGGCGGCAGCGGCGCGACCGACATCACCGACGAGAACGAGTTCATCGACGCCGGGTACGCCCTCCTGACCTGGGACCAGCGCGGCTTCGGCGACTCCGGCGGCTACGTCCACGTGGACTCGCCCCAGTACGAGGGCCAGGACGTCATGCGCCTGATCGACATGCTCGCGGGCGACCCGCGAATCGACCAGGAGGCGGCCGGCGACCCGCGCATCGGCATGAGCGGGGGCTCGTACGCGGGCGGGATCCAGTTCGTGACCGCGGCGCTCGACAAGCGCGTGGACGCCATCGCGCCCGAGATCGCGTGGAACAACCTCGCCAACACGCTCGCGCCGCAGGGCGTGATCAAGCTGCAGTGGTCGCTCCTCCTGTACGGGGCCGGCGCCGCGACCGCCTACGGCCAACAGGGCGGCTACGACTTCGGTCTGCACCGTGCCTTCGCCGAGAGCTCGGCGAACGGCGCCTGGTCGAACGCCACGCAGGAGTTCTTCGAGTCGCGCGGGCCGTGGTACTTCCTCGAGGACATCGAGGCGCCCACGTTCATCATCCAGGCGACCACCGACACGCTGTTCCCGCCGAGTCAGGCCGCGGACAACTGGGAGACGCTCCGCAGGTACCGGAATGCTCCGCGCAAGATGGCCTGGTACTGCGGCGGCCACGGGGTGTGCGACCCGTTCGAGAGCGGTCCCGAGGGATACATCGAAGGCCGGATCGTCAAGTGGTTCGACCGCTACGTGAAGGAGAAGAGGGTCCGGACCGGGCGCAAGTTCGAGTACCTGGACCAGAAGGGCGTCTGGCACAAGGCGCGCAACTACCCCGTGCCGCGCGCGCAGACGATCACCTCGGAGAAGTCGAGCGGTGTCGTGGTCACGCCCGGCGAGCCCACGGCCGGCGGCGTGATCGAGTTTTCGGCCACCGAGGGGCAGACGAGCCTCGAGGTGCCGCTACCTGCGTTCACCGGCCGGCTGATCGGCGAGCCGGTAGTGCACATCAAGGCCACCGTCGTCGGCACGGGCACGACGGACCGGATCCTCCACGTGCCGCTGTTCTTCCAGCTCGTGGACAAGGGAACCGGCGCGGTCGTCGGGAACCAGACGGTCCCGTACGTCTTCGACGCAGATCCGGAGCCGCAGAGCGTCTCGTTCCCGATCGAGGGCGTCAGCTACGACGTGACCGAGGCGGACCAGCTCGTGCTCGAGGTCAACTCCAATTCCGCGAACTACATGGTTCAGCGTGGCGGCGGTGCGTTCAAGATCGACGAGATCTCAGTCGACCTGCCGGTCGTGCTGCCGCGGACTAAGACGACACGCGAGCGAGCAAAGCGTCGACGAGGCGACGCTCGGCGCCGGGCGCGCAACTGAAGAAGAACCGCGGCTCGATCGCCTCGAGCTCGATGAGCATCGTGTCGCCGACGAAGTCGACGCGCGCGTAGAGCAGGTCGCGGTCCGCAGCCGCGAGCACCCGCTCGGCGGCGGAGAGCTCGTCTGCCGTCGGCGCTGCCGCGGTCACGATCCCGCCGTGCTCGGGCTGGACGCGGATGTCGCCCTCGGCCGGCGTCTTGCGAACCGCGTGGCTGAACTGCCCGTCGAAGAAGACGAGCGAGAGCTCGCCTGCGTTCACGATGTCGGGGATGAACGGCTGCGCCATGAAGCCCGGCTCGACCGGCTCGCCCTTCTCCGCGCGCCGGAGTCCGAGCGAGCCGCCCGCGACGGTCGGCTTGATGATCGCGTCGTCCCACGGCACCTCCCCGTCCCACACCGTCGGGATCGTGCGAACGCCCTCCGCCTCGAGCTCGCGCAGGTAGGTCTTCTCGCTGTTCCAGCGCAGTGTGTCGGCCGGGTTCCAGGTCGGGACGGGAACGCGGTCGAGCCACGCGAGGAAGTCGGCGTGGCGCTCGAAGTAATCCCAGACCGATCGGATCAGGACGGCGTCGTACGCCGACCAGTCGACATCCGGGTCGCTCCAGACGGCGGGCTCGGCGACGCCGCCGAGGCCCTCGCGCAGGACTGCGTCATCCGGATCGAGTTCCGGCAGCCAGTCGCAGGTCGCCAGGGCCAAGCGCATCGGAGAAGAGAGTGGACCGTGCACCCCGCTTCGAGACGGAGGCCTCGAGCGTGCCTCCGGGCTGGGCTCCGGCCAGGCTGACCCGCGGCGCGTGAGCGGCTTCGCTTAAGGCTGCTTCCTCCCGGATCTGACCTGGTTCACGAGCGTCCACCGCGCGGGACCTGGCCATCGACGCCTTCGCCCGGCGCACTGGCCCCGAGGCCGAAGCCCCTCGGAGGGGAATTCAGCCTTGCTAGAGCGGATTGCAAGTGCAGGGCACCGCTACCTCCCCGCCTAGCACGGTCCGTTTCAAGCGTAGCGCCCGGTGGTAGCTTGCAGTCGCGGAGAGAGCTAGCGGGGGGTACAGCCGGTGTCAGACAGGGGCAGGTCTTCGGTACGCATCGTTCTCGTAATTGCTTGCGCGTTGCTCGTCGGGCCGACGGCGGCGGCGACGGCGGCTACGCCGGAGAGCGGCACAGCCACTCCGAGCAAGGCGGCCGAATGGACCGGCACACTGATCCCGGGAGCCGCCGCGGGCGGCACCGACGAGGACTGCTTCGACGAGGACGGCAAGCCGGACGCCACGTCCGGCTGCGACTTCTTCAACCTGGACGTCGAGACGCCGGCCGACTTCTACGAGGGCTTCCTCGGCGGCCTCCAGATCACGATCACCGGCTTCGCCCCAGCCGACATCGACCTCGGCATCTACCGCCGCAAGGCCGATGGCTCCGCGGGCGAGCGCGTGGGCGGCAGCGGCAACTTCCCGGGCGAGGACGAGGTCACGACGGTCGCCTCCGCGCAGGGCGCGTACATCCTCGCGATGGTGCCGTACGCGGTCCCGCCTGGCCAGAGCTACAGCGGCACGGCGGAGTTCGTCGGCGAGAAGGCCGATCCGGCGCTCGACGTCGTCAACGCGAACGCGCCGGCGGGCCAGCCGAACTACCGCGCGTCGCACGACAAGTACCTGTCGCACTCCGAGCCGTCGATCGCGATGGACCCGCTCAACCCGGACCACCTGATCGCCGGCTCGAAGATGTACGAGGACCTCCCGCACTACCTGTTCAAGGTCGGGACCTACGAGTCCTTCGACGGCGGGCGCACCTGGGAGGACCAAGGGCAGCTGCCCGGGTTCTGCGAGGAGCCGCCGCAGTGCGACCCCACCGACGAGGCGAACTACCGGACGGTTTCCGACCCGTCCGTCGCGTTTGACGACGAGGGCAACGCCTACCTCAACACGCTCGACGCCCCCGGCGGGACCTTCGCGTTCACCGGGTTCAACATGACGCTGAACATCAAGCGGCCGAACAAGCCGTGGAGCGACCCGATCACCGTCCACGACAACCGCAACAACCCGGTCAGCGAGCAGCTCCTGCTCGACGACAAGAACTGGATCGCGGTCGACAACGTCACCGACGTGAACGGCGAGCCGAACAAGCCGAACGACGGCAACATCGGCACGATCTACATCTGCTGGAGCTTCGACGGCAGCCAGGCTCCCGCCCAGCAGATCGTGCTCATGCGTTCCGTCGACGGCGGCGAGACATGGGGCGGCGTCGCGCCCGGCGACAACACGCCGTACCAGCTGAGCGCGAAGGGCGCCGTGTCCGGGATCGGCTGCCACATCATCATCGGCCCGGAGGGCGAGGTCTACGTCACCTGGTACGACAACCAGATCGACGGGATGATGCAGGTCAAGTCGACCGACCGCGGCCAGACCTTCTCCCCGCCGACTCCGGTCGCGCTGATCACCGGCGTGAACGAGCCGTTCGAGGGACAGAGCTTCCGCAATCTGTCGATCCCGTCGACGGCGATCGACAAAGACGGGAACATCTACATCGTCGCGGCATCGGCCGGCGGCGAAGGCGAGCCGGTCCGGCCGGGCGTCGAGTTCGAGCAGCTTAAGGAGCGACACCTGCGCCCCGAGAACGAGGCCGAGGAGGACGAGGGCCCCGGCGCCGACATCGTCATGTTCAAGTCGACCGACGGCGGCCAGACCTACGCGGGCCCGGTGCGCGTGAACGGCGGCCAGAAGGAGACCGAGCGCGACCAGTTCCAGCCGTGGATCTCGGTCACGCCGAAGGGCCAGGTCAACGTCTCGTACTTCGACCGCCGCAACGACCCGAACAACTTCTTCATCGACACGTACCTCTCGCGGTCGAACGACGGTGGGAAGACGTTCAAGGACACGCGCGTCACACGCACGATGTGGGATCCGCGCCTCAATCCGCCGATCTCCGTGTCGGGCGAGTTCATCGGCGACTACCAGGGTCTCGTCGCCGACGACAACGTCGCGATCCCGTTCTGGAACGACACGCAGGCCGCGAACCTCGACGAGAGCGATCCGGGGTACTCGCCGTACCAGGAGGTCTGGTCCGCACGCGTCCCGAACGGGGCCGTCGCGGGCGCTGGATGTCGCGACACTCGCGCGCCGCGCGCACGCTTCGTCAGAAGGAAGCGACTCAAGCGGAAGGCGGTCGTGGCGAAGCGCCACCGCCTCGTCGTGCGCGGCCGTGCACGCGACAAGAGCAACTGCGACAGCGCGCGGCCGCGCGTGCGCAGCGTGGTCATCTCGGTCGCGCTCAAGCGCGGCCACGGGAAGTGCCGTCACCTGAAGTCGAACGGCCGGCTCGCCCGGAGGACGCGTTGTCGCGAGCGCGTATTCCTGCCGACGCGATCGCGCACGCACGGGAAGCGCTGGAAGTTCGTCAAGCGCGGCGCGAAGAAGATCCGCCTGAAGAAGGGCAAGTACGTGATCCGCGTACGCGCGCTCGACACGGCGGGCAACATCGAGCACAAGAACCGCCGCCATGGCAGGTGGCGGAACACCAGGAAGGTCCGGATCCCGTAGTCATGGCGGCCGGATGCCGCCTTTCCCACCAGGCGCGAGCAGGAACGCTCGCGGAAGCACCCATTTAGAATCGGGTCCTCTCCCGGGCGCGTAGCTCAGTGGGAGAGCGCTCGCTTCACACGCGAGAGGTCGCTGGTTCGAAACCAGCCGCGCCCATGTCGGAAGCCCACTCAGGAGTGGGCTTCGACTTCTAGGACCCCCCACCCCTTTCCTCTTCCGACCCCAGCGAGAGTGCCAGGTCCGCCTACTCCCACAGCCCCACGGCTTCGAGAGCTTTGGGTCTTGTATGAGCCATGTGGGACGCCGTGATCTTGCCGTTGCAGACCGTGAATGTCTGGAAGTAGTGGAAATCCACGGTGACGCCGCTCGCGCGACCGCGATTGCGCTGCTGGACCTCGACGATGACGTGGTCGTCCCGAGCCTCCACATCGAGCGCCTTAAATTCGATCGTCTCCCAGGCGGCGAGCCAGCCGGTCCAGAACTCGCGGATGCCTTGGTGGCCCCGGTACACCTTGGCGAGGTCCGGCATTCCGAGGCCAGTCATATCCCACACGATGTTTTCGTCAAGCAACATGAGGCCCGCCTCAGGAACCCGCCCCTGCGCCGCGTCGTAGGCACGCCGCACGATCTCGACGTTCTCCTGCGACATCGCCTACTCCCGCAGCCCCACGGCTTCGAGCGCAGCGTCCTTGTCCAGATATGCGTAGACCCGGACGACCTTGCCGTCGCGCACCGTGAAGGCCCACCATGCGGACAGCTCGAATCCGGCCCCGCTGATCTTGCCACTGCCCGCAATCCGCATGTTGGAGACAACGTGTTCTCCCGCCGAGGCGACCGGCTCGCCTTCGTAGCGAATCGCCTCGAACTCGGAGAGGAACTGCTGGTTGTACGCAATCACCGCTTCGACGCCGCGATAGACGCCGGACTCGGGAAACGAAGGGTCCTCGTGCCACTCGATCTCGGGGTGGTAGTACCGCCGGGCGGCATCGAGGCCGCCGGTGTTGAACGCCTCGGCCATCCTCCTGACGATGTCCACGTTCTCCTGCGACACCGCCTACTCCCGCAGCCCCACGGCTTCGAGCGCCTCGGCCTCGGTCGGATAGCCATGCATCGAGATCACCTTTCCCTCGCGAAACCTGACGACCTGGCAAGCGGTCATATCGAGTTCGGCACCCGATCCAACCCCTCGCCCGGCCCCGCGGACCTTCGTCACGACGGTCTCTTCGCCGACCACACGGGCGTCCTCCACCTCGGGCTGCCAGTCGGGGAAGACGCTCCAGACCTCCTCGGCGAATCTACGCATTCCCTCGTGGCCTCGATAGACCACGCCCTCGACTTCCAAGATCCGGAAGGTGCCTTCGAACTCGGGATGCACGACGCCGAGAAGCGCGTGGAGGTCTCGGCTTCTCATCGCCTCGTAGCCCCGATAGAGGATCTCCACGTTCTCCTGTGACATCGCCCGCGCAGTATCGCGCGTGTCCCTTAGTGCTAGGGGTGGCGTTAGCGCGAAACGGGGCAGCTACTCCCGCAGCCCAACGGCTCCGAGGGCCGCCTCCGGGTCCCTGAAGGCTCGCAGGTAGACGACTCGGCCTTCGCGGAAGCGAAACACCCAGCCGAACTGCTCCGTCTGTTCGAGGCCGCTGGCCTTCCCCCGGTAGCTGACGCGCCCGACCGCCACCGCAACTTGACCCAGCGCGAGCACATCTTCGACCGTGACCTCGAAGCTATGGAATGCCTCGTCGAGGTCGCTGACGTAATGGCGGACGCCCTCATGACCGTGGTATGCCCCGCCCTCAGAGATCTCGGAGACAGAGCTGTGCCACTCGACGGCCGGATCCGTCACCTCCAGGAACGGCGTGACGTCACCTTGTCCAACGGCCGACGCCATCCGGTATACGACCTCGACGTTCTCCTGCGACATTGCCCGCGCAGTATCTCCAGAAAGCAGGCGAGCGCGTGGAAGCTTTATGGAAGCGACAGATCGCAGCAGAGCGCAGTACCCGGTGACGCTGAACTCGCGCTATCGCGCTGAGCGAGTCGAGAACACAGCTAACAGCGACAGATGGCAGCAGCCTTTGCAGATTTCACACGCGAGAGGTCGCTGGTTCGAAACCAGCCGCGCCCATTTCAAGAACCCGCTGCATTAGGTCGGGATTTCTGCACCGCTAGGAAGAACGCTCGCGGAGTCTCGAGGCCCGTCTGTCCGGGCGGTGCCCGATGCATGGCCGCGGCACACCTGGCAGGCTCCCGCGGCGCTGATGACCCGTCTCACCCACGACAAGACCGAGCCCGGCCCGAACCGACAGGATTCGCTCAGCAGTCTGTTCCTGCGCTTTCTGAAGTTCGGACTGCTCGCGTGGGGCGGGCCCGCTGCACAGATCACGATGATCTCCAAGGAGTGCGTCGACGAGGAGCGATGGGTCTCCCAGGAAACGTTCAAGAAGACGCTCGCGGTCTACCAGGTGCTCCCGGGGCCCGAGGCGCACGAGCTCTGCGTGTACTTCGGCCGGCTGCGCGGTGGGAAGCTCGGCGGGTTCGTCGCCGGCCTCGCGTTCATGCTGCCGGGCTTCCTACTGATGCTCGGCCTGTCGATCTTGTACGTCGAGGCAGGTCTGGATGAGCGGTTCGAGGAGCTCTTCTATGGACT
>Ga0307416_100001778_pt1 | contig 11949 bp, 8 predicted proteins | sample DK1Cmetagenome_2_FD_203821 | JGI IMG/M metagenome (GOLD analysis project Ga0307416, IMG submission 203821) | Maize rhizosphere microbial communities from greenhouse at UC Davis, California, United States - DK15-C-3 | ecosystem: Host-associated > Plants > Roots > Rhizosphere > Soil | place: USA...
GTCGTGCAGGGTAGTGCGATCAGTCAGATATGCCGGTACAACTGCGCGGAGGTTCCCTGCTTGCTTCACCGCGACATGACGAGGCGTCCACCCAGAGTCCTCGGCCGCCACAAACCAGTCGTGCAGCTGGAAGCCCCGACGCGCGAGAACGTCCCAATGGGCGGAAGCGACCTCGCGTGCTCCCTGCAGCATGCGGACGTCCATGAGACCCGTTGTAGAAGGAGCGAACGTCGTCACGCGATCTCCCCCGTGTAGGTGCCGAGTCCCTCGCCAGTCTCCGCCAGCACGGGCTCTCGAGCGAACGCCTGGCGCGCGGCTGGCGATCGGGCCCAGACTGCAACGACAAGTGAGAGCGGATCGGGAACCGGACAGAAACCCCACTTGCGTTTGTACTGCTGCAGACCGTCGTTGACGAATGATCCAGTACGTCCGAGGTCCAACCGTTGATAGTTGTTGGCGCGGGCCCATTCAATCGGCAAGGCGAGGGCTGCTATGCCGGCGCCTCGCTGCAGCAACTCCGGGTCGCCGTGGCGAACACCCATCAGGGGAAACCAGACGGTATCGCCATGCGCGATCGAGCAAATACCAGCAACCCGGACACCCTCTTCCACCACGAAGTGCAGGATCCCACGCCTCGCGATGGCCCTGAGGAACACTGGCGATGGAACCCAGGCTGTGCTGCCATGCCGAGCCAGGGCCTGGGGCTCGACCATGGTCCTATAGAACTCATCCCAGTCATCAGCGCATGTGCCCTGCACCAGCGTGAACTTCTGCTTCCTGAGCTTTGCCAGATTCGCCTGCAAGCTCTTGCTGCGCGCCGCCGGCGGCACCGATGCCAGATGTCCGTGCCACCGGACCGTTCGGGGTACGATCACCCAGCCGTCGTTCCGGAAACGGGGAACCATCCACCGATGCACCTCGGCGACCACCAGATCGGCCGTATCTTCGCGCAGGTGCCCGGGACTCCAGGTAGCGCGCCTGCCTTCGAAGTCTGGTGCGGGAAGGGTGCCGAAGAGGCCGGTGAGGATCGGCTCGATCAGCTTCCGTCGGCCGATCGTCAACACCTGAATCGTTTCTCCATCGAGCTCGATGGCGCGGCGATCCGCCGGCCCACCGAGCTGAAGCGTCAATGCCGTCGCGCGGTGGGCAGCGATGGCGGCGAACGCGCAGCTCGATGCGTAAGACGGGATGATCAGCTGCTCTTCGAACAGGGCTGCGAGCGACCGAGTCGCTGTATGCGGCCGGAGAGCGGGAGCTCCAGCGACACTCGTCATGCGCTTATACCGGCGGCACCCGCCTCCTGGTACAACGCCTCGGCCTCTTCACGGGTGGCGGCGAGCGCAACGACCCCGCATTTGCCGTGGGGCAGCAGTCCGGGCACGTAGGGAATGAGCCCGCTGCCTGTGTAGGGAGAGAACAGGCGATCGTCCCAGCTGTCGCGCAGCTCACTGAACGTGCGCGCCTCGACTTCGATCATGCCCGAGACGAATGCCCCGATCTCCGGCAGCCCGGCTTCACGCTGCACCACATTCAGACGCCGACGTAGCCGCAGGGGATAGGTGGCGCCATTGGTTCTTGGGTTCGCCTCGGCCAGAAATGCTCGTGGGTCTCCCGTAGCATCGGTGTATTCCACAAAGTCGAATCCCGATACACCGACGTAGCCCACCGTATTCAGCCACTCTGCCAGTGTCCGTGCCCACGCCAGCATCTCCGCAGTCCGGCGGGCAACCGATGGAAACACGTTGCCACCGTGGACCAGCGGCCGCTCCCAGCGTTGATCCGTCATGCCTCCGCAGCGAATGCCGCGTAGATCCCGATCTATGTGCATCTGGATGTTGGGTGAGACATTGACGTCCACCATGGATTCGACCAGAAAAATCCGGTGGTCGCGCGATGCCGCCAGGTGATTGGACAGCTCATCCGCCTGCCGGTCGCCTTCCGCGGTATAGGTCGCCGACCCTGCCGCCCCTGATGCACCACGGATGATCACCCGGCCAGTGAGCTGGATGTGCCGCTCCATGGCCCGGCGCAACACGGTCGCTTCATCGCCGCGCGGGCTACTGGAGGCCAGATCAACGACTTCTCCTGGCGCCACCGGAATCCCCAGCTCCATTGCCTTGGCCCGGATGTGATGCTTGCAATCGGCGTAGGCAACCACCGCTGGATCGCCCCCGTACACCTGCACGGGTACACCCGCCCTCTCCTCCAGAGCTGCGGCCAGCGTGAAGTGGCCACGGGAGGCGATGAACGGCTGAATGCGGGCAGAGCCATGACGGCTGATCAGGCAGCTCAGGGCACCGAGCGCCGCATCGCTTGTCAGAATTCTTCGCCAGAGAGGGCATTCGGAGTCGCCATCAGCGAACCGAGAGGCCACCACCACGTTCTGCGGAGCGGTGCCCAACCCGAGCTCCGCGAGGTACACGATATACTCGGAGTCGATCTCCTCCGGGAGACACACTACGTCCTCGTGCTCGGCGAGTAGCAGTGCGCGCTCGGCATACTGCCCAACCCCCGGAACCGACGCATTGAGCTCGGCCGGGTAATCGACCGAGTTTGCGCAGTGTACGAAGATCTGGAGCGAAGATGGCTTGCGAGAACCTAACGATTGGCTAGGCACTGATTGCGCTCACCGGTAGCTCGTGGGAAGTCGTGCGTACCAGCGACCGTAAAGGACGGAACTTGCCGCTTTCCTCGAGCGGGATATCGTCCACCATCTTCACCGAGAAATCCACCTGCGGGCCCAGCAGGGTGCCGATTGTCTGCCTCAGCGCAGCCACACGTTCTGAGTCGGGTATCTGCGTCGGCTGTATCCGGAGCACGATGCGATCCTCACGTTCCTGGAGGAGCTGGTACTGTCTGATCCAGCCGTCGTCCCTGCCGATGAAGCTCGTGAGGATCTGATAGGGATGAATCACTCGGCCATCGGGAAGTGGGAAATAGTCGATCATGCGGCCTTGAATGCTTCGGATGCTCGAGAAAGGCTGGCTGCAGTTCGGGTGATGTTCCCCTCTCGTGGCAATGTCGCCGAGGCGATAGCGGATAAACGGCATGGCGTAGGCGTGCAGGTTGGTGGCCACGACTTCCCCTCGTTCGCCCTCCCCTGCCGGCTGCCCTTGCTTAAGCACTTCCAGGATCACTCCGTCATCACACGTGTGAAATTCTCCACCCCGGGGACATTCCCACCCGAGCAGGGGGAATTCGTGGCTGGCGTACGTCTCCCGGACCGGCGCGCCGAAGCCTTCTTTGAGACACCGGCGCATGACCGGCGTGAGCACCTCTCCACCGACGATCAGGAGGCGCGGCCGGACCTTCTGCTCCTGATGGTCCAGCAGATAGTCGGCCACCCGGCAGAGCATTCCCGGCATGCCGGTGATCAGGTCCGGCCGGTACGCTCCCAGTCTTGCGACGATCACAGCTGGGTCCTGGAATCCGTCGATCTTGAGCGTGTGCTTGAGTCCGGTAGCATGAAGCGCACGCCCGATGAGCTTGGGGTCCGCTGGATTGCGCGGGCGCAGCAGACTGACGGTGGCCTTCCGGTCACCCAGACGAACACCCAGAGAACCGAAGGCACGCAGCTGAAGCAAGTATTGCAGATTCTGCTCGGTCCAGGTTCGCCGGATGACGAACGGCTCACCGGAGGAGCCGCTGGTTCGAGCCGTCAGTAGCTGCGCCGGGTCCAGTCCTCGAGCCACCACATTCCGGGGAAGCTGAGCCCGGAGATCCTGCTTGGTGACGGTCGGGATCAGATCGAGATCGACAGTTCCGCGAATATGCCGCGGGTGCAGCCGGTGACGATCGAAGTGCTTTCGATAGAACGGAACGGCGTCGTAGGCATGGCAGACCAGCCGCCGGAGCTGGGCATCCTGGAACTCCTTGAGCTCGGCGGAAGATCCGCCAGGATGTCTGCGGAATGCCAGCGCGGTCCGCGCGAAGTGAGAGGCCGAGATCATGTGCGAATCGCATCCAACCGTGCATGCTGGGCATGGGCGGCCGAGCGGCCCAAGCCGAGCAGCGCACGTGCCCGCGTCGAGCTGGCCAGAGGACGACCGAAGGTCTCACTGATGTGCGCTAGTCGCTCGACCAGCGCCTCATTAGTGGCCAGCTCTCCACGGTCGAACCCGTGATAGATGTTGTCCTCCAGTCCGGTCCGGCAATGCCCGCCCATCGCTATCGCGAGCACATTCATGGGCAGCTGAAACAGGCCTATGCCGGCCGCAGACCACACTGAATTGGGTGGCAAGTCCTCCAGCATGTTCGACAGGTGGCGTGCGGTCGCGGGAACGGAGTAGCGTGAGCCCAGAAGGAGGTTGAAATAGTAGGGTGGCGCGCCGAGCAGCCCCTTGGCAATCAGCATGTTCGCTGCGTTGATCATCCCGAAGTCGAAGCACTCGAGCTCCGGCTTGATCCCTCGCGCGATCATTTTTTCCCCCAGAGCGAGCACCATCTCCGGTGCGTTCTGGCTGGTACCGGTCGGAAAGTCCAGGCTGGTCAGTGTGAGGCTTGCAAGGTCCGGCCGTGCCGCGCCGGTGAGCTCCAGCACTTCACTTCGTTGCTCGAATTCCGGAAAGTTCCGGCCGCTACAGCTCACGCAAACGATGGCGTCGGAGAAGTGCCCGCGTATGCCGAGGATCATCTTCTCGTAGATTTCGCCGCGGTAGGTTGGGGATCCGTCCACTTCCCTGGCATGCAAGTGCACGATGGCCACGCCAAGCTCGAGCGCCCGACAGGCATCGTCGATCACCTCGTCCGGAGTGATAGGCACGTGCGGTGTCATCGCCTTCGTGGGAATCATTCCGGTCGGGCAGAAGTTCACCATCAGCTCAGGATAGGCCGTGAGCGGGTAGGGGAGCGGATTAGCTCGTCTCATGATCATAGAGGCTCCACCACCCGGAACTTGGCTGCGGGACCGGTGGGAAGCCGATCGACAAACTCCACCTCTGCATCGAGGAATGGGGCCACATCGTACCGGAGCGCCGTGCGCATCTCGTGCGCAATTGCCTGCCGGTTGGCGGCCCCTTCCGCGATGGCACGTACCCGAACTCGTGCTGCGTCCAGTTGACTGACCTGGTAGCGGAGCACCCCGCGTACGCGTTCCAGGGAAGAGGTGAGTGCATAGGGAGAGATCCGCCGCCCGCCTCGCAAGACGAGCATATCCGCCAGCCGGCCGCTGACCACTCCAAGCAGAGGTGAAGAGCGGCCGCAGCTGCACCGCCCCGATAACAGCGCGCCACGGTCGCCGGTCAGATATCGAAGCAGGGGCATGGCGTGGCTTACGAGCAGGGTGGCCACCAGATTTCCCTCTTCGCCGGGGCCGAGACTGCGCCCGGCGTCATCCAGCACTTCCAGCCGTACCACATCCGAGTTCAGGTGCATGCCGCCTTCCGGACACTGCCAGGCGATCTCCTTGGTTTCGGAGGTGCCGTAGATGTCGTACACCGGCGCGTCGTACAGGCTCTTCAATGCGGCACGAGATCCATTGAGGAGCTCGCCACTGGTGAACAGCATTCGCAGATCCAGCTTGCTCCCGCGACTTTGGAGCGTACGTCCGACCTCCAGCAGTGCGGAGGGTAGCCCATAGATCACGTCCGGGGCGAAGGCGACGAGGGCATCCGCGATGGCGGAGGCGGGCTGGAGCACACTGATGCGTGACCAGCCAATGTTTCTCTGCAAGGCGGTCGGCGCTGATGGTGTGCACGTGTCGAGGATCGCTATCCGGTCTGTGGGGCCCAGCCCGCATGCGCTTCGCGCGCGCAGCTTTACTGCGTATTTCAGGCGGGCCCAGGCACGGGGCGCGTAGTAGACCCTGAACGGCTCCCCGGTAGACCCGGATGAGCACGAGGACAGCCAACCCTCGCGCACCTTTCCACCCGTCAGAGCTCCCGCTCCTGCCTGTCGTAATTCCAGCTTCGAAACTGGTGGGAGTGCCGCCAGCGCACGATACGGATCGAGCCACAGGATCGGATCAGCCCATTCGATCCCCGCATCCTGGAGCCGGCGGCCATAGAACGCATTGTTGCGCGCTGCGTTGAAGAGCAGCCTGCTCAAACGGCCACGAGCCAGCTCGTCGACAGAGCCGCTGTCCAGCTTCAAGGCGGCGAACGTGCGTGCAGCGTCTACGGTCAGCCAGAACGGAACACTGTTCATGAGACGCTCGTGGTGGGTTGGGCGACCAGAGCACCAGCAGGACGCCGGCTCTGGATCGCCTCGTAGGTTGCTAAGTAGCGCCGGGTCACCTGCGACCATTCGAGGGTTGCCTCAGCCTTGGCGCGGTTCCTCTGTGCCATCTCCTGCCTGAGCTCAGGGTCGTCAGCCAGATACCGAATCGCCCCGGCAAGCGCTTCGATGTTGCCGGCCTGCACGAGAAGGCCATTCGTGCCGTGTTCCACGAGGTCCGGGATTCCTCCGATCGAGCTGCCGACGATCGGCAGGCCCGACGCGAGAGCCTCCGCGAACACATTGCCGAACGCTTCAGCTGAAGAGGGGAGGGTGAACAGGTCAGCGGCCCGGTAGCGCCGAGCGACTTCGGCCCGTGGCATTGGGCCCACGAAGCGGACCTCGTTCGCCAGCCCGAGGTCGGCTGCGAGACCCCGCAGCACCACCTCGTCGGAACCGCCACCGACGATCTCCACCTGAAACCGTCCTCGTTCCAGCAGAGCCATGGCGCGGATGAGGTCGCCAAGTCCCTTGCGCTCGATCAGCCGCGCAACCGCCAAACACCGAATCGGCCCCGGCTTCCTCGGCTCGGTACGCGGATGAAACAGGGACAGGTCTACACCATTAGGAACCACGTTGTAGCGAAGATCGGGGCACGTATGCAGAGCAAGTCGCCCAAGGCTTTCACAGACAGCTACGACCCTGTCAGCCCTCCGCCAGATCCACCGAGTAAGCGGTGTGAGCAGAAAATGAACGAGCTGTAGCGAACGATTGTGTGGATCGTAACCGGGAACGTCAGAGCCTCTGAGCGAGACCACCACCGGGGTACCGCGCAGGTCCAGGAGCGGCAGGAGCGCGCCGGTAGGCAGTGAGAAGAAGACGTGGATCGCGTCGTAGGTATGGGTGCGCATCAGCTGCCGGATCAACGGCAGTGCCGCTATCAGGTAGCTGGCGGCGTCACCCATACCGGCCTGGTGCACACCGGTGCGACTGCTTCTGACCCGAAACACTCTGAGGTTCGGGTGCTCGAAGCGCTCATGGCCGGACTCGGGCGTGCAATGTTCGGAAGCGGTTCCAGTTCCTGCCGTCACGACATCCACTTGGACGGCACGTTCAGCCAGCCCCTGCGCTACCGCCGCCGTCGCGACCGCAGCCCCGCCACCGAGTGGTGGATACTCGTAGTTCAGCACCAGGATCCGCATCACGACTGCTCCAGTCGGAGTAGGTCCGCACTCGAGCCTCCGGGGATCAGAGGCTTGCGTTCAGATGTGCCAGGATGAAGAGGATTTCAGGGCACTGAAGGGCAAGAGGTACGCCACCCACCACTGGCTCAGGTGAGGAAGCTCAGAACTACTTACAAGCTGTTCGTTGGGCTCAGGTTACTGGGAGGGCGACGGCCGCTGTGACGCAACACCTCAGTATTGTTGCTCGTAATCAGGTGCTGTAGCGGACCGACTACACGCGTGCCAACATTCGCACTGTCTAGAGTTGAAAGAGGTAGCTGAGCTTGAGGAAAAAGCCGTCTTCAGCACGACGAAGGTTGGAGCGGCCAAGCACCGTCGGATCCCGCAGGGTACTGCCGTAGCCGGCGAACAGCACGGTGCCCGGATTCGGCTGATAAGAGAAGAGGAAATCGCCGCGGAAGGACCGCCGACCGAAGGGTGTGGTGCGCACGTACGCGTCTGCCTCGTGATCGAAGATCAGCACCGGTGCCCCGGTACGAGTGTCATCACGAAGCGCGTCACGCCGCTCGGTCGTGTACTCGCCAACCAGCCTGAGAAAAATGGGGCGGGAGAGCTGATACTCGATTTTCAGTCGCGGACTCCGCCAGATGTTCACCGTACTTCCATCCGTGCGGCGTCCCACGAACTGAAGCCGGTAGAGGCCATTGACCCGAAGCTTGTCGGTAGGGCGCCAGTCCAGTGTCAGATCGAGCCAGCTGATATTGGCGGACGCCCACTCATAGAAGTTTTCGTCGTGTCCCCACAGAAAGAAGATGTTGCCGGAGAAGTGGGAGAACTCGGGCGTATCCAGCGAGAGAACGTAGTCCAGGTTCGGAATCGTAGGAGTGCCGGTAAACGGAACGGTATCGAGTCCGGCACCGGCGGGCACTTCAAGCGCATAGTCCTGGTATAGATCAGACGGATATCCGAACGACTCTACGAGGACCGAAGCTCCCAGCTTCCAGCCGCCCTGGAGCGTGGTGTTGGTGTTGAAGTGAAGCTTCTTATCCTGGATGCCCTCGCCATCGACGAACCGCTGGTACTCCCAGGTGCCGTTCAGGGTAATGTCACCGGTAAAGCTCTCCAGCAGCCCCCGCGGCTTGCCGTAGATGGTGAGCCGATGCGTCAGGTTCGCCAGGACGATCCCCGGTCGCGAGATGAAGCCGCTGCCGGCACGGAAGTCCTCATCGATTCCGGTGATGTTGTATCGAAGGCCGAACGTCCTGCCGTTGCGGACAAATCGCGCACCCCAGAGCGGGGCCGAGACAGTGTTGCTAAGTGTTCGAGTGCGGCTGCCGGCGACCTGAAGCTGCGCGCTGTACACCTCGCCGAAAACGAGCCGAGCATCGGCCCCACCCACCCGGTTGTAGTTGTCACCATCGATCTTGTCGGTATAGACGAGACCCACACGGGACTGAGACCCTACATCTCGCTGCATCCGGAGCAGGTTGTAGATCGGATGCTCACCCGTGGCCGACCCCACACGGTCGTCCACCGCGGTGAGTACCGCGAGGTCGGTCCCGAACGCCTTGCCGGTGAGCTTTGCGGCTGCGACCGGTTGAACGATCCGGCGGGTGTAGATCAGCTGGTTGGGTGTCGTGAACTGCTCGATGCCGTCGAGAAAGAAGGGCCGCTTCTCCGAGAAGAAAATCTCCTGCCGTGGGTCGAAGGCGAACTGCTGCGCGTCGGACTCGACCTGGGAGAAGTCGGGGTTCGCGGTGCCGTTGAGTGTCAGGTTGTTCGTGACACCCCAGCGCACCGTGCCGCCGACCTCCGGCCCCCCGCCCGTGTAGTCCCAACCCGAGGATCCTGCCGTTCCCGTCGTTCTCGATGTCAGCGAAGGGGTGAAATCGAGAACCATACCCCGCCGCATATCGGTAAGGCCTACCAGCCGTCCGAACTGTCCCAGGAATGACGCGCTGGCGCGCCGGGCCGGTGCCCATGAGTCTTCGTGCCCCGAGTGTTGCACCAGCCGCACGACGTTGATGCCCCAGCTCTGCTCGCGTGCAGGCTGGTATCGAAGGCTCTTGAACGGAATCCGCACCTCGACCTCGTACCCATACTCCGTGAGCCTTCCCTTCGACTCAAAGACGAAGTCGGGGCTCAGGTCGGCTATCTCCCGTTTGACCACTGCGTTGTTGAAGCCGTTCCCGCTGGTGGATCCCGTTTCCACCAGGGCGCCGTCTGACTGCACGCCAAGTGGATTCACGGAAAAGACCGTCGCCTGACGGCCATCGTTAAACGTGCTGAGAAGAATCTGCACGTGGTCGTCCGAGGCGATCCGGTCCCGATCCGCGAGGGTCGCGTGGACTGACCCATGAGCTTCAAAGGCCCGGATGCCAAACAGGATGGCTGTGGGAGAGTACCAGACCAGCACCTCGGTGGAATCGGCCGCCGGCACTCCATCGGCTGGAGAAAACTGGGAGAAACCGGTGAGAACGGCAGCCTCGCCCCAGACGGCTTCCTCCAGCTTGCCGTCGATCGCGGGCTCTACCTCGATGCGGGGAGCACGGACAGCAAGCTTTCCTGCCCGACCGTCGTAGGTGGTTGGGGGATCGGTGATGCCGGAGTAGAGGGCCAGGAGCAGAGCGAGATGCATAGGCTCCTACATGGTACGATAGCGGTGAGCCGGCGGTTTCGGGGGTTGGATAATTGAGCAGGGTACCTGCGAACACCAGTGCGTCCCGGGGTCGGGCAGCCCAGCCGCTTATATTCCCTGAGGTGCCCGCTCGAACGAGCAGGCTCATGACACCGAGGAGAAACATGCTGCAACGAATGCTGGCTATGCTGGGAGCCATGGTCCTGATGCTCAGCTCGTCCGCTCCGGCCCAGACCACTGCCGCGAAACATGGCGAGCCGGTCTCTGCAGGACGGCCCCTGAGCGATTGGATCGCGGACCTCAAGGGCTTGTCGCCGCAGACCCGTAATGCCGCGGCGTACGAGATCGCGGGCATCGGACCCGCGGCAGCCGCTGCCGTTCCCGCGCTGATCGAGGCACTGGATGACCCGATTCCAGCGGTTCGGTTCCCGGTCACCGTCGCCCTGATGGAGATTGGCCCCGCTGCCAAAGCCGCGGTGCCCCGGCTGAAGACCATGATGGACGAGGAGATCAACGACGAGATTGCGGCCTCGGCGCGCCGAGCCCTCCGGCACATCGACCCTGCCGCCACTCGCTCGCCGTAGCTACAGCAGGCGCCGGAGCGTGGGAACCAGAAGGGCCAGCACGCCTCCGGCCAGGACGCAGGAAATGACGAAGATCAGGAAGAAGTCGGCTTGCCCGCCGAGTAATCTGAAGACTTCGCCCCGCTCGACGCGCTGCACCATGCCTGCCAGGTAGCCACCGCTCAGACTCGCAAAAAAGTTCGCCGTAAGCCAGGCGCCCATGAGCATGGACGCCAGCCGGACGGGCGCAGTTTGAGTCACGAATGAGATCCCCACCGGGAGAAAGCACAGCTCTCCGCAGCTGAACACAAAATAGAATGCGACCAAGAACCACGGACTGACTGGAACGCCGGTGTCGCTTTGCGCGGCGCCAACGACCATGACCATATACGCCAGGCCAAGCAGTAACAGCCCCAGCGCCATTTTTGCCGGAGTGCTGGGCGCGCGCGGTCCGAGTCGCCGCCACATTCCGGCTACGACGGGTGCCAGCAGCAGAATAAAGAAGGGGTTGATCGCCTGAAACCAGGCGGCTGGGATCTCCCCGCCAGGAAGCACGGTGGACATCCAGCCCCCAACGGTTCGCTCGGTGCGGTGTGCCGCAAACACGTTCAGGGAGGAGCCGACCTGCTCGAATGCGAGCCAGAAGAAGACGACAAATACGGTGATGATCGCGATCGCCAGGATCCGGCTTCGCTCGCCCGGCGTGAGGGGCACCTGAGTCGCAGACGTTGTCTGCCCCCTCGCCGGAGGAACGCCGATGCCCGCCAGCCGGTAATCACGACTCCACACATAGAAAATCAGGCCAACCAGCATCGCCGCCCCTGCGGTGGCAAAGCCGTATGGCCATCCGTAGCGCGGGTCAGCGGCCAGCCAGGCGCAGATCAGGGGACCCAGCAGGGCCCCCACATTGATCGCCATGTAATAGACTGTGAATCCGGAATCGCGGCGGGGATCGCCCTGGGTGTACAGCTGGCCGACCAGCGTGTAGCCATTCGGCTTGAAAAACCCGGTGCCGAGCGCCACCAGGCCGAGCCCGGCGAACAAGGGCCAGGTACGTCCCAGTGCGAGTGCGAAATATCCCAGCGTAAGTAGAGCGCCGCCGATAACCAGTGATCGGCTGGTACCGAGATAGCGGTCGGCCAGCCAGCCTCCGAGCACGGGCGTGAGATAAACCAGGCCCGTGAACCATCCGTACAGCCGGCTCGCACTTTCCTGGGTCCAGCCCAGGCCGCCGCTGGTTGCATCGATGAGATACAGGATGAGCAGACTGCGCACGCCGTAGTAGGCGAGGCGCTCCCAGAGCTCGGTGAAGAAGAGGACACTGAGCCCGGGTGGATGGCGAGTGGCTATCTGGAAACCTCGGCCTCCACGAGCGAACGCAGCAAGGCTCTCACTGCGGTCACGCTCTCGA
>Ga0307416_100001779_pt1 | contig 11947 bp, 9 predicted proteins | sample DK1Cmetagenome_2_FD_203821 | JGI IMG/M metagenome (GOLD analysis project Ga0307416, IMG submission 203821) | Maize rhizosphere microbial communities from greenhouse at UC Davis, California, United States - DK15-C-3 | ecosystem: Host-associated > Plants > Roots > Rhizosphere > Soil | place: USA...
TCCTCGGCCAGCCATCGCCGGCGCCCGCAAGCTCGGCCTGGGGAACATCGAGCGGAAGGCAGTCGCCCTCCTTCAGTGAGCATGACCTGCGCCGCCGGTGGCCACTTAGTCCGGCTCCTGGGGCCGCAGGTCACCTAGACTGACCACAGGTCAGAGCAAGAGAATGGGTGCGGGCAGGACCTTCCAGCCCCCCAAAAAGAGACCACTTAACTTTGCCCTCGACGGTCGAGCGTGAGCTGGGAAAACGGCGGTTAGCACAGCGGTAAGCCCGCGTTAACTGACACGGAAGAGGTCACAGGTTCAAACCCTGTCGCGCCCACCAGGCACAACCTTTCTGTAGGTCCCCCACGCAGCGCCGCTTGTCAGCAGATTGTCAGCAGATCACTTTTTGTGACCGCTAGAACACTCTAAGCGCTGACCGATTCGGGTGGCTTCAGGCGGTCCCGATGAGGTGGGATTCATCGTACGCGGAAGCAGGCGAGTGGTCATGGGCCGGCTCCAGCAGCGGAGCTGGACCGCCGAGGACGGCAGCGCCCGGCAGGTCGTCGGGGTCGTGGCCGAGGAGCTGGGGCGAGCCTTCGGTGGGCGACGGCGACGACGACCAGGGCGATGCGCACCGGGGAGCAGTAGTCGCGTGCCACTCCGGCGGTCAACCCGGCGTGAGGTCACCAGCGCGCCGGTTGGCCGCTAGCCGGTACAGGTCCGCCTCCCACGCTCGACCCTTGCTAGCAAGCAACGATACCGCCGCCTCCGGCCCGAGCACCTCGACCGCAACCGTCTGCTCGGGGCCGTCGCGGAGCTGGGGCGGGCCGACCAACTCGACCTCGCCATAGCCGTACAGGCAGTCGTAGTCGGGGTGCGGCTCATGGGGCCGATAGGGGGCTGGAGCCCGGGAATGGCACCGCAGCACCGCGAATGGCCTGTAGGTCAGCAGCCGCCCGCCGGCCTCCTCGGCCAGCTCGCGCTCCAGGGCGGCCAGGACGCTCTCGGCTGGTTCACGGCCGCCGCCCGCTGGTCCCCCAGTCGCCGTGCTCGAACCCGACCACGACGCAGGCGGCACCGATGAAGGGAACCACGTACACGCGGGCGATGCGGCTCGGGTCGGGCTCGCCGGTGAGCAGCTCGAAGCGCAGATCAATCGGCGCCCAACTGGCCTGGGTCGTCCCGAACAGGACCGGATATGCGGCCTGGTCGACCATGGCCCACTGTAGGACCAGTAGCCAGCTCGATCCGTGATGCGACGGGGCGGGACGCGGGTGGAGGAGCAGCAGCATGCCGGCGTCCCGCTCCGTTGTGTCCGTGCTGTTGAGGGAGCTGGGAGACTTATCTCTACACCCTCAAGGCGGCCCTGCGGCCGGCCGCCAGAGGCGGCCTTGTTCACGGCCGAGGCGGCCCCGGGCACCGGCGATCGCACCGGCCTGCTGGTCGAGTTCGACAACACCGACACGCTCTTCACCCACCCAGCCGACAAGCGGACCGAGGACTACGTCACCGGCCGGTTCGGCTAGGTCGGCTGGCCCTCGGGCCTGCGGCACTGCTACGGTTCGCGTGCTTCCCATGACGACGGGAGGGCACGTGAAACTACGGATCTTTCCCCGCGAAGAGTCCTATTTCGACCTGTTCGACGAGGTCGCGGCCAACCTGGTCGACGCGGCCGGGAAGCTGCTGGACATGGTCGAGGACTTCGTCGACCCGGAGATGAAGGCCAAGCGCCTGGTCGAGACCGAACACGAGGGCGACCGGCTGACCCACGCCATCTACTCCCGGCTCAACAGCACCTTCATCACCCCCTTCGACCGCGAGGACATCCACGACCTGGCCGGCCATCTCGACGACGTCCTCGACGCCATCGAGGCGGCGGCCGACATGATGGTCCTGCACAAGGTCCTGGAGCCGCTGGACGCTGTGATCGAGCAGGCCCGGCTGATCGACCGGGCGGCCAAGGCAACCGCCGACGGCCTGCACAACCTGCGCGGGCTCAAGCAGGAGCCCCTGCGCTTCTACCTGATCCACATCAACGAGCTGGAGAACGAGGGCGACCGGCTCTACCGCCACGCCCGGGCCGACCTGTACAACTTCGACGCCGAGCATCCGGCCCGCTATGTGCTCATGTGGAAGGACATCGTCGAGCAGCTGGAGGAGGCCCTCGACGGCTTCGAGCACGTCGCCCACACGGTGGAGAGCGTCATCATCAAGCATGCCTGACCTGGCCCTGCTCAGCGTCATCGCCATCGTCCTGCTGGCGCTGGTGTTCGACTTCACCAACGGCTTCCACGACGCCGCCAACTCGATCGCCACCGTGGTCTCGACCCGGGTCCTGACCCCGCGGCTGGCGGTCGTCTGGGCGGCCTTCTTCAACTTCGCCGCGCTCTTCGTGTTCCACACCGGGGTGGCCAACACCGTGGGCAAGACCGTCGACCCGGAGGTGGTCAGCGAGGCGGTGGTCTTCGCCGGGCTCACCGGGGCCGTGACCTGGAACTTCCTCACCTGGTGGCTGGGCCTGCCCACCTCCTCGTCGCACGCCCTCATCGGCGGCTTCGCCGGGGCCGGCGTCGCCAAGGCCGGCTTCAGCGTCCTGAACGCGGCCAGCCTGGAGAAGACCATCCTGTTCATCGCCCTGTCGCCGCTGATCGGGATGACCCTGGGGTTCTTGCTCATGCTGGCCAACCTGTGGCTGTTCCGGCGGGCCACCCCGGCCCGCGTGGACTCGTTGTTCCGGCGCCTACAACTGCTGTCGGCGGCCGCCTTCAGCCTGGGCCACGGCGGCAACGACGCCCAGAAGACCATGGGCATCATCGCCGCCCTGCTGGTCGGCGCCGGCTACCTCGAACTCCAGCCCAACGGTGACCTGCCGGTCCCGCCCTGGGTGGTGATCGCCGCCTACTCGGCCATCTCCCTTGGCACCCTGTCCGGTGGCTGGCGGATCGTTAAGACCCTCGGCCAGCGCATCACCGCCCTCAAGCCGGTCGGCGGCTTCTCGGCCGAGACGGCCGCCGCGATCTCGCTGTACCTGGCCACCTTCCTGGGGATCCCGGTCTCCACCACCCACACCATCACCGGGGCGATCGTCGGGGTGGGGGCGACCCGGCGGCTGTCGGCGGTCCGCTGGGGCGTGGCCCGGCGGATCGTCTGGGCCTGGGTCCTCACCATCCCCGCCGCCGGGCTGATCGCGGCCGTCACCTATGCCATCACCGTCTCCCCATTCGCGGTGGCGGCCCTGGTCCTGGCCGCCGCTGCCGTCCTGGCCGCGGTCGTGGCCGCCGGTCGCCGGGCGGCCAAGCGGACGATCAAGCCCGCCGAGCCCGCGGAGCCGGTCGAGCCCGCGGAGCGCTGAGGCCGGGGTGCGCCCCGGCCGTCCTCGACGTCGGCTCCAACACCATCCACCTGACCGTGGCCGACATGCATGGCACCCGCCGAAGCAGCCACAAAGCCAGGGTGCCCGGTGCACAAACGCGACGGTCCCAGCCACGGCTTGGTACTCCTTGGGGATCGGGACTCCAACCGGGCCGACGACAAGATCACCGTCGGCGCCGACGGGAACGAGCTGCCGCTGTGGGGCCTGGCGCCCGAGGGAACAGTCCGGGGTGGGCCTGTTGCGGCCCGCTCGCCCCGGTCGAGGTCCCCGCACTGGAGATCGGCCCCCAGCTTCCAACGGCGCTACTACCTCGCCGCCTCGCCCGGAGGCATCGAAACGATGCTGGACCTGGATGAGCAAGACCAGCAGATCACCCACTTCCCCTGGTTCCCTGACCCGCAACCCCAGTCCTCAACTGGCCCCTCAGCGGGGCGTGGAGCGGCCGCGCCGCACGGAGCCTTCGCACGGTTGATTCATTTCGTTACGCCGTGATCTCGGCGGAACCATCGCCCGCTCGCCTGCGGCGGCAATCGCAACCGGCCCTGGTTGCTACATAGCGTGGTGCTCTATGGCTCCCGATCTGGTCTGACAACAGGCTCCTACGCCTACGGGATGCTCACACGTCGTCATATCGGCCCACGTGAACGGCCGTGGCAGTAGGCCGGGTCGGCTCAGCGGCCAGTTCTGCTTATGCGCCACCGCCGTTCGCTCATCCCCGACGGGTGCGGGGAAGCTCAGCGCGGCGAGCCATCAGGTTGAGAACAACAAGGCCCACAACCACCAGGGCAAGGAAGACAAGCAAGTCCCAGAGAACTTCCATCGCTGGCATCAGCATCTCCCGCAGAATCGGCTTGAGAGTGCTAGTTACCCAATCCTCAACACTGGTAAGCAGGCAACTCGCCGACGGCGAGTGGCGGAGTGGGCGCTGTTGACTCGCCGGGTGACAGTTGCCATCCTGCCTGGGGAACCAATATGCAACGTTCGGGCAGGGAGGTCCGTTATGTTGCGTCGCCGGCTGGTCTTGTCCCTGCTCGCCGTGGTGGCCCTGGCGGTGATCCCAGCAGGTGGCGCCGCCGCCTCGGGTGCCGGTTCGGACCGGCTGTCGCGGATCAACCACATCGTGGTCATCTATCAGGAGAACCACAGCTTCGACAACCTGTATGGCATGTGGGAGGGCGTCAACGGGCTGCGCCGCGCCCCCCGGGCCCGCACTGTCCAGGTCAACCAGGCCGGCACCCCGTACGAGTGCCTGCTCCAGAACGACGTTAACCTGACCTCGCCGCCGCTGTCGGTCCGCTGCACCGACACCACCACCGCGACGCCGTTCTCCAGCCACTTCCGCAACCGGCCGTTCACCATCGACGACTACATCCCGCCGGAGGCGACCACCTGCCCGCCGCCCGGGGTGTCCGCTCCCAACGGCGTGCCGAACGGCACCGGCCTGCCCGGCGGCTGCACCCGCGACCTGGTCCACCGCTTCTACCAGGAGCAGTACCAGCTGAACGACGGCCGCCAGAACCGGTACGTGACCGGCAGCGACGCGGTCGGGCTGGCCATGGGCGTTTATGACACCCAGGCCCTGCCGATCTATGACTACCTGCACCAGGGCGGCCATCCGCGCTATGCGATCGCCGACAACTTCTTCCAGGCCGCCTTCGGGGGCTCGTTCCTGAATCATCAGTGGCTGGTCGCGGCCAGCAACCCGGTCTGGCCGGGGGCGCTCAATGACGGCTCGGCCGACGACCTGCACTCGGTGGTGGATGCCAACGGGATGCCGAACAACTACCCGCTGTACGTCTCCCCGCTCGACGGCGCGGTCAAGGACTTCGCCTTGACCGCCTCCTGCACCCCACCGGCGGGCCGGCCGCCGACGCCACCGGGGGTGCTGTGCGGGGACTATGCGGTCAACACCATCCAGCCCCCCTACCAGCCCTACGCCCCCGGGACGCCGGTTACCCGGCGGCTCCCGCCCCAGACCGCCCCCACCATCGGGGACCGCCTGAGCGGCGCCGGGGTCGACTGGGCCTGGTACTCGGGTGGCTGGTCGAACGCCAACGGCGACATCAACGCGCCTGGCTGGAGCAACGGCACCGGCCCGACCTGCTCAGACCCCAACGCCTTCACCACCGCGGTGTTCCCGAACTGCCCCGACAAGCTGTTTCAGTTCCACCACCAGTCGTTCAACTACTACGCCTCGTTCGCCCCGGGAACCGCCGCCCGGGCCGCGCACCTGCGCGACGAGCAGGAGATCCTGCAGCTGGCCGGCTCCTCCGACAAGGACTGCAACCTCAAGCCGGTGAGCTTCATCAAGCCGGTCGGCGCCCACAACGAGCACCCCGGCTATGCCAGCGAGACCGCCGGCAGCAACCACCTGCTCGAGCTGTTGCAGGCCATTCAGGGCAGCCGGTGTGCCAAGGACACCATGGTCGTGGTCACCTACGACGAGTTCGGCGGCCAATGGGACCACGTCACCCCACCCGGCCAGGGCGGTCAGGGTGGCCCCCACGACGTCTTCGGGCCCGGGACGCGGCTGCCGGCGCTAGTGATCTCGCCGTTCCTGCGTGGCAACTTCGTGGTCGACCACACCCAGTACGACACCACCTCGATCCTGGCCACCATCGAGCGCCGCTTCGACCTGGCCCCGCTGAGCTCCCGCGACGCCGCCGTGCACGACCTGTCGAGGGTGTTCCAGGCCAAGCAAGCCGCTGGATGATCCAACTCGCCGGTCCGCAGTAGGTCGGTGCACAGCACCTATTGCCGCGTACCCCTGTGTCCCTCGGATCCGCTCGTTGACCATCGGGGAGGTCACGTGCTTATGACCAGGTTGAAGAACCGCCTTGTGCTGGCGCTGATGGCGACAGCCTTGCTCGCCCTGTTGCTGGTGCCCGGCGGCGCCGGCGCGTCCTCGAACAGTGCGTCGATGGCGGCGGACTCCAAGCACGCCCGGCTTCCGATCGTGATCGGCCATCGGGGCGCCAGCGGCTACCGGCCCGAGCACACCCTGGCCTCCTACGAGCTGGCGATCGAGATGGGCGCCGACTACATCGAGCCCGATCTGGTCTCCACCAAAGACCATGTGCTGGTCGCCCGCCACGAGAACGACATCTCCGGGACCACCAATATCGCCGACCATGTCGAGTTCGCCGACCGCAAGACGACCAAGGTGATCGACGGGGTATCGGTCACGGGCTGGTTCACCGAGGACTTCACCCTCGCCGAGCTCAAGACGCTCCGCGCCAAAGAGCGCCTCCCCGACATCCGCCCGGCCAACACCGCCTTTGACGGCCTGTACCAGGTCCCGACCTTTCAGGAGGTCATCGACCTGGCCAAGCGCAGGCACGTCGGCATCTATCCAGAGACCAAGCACCCCACCTACTTCCGCTCGATCGGCCTGCCGCTGGAGGAGCCGCTCGTCCAAGCTCTGAACACCAACGGCTACCGAGGCCGCAACGCCCCGGTGTTCATCCAGTCCTTCGAGGTCGGAAACCTGCAGCGACTCAACCGGATGACTAACGTCCAGCTCGTCCAGCTCATCGACGCCACCGGCAAGCCGTATGATTTCGTGGTCTCTGGCGACCCGCGCACCTACGCCGATCTGGTCACCCCGGCGGGACTGGCCGAGATCGCCACCTACGCCGAGGGGATCGGGCCCAACAAGAACCTGATCGTGCCCCGCGATGCGCAGAACCGGCTTACCTCGCCGACCACGCTGGTCCAAGACGCCCACCAGGCCGGGCTACTGCTCCACCCCTGGACCTTCCGCCGGGAGAATACCTTCCTGCCCGAGGACTTCCGCCAGGGCAACCCGGCCAGCCCGGTCTACCTGCAGGCGACCGGTGACTTCCCAGCCGAGCTGCGGCTGTTCTACAAGCTCGGCGTCGACGGTCTGTTCAGCGACAACCCAGACGTCGCGGTCGCGGTCCGCCACGAAGTATTTGCGAGCAGGTAGCTGCGATGCGCCAGACCGCGGCCAGGGAGAGCTCTGACTGACCAGGATTCCAGCTTGTAGGCGGCGACCTGCCACCCAGGACGAGCGGCCCGCAGGCTGGGCGACAGTCACGCCTTTCAAGGCGGGATCATCCCGTGTGGATAATGACCGCGCCTGCTAGGTTCTCCAATGATTCGGCTCGGATGCCAGACGGTTGCCCTTCGTACCGCGGGTGAGGTCTCGCCAACCGCGGCGAAGGGATCTTGCCGGCAGCCGAGCTGCATGGAGCTGACCACGTCGTGCAACGCCCGGCGTCCGGTGTTGGTCCATCGCCGGCTGGTGCTGCGGGTGTCGCGGCACCGCACCACCTGGACCACAGACAATTGCGGCTCAGGCCGCCGCTCAGGTCCAGCGCATTATCAGAAGGACAGGCGTGACATGCTGCTGGTGGTGCGGCACGCTGACGCAGGCGCTAAGGCAGCTGGGACGGTCCGGACGTACTGCGGCCCCTGTCACCCATGGGCGCCTCCAAGCTGAGGGGCTGGTGGTCCGCCTGGAGGACTACCCGGTCGAGCGGATCTTGTGCAGCCCGACCGTGCGATGCCACCAGGCCGTCCAGCCGCTTGCACGGGGATCGCTTGTTGTGGATCGAAAGGGTCGCGGCGCTCGGGTGGACGCCGATCCCGACGAGGTGTTGGCGCTGTTCTGAAACCGGGGGCTGTCGAATGCGATGCTGTGCACCCATGGCGAGACGATCGAGCGGTTGCTGGGCCAGCTGGTCGCCGACGAGTGGGTCGCCGCGGCACCGCTGCACTGGCCCAAGGGCTCGACCTGGCTGCTGCAGCGCGCCAACCAGCGACGGGTCGGCGTCCGCTATCTGGCCCCGTTGGCCTTCGGCGGTCGCGTGGAAATCGGCTAGCGCGCCGCCAACGGTCCAGCGACGGTGCCCGGAAGGGGAGGAGAGCGGGCACACCGCGATCACCTGGGACGCCAAACCGCTGGAGTGCGCGCTTCGCATGCCGGTCGGCACCTTCTGTTCCAGCGTCCAGGTTGGCAGCAGGTTCAGACCGCGCAGCCCGGCGCGGGTCAGGGTGAGGTAGAGCTGGCCCCGCGGCCGCGGATGGCCTGGCAGGCAGCGCACATGACGACCGTGAATAGGCCCGTCCACCTGCATGAACGGCCGGGTGGTGGAGCCGCAGAAACAACAGCTCGCCGCCGTCGTCTCCTCCGGCTCCAACCTGTATTCGGCCACACCCAAACACGAGCGGTCTCGACAAAGTCCCACAGGCAGAGGTCCATAGACCTTCATATCAGCGCTCCATCCTGCCTCCGACCAGGCAGCGCTCTGAGCGGCCCCCGTTACCTGTACTCGCCCGGAGGGTATCCAGCCCAACGGTGTCACCCTCAAGTTCCCCGGAGACGGCTGATGAGTTCGCAGGTCGACCAGGCACAGCATCGCCATCGGCCAACTGGCCGACCAGGACCACCGAACGGGTCAGAAGTGCCAGCCCGGTGCCCGCAGTGCCAGTCGCCGGAGCAGGTGGACCACTCCGAGTGGAACCATGCCATGCGCGGTGAGACCGAGCTGCAGTCGGTCGACCGCCACTTCAACGAGCTGCTCCAGGAGCTCCGCGTCGCCCAGACCGGCGTCCAGATCCTGTTCGCGTTCCTCCTGGGCCTGGCCTTCACCCCTCGGTTCCCCGACCTGACCGGCGGTCAGCAGGCCATCTACCTGGTCACCCTGGTCCTGTCGGCGATCTCGGCGGCACTGCTGATCGCCCCGGTCGGCTACCACCGCACCGTCTTTCGCCAACGGCTCCGGCCCCAGCTGGTGACCACCGGCCACCGCTATGCGGTTGCCGGTCTGGTCCTGCTGCTGCTCGCACTGGTCGGCGCGGTCCAGCTGGCGGCCAGTTTCGTGCTCGGGGCGTGGGCGACGCTGCTGGCCGCGGCGCTGGCCGGGCTGTTCGCCACCCTGTGGTTCGTCATCCCCCTGATCCACCGGATCCGGCACCAGCACCAACCAACCCGGCAGGATCCCGACTCGCCAGCCACGGGTTGAGGCCCACCGGAGCAACTGGTCTCAGCTCCGCCCAACCGGCTGATGCACGACCAGGATCCTGCCACCCTGGCGAGGACGATTCGCATGGTGGCCCAGCCCGGTCAGGATCGCTGCGGCAGAGTTCCATCGCCTGCGTCCTGGTCAGCGGCTGCCTGTCTTGCTCGCGCTCTGGCCGGCTTCCTCCAGCGATTCCGGCCGTTTCTTGGTCCGGTTGAGTGTCTTCTGCTTCTTTTGTCGCTGTCTCTGGATTCGTGGCTGTTGCGGTGGATCAGTAACGTGGTCAGCGCTCGTGGGCCGGCCGGCACCACCACGTGACCCCGATTTCGGTCACAACTCGTCGTACATTGCGCTGCTGCTCGGATGTGCTGGGGCATGAAGCAAGGGACACCAAGGGACAACAGCGGTTCCAGGCGGCCAGTCGCGACCTGGCTTCAACCAGCGTGAACGCTCAGGAGCAGCAGCTCGTGCTCGGGCATCCCGTGTATGGCATGCAAGAGGTCAGGGACTGGAAGCGCCTCTGGCGTCGGGCAGCAGATGGGCAGCAACCGACCGCCGTAGGAAGCAGCACGACCGCTGGAAAAGCGTGACGGATCGTCGGATCACCCGGGCGCTGGCACCTGCGCTCACCGCGGCTTTCTCACCATCATCCACGATCCTTAACCGTTCGACGTACAGGCTGGTAGAGGCTCGTTGGATCTGACACGGAAGAGGTCACAGGTTCAAACCCTGTCGCGCCCACCACTATTCGCGCAGGTCATAGCGTTGTCGGCCCCGAGCCGATCTCGCTCACTTCCTGGCTGGGCCGCGCTGGGGCCGCGCCGCATCCGCACCGTCGAGCTCGTTGGTCCCTTCCAGCCCGTCCACCGGGCCATCAGGCTCCACAACGACCACGCAGCGTAGTCATGCTCCAAGCCAAGATGCCGGCCACACTCAGGTGCAGGAACGCCGGGCTTGGACCCGCGCTCCCATGCCTGGCTCAGCCGGCAGCCACCGGCGACCCGCACGCCGGGCTGGCCTCCCCCTGGCCGGTCAGCGGTCGAGCACGGTCGCAGCCTGCGCCCGAGCCCGACCCGGCCAAGTCCGTGACCGCCGCTCCCCCACCGGCCTCCCCACCACCTCCGCACCGTCGCCCCCCTCCAGGCCGACTCGGGCCGTCGACCCAGCCGCTCGGGACACCGCAGACCACGTGCAACTCGATCCGTCCCGGCCGTGACGGTGGCTTGCCGCACCGACGTGATCCCCAAGGCCACCCCCTGGGCTGACCCGGACGAGACAGAGGTGACCGGACGGACGGGTGGACACCAGTCGGCCGGACAGCCGGATCCCGGACGACCCAACCAGATGACCGGACACCGGACGGCTGGACACCGGACGGCTGGACAACCGGAGCCGGACATCGGAACCGAATGGGTGGACACCCAATGGTGGACACCGACCGGCGACGGACACCATGGCAGGCCCTGGCCTTCCCGACCGCGGCAAGGACGCCCGACCGCTGGGACGCCGTCCGCAAGCTCGGCCGTTCAGATGTCGCCTGGTCGATCAGCAACCGGACAGCTCAACAGCAAGGACACTGCCAAGGCGGGTCTGGCCACCGCCGCGACCAGACAGCGGCAGGGTGACACTCCCCCGTCCAAGGCGCGCCTCGGCGCACTGCTGTCCTCGGACGATTACGGGTCGAGAGTAGAGCGGCTTGGAGCCTGTCATCCGTTAGGGCGTTGGTTGGAAGCAGGCTGGTGAAGGGTTCCTGGCGAGTCTGGTGCTGTACGGATTCTGGGGTGGCAGAACGCTGACAGTGGTCGGGAGTGGTGGAGGTGTGTTGGGCGTCCGGCTGGTGATCCGCGTGCTGGGACCGCCTGACCGGTGGTGGTAGGACAAGCCGGTCAGTGGTCACATCGGGATGCAGCCAGGGGGATGGCAAGGTGCACCGGGTGTGGGACTTCTTCGTCAGCTACACCCAGGACGACCGAGGGTGGGCGGGGTGAATCGCCTGGGCCTGGCAGCTGGAGGCCGAGGGCTACACGACCGTGCTGCAGGCCTGGGACGTTCGCCCTGCCACGAACCTCGTCGCCCGGATGCGGGACGCGCTCGAGAAAGCCGACCTCGGTGGGTGATCTTTCACAACGCCGCCGAGGAACGAACCACCAGAAGGGAGGCCCGCCGTTTGTCAGAAGCGTCCCGGCGGTAGTCATGCGGCGGGTCGGATAGCGACCGTAGGACCGAGAGCTTCCTATATGCTCAGGGTGACCCGTCGCTGGGGGTGATCTCGGTGCGTCGATACCTCGTCGTGGCCAACCAGACACTCGGCGGCCCCAAGCTCGCGGACAAGCTCCGCGAGTGCATGTCGGCAGGGCCGTGCCGCTTCTACCTGGTCGTCCCCGCCACACCGACCAGCCAGTTCCTTGAGCCGATCTCGCAACCGCTGTCCCTTTCCGCCGTGGACGGTGGCGGCGGGATGCTGCCCGACTACCGCAAGATTGCCGCGGTGGTGGCCCGCCGCCGCCTTGACCAGGAGCTGGCGCGCCTTCGCGAGGAGGGCGCCGAGGCCGACGGCGAGGTCGGCGACCCAAGGCCCCTGCACGCGATCCGGGACGCGCTCACC
>Ga0307416_100001780_pt1 | contig 11946 bp, 11 predicted proteins | sample DK1Cmetagenome_2_FD_203821 | JGI IMG/M metagenome (GOLD analysis project Ga0307416, IMG submission 203821) | Maize rhizosphere microbial communities from greenhouse at UC Davis, California, United States - DK15-C-3 | ecosystem: Host-associated > Plants > Roots > Rhizosphere > Soil | place...
GTGTGGCTAATCCGCCGATCCGGGTGCCGCCATCAGAAATCTCGATACTGTTGAGCCCTCGCACGGAGCGTAAGCTTACGAGACAGTTAGGTCTGACCAACCGTTGCCTCATCATGATCACCAGCGAGGTGCCGCCGGCAATGAGCTTCGCGTCGGAGCCGAATTCTTTCAACGTTGCATGCACTTCCTTGAGGCTTTTAGGCGTACGATATTCAAAGGGTATCATGGCTGTGTCCTTATCTTGCGAACTGGTGCGCCTTCTGGATCGATTCGATGATCTTGTAGTAGCCGGTGCAACGGCAAAGGTTGCCCATCATCCAATCCTTGATCTCGTCCTCGCTGGGTCTAGGATTTTCGTCGAGCAGAGCCTTGGCAGCAACCACCTGGCCCGGCGTACAGATGCCGCACTGAAAACCGCCATACTGAATAAAGCTCTTCTGGACCGGGTGAAGCTCACCGTTTTGAGCCAGCCCTTCAACCGTCGTGATCTCATGCCCATCGGCCATGACCGCGAGCGTGATACAAGAGCTGATCATTTCATCATCCATCAGCACCGTGCAGGCGCCGCAGACACCAACGCTGCATCCCTCCTTGGTGCCGGTCAAACCCAAGTCATAACGCAAACAGTCGATCAATAATCGATTGGTCGGAACCTCAAGCTCATGTTTTTTGCCATTGACGCGCAGTTTGATTTTCTTCTCCATCGCGGTCCCTTTCACACAATTTGCAAAATGGTTTGTGGTGATACGGATTAGTACTGGGCCTAACTTATAGAAAGAAATTATCTAAACTGCAAGCCGTTTGCCGCCGCAGAGCCGGGACGATTCATCCCTGTCCGTGATCACGCAGCGGATTTATATCACACCGTTTTCTAAGGATCTTCCAAGGGATGATGTTTGAACCCGCCCAATCAAAAATGGATCACCGAGCGAATGCTTTTTCCCTCGTGCATCAACTCGAAGGCTTCATTGATCTGATCCAGAGGCAGGTTGTGAGTGATCATTGGATCAATTTTGATTTTGCCATTTAAATACTCCTCCACATAGCCCGGCAATTGGCTCCGGCCTTTAACTCCGCCGAATGCACTGCCGCGCCATACCCGTCCGGTCACCAGCTGGAATGGGCGGGTGCTGATCTCTTGCCCGGCCGCTGCGACACCGATAATCACAGACTCCCCCCAACCTTTATGGCAACACTCCAGCGCAGCCCGCATGGTATTGACGTTGCCGATGCATTCAAACGAATAGTCCACGCCGCCATCGGTCATGTCGATGATCACCTCTTGAATAGGCCTGTCGTTCTGTGGGCTCACGGAATCCGTGGCGCCCAAGCTCTTTGCCATTTGGAATTTTTGCTGGTTGGTGTCGATAGCGATGATTCGACCCGCTTTCGCCATCACCAAGCCCTGAATCACACTGAGACCGATGCCGCCCAAGCCGAAGACGGCTGCGCTTGAACCGGGTTTGACTTTTGCGGTGTTCAGCACGGCACCAATTCCGGTCGTAATACCACACCCGAGCAGACAAACTTTTTCCAAAGGAGCGGCCGGATTGATTTTGGCTAAAGCTATTTCAGGCACAACCGTGTACTGGGAAAACGTCGAGGTGCCCATGTAGTGGTAGACGGTTTTCCCTTTTGTTGAGAAACGAGACGTGCCATCCGGCATCACGCCTTTACCCTGCGTGGTCCGGATTGCACCGCATAGATTGGTCCGTCCCGAGCGGCAAAATTTACATTGGCCGCATTCCGGGATGTACAGCGGAATCACGTGATCGCCGGGCTTAACCCCAGCAACGCCTTCGCCAACCTCCAAAACAATCGCGCCGCCTTCATGCCCCATGACCGCGGGCAAGATTCCTTCCGGGTCTTTTCCCGAGAGCGTAAAAGCATCCGTATGGCAGACACCCGTGGCTTTTACCTCGAGTAGGACCTCGCCACTCTTCGGTCCCTCCACATCGATCTCCTCGATGACTAGGGGTTTGGCGGCTTCCCAAGCAACCGCGGCCCGAGCCTTCATCTATCCCCTCCCTGAAAAAAGTTTTACGAACGAGATGAACCGGCGGGAAACAAGCTTTTAGCGATTCCCGCCTCCGATGTTCTTATCAAGATTCGCTGATTTGTAAACTACTCTGTCCCAGTAATCCCGGCGGAGACGCTAACCAAAATAACCACGCGTCTACTCACTCGTCATAAAGAAGTTTCAACTCGTCAGGAGGGAGTAGACGGTAAATGGGGAAAGAGCAATTGCCCAGGCGGAGCTTTCTAAAGCAGAGGAATGCTCATTTACGATCGAGCACGGTTTTGTCTCGCGGGGACTTTCGGGCTGCTGTAGCTGGTGAGGTTCGACGACTTAAAACCTGAACAGGACTCTTGGCCCGATAACGAAGTAGTTAAAGCCTGAGGCTGAGCCGGCGGCGAAGGTGCCGCCCTCCGCGTTAAATTCTATGGCCAAAGTAGAAATCGGCTTAAAGCCGATGCTGCCGGAGCCGCCATAGATGAAGTTGTCGGAGGCGACGCGGTTTCTTCGAAAAGTTTCGTAGCCGAAATAACCTTCGAGATAGGTGTAATATTTGTCTCGTTCTAACCAGTAGGAAGTGAAAACGCGGTTGGCGATGTAGTTGCTGGGATCGAAAAACCCGCTGCCGGATTGCTTGTGAAAGTCCAGGAAGCGAAATCGGTGACCGACAGCGATGCGCGGATTGAAATAAAGCGCATATTGGGACACCAGTTGAACATCATTGGCGTGATTGCCATCGGAGAAATCCTTGTAGTTGTATCCGGCATAGACCGTGATTCGATCAGTCAAGGGTTGCGACAGGTAAAGACCGACGTTCGTCATCCGTATCCGATTTTCGATCAATTCAGCCGTCTCACTGAGAACTTCACGATGCAACGTAGCGCCCGCCGCGCCTCTAAACAATTTCGTGTCAATTCTTAAATGACCGGTCGGGAACGTTGAGGTTCGGCCATCACGTAGTTGAGTCAACCCCAAGCCGCCGCCAAGTGTGAGCTGGTCTGACGGATTCGTGTAAACTCGAAACGACAGGTCTTCAGCTCGATTGTCTCGTGTGTCGTTCTCCGCATCTGTGTGTCTGTAAGTCACGCCGAGTTTCTGATTGCCGATCGAGAAGTTGGATGAGAGCGAGTAGCGGTTCAGACGGTTGTCGTCGGAATCACTGAAATAATTGTAACGGGCATCTAGCAAGGGGCGTGTCTCCTGATCGATGGACTCGCGCAATTTCATCAGCTCCCGTTCCTGCCGAGCGTTGCCGGGTTTCAACGAGTTCATGGTTTCTACCGAAGCAGTGCGGTTTCCCGTCGCAAGCTGGGACCGAGAGAGACCTACCCGCGCATCGAAGTTATCTTCTGCGGCGAGTCGCCGATAAAGCGGAATTGCTTCGCTGTAGTTTCCTCGCCATTGCAACGCATCCGCTTTGACCAGTGAGGCTTCCCGATCATTCGGATAATCCTTAAGTACTTTGTCGGCTTCTTCAACGGCTTCAGAGAGTTCACCTCTCCAGGACAGTACCCGCGCCAGATGTGTGCGCGCTTCCCGATGTTTCGGTTCCCGGGCAAGCACCGTTCTAAGCTCGCGCTCCGACTGCTTTAGGTTGTCCGCCCACGAGAGATAGACAGCCATTTGAACTCGTTCTGCGCTGGAGAATTGATCCCGGTCAGTTTCCAGCGCATGTCCGTAAGCCTCAGCTGCTTCCGTGATCCGGTCTTGCGCTAGGTATTGATCGCCCAGCTGCTTGTGCAATCTGGCTAACGTCGATCGATCCGACGTGGCTGCAATTCTGCTCTGGAGCGCATCAACAGACTCGGCAGATTCGGCGGCGCTGATCAGCGAATATGACATGATGATCAGTATCATTGTCAAAGTCGCTGCGAGTACGGCCCTGTACTGCCGCAGAACGGGATCAATTAGTTTTGATTCGATCAATGTTTCCTCAAAGTACTAAAAGTAAGTGGATTCACTAAAATGCCATAAACATTTTCAGTGGTCCACATTTTTCTACGGGTTGCGCCCGTGAAAGTGAGGCTTAGATGTACTGGCTGGAGAGATTGCGACCGCTTTTCGGAGTGGCCTTGTTCAGGATGCGCCGCAGCAGCGGCGCATTTCTTACCACCGTTTGGCAGTTCCTAGTACTTCTTGGACATAACCGATAACACAGATCGGCGACATGATGATCTGATAGATAAGCATGTACACGATAAAACCGGCAAAATTCTGCCGCACTCGAAGATGGAGTGTCCTAAAAACAATTTGCTGTTTTCGATACATGAAGAACACGATCAAGAAGGCCATCGGCAAAACCAGCAAGGTCGTCGGACCGACGATATAGTAGTAGCCGAAGAGCGCTAGAATTATGCCGGGGAGAAATACAAACGTATAGAACAAGTCCATCAGCGGGATGACGAAATCGATTCCGACAAAAAAGGCCGATAACCGAGAACTGCTCCAGATCAAATGCCCGTGCTGCTTCAATCCTTCAATCATGCCTCGCGCCCACCGTTTTCGCTGACGGAAAAAACCATTCAGCGTAGTAGGTGCGGCTGTAAAGCCAACGGCGGTAGGCTCAACGCCAATACGCCAGCCGCTTTTGATGAGCGCCCGTGTCAGCACGATGTCCTCTCCGATAACCGAGGGCCAACCTTTGTGAGCCTTGACAATCTTGCTGTTGAAGGCGCTAAAGGCTCCTTGCGCAACCAATGTTCCCTGATAGAGAGACTGTTGACGTTTAGCCGATGCTATTCCGGTAAAGTAATCCCACTCCTGTAGCCGTGTCATGAACGTGTCTCGAGAATTCTTTACGAGAACGCATCCCGCAACCGCAGCCGTACCCTGGGGATCGCTCAAAAAACGCGCGACAACTCGCTTCAGCGCTTCGGGCTGAAGAAAGGTATCCGCATCGATACAAACGACTATGTCGTGACTCACATGATTAAGTCCTTGGTTCAGAGCCTTCGCTTTACCGCCGTGGTTCGCCTGAACAATTTTCAGATTCGGCAGATCGAAGGAGTTGAGAATACTGATTGTTTTGTCCGTGGAACCGTCATCAACGACGATGATATCTATTTGGCCGGGGTAGTCCTGTCCCTTGATACCGCGAATGGTTTCGGCGATCTCTTGAGCTTCATTGTAAGCGGCGATCAACAGATTAATCGGCGGATATTCTATATCGAAGCGGAGTTCAGGCGGCCGGTCCAGAATGACGCTCGAAATGATATGCGCATTCAAGAAACCGGGAAACAACGCGATAAAAAAAATGATCACAACAGCCGGCACATAGCCGATATCATTGGCGAGCTCGCTCAACCAAGGCTGGGCGAGATTCCAGGATAGAAAAACCCATGTGCACGCAAACGCGGTTGAAAGAACGAATTTGCCTTTGACCGGCAGATAGAACGATCGATGTTGCCGCTGGGAAATTGTGCTCGATCGATTTTTGTCGGCTTCCCTTTGTTCAGCCGCGCCGAAATCTTTCCAGTGGGGATGCACTGACGGAGTCGTTTGTTGCGCGCCAGATTCGTCTGCCGCCATTTGTGAGTCCTCGGGTTGTTTGCGTGCGAATAAGTTCATGGTGTGATTGTAGGTTCGAGCACAACGCTCCTTTCGGGTTACGAACGCCCATCATCGAGCAACAAACATACCAGGCGCGGCTCAGACCTTTTCGGCAGTTGCGAGGATTTCTGACTATGAGCGATGTCAGAAACTCTTGGGCTCTCGACAAAAATGACAAGTTGCGCAACCGATGCTCATCATTCACCTTCAGACGAGTCGAAGAGTTCGGACGGTCTTCGGCTCGCTGTGAAAACTGCCGGTCTTCTACTTTTGTCGAAGTGAGAACCGCTCAAGAAATTCGGATTGCGCATACCTGTTGCATTTCTTCACCGCTTTGTGGGAAAGGATAGGAAACCCTCAGAACGGAGGAAAACTTTATGATCTTGGAAATGCGAACCTATGTGTTGAAACCTGGCATGACCGCTAACTTCGTTGAAAGATTTGCTGAAGGATTAACCGCACGCCTGCAGTTTTCACGGCTGCTGGGTCTTTGGCAATCCGAGGTCGGCGGCCTTAATCGCGTCGTTCATGTCTGGCCTTACGACAGTTTTGAGGACCGTGAACGGATTGGCAATGAGGCCAGAAAGACCGGCATGTGGCCGCCGAAGACCCAAGAATTCATCGTTACCCAGGAAAATAAAATTTTGCAGCCTGCGCCGTTTTCGCCGCCGATGCCTGAAACCAAGCAGGGCAATATTTACGAGTTTCGCACTTACACCTATCAGCCCGGCACGATGCCCAAGGTCCTCGAGGCTTTTAGCAAAGTGATTCCTGAGCGGGCCAAGCTCTCGCCGCTGATTGGCATATGGGTAAGCGCCATCGGCCCGCTTAATCAATTCATTCACGTATGGGCATATCGCGATGCCGGCGAACGTGAACGAGTTCGCGCTGAAGCTTCGAAGAAAGTGTCCGGCTGGCCGCCGGAAACCAGGCAATACATGGTTATGCAGGAAAACATGCTGATGACTCCATCGGCGTGCGCACCTTTCAAATAGATCTTGTTGCAATTCGCGCGGCTCGCCTGAGAAAATGTTAGACGTGCTAACTTTCGCGGCTGCAGGCCTGCGCAACTTTTGTTACGCCGGCTAAAAACATACCTTCGGCGAGTTCAAAAAAGAGCTGTCCGGCATCTACAATGGGCAGGTAGAACCAACTGGTTCTCCCTGCCGCGCTGGCATCATTTTCAGCTTCCCGAATCTTTCAGCCAGCTAATCAGCGACAAACTTTCGGCTAGATCGTTTAATGATGCTATACAAATCTGTCATTCGTCCTTGGTTGTTTAGTAAAGATCCGGAGCAAAGCCACGACCGAACGCTTCATTTACTTTCGCGGCTGGAGTTCCTTCACGGTCCTCTGGATCACTTCTATCGAATTGCTGATAATCGGCTACACGTGCAGATCAAATCTTTGGTATTTCCTAATCCGGTCGGCCTGGCCGGCGGGTTTGATAAGAATGCAATCGCGCTCAAAACCATCTCCGCTTTCGGGTTCGGCTTCATGGAAATCGGCGCGGTGACGGCGCAGGGCCAACCGGGAAATCCAAAGCCGCGATTGTACCGCTTGCCCGAGGATTGTGCGCTGATTAACCGTCTCGGCTTCAACAATGAGGGCGCAACCGCAATTGCCGCGAGACTGGCCAAGTTGAGAGCTCTCGGTAAGCTGCCGGGAATTCCGCTGGGTATCAATATCGGCCGGACCAAGATCGTCGAAACCAAGGATGCCGTGGCCGATTTTCTTTCCGCCTTTGAAAAGCTGTTTTCTCAGGCCGACTTTTTTACTTTGAACGTAAGTTCACCCAACACACCGAACCTCCGCGACCTGCAGGAAAAAACGCTGCTTGCGGATTTGCTCAGCGCTGTTCAGGAAAAGAACCGGCAACTTGCGGCAGCGGCACAGCGGGAAGAAAAACCCGTCTTCGTTAAGATCGCGCCGGATATGGAATTTGCGCAGGTGGATGAGATTATCGAGGTGGTGAATTCGTTCGAGCTAGCCGGCATCGTCGCCACCAATGCCACGGCATTTATGCGTGACAGCGTCAAATCACCGTTGGGCCGGGAACCCGGCGGTTTAAGCGGCAGGCCCATCACAAGGATGGTGACGAACTTTGTTTCCCATATCTACAAAAATACCAGAGGACGGCTGCCGATCATCGGCGTTGGCGGAATCTTCAATGCCCAGGACGCCTACGACAAAATCATCGCCGGAGCATCTGCGGTGCAGATCTATACAGGGTTTGTCTATGAAGGTCCGGCAGCGGTCAAGCGAATTAACCAGGGCTTGATCAAGCTGCTCCAACGAGATGGATTCAAATCGGTCGGAGAAGCGGTCGGGCAGGCAAATTGAATTGTCGAGTTACGCCAGTTCCTTTAACCGTTCGTAATCCTCTCGCACATCGATATCGATAAACGGCATTTCTTGTTGCCATTCGACCAAGTCTGTTCTGCGTTTGTGCTTCTCAATTAAAAAGCGGCCGCCGCGGTCACCTGTCAACCTGAGAAGCTCTGGGAATAATTCGCGCCGAAACAGAACCGGATTCCGCGCTTGTCCTCTGAAGGAGGGAGCAACGATCAAAGCAGAGCTCTGCTCAAATCGTTGAATCAAGGCATCAAGTAGATCCTTTCTGACCAGCGGCTGGTCACCGACCAAAAATAGCGCGCCTTCGCTCCTCGGCTCAATCGCCCATAATCCGGCTATCACCGAGGTGCTCTGCCCTCGATCCGCTGCGTAATTGACCAGCCAATGCAGTCGATGATGCGCCACCATGATTCTTTGTCGCACCGCCTTGAGATCACGCACCACACAGGTGACCTCATCAACCATCGATGCCAATGCACTCTCGAGCACCCATTGAAGCACTGGCTTACCGTTGAGCGGCAGTAGCAGCTTTTGCTCGCCCATTCTCTCAGCGCGGCCTGCAGCCAATACAACGGCGGATATCATGATGTATAAATTCCGGCTGCTAAGAGATAACTTGATTGCTCAGGCTGCTATCAACAAAGCTGTTAACCACCACGCGATCGAATTCCAACTCGCGCAGAGCTTTGCCTAATTTTTTCGCTTGTTCGATTTCTTCCGGACTGTCCGCCTGGTTGATCATCGCTGATTTTCGACTTGCTGCAGGAATGCCTTTGAGACAACCTTCAGGGTGCCGTACCAGGTTTAGAATCAATTGTTGCGTGATCGGAGTTCCCAGCGGCGCGCCCGACAGCAGCGCTGCCATTTCCGCCCGATGAATCGACGTAGCATCCAACGGTTTGCCCAGTATCTTTATCGACATCACCCAGATCGTCAGACCCGTATTGCGCGGCACCACCGGCTCGAACTCGGACGGAACTTTGAAGAGCCGCGACGCCGCCCCATCTGCTTCAACCAAGAGCGCATCGAAGTGCCTGGCGGTCGCGATCTCATCGAGCCAGTGCGCCGGTAATCCGATTAACTTGTCCTGGTCAAGCTTAGAACCGGCGCCTATAATCAGCGGCGCGTCGAGCTTGACCGTTTCGCGCAGTAGCGCATCGATGTCTTCCACGATAAACAGTCGGTCAACGTGTGGTTTGCTTGGTTTAAAAATTCTCGTCGTGGTCGTGACCAGAACTTTCTTTCGCGCGTCGCGCAGTTCCTTGGCCAGATGCAACAACGTTGTGGTTTTTCCGCCCGCTCCAATCAGCGAGATCATCTCGCCTTCGCGCAAGCCGAACGCTTCCTTCAGTTGCATAGTTTCCTCACCTAACTCTTCCAAGCTGCAGTTGCAAGTTAAATTCAGGATAAAAAGCGTACTTGAAAATCGTCCTTTCGCGCGAATTGACCAGTGATTGCTTGAAACAGTGGAGGCTTTTGGTTAACGTCCGAGGAATGTCACGCTTTTTCAGCATCGAAGTTGCGAAAGACTATTTCAACTTTTCCTCGGCTCATTTTCTAATTTTTCCCGATGGCCAAAGGGAACCTTTACACGGACACAATTACCAGGTTGCGGTGACGCTTGAAGGCGAAATCGATCATGCCGGGGTCGTGCTCGATTTCATTACATTCAAGCCCTTGGTCAAGCAGGTTTGCGATGCGTTGGATCATCGCACGTTGATTCAAACCGAGAGCCCGATAGTCAAAGTAAACCGTCGCGGCAAGGAAATTGAAGTGCGCTACAAAACACAGCGGCTCTTACTGCCGCGACAAGACGTGATTCTCCTGCCGCTGGTGAACACGAGCACCGAGCTGTTGGCCGAACACGTCGCCAATCAGATCCGGCGCGAAGTTCGTAAGAATTTTCCGCACACGCGGATCCGCAGCATGGAAGTCGGCGTTGAAGAAGCACGCGGCCAGCGCGGCATCTTTCGCCACGAGTTTTAACTCGTTACACCCGTATTGGGTGAAGCTGATGCTTCAGGTTTGTGACATTCTATTCCAGGGGGGTGAAGGGTGTACCGCCACCGAAACTCGCGCAACACTCTCATCCTTCTGGTCGTTCCAGCACCCAGCGCGCGATTTCGTCGTGCCGAGCAAACCAAACACCGGCAAAACCTCTCATATAATGAAGCAGCTCGCTAAGCATGGCTGCCATCAAGGGCCGTCCGCCAAAATGAGCATGAACCGTCAGATTGATCAGTGACGGCGCCTCTGCGCGATACAGAAAATCAAAGGTATCTTTATACACATTGTAAAAATCTCGCGGGCTACTGCGAAGCGTACGATTATCGGTGAAATCGCTGTGCGCGATCGCAACCAGCGGTCCTGCAGGCGTGTCAATCGAGTAGGGCAAATCAGTGTCGTTGTAATCGCCGTGCCAGAGAAATCCCTCTTCGGCGAGAAATCGCGCGGTATTGATGCTCGGCGCGGCCACTGGGCTGAACCAACCCACCGGGCGAGTTCCCACTACGCTTTCGATAATGCGACTGCATTTCTGAATCACGTCTTTCTCTTCTTGCGCCGACAGATACGGCAGCACGAGATCCTGAGTATAAGAGTGCCCTGAAATTTCATGCCCGCGAGCATGGAGCTGTTTTACCGCATCGGGGAACTCTTCGGCGCATTTGGCGTTTAAGCAAACCGTCCCCCTGACATCACATTCGTCGAGTATCCGCATAAGTCGCCAGACACCGGTCCTGCCGCCGTATTGCGACCAGGAAATTCCTAAAAGGTCCGGCGTTCCAGGCTTTAGCGCCGTGGTCATGGGTGAGTAGGGAGGCGCTTTACCTTCGGACCAGACCTCGAACATCACCGTGATCATAACGGCCATTCTATGATTCCGCGGCCAATGGGAAATTACCTTGTGCATGAATCCTTCGACCGGAACGAATCATCCGTCAGGAACTGAGGCTGGCACGCCATAACTCGTCAATCCTTTGTAAATGCTCGGGAGAGATTGTCACATCCGCGCCTGCGGCATTCTCACGCATCTGCTGCGCGTTGCGAGCGCCCGGAATCGTCGTGCTGACAGCAGGGTGGGCAAGGCAAAAAGCGATCGCCGCCTGGGCAAAGGTTTGTGTGTTTCCATCTACCAGAAATCGGAGTTGCTCCGCTCTTTCGAGCTCCCGGCGAAACGGCTCGCCCTTGAAGCTGCGCGCCCGCACATCTTCACCCTGAAATCTGCCGTCATCAGCGGCGGTTAGTTTTCCGGTCAAAATTCCGCGGCGCAGCGGTACGCGTGCGATAATGCCGACGTTGGCTTTTTGCGCCAGAGGAAATATTTTTTCCGCTGGTTCTTGCGCCAGAAGATTATACTCGAGCTGCACCGTATCCGAGCGGCCGACGTTCACCGCCGCGATGCCTTCCTCGATAGTATTGATGGAGACTCCATAATGGCGGATCTTGCCGGCTTTTTTGGCCCGATCGAGCACGTCCCACACTTCGCCCCGCTCGATCACACCGACCGTGGGGTTGTGCAGCTGATACAGATCGACATAGTCGGTTTGGAGCCGCTTTAAGCTTTCGTCCATGACCCGAGTGATATAATCAGGCGTGAAAATTCGCTTGCCGCGGTCGGGACCGACCATCACGTTCCCGCCCTTCGTCGCCAAAATGATTTTATCGCGCTTACCGCGCAGTGCTTGTCCGAGCAATGTTTCCGAATAGCCTGCGCCGTAGGCATCCGAGGTATCGATAAAATTCACTCCCAGATCCATCGCGGTTTCGATAGCGCTCAGGGATTCACGATCATCCATGGGTCCGAAATGTCCGGCATGAACCATCGTACCCAAACCAACAGCGCTCACTCGCAAGCCTGTTCTACCAAGAATTCGGTATTTCATTCATCCTCCGGTTTTTGCGCCAACATAAAACACGTCTGCAGCCATGCGCAAGATCACGAACGATGATCCTAGATCCGGCTGCCAGTGCGATGCCCAAATTGCTCCCGTCGCCCGGCTCTCTCTCGTTGACAAGCTCAGGCT
>Ga0307416_100001782_pt1 | contig 11939 bp, 11 predicted proteins | sample DK1Cmetagenome_2_FD_203821 | JGI IMG/M metagenome (GOLD analysis project Ga0307416, IMG submission 203821) | Maize rhizosphere microbial communities from greenhouse at UC Davis, California, United States - DK15-C-3 | ecosystem: Host-associated > Plants > Roots > Rhizosphere > Soil | place...
CGGTGGTCCGCCAGGATCGTCATGTCGAGGTCCGTGAGGGGGACGATCAGCTCGACGCCGTGCTCGGCGACGGCTGCGGCAAGAGCGGGCACGTAGCCCGCGTCGTCGATGCGCGGCGCGAGGAAGTACCGGTCGGCGGCGTAGAGCGCTGGTGCGAGCGGGTTCAGGTCGGCCGCGACCGTCTCGGCACCGGCGCGCCCGAAGGCGGTGACGATGTCGACGCGCTGGCCGGCGCACGTGAAGAGGACTGCGGTCACGTCTGCCGCCAGCCGCCGGTGTCGCCGCGATAGGTGCCGCTGAAGAGGACCCGCGGCGTCCGGGCGATGATCTTGAGATCGAGCCAGGCCGAGCGGTGCTCCACGTACCAGAGGTCGAGCTCGATGCGGTCCGTCCAGAGAAGCTTCGCGCGCCCGTTCACCTGTGCCCAGCCGGTCAGGCCGGGCTTCACGTCGAGCCGCTTTCGCTGCCGCGGGGTGTACTGCTCGACCTGGTAGGCGAGCGTCGGGCGCGGGCCGACGAGGCTCATCTCACCGTGGAGCACATTCCAGAGCTGCGGAAGCTCGTCGACGGAGAGCCGGCGCAGAACCCTGCCGGCGCGGGTGATCCGAGGGTCTGCGTAATCCACGGCCCAGCCTGCACCCTGCGCCTCGGCGCCGGGGATCATCGTCCGCAACTTGACGAGGTCGAACTCCTCGCCTTGGCGCCCCACCCGCCGCTGGCGATAGAAGACCGGGCCGCCGTCGTCCAGCTTGATCGCGAGGGCGGCGATCCCCAACAGCGGGCTCGCGAGCGCCAGCCCGATGCCCGCACCGAGGACGTCGACCGCCCGCTTCATCGCGTGCCCTCGACCTTCTCCCAGACGGGGGGCACGCCGAAGCGCGCGTAGCGGAAGAGCGCCGCGACCGTGGCCCACGTGACGAGCACGTAGTAGTAGGCGATCGCCGCGCCTGGAATCGGAATTCGAAGCCGGCCCGCGAGGGCAAGCACGAGCAGCGCGACCTGCGCGGCGAGCACCAGCTCGTAGACGAGCCCGCTCGTCACGAGAGCAAGGCTGGTCACGAGCAGAACGACATGCAGGAGCCCGCTCGCGTAGCGGAGGATCCGGTGCGCGAAGAGCTCGAAGGCATAGAGCGGCCCGACGCCGCGGAACATTCCGCCGCGGACGAGGATGAGCCAGCAGTGCTCGAACATGCGCACCTTGCGCCCGTACTCGTCCTCGAGGTCGCGGGCCGGGCGGTCCCAGGCGCGCGCCTCGGCGTCGTACACAGCGCGCTTGCCGTTCTGGACGGTCACGTACGGGAAGGTGAGGTCGTGCCCGAAGCGCGGGTCGACTTCGACATAGTCTGCGCGGCGCACGGCGTAGATGGCCCCATTCCCGCCCGTGATCGAGCCGGCAGCCGACTCTCGCGCGCGGAGCCAGAGCTCATAGCGCCAGTAGAGGCCCTCGCGGTTCGTTCCCTCGGGCTCCCCGAAGGAGACCTTGCCGGCGACGTACCCGACCTTGGGGTCGGCGAGGCTGCGGACGAGCTTCCGAAGGGCGCCCGGCTCCCAGAGCGCGCCCGCATCGGCGAACGCGACGACCTCGGCGTCCAGGGTGCGAACCGCCTGGTTCTGGGCGGCGACCTTGCCCCCTCGCTGGCAGCGCACGAGCCGCACGCGTCGGTCTCGCTCAGCGAGGTGCTCGACGAGCGCGTCCGTCCCGTCGGTGGAGGCGTCGGAGGCAACGACGACCTCGAGTCCACCCGGGTAGTCCTGCGCAAGAAGGCTCTCGACGAGACGTGCGATGACCGCCTCCTCGTTGTGCGCGGCGACGACCACGGCGACGCTCGGCGCGATGTCCTCCTCCGCCACCCGCTTCCTGCGCAGGGCCGCGACCACCGCAACGAAGAGCGGGTAGCCCACATGGGCCCAGAGGATCGCGCCGAGGCTGGCCCAGAAGAGGATCTCGAGGATGATCACCGCGGAGCGGATCGTACCCGTGTGGATTTGCAGGGCATTTAGCTCGAGTCGGCCCGCTCGGACGCGGGGTCGATGAGCCCACGTCCGCGCGCCTGCTCCCAGGCTCCGACGGTCAGGCCGGTGATGTAGCCGCGGTCGCGCGTGTGCACTGCCTTGCCCGCGTTCAGGACGAACATGCCGACGAGCGCCCACCAGAGCGCGGCGCGGTTCTTCGCGGACTGGGGCATGTTCTTGCGGTGGAGGTAGAACTGGTTGGCGAGATTCATGCGCTGGTGGTCGAACGGCGTGAAGCGCTCGACGTCGCTCTTTCGGTGGTCGATCCGCGCGCGCGGCGTCTGGACGAGGACGTAGCCCTCCTGCACGACGCGGTAGGAGAAGTCGATGTCCTCCTTCCACGCGTAGCCGGAGAGCTTCTCGTCGAAGCGGACCTTGTCGAACACCTCGCGCCGGTACGACATGAACCAGCCGTTCATGTACTCGAGCCGCCGCACGTCCTTCGACGCCGAGACGCCCTCGACGAAGAACCCGCCGCGCATCCGCCCGCTCGCTTCCGGCCACCAGCCGCCCATGCCGAAGAGCTTGCGCCAGAGGATCGTCGTCTTCGCCGGGTTCGGCGGGTGGACCGGCGACCCGCGCACGCCCCCGAGCTCGGGCCCCCAGCGCTCGTACTCGGCGAGGATCTCCTCGTGCACGTCCGGGTCGAGCCAGACGTCGTCGTCGATCAGGAAGACGGGGTCACCGCTCGTCCGGTCGATGCCGGCGTTGCGCTGCACCGTGAGGCCGCGCGGTGCCGGGTGGACGTAGTCCAGGCGGATCCCCGCCGACGCACACAGCTCCTCGATCTCGTGGTGCGCCGGGGCCTCGTCGCTCGAGTCGACGATGCAGAGCTCCTCCGGGAGGACGGTCTGCGCCACGAGGCTCTCGACCGCGTCCCGGAGGACGTCCGGCCTGTTCCTCGTCGCGATGACGAAGGACGAGCCGGCCTGCTTTCTCTCGGCCTTCGCTGCGCTCATGGGACGAGGCGCCATGATAGAACCGTCGTCCCATGCGCCCGGACGTGACGTGAAGGCAGTCGTGCTGGCGGCTGGCCCCGGCAGGCGCCTCGGGCCGCTGACCCGTGACCTTCCGAAGACCCTTCTCCCACTCGGCGAGGACGGCACGATCCTCGATCTCGTCCTCGCGAACCTCGCCGCGGTCGGCGTCGAGGAGGTCGCCGTCGTGACCGGGTTCGCGGCGGGCCGCGTCGACGAGCTCGTCCCGGAGCTCGAGGAGCGCCACGGCCTCAGCTTGCGCCCGGTCTTCAACGACCGCGCCGAGGAGTGGAACAACGCCCACTCGCTCTGGCTCGCGCGGGATGCCTTCGCCGAGGGCGCACTGCTCGTCAACGGCGACACGGTGCACCCCGCCAGCGTCGAGACGACCTTGCTGGCCGAGGCGGGCGATGGGCTCGTCATCGCCGTAGACAGCTCGAAGCCGCCGACCGGCGAGGCGATGAAGGTCGCGCTCGGCGGGGACGGCGCCGTGTCCCGGATCAGCAAGGGGCTCGCAGAGGCCGACGGCGAGTACGTCGGCGTCGCCATCATCGGCCGAGCGGCGGCCGCTCCGCTCGCAGACGCGCTCGAGGCGACGTGGCAGCGGGATCCCTCCCTCTACTACGAGGACGGGTTCCAGGAGCTCGTCGCAAGGGGCGAGACGGTGCGGACCGCGCCGATCGGGGCCGTGGACTGGGTCGAGGTTGACGACGACGCCGACCTCGCGCGGGCACGGGAGATCGCATGCCGGTATTAGCCCGCATGGTCGCCTGCCCACTCGCGATCGAGGTGCGAAACGGCGCCGTCGCAGCGCTGCCCGGCCTCCTCAGCGACCGGCGGATCTCCGCGGGCGGGCACGTGGCGGTCGTCGTCGGACCGGGACTCGGCGAGGAGGTCCTCGCCGAGCTGCAGCCGGCGCTCGAGAACTGCGTCGCCCACTCCGTAAGCGGCGGAAGCGTGGCGGCGGCGCTCGAGCTCGTCGAAGAGCTCCGCGAGGGCTCTCACGACGCCGTCGTCGGGATCGGAGGCGGCCGCACGCTCGACGTGGCGAAGTACGCGGCGAGCCAGGCGGGCCTGCCGATGGTCTCCGTCGCGACGAACCTCGCCCACGACGGCATCGCCTCGCCGGTCGCCTCCCTCGAGGACGAGGAGGGCCGGAAGGGCTCCTTCGGGGTCCACATCCCCATCGCGGTCGTCGTCGACCTCGACTACGTGCGCCGCTCGCCCGAGGAGCAAGTCCGGTCCGGAATCGGAGACGCCCTCAGCAACCTGAACGCGCTCGCCGACTGGGAGGTTGCCGCGGAGGACCGGGGCGAGCCGATCGATGGGCTCGCGGTCACGTTCGCGCGCTCGGGGGCAGAGTCGCTCGTCCGGAGCACGGACGAGCTCGGCTCGGACTCGTTCCAGCGCACCCTCGCCGAGGCGCTCGTCCTCAGCGGGCTCGCGATGGCCGTCGCCGGCTCGAGCCGCCCTTGCAGCGGCGCGTGCCACGAGATCTCGCATGCGATCGACGCGCTCTATCCCGACCGCGCAAGCCACGGCGAGCAGGTCGCTGTGGGCGCGCTCTTCGCCTCGTTCCTGCGCGAGCACGCCCTCTTCGAGGTCCTCGGCCGGGCGCTGCGCCGGCACGGCGTCGCGCAGCTTCCCAAAGACCTCGGGCTCGCGGACGAGGAGTTCGCCGCGGCCGTCGCCTACGCCCCTTCTACACGGCCTGACCGGTACACGATCCTCGAACGCCTCGACCTGGGCGAGGACGAGATCCGCGACCGGGTCGGCCGCTACGTCGATGCCGTCGATCGCTGAGCTCCGCGCCGAAACCCAGCCGGACTGGCTGCTCGCCCGCCCCGGGGCCGAGCACTGGGCCGGGCGGCTCTACATGCGGCGGCTCTCACCGTATCTGACCCGGCTCGTCCTGCCGACGCCGCTGACCGCGAGCGGCGTCACCGCGCTCATGATTCCGGCCGGCCTGCTCGGCGCCCTCTCGTTCACCTTCGCGGGGATCTGGCCGGCGGTGCTCGGAGTGCTCCTCGTCCAGCTGCAGCTCCTCCTCGACTGCTCGGACGGCGAGGTCGCGCGCTGGCGGAAGCAGTTCTCGCCGGCCGGCGTCTACCTCGACCAGCTCGCGCACTACTCGACGGAGGCCGCCATCCCGGCTGCGATCGGCGTGCGTGCGGACGGCGGGTGGGACTCGATCGGGGGCTGGACGGCCCTCGGCCTCCTCGCCTCCGTACTCATCCTCTTTCTCAAGTCGGAGACGCATCTCGTCCAGTACGCGCTCGGTCGGTCCGACCGGCCCGCGCCCTCGCCGGAGCCGGAGGCGGCGCCCGCCGCCCCTCCGCGGCTCCTGCCGGCGATCCGCCCCTTCCAGGCGGTCGAGGCCTCGCTCCTCGCTTTCGCCGCGGCGGTCGTCGACTCACTGGCGGACGGCCTGGACGGAAGCCGGATTCTGGTTGTCGCCCTCGCCGTCGCCGCCGGGGTCGCCGTCGTCGGGCACTTGGCGGCGATCCTCGCCTCCGGCCGGCTCAAGTGAATGGACGAGCCTGCCGAGCGACTAACCTGGACGCGATGAGAACGCAGCAAGGAAAGGCGCTGTGAACGCGATCGCCCGGCCGCGGGCCGGCGAAGACTTCACTGGCGAGTACAACGTCTACGAGCCGCACAAGGTCGGCCTGCCGCCCCTGGGGCCCTACTTCCGCGCGCTTTGGGCGCGAAAGCAGTTCCTCTTCGAGCTCGCGCGGACGAACCTACGGGCACAGCACTACAACACGACCTTCGGGCAACTGTGGCTGATCCTCAATCCGCTGATGATGGCGGCCGTCTACTTCACCCTTGTCTACATCATCCGCGACGGCGGACGAGGGCCGGTGTTCCTCGCCCACCTCATGTTGAGCCTCTTCGCCTTTCGTCTGGTGAGCACGGCGATCTCACGCGGGGCTCAATCGGTCGTGGGCGGAGGGAAGCTGCTCCTGAACACCGCCTTTCCAAGACTTTTGCTCCCGCTCGAGGCGGTGCTCGAGTCCTTCATGCGCTTCCTGCCGACCGTCGCGGTGTACGCAGTCGTGCACGCTATCCTCGGCCTACCCATTGGGCTCGACCTCCTCTGGATCGTCCCGATCATCGCGCTCATGACGATCTTCGGCGCCGGGGCGGCGATGTTCGCGGCCACTGCGCAGGTGTACTTCCGCGATCTGGCGAGCTTCCTCCGGTACTTCACACGGATCTGGCTCTATACCTCGCCGATTCTCTTCTACGCCGAGGACGTTCCCGCCAAACTGCAGACGATTCTCTACGTCAACCCGATGTATCCGATGCTCGGGTCGCTGAACGACGCCGTCATCGAGGGGCGCACCCCACCCTTCCCCCTCCTCGCCGCGAGCCTTGCCTGGGCCCTCGGAGCCATCATGGTCGGCGCCGTCTTCTTCATGTCCAGGGAGCGCGAGTTTGCGATCCGCCTCTGAGAACCGGGCAGCGACGGTCGAGGGTGACAGGCTTCCCGACGCGACCGGGTGCGCGATCAGGGTCGAGAACCTGTCCGTCACCTACCGGACGACTGTCGAGAAGAAGCCGACCCTGAAGAAGACGCTCATCCGTCTCGGCCGCCGGGAGCGGATCATCCGGGAAATCAACGCCGTCCGCGACGTGTCCTTCGAGGTTCCCCGCGGAGCCGCACTCGGCGTCGTCGGCGTTAACGGCGCGGGGAAGTCCACGCTCTTGCGCACGATGGCCGGCATCTTGCCGCCAACCGACGGCCGCATCGAGGTCTTCGGCCGCGTGAGCACGCTGCTCTCGCTCGGCGTCGGCTTCAAGAGCGAGCTCACCGGTCAGGAAAACGTCGTCCTCGGCGGTCTCGCGGCCGGCCTTTCCCGCGAGCAGATGGCGGAAAAATACGAGGAGATCGTAGATTTCGCCGAGCTCGGCGACTTCATGGACATGCCGATGCGCACCTACTCCTCGGGCATGTACGGCCGCCTCGCGTTCTCGGTTGCGACCAGCATGGATCCGGACATTCTCCTGATCGACGAGGCCCTTTCGACAGGCGACGCTCGCTTCAAGGAGAAGTCGTTCGCAAAGATGCGCGAGCTCTGCGGCGAGACGCGGACGATCGTCCTCGTCAGCCACGGGCTCCGCTCGATCCGCGAGCTCTGCGACGAGGCCATCTGGATGAACGAGGGCCGCATCGCCATGCGCGACGACGCCGACGCCGTCATCGACGCCTACAAGGAGTACCTCCAGGTGGGGGAGAGCGAGGTCACCAACGAGGACGTTTGAGCGAGTCGACACAGCCCGACTATCATGGCCCGCGTGACGGCGATCGCCGAGACTGCCAAGGGCGGCCTTCGGCCCGTCGTCAGGAGATTCAGGATCGCGACCCGCCGCGCGCGGATCCTGCCCGGCTTCATCATCATCGGCGCCCAGCGCGCCGGCACGACGAGCCTCTTCTACTACCTGCGCCGCCACCCCGATGTGCGCCGGCCGTCGAGTGGAGACAGGTCGGTCTACTGGCCGAAAGAGCTGCACTTCTTCGACGAGCGCTACGAACGCGGCCTCGACTGGTACCGGACGTTCTTTCCGCTCGCGATCGAACGGCGCATCGCTCACATGCGTGGACGGGGCCTCCTCGCCGGCGAGGCAACGCCCTACTACCTCTTTCATCCACTCGTGCCAGAGCGCGTCGCGGCTTCGCTCCCCGACGCTCGCCTGATCGCTCTCCTCCGCGACCCGATCGAGCGCGCGTACTCGCACTATCAGCTCATGTTCCGAACCGGCCGGGAGAAGCTGTCGTTCGAAGACGCCGTCGCCGCAGAGGAGAAACGGCTCGCCCGCGAGGATGTGATCGGAGACGAGGGGGTGAGGACAAAGCGCGGCGCCTTGACTCATCAGCAACATCGTCACCGCGCGTACATCACCCGTGGCCTGTATGCCGACCAGCTCGACCGCTGGTACGCGCACTTCCCCCGCGAGCAGCTGATGGTCATCCGGGCCGAGGACTTCCTCAGCCGGCCGTCGGAGATCTACTCGGACGTGCTGCGGTTCCTCGGCGTGCGCGAGTGGCAGCCGACTGACTTCGTCGCACGGAACAGGGGGTCCTACGCGCCGATCGACCCCGAGCTGAGGGCGCAGCTCGAGGAGCGCTTCGCCGAGCCGAACGCGCGCCTCGGCGCCCTGCTCGGCTGGGAGCGGACGTGGGACCGGCCAGTCGCCCATGACAGTTCACTTCATTCACGTCGGTAAGTGCGGCGGCACGGCGCTGCGCTTCGCAGTCAAGCAGGCGCAGGAAGAGACGGGCCCGATCGAATCTCCGTGGGGGCCTGTCTCGGCGCAGCCCGGTCACAAGGTCACACTCGCGGACGTCCCGGACGGGGACAAGGCCGTCCTCGCGTTTCGCGACCCAGTGAGCCGTTTCGTCTCGGGGTTCTACAGCCGGCTGCGGAAGGGCCAGCCGCGCCACTTTCGCGAATGGAGCGACGACGAGCGCAAGTCGTTCGACTGGTTCCTGACTCCGGAAGAGCTCGCCGATGCCCTCGGCGCCGGCTGGAGGCAGCGGAAGCGCGCCGAGTTCGCCATGCGGTCGATACGGCAGCTGCGCCGCCCCATGACGCGGTGGGCCGGAGAGCCGGCGTTCTTTCGGGACAATCTGGACAAGGTGCTCTACGTCGCGAGACAGGAGACCCTCGACGAGGACTGGGAGCGGCTGAAGGAGCTGCTCGACATCCCGCGCAATGTGCTGCTGCCCCAGGACGACCGTGGCGCACATCGGACGACCTATCCGCGAGACACGGCGATCAGCGAGCGCGGACGAGAGGCCATCGCCCGGTGGTATGCCGAGGACTACGAGCTGCTCGGGATCGCCGGCGAACTTCGCGAGGGGCGTTTCGGCCCCAGCGCCGTACGCTAGGCCGACCGAATGCGCTCGCGGACGATGGCGCGTTCCTCCGCGGGCAGGACGACAGGTAGCAATACCAGGTAGGCGACGAGCCCGGCCAGTGCCGTCGCGCCGAGGGACAGCCACCAGGCGTGATCGGCCATGAGGGCGTGCGCCCCGAACGCGGAGAGGAGCGCGGCGCCGCCAGGAAGGGCGAGCCCGAGGTAGGAGCGCTCGTAGGGCTGAATTCCGACCCTGCGGCGCACCTGGAGGAGACGGACGCCATTGAGGCCGGCGATGCTCACCGCCGATGCGGCCGCGGTGCCTTCGATCCCGAAGGCGGCAGTCAACCCTGCGGCGAGAGCCACGAGGACTGCGACACCGACGGCGTTGTCGACAAGGTCGACCCCGGTGAAGCCGGTCATGATCAGGATGAAGCCGACGCTCCCCGTCGCGACGTTGAACGCCTGGCCGACGAGGAGGATCCTCAGCGCCTCTTCGCCCACCTCGAAGCGCGGGGAGAAAGCGCGCAGGACATCCCCCGCAGCCACGAACAGGACGATGAGAAGCGGAAGGGTGGCCGCGAGAGCCCAGCGGGTGCTCCGCTTGAACAGCTCGTCGAGCCGGTCCCGCTCTCCCCGCGCGTGGAGGTCGGCGGCGAACGGGGAGAAGACGAGGCTCACGGAGGTGAGGAAGAGGAGCAGGACCTGCGAGATCCGCGCGGCGGCGGAATACGCGTCGAGCTCGGTCCCGCTCTCGAAGGCCGCGAGCACCCAGAGGTCAGCCCAGAACATCGCCTGGGCCAGGAGCGCGGCCGGGGCGCGGGGGAGCCCGTAGCGCACCGCTGCCTTGACCTCCTCACGGCTCGCCTGCCGGTCGGCGTAGCCAGCCGCCACGCGACGCCAGAGCACGCGCGCGGCGAGGGCCGCCAGGAGCCAGGAGGCGTCCCACGCACCTACCGCAGCAGCGGTTGCGCCTCCCGCGGCGATCGCGGCCCCGGTGACGGCAATCCAGACGAGGGGCTGACCGATCCAGAACACGTAGAGCGTCTGGCTCATCTGCCCGAGCCCACGAGTCGCGCCGAGGTACACGTTGGTGACGGCGATGAGCGGAACGCTGGCCGCGGCGAGCGCAATCACGTGGGAGTAGTCGCCGTAGAGGGGAGCCGTGGCAGCGAGGCCTGCGCCGACCAGCACGCTGACGACGAGCGCGATACCGGCGCAGCGATCGACCAGGCTGCGGACGTTGCCGACGTCGAGAGCTCCACGCCCGATGGCGACGAGTCTCACCGCTGCCATATCCATCCCGAAACGGCTGCCGGCAGAGGCGACAAAGGCGACCTGCACCGCGACCGTGACGAGGCCGAATCCGCCCGGCGGGAGAGTGTGTCCGAGGAGGATCTGAACGCCGAGCGCGGCGAGAACGCCGGCGACCAGGCCGACGACGTTCAGGGCCGTCCCCGTTAGGAGCGTCCGCTCTTCGCTCACACCCTTGCCCGGTTCGCGGGGCGAGCGCCTACTCCAGGTAGCCAAGGCCGCGCAGGCGCTCTTCCACCTGGCGCTCCTCTTCAGCGGAGTACGCGCCTACCGATTCCGTCACGGGCGCGCGGCTCCACTCCGCGTCCGGCTCGAGGCCGATTGCGCGCGCGATCTGCTCGGCGAAGTCCGCGAGCGAGATCTCCGCGCCTTCCTCGTTCGCCGCGATCCCCTGTCCGGCGAAGACGTAGATGCCCTCGGGGCGGTGGTCTCCGGAGAGCCAATCGGCGGGCGCGACCATGTGCCGGGCGCGCGCCAGGCTGTACAGAGGGGCCGGCTGGAGGAGAAGGTCGGGCGCCTGGTCGAGGTACGGCCCGGAGAGGACCTCTTCCTTGCGCGCCACCTGGGCGATCGGGTGCGCACCGGTCTCTGGGTCTTCGAACGCGAGCAGGCTGGCCCCGACCTCGTCCCGCACACGCTCGTAGTCGGCCCGCTCGACCGTCCCGTTCGGCTCGCGGCCGACGAGGTTGACCGAGACGCCTTCTCCGGTCGAGACGACGCTGGTGTAGGCCCTCGTCCTCCCCCAGTCGAGCGGCGGCGTCGGCACGGCCACACGCCCGTGGAGGCCGAGCTTGTCGTAGAGCACGCGCGCCACCGCCCTCACGCGGCCCCATGACAGCAGGTTCACGACCTTCGATCCGGCGCCGAAGCGGAGGAAGCCCTCGTGCTCGAGGATCTTGTTCATCGACAGGGAACGGGTCACCGGTTGGTGTCCATGGTCGGACATGAGGATGACGAGATCGTCGTCGTCCACCCGTTCGAGGAGCGACGCGAGCTCTCTGTCGAGAAGTCTGTAGAGGTCGCGCACACGCTCGGCGACCGGAGTCGCAGACGCCTGTACGTACGAGGGGTGGCCGGGGTGGATGTATTCGAGCAGGCAGTGCTGGGCGCGGTCCGGCGACACAAAGACAAGACAGGCGGCGTCCCACGGCTGCTCGTCCAGGAGCGTCCGCATGGCGTTCCCTCTCCGCCGGGTGATGTCCTCGAGCTCCTTCACGAGCTCGACCGGCTTGTTTCGGAACGTCGTCCAGGAGCCGCCGTTGATCGGCCAGTCCAGTCGCGGGCCGGCGTCCTTAGGATGGCTGTAGGTCGCTCCCGGCGGAATGGGCCCACCGGCGATCATCACGCCGCGAATCTCAGGCGCAGGGAAGGTGAGGGGAACGTTGACCACGACGGATGTCTTCCCGGCGCTCGTGAAGCGCTCGGGCCATGTCGGGGCGAGGATCGAGCGCGACGAGACCGGCAGCCTGCGACTAGCGCCCGGCCTGTACTCGAGGATGTCGAAGACGCCGTGGCCCCCGGGATCGCGCCCAGTGAGGAAGGTTGGCCAGGCCGCCCAGGAATGAGATGGCATGCAGGATCGCGTGACGCCCCGGCGCCCGCGCTCCACGAGCCCTTGCAGCGCGGGCAGGTCGCCGGCTGCGATGAGCGGGTCGAGGACGTCCCAGTCCGCGCCGTCCCAGCCGATGACCAGAGCTCTGTTCGCCATGCGCGCGGAAGGATACCGACGGCCTCCCCGAGGCTTTCCGGTTTCCTTATTCGACTCGAGAC
>Ga0307416_100001783_pt1 | contig 11937 bp, 13 predicted proteins | sample DK1Cmetagenome_2_FD_203821 | JGI IMG/M metagenome (GOLD analysis project Ga0307416, IMG submission 203821) | Maize rhizosphere microbial communities from greenhouse at UC Davis, California, United States - DK15-C-3 | ecosystem: Host-associated > Plants > Roots > Rhizosphere > Soil | place...
AGAGGAGCGCGATCTGAACGGCGACGGCGTTGCCGATCTGTGGTCCTTCTATGACAACGGCAGGCTAGTGCGCCGTGACGTCAATGCCCCAGGACTAGAAATTTTATCCAAACAGGATCAAGTACCCCAGCCGATCGCTGAAATCAGAACTCCTGTTATTCCCGGCAGTTAAAATGACCTACGATTCTTCGTACAGCGCAGAGGCCGGCCTGCTGTCTCTTATCCGCAGTCCGTTTCTACTACCCTCATTGATCTTTCATGGATTCCTGCTTTTGCTCGCATTGCGCACGGCAGCGCTAACGGTAGTCAAACCCACCGAAACACCCATCTCAGTGCAACTCATGGAAGTGCGCACTGGCAGCTCTGAAACCAACAGCATCGGTCCGCGCCAGGGCGCTGGCGGCCCTAAGACGATGCCTAAACTCGGACTGCCGATCCCGCCTCGTCCACAAACCGGCAAACTGGAAAGCGGCTCGGTCGAAAGCACCGTGCCGGCAGCCAAAGCCGAGGCCGCCCCCGAGCCTAAAGTCGCTCCGTTGCCGGGGCCCAAAATACTTGGCGCTGACAATCGCGAAACGATCAATACCAAGGAAACCTCTGCGGATTCCCTCGTTCGTCTCCCAACCAGGGAAGTTCCGACAAACCTACCCGGTAGCGCTGCAACCGATTTAGCATTGAATCAACAAAGCCTCGCCGCGCTCAAGGGCGGCGGCGAAGGAGCGGGGATCAAAGCACTGAAAGAAGGCGCACAAGTACCCGGCGCATTGAAAGGTGATGGAACCGGCGCGGCGCCCTATGGAGTCCCTGGCGGTTCGAGAAGTGGAACCGGTGCCGCAGGGGGCGGCACCGGCATAGGAACTGGCGGCGGCAGCACGGGATTAAGAGGGGTCCCAGCAGCTGATTTCAATAACTATTTTAATCAACTGAAACGCCGCGTCGAGTCGGTTTGGAAATTTCCCGAGGGGGTTTCCGGGCTGCAAAAAGTTGGCGTCGTCTTTACCCTTGACAGTAGTGGCCGGTTGATCAAAGCCGATGTGTTGGAGTCCTCCGACGCGCGGCTCAACGCCGGGGCTATGGAAGCGATGAAAAAGGCTTCGCCCTTTCCGCCCATCCCCGATAGCTTGAAGGACCTCGCCAACGAACCTCTGCGCATACAGTTTACCGTGACAGTCGGCGTTCGCGGTTAATCCGTGCACTCAAGTGAGCGCGGTTCGTTGAATTCCCATGTTTTTTCGTTCATCGTGGTTGGAGTAACTGGAAAGATCCACGATGCAACCCCAAGGCCTCGATCTCTTAGCGATTATCAATCAGGGGGCTATCGCCACCTACCCGTTGATCTTGTTGTCGATTATCAGTGTTACCATCGTCTTCGAGCGGCTGTGGTCGTTACGTAATTTGAACTCAACGACGCTACGGATTGCCGACTCGCTGCAAGAACCACTTAAGAAAGGGCAGCGCGATCTCGCCGTGGCAATCTGTAAGCAGAATTCCAACTCTCCGGCCGGCAGAATTTTTCTGAATATACTTAGCAACGACAACATTTCCCGCGCCGAAACGGCCAACAGTATCGTCAGTGAGGCGATGTTCGAGGAGACTCAGAAGTTAAGAAAACATCTTTGGATACTCGGCACCGTCGCCAGCAGCGCGCCCTTCATCGGCCTCTTAGGGACAGTCATTGGAATTATCCGCTCCTTTGAAAGCATGGCAATCGCCGGAACTGGCGGATTTGCGGTCGTCGCCGCAGGTATTTCCGAAGCGTTGGTGGCAACCGCGCTAGGGCTCGCGGTGGCGATCATCGCCGTCATTTTTTACAATTACTTTCAGACTCGCATTGGCACTTTGAGCGCATTGTTTCGCATCCAAGTTGGCAAAGTGCTCCACAACGCCATTCTGTAGGGAATCGCCATGGCTATGACACCTCTCGGCGGGGGCGACGACAATGGCGACATCGTTGCCGAGATCAATATCACTCCCCTTACCGATATATTCCTGGTGTTGCTGATTATTTTTATGATCACCAGCTCGGCGATGATCGAGTCGGGCGGCAAAGTGAATTTGCCCAAGGCGGTGGCGACTCAAACCGAGAGCCGCGGCACAACCGTCACCTTAGCGCCAAAGGGTGAGCTCTTTGTCAATCAGAAAAAAGTTACTGCAGAATCTTTAGAAAAAACCCTGGAACAAGCTCTTAACAACAATGCTAATAAGACGGTTATTCTCCGCGGCGATAAAGACGTCCTGCTTGGTGAGACGGTCAGAATCATGTCGATCATCAAGCGCGCCGGCGCCACTGAAATCGCCATCGCCGCCGAAGCCGAGCGCAACACCCGGTAGACCGGAGATCGACGCAGTCTTGTTGCGCTAAACTAGCGCGGAGGACCTTCACTGGGCGGCGGTAATTGTTGAGGCCGGCGCAATCCTTCTTCCCGCTGGCGCTCAGCGTCTCGTTGGATTTCTTCGGGAGTCTTTCCCAGTTTATCAACTTCCAATTTTAGCTTTTTCTCTTTTTCGATAAAAATTTCGAGCTCCAGAGATTTTTGTGTTCCAGGTTGGTAGAAGACTGAAATTGACGCGCGACTATTCGATCCATCGCTAGAGCGCGCCAAAACGTCTATTTGGTTCTTTCCCTCGACCACCGGCAAAGCCGCGGCGAAATAACCGTCGGCAGCGAGACGCAAGTTTGCCGCCTTCTGTCCGGAAGTTTGGTTAACGATCTGCACGTAATCGACTCCGACAACGGAAATCTGATCCATAATCGCTAAAACGTCGGCCGGCCGCGCCAACGGCGTGTAGGTACCGCCGCTTTCCTTGGCAATTCCTTGGACGGCCCAGGGAAAGTTGACGACCTCATCACCAAGACCTAAAACGTGAATCTTAACGCCTGCCCGACCCGCCAAGCTCGACGCATTGACCGTAAGTTTAACATCGGTTTCAGCCACGCCCCTGCCATCTCCAGTTGGTAAGGACGGCAAGCCATCGGTGAGGAAAAAGATCGTTTTTATAGCATCTTGCCGTTTGACGCTCTGGCCGATTCCTAAAAGTTCGCTGACACCAAGCCGGATTCCCTCCACCATGTTGGTGCCGCCGTTGGGTCCGGCCCAGTAGACCTCGCCTAGAACTCGCCGCACTTGCTCAAAGTCGTTGGTGAGTGGCTGAACCAAACGCGCATCTTTGGCGAATGTAATGACCCCGACTCGGGTGGATTGGGGATTCAACTGCGCCAGCAACCGGCGAGACGCGACAACTTCGGCGGCAAGAATCGAATGACGCAGATTGAGCCGCGTTGCCTCGTAACCGGGCGACCCCATGCCAAAACCACGCCGCGAGATTGAAATCTGTGGCTGCAAGGCGGGCACGCCACCAAGGACGTATTTGTCTGGCAATTCCGCTTGGTTGGCGAACTCAGCACCGGCGGAAAGGACCGTACTGCCGGAAGTATCGAGAATCAGAAAAATGTCTACGTTGGCAGAGCGGACGTTATCACTGGCGACTTTACCGCTGATAAGAATTGTTTTCTGGTCTTCGGCGATTTGCGAACCATCTTTAGGCGAAAGAATTTGGATTTTTGGTTCAGCTGCCCCGCCAGCAGAAACCGCGGAAAAAAAAGATAGAGCGTAACTGAGTGCGACAAGCTTCGAACGTTTCCAGATCATGGGGAGCCTATCCATTAGACGTTCGAACGCTAACATTAATAACGTGCCGGAAAAAGAGTCCCAATAACGTCCGTCCGTTTCTAGGTACCGAGAATCTCGTTAGCGTGTTATAATTTTCCGATGAAAAAGTATCAATGGTTCGCGGCTTCGGTAGTTCTCGGCACATGGGCCGGGTGGGCTCATGCGGAGTATGTCGTGGTTCTAAAAAACGGCCGTCAACTTACAGTGCAAAGTTACCGGGAGGAGGGCTCAACGGTCAAGATTCGCGGACTTGGGGGTGAGCTCGGCATCCCTAAGGAGCAAATCCAATCAATCTCCAAATCCCCTCAAAATGATCGTCCGGGTTTGAATCTGAATAGTTTAGAAAACGCGAGCCGCTCAAGTCCGGCAGCGACGAAACCGCCAAGCGGAGAGTCGGCAAGCCGGCCGAATGAATCCGTTCCAATCGACTCAGATTCTGGGGTGAGTTTGCAGGAGGAAAAAGAGTATCGTCGTCGATTGGCCGAGGTTACGCAAAAACTGGAATCCGCACGAAAAATTTACTTGGAAGCGAGCTCGGCTGGCAACACCGGTGCTAAGTTCGATAAAGAAGGTATAAAGGATTGGACCGCCGATTTGGCGTCACGAATTCAGGATAGCCAAAAAGCTGGTGGTGGCCCTACCTCGACACCATTGGCGTGGTCGTTTCCAGCGCCATACACACCGAAGGCTAAGGAACTTAGCGACATGCGCATCAATATCGAAAAGTTGGAAAAAGAGCGCAATGAGCTGATTCAAGAAATGAAGAGCAAAAACATCGAACCGTGAAAATCCGACATCTTGGTGGCCCTTCTAGCAACAATTCAGTGCGGCTCTAAGCCCAAGCAGATAACTGTCGGCGCCAAATCCAGCGATCTGTCCCACTGCGACTTCGGCGATGTACGAATGATGACGAAATTGCTCGCGCTTATGAATATTGGACAGATGAATCTCAACCACCGGTAAGCCCACCGCGGAAATGGCATCACGCATCGCGAGACTTGTGTGCGTATACGCGGCGGGATTAATGACAATGGCAGAGAAGTTTCCCGCCGCTTGTTGAATCCAGGTGATCAATTCGCCTTCGCTATTGGACTGGCGAAACTCGATTTCAACAGCCAACTCCTTGGCAAGATCGCGTACCTGTTTATCAATTTGGGTCAACGTCAACTTGCCGTAGATCTCGGGTTGGCGAGTTCCTAGAAGATTTAAATTAGGACCATTCAATATTAAAATGTTTTTCTTTTGCGCCATGGCCGATTTCCTTGCGTGGTTCACTCGACTTCGTTCACGATGAGCGCTCTACTCCGAGCCCGGTTAGAATCTCGCTCGGGGTTAACCAATGAAAGCACGTTTTGCCGATACCCTCACACATGACGAACTTTATCTTGCCGCCAGCCGATTTTTTATCGACCTGCATTCCTCGCATCAGTTCATTCATGGAAATGTTTCCGGGAATCTCGCTCGGTAACCCGGCCTTCTCGATCAAATGAACCATGCGATGCAAACTCTCGGAATCGCAAAACCCTAGATGCGCCGAGAGCACCGCTGCTTTTACCATGCCTACACCTACTGCCTCACCGTGGAGAAATCGAGTGTAGTCTGTGACCGCCTCCAAGGCGTGACCGATGGTGTGACCGAAGTTAAGCACGGCGCGATAGCTGTCTTCACGTTCGTCGAGTTCGACAATCCGCGCTTTAATAGCGCAGGAAATCGCGACCGTTTCCATGAGCAAGTCTTCGTTCAGTTGTATTAGCGAACCGATGCTTTGCTCCAACAGGCTGAACAAACTGGGATCTGCAATGATGCCGTACTTGATTACTTCGGCTACGCCTGCGATTAGCTCGCGGCGCGGTAGCGTTCGTAATACGGATACATCGATCACTACCAGTTTCGGTTGGTAAAAAGCGCCTATGAGATTTTTGCCATCGGCGTGGTTGACGCCGGTTTTTCCGCCGACGCTGGAGTCGACTTGCGCCAACAGTGTCGTCGGCACTTGCACATAGGGAACACCGCGCAAATATGTCGCCGCGGCAAACCCGGCGAGATCGCCGACCACGCCACCGCCCAAGGCTAGAACAGAGGAGTTGCGCTCGAAACGCCCGGCAATAAGACCGTCATAAATCGATTGCAGCGATTCGACGGTTTTGAATGCTTCGCCGTCCGGAATGAGCAGCGGGGTCACTTCATATCCCGCCTGTTCGAGCGCATTGCCGACGGTGTCGAGGTAGAGCTGAGCCACGGTCGGATTGGTAACCACTGCAACTTTTCCGCGTAATCCGGCTTGCGCGAGAAAATCGCCGATGCGCACCAGCGTATCGGCTCCGATATGGATCGGGTAGGAACGCTCCCCAAGATTGACCTTTAGGGTTTGCATCGGCCTACAAATTTTCTACGGATCTGACCAGCTCGTCGACCACCTGTTGAAGCGTCAGCTCGCTCGTATCGATGGTAATGTGAGCCTGGGCGTATTTGTCGGCGCGTTGTTTAAGCAATTCTTCGATGCGCTCGCGTCGATTCGGACCTTTGAGCAGCGGTCTTTTGGTTCCGTTACCGACCCTCGTAGCAATTGCATCCGTGGAGGCGCTCAAACATATGAGTAGGGTTTTCTCTCGTAGCAAGCGCAGATTCTCCTCGTCCATCACCACACCGCCTCCGGTCGCGATCACATGGCCGGGTTTTTGTAATAAATCATGAAGGGTCTGTTTTTCCATTTCACGAAAGTACGGCTCTCCCTGCACCTCGAAGATTTCGCGAATCTTGAGCCCTGCGCGTTTTTCAATTACACGATCGAGATCGATAAATTGCTTGTGTAACCGTTTGGCCAGGTTTCGCCCCACAGCGCTCTTGCCCACAGCCATGAAACCGATCAATGCGATGTTGTGAGATTCCGGCAAAACTCAGTAGGTTTTTATCTGTTCGAGATAATTTTCGAAGTTGCGTTTGATCTCGCGCAACGAATCGCCGCCGAACTTTTCGAGAAATGCCTTGGCCAACTCGAATGCGACCACGCTCTCGCCGACCACGGCAGCAGCCGGCGCGGCACAGACATCGGAGCGCTCCACCGAGGCGTCGGTAGGTTGCTTCGAACGCGTGTCGACGGACTGTAATGGACTCATCAAAGTCGAGATCGGCTTCATAGCCACACGCACCACCAACGGCGAACCGTTCGTCATACCGCCTTCGGTGCCACCGGAGTTGTTGCTGCCGCGATAAAACCCAGTGGGAACGATTCGCGGCGTGCCTTCAGTGACCATTTTCGCAGGATCAAAAAAAATTTCGTCGTGCACCTGCGAACCGCGCCTGCGCGCCATCTCGAATCCCAGGCCAATCTCCACGCCCTTCATAGCCTGAATGCTCATCAAGGCTTGTGCGAGTCGACCATCGAGCTTTCGATCGTACTGAGTGTGACTCCCAAGACCCGGCGGCAATCCCAAGGCGACGATTTCAAATACACCGCCCAGTGTGTTGCCCTCCTTTTTACATTCCTCGATGAGCGCGATCATTTTTTCTTCGGCGTCATGATCAGCGGTACGTACCGGCGACTCCTCGGCCCGTTCATAGACTTGGCTATAGGTAAGTCCGTTGAGATTGGCGGTAACTCCACCGAGCGAACGGATATAGCCCATCACACGGATTCCAAACGGCGCAAGCAGTTGCTTGGCAAGCGAGCCGACAGCGGTACGGGCGACGGTTTCACGCGCGCTGGCCCGTTCGAGAATGTCGCGAATGTCGGCGCGATCGTATTTGAGCACACCATTGAGATCGGCGTGTCCCGGCCGGGGCTTGGTAACCGCGATTTTATCATCGCGATCCTCGGGCTTGGCGGACATTTTCTTTGTCCAGTTCTTCCAATCCCGGTTTTCGATGCCAAGAGCGATGGGCGAACCCATCGTCTCGCCCCAGCGGATACCCGAGCGAATCTCCGCCTCGTCTTTTTCGATAAGCATCCGACCGCCGCGGCCATACCCCTGCTGACGGCGCCAAAGATCGTGATTGATTTGCGCAATCTGGACAGGGAAACCGGCCGGTACCCCGTCAATGATCATGGTTAAGCAGGGGCCGTGAGATTCCCCTGCAGTGACATAGCGCAACATGGGCGCATCCTAGCTGAATCTTCTGCCAGAGGCTAGGGGATTAGGGAGGTCACTGGCGGAACCGTTCCATCAGTCTGTTTCATTTGCTCGCGCCAAATTTGATCTGCCAAAGGAAGGTTTACTGAACCTGCCGCAACGATACGCGGAGTGATAAAAACAACCAATTCTTCGAAATCCTTCTGCCATGACATTTTCTTGAACAACCACCCCAATACCGGAATTTCTTTAAGGTAGGGTACCCCGGTAGTAGAATCTGAATTTGTGTCTTTTAGGATGCCACCAATAACGACAGTTTCCCCATCTCGAACCAGGACGTTGGCTTTCGCCTCTCGTGTGTTTTCAGCGGGAATATTTTCGATCTGACTGCCGAAGTCGAGAGTGCTCGATTTAACATTTATGTTAAGTAAAACGAAACCGTCAGCAGATACCTGCGGCGTTACTTTTAAATTAATACCGGCGCGAATTTCGCGTAAACTCCCGGCTTCACCAACGGTCGCAGCTGTAGTTCGAATCCTAATGATCCGTGCGCTTTCAATCGTCGACTCGACGTTGTTAAGAGTCACTACCGACGGGCGCGAAATGATCTTTACTGTACCCTCCTTTTCAGCGGCAGAGAGAGCATAGTTTAAATCACGAAAAGGGCCAAACCGGTTTTGAAATAATCCGAACCTCAAACCTTCGTTTAGCGTGGTGGCAATCGATGGATCGACGGAAGTCAGTGAACCGGTGTAAGGAGAGCCCGCGAGAAACCTGGAATCAACTCGCGCACCACTATTGCCGATTCTGAAGTCAACTTCTGCACCTAATGCGCGGGAGAACGTGGGGGTTGTTTCGATCAGATTCGATTCGATTAACACCTGCGGCGTTCGCGTGTCCAGACGAGCGATCAATCTCTGAACATCGTCAATTCCGGCTCTAATGTCTCGCACGATCAGAGTATTGGTTCTCTGGTCCGCTTCAATTTTTCCTCGCGGCGATAATAAGGCTTTAGCTTTCTCAACCAGATCCTTGTCGGTGTTGGTATCATTTGGACCCTTCACGACTTTTGCATAGTTCACCGTCAGGTAGGCGGTCTGTAAATCTTCAAGATTCTCTTCAGACTTCTTGGCCGCTGAAAGCACATCTCTTTCGGCTTTAAGCCGGCCGGCCGTCGATATCCGCACAATGTTGCCATTCTCATCTTTGCCCAGGCCATTGGTGTCGATGATTAAATCCAGCGCCTGGTCCCAAGGCACTTCGATTAGCCGGATCGTGACCTTGCGATTAACATCGTCGGTGACCACGATGTTTTTGCCGCTCACTTCACCGAGGAGCCGGAAAACATTTTTGATGTCCGCATCTTTGAATTCAAGGGAAATCTTCTGGCCGGTGTATTCCTTCTTGTCGCCCGGACTTTTGTCCGCGCCCGATGTTTTGCCCGCCCTAAGCGAATCTTGGCTGCGGATATCGGCGCGCACACCGCCGCTGACGACAACCACATCTTTTTTGGCGGTAGCACTAGGATTTTCCGCGCCAACGACAACCCGCAGCGCGCCGTTATCTTGGCTGATTGAATAGGCCGGCACGTTTGCCGCAGCGATGTCGGTGGTTAAGCGCAAGCCTCCCTCAAGTTGATTGACCCGCAGAGTCGCAACCGCGCTGGTGTCGATGCGGTATGTTTCACTTGGACCCGGCTGTTTGGCTTCGGCAAAAATGTCCAACACGATTCGCGCCGGGTTGGGCAGTGGAAAATGACGGTAGTTGCTCAAGGGCTGAGAGAATTTGATAAGCAAAATGGTTTGCCCGCGCTCTTCGCGCACCGCTAAATCTTGAATTTTCTGAACTGGAACCACTGCAAGCACCGGCGCGGGGATGGCCGGTCGCGCGGCTGGTTGCGGCAAGGGCAGAGGAGGTTTTGCCTGAGTATCAGGTTGCACGGCACAGCCGGAGTAGCCCAGCGCTAAAATAAACAACAGGAAATCACACAGCGACAGCACCCGAGCACTGCTTGATGTAATCCGGTCATAGAAACAATGCCAAACTTTAGCCATGCTCACTACTCCGTTGAGAGCTTCATGCTGACTTCGCGTTTCTTGCGCGCGCCGTAAACATCATAATAATATTCTTCCACGATAATCTCGTTGCGGTGAATGGTTTTCACCACCCCATCGTTGGCACCGATCGGCGCACCGTGCTTGATCGTGTAGCCGAGCCCGGCGCCATCTTCCACCATCGCTCTGGGTTCGTTCATGTCCCAAACGATGCCGACGATTTTTAATTGGTTGAGTTCAAATCGTTCCAGGGGTGACAAATTTTCCCGCGGCCGGGCGATTACTTTTTTTCGCAAAGTTGCCGGCCGGAAGGGATCACGGCTGTCATCCTTCAAGGTGCGGGCGTCAATTTTGGGCACAGCGGATTTAATCGGCGTGTTTAAATCCACTCGCTCGGTCGGCTCCTCTGTTTTGATCTCTTGCTTGCGAAATCTCGATGCAGGCTGCGCCGGTGTAGAGTCTTTTATTTGCTGTGAGGTTTTCCCGGCAGCCGGTGCCGCGTCGCCAGTCTTTTGGTTGCTTTCCTGAGCTTTTCCCGACCCGACGCGATCCGAATTCTGCGCTTGAACTCGACTCGCAACGGAAAATAACACGAGCGCGCAGGCCGCTAATTTAAAGATCGATTTGAATGCACCAGCAACCATATGGGCGGTTATTTCTTTGCCTTCGCAGCCGCTTTAGCTTTTTCTTCGGCAACTTTTTTACGTTCCGCTTCGTTCAAGAAGCGGTAGGCAGTTGCCACTGTGGTGGTCTCGACAAGCACACGCTCGCCGTTGACGGTGGGGTTTTTGAAGCCGATGTTGTCGATGTTGATGAGGCGATCCAATCGTCCCACGTTATCGAAGAAATCGATCATCTCGTGGTAATTACCTTTGACCGTTAGGTCCACCGGTACCTCCGCGTAAAATTCCTGAAAGGATTCGGCGCGCGGACGAAACGCCAGGACTTCAAGCCCCGCACTCTGAGCTTTGCTCGAAATACTGCCCAATAAATCTGCAACCTCTTTGCGGTCCGGCAACTGCGCGACGGCTTTCTTAAGCTCCAAATCGAGGCGCGCCAAATCTTGGCGCAGACGCGGTAAACTTGCGGCCTTCTGGAACTTAGTGAGCTTTTCATTGTTGGCAATCTCGACACTGTCGGCGAGCTTAGCGATTTCATCGCCGAGTGGTACGTGGAGGAAACTGTAATAAAGTCCTGCCGCAAGCATGATCGCCGTTGCAAGAATGGCGATCTTTTGCAGCTTGGGGAGTTCGACGATCCTATCGATTAGCTGATTCAACCGTAGTACTCCTCATTTGCTAGTCGGCGCAGCAGCGGCTTTAACCGGGGCTCCAACCGGCTTTGGCTCAGCCGGTTGATATAAAAGCGCTGACTTGATCGAAAATTTCTTGAGCGCCGGCGCGGCACTTTTCTCCTGGATAACTTCGACGAGGTCGACATTGGCGAAATATTTTGAGTTTGTCAGAGCACGCATGAACTCGGCGATGATCTGATTATCCATTGCCAAACCGTTAATGACTAGGTTGCCGCCATTTTCCCTCAGCTCGGTTAACCACAGGCTGGTTGGCGTGGCCACTGAAAGGCTTTCCAAAACCCGCACCGGTCCAACTCTTTTTTTACTGAGATCCTCAAAGATTTTATTCTTGCCGCGCAGGTCTTTTATCTTGTTCTGGAGGTCACCGACCTCTTTGACCTTAACGTTGAGCGCTTGAATCTCGTTGCGCAGGCCGGTCAATTCGTTTTGCAATCGGCTGTGTTCACGCCATTGAAAGAGGTAGACTCCGCACAGTAGCACTATCGCTATGCCAAATATGGTGCCGCCAATTATTAACTCACGTCGGCGAACGCTTTCAGCTTCAAGTTCTTTGACCGGTAGTAGATTGATCCGGATCATCGATCCCCCGGCCGACGAATGGATAATCCCGCCCCCACGGCAAAATAAGGCGCCGCTTCCATAAGATACTCGCGGTCGATATTTTTGTTCACACCGAAGCCACGGAACGGTTCGGTTAACAGCACGGGCACTCCCATCGTGCCCTCCAATTGCGCGCGTAAACCAGCGAGCTTTGCCCCGCCGCCGCTCAGATAAATCGTTTTCAATCCGTCATTCTCATCTGAGTGCACGGCACCGTAAAGACTTAC
>Ga0307416_100001784_pt1 | contig 11937 bp, 12 predicted proteins | sample DK1Cmetagenome_2_FD_203821 | JGI IMG/M metagenome (GOLD analysis project Ga0307416, IMG submission 203821) | Maize rhizosphere microbial communities from greenhouse at UC Davis, California, United States - DK15-C-3 | ecosystem: Host-associated > Plants > Roots > Rhizosphere > Soil | place...
GGAACACAACCGTCTTGATTTGCTGGCGCTCGCCATGCTGACGGCACGTGCCGGACACCTTCTGGATGAGGGAGCTCCTGCTGCGCGCACTGCCCGCGAGGCGCTGGGTCTCGGACATCTCTACGAGCGCGGCGGCTGTATCAGCGACGCACGCGCGTGTTTCGTCCGGGCGATTGAACTCGACGCTGACCCGCTGACGCATGTCGAGGCGCTCAGAGCGTATGCCGTGTTGTGTCGCCGCGAGCGGCGTTACGCGGATGCGGCGGAAGCGTGGCACCAGATCCTCGCCACGAACGGTTGTCCGCCGCGGCTGACGCAGGAGGCGATCGAGGCGTTGGCCGTCCACCATGAGCACCGCGTACGCGACTTGGCCAACGCCCGCCAGTTCGCGCTGCAGTCGCTCCAGTTCAAGGTCAGCCGGTCGCGGGTACAGGCAGTGCACCATAGGCTGGCGAGGATTGATCGGAAACTGGAATCGTCGGCGTTGCTCTCCGCACCGTTGTTCTGACCCCGGGCTTCCGGCTGTCGCGCTGAGACATGGCCGCACCTTCAGAAACGCCGTCGTTCTTCGCGTCAGACCTGCCCGACGGCTTCGATTACCGCGACGGCTTTATTTCCCGCAAGGAGGAGCATCTGCTGCTCGCCGCAATCGGCCGGCTGACCTTCTCGCAGGTCATCATGCGCGGCGTGGCGGCGAAGCGCCGGACCGCACATTTCGGCTGGACCTATGGCTACTATTCCCGGCGCACCGAGCCGGGGCCACCCCTGCCGGATGACCTTATGCCGCTGCGGGCCCGTTTTGCGGAGTGGGCCGGCATTGATCCTGAGTTGTTCGTCGAGGCGCTCGTCACCGAATACCCGGCCGGCGCCAGCATCGGATGGCACCGCGATGCGCCCATCTTCGGCGACGTGGTAGCTGGCCTGTCGCTCGCATCAGGCTCGCGGATGAGGTTTCGTCCTTACCTGTCTCCGTCGGACGTCCGATCAGGCAACTCGCCGAGGCGAACGACACATCAGATCGATCTCGCTCCGCGGTCGGGCTATCTGCTCGCGGGCGCCGCACGGAAAGCGTTTGAGCACAGCATTCGCGCCGTCCGTTCGCCGCGCTACTCGATCACCTTCCGCACCGTACGCGGCCGTTAGCCCAGCCGTTTCCACCTCAACTGATTGCTCGGCACGGATCGTGGACTCGTCATGTTGACGTTACACGTCGGACGGGAGAGACCTATGACAGAAGTGATACGGGCGCTCCTGGCGTTCGCGCTGACCGCCGGGCTCAGCGGCTGCGGGATGCTGACGCACGACCAAGCGAAAGGCACGGAAACCGTGCCCGCGCCGGTGAGTCCCGTTCAGAAGGCGACTGCCGCGCCCGATAATCCCGACTCAGTCATCGTCGCTGATTTCAACGCACGGCTCGATAACTACGTGAAGAAGCAGCGCGCGTTGCTCAAGGACTCACCGGTTGCCGAAGATGCGACGCCAGCCCAAATCAAGGCCCGCCAGGAAACCGTGGCCGCGGAGCTGCGCGTCATCCGCAAGAACGCGAAGCAGGGTGACATCTTCACCCCGCAGGTGGCGGCATTGTTCAAGCGGCTGATGCACCCGGAAGTAAAGGAACAACCGCGCGAGACCAAGGAGGCGCTGGAAGAGGAAGACGGCGAAGTCGCCCAGGTGAATTTGAAAGTCAACGCGACCTGGCCCGATAGCGAACCGCTGACGACGGTGCCGGCAAACCTGCTCTCCAAGCTGCCACAGTTGCCAATGGACGTCGAGTACCGCATTTCCAACAAGCGGCACCTCGTGCTGCGCGACGTCGACGCCAACATCATCGTTGACTTCATCTACAACGCGATTCGTTGACCGGGGGGATGATCATGCGTCGCCTACTGCTATCGATTCTTCTTCTCGCGCTAACGGGCCCGCTCGCCGCTCAGGACCTGAAGCTGCCGAACAAGGACGGAACAGTCAAGTTCGCAGTTCTCGGGGACACCGGCACCGGCGGTAGCGACCAGTATGCCGTCGGCAAGCAATTGATGAACTTCAGGACGACGTTTCCATTCGACTTCGCGCTCCTGCTGGGTGACAACCTCTACGGCGGCGAAAACCCGCGGGACTACAGCAAGAAGTTCGAGCTGCCGTACAAGCCGCTGCTCGACGCCAAGGTCAAGTTCTACGCGGCGCTCGGCAACCACGACGATCCAAACCAGCGGATGTACAAGCAGTTCAACATGAACGGTGAGCGGTATTACAGCTTCAAGCCGTCGCTGACCGCAGGCGTGCGCTTCTTCGCGCTCGACAGCAACTACATGGATCCGAAGCAGCTCGAGTGGCTCGAGAAGGAGCTCGCCAACAGCGGCTCCGACTGGAAGATTGCCTTCTTCCATCATCCGCCGTACGCATCAGGGATGCACGGTTCGGACGAGATTCTGAAGGGACAACTCGAGCCGCTGTTCATCAAACATGGAGTCAATGTCGTCTTCACCGGCCACGAACACTTCTACGAGCGGATCAAGCCGCAGAAGGGCATTCAATATTTCGTCGAGGGAAGTTCGGCGAAGCTGCGCAAGGGAGACATCGACCCGACCGGCCTGACCGCGTTCGGATATGACGACGGCTACACGTTCATGTTGGTCGAAATCGACGGCGACCAGATGTACTTCCAGACCATCACGGAGCAGGGAAAGACGATCGATTCAGGAGTGGTGAAGAAGGGGCCCAACAACGAGGTTGTGGGCACGGCCGGGACGGCACCCGCGAAACCGAAACCGGCGCCGGCACCGGCGAAGCCAGCACCCGCTCCGGCGAAGCCAGCACCCGCTCCGGCGAAGCCCGTGGCGCCGGCGAGATAATTCAGGCGGAGGCGGGAGTCTTGCGCGGCCGCGCCGCGGTCGTGCTCGCCGCTTTCGTCGCCTTTTTGGCCTTCGCGGCGGTCTTCCGCTGCTCCGCGGTCTGCGCGCCAAACTTCTTCGTGAACCGTTCGACCCGGCCCTCGGTGTCGATCAGCTTCTGACGTCCCGTGAAGAACGGGTGACAGGCGGAGCAGATTTCGAGGTGCAGCTCCGGCTTGGTCGAGCGCGTCTTGAACGTGTTGCCGCACGCGCAGCGCACTTCGACTTCCTGGTACTTCGGGTGAATCGCTTCCTTCACGGCGAGCTCCTTCAGAACACGGGGAAAACGAAATTATACCATGCGCTATACTCGTCGAGTTTGACGCCAAGTCCTTCACGTTCAGCGTTTTCCACGACGTTTCCCACGGCGTTTTCCACGGCGCTGAGCCCGGTTCTGTCGGTCGTCATCCCCGCCTTCAACGAAGAGCAAACGATAGCCCCGACCCTGCGCGATCTCACCGCCCACATGGACCGGCTGGCGCTCGACTGGGAGCTGATCGTCGTCGACGACGGAAGTACCGACAGGACGGGTCAAATCGTCGAGCAGGCGGCGGCGACCGACCGCCGGATTCGGCTGATCCGCGGCGGGCGCGGCGGTAAAGGCAAGGCGATTCAGCGCGGGATGCTGGAAGCGCAGGGCGCCTGGCGATTCATGGCAGACGCTGACCTGGCGATGCCCCCCGACAACCTGGAACGATTCCTGGACGCAGTGGCGATCGCGCCGGCGCCGCACATTGTGATCGGGTCGCGGGAAGCGCCGGGATCATTGCGGGTCGGCGAGCACTGGCTCCGTCACCTGATCGGCCGGCTCTTCAATGCGCATGTGCGCATCTTTGCCATTCCCGGCGTGATGGATACGCAATGCGGCTTCAAGCTGTTCAGCGCTGAAGCCGCCGCAACGCTCTTTCCGCGGCTCACCATTTCAGGCTTTGCCTTCGATGTGGAACTGCTCGTCATGGCACGGCGAGCCGGGTTCGACGTGCGCGAAGCCGGCATCGTATGGCGTGGACGGACCAACAGCCGTGTCGCCGTGTGGCGAGGCGCCGCCGCGTTTGGCGACGTGCTGCGGGTGCAGTGGAATGCGCTGACCGGGCGCTACGGACCTAGGACTTCCCGGCCGCCATCGCCGCAAGGAATTCGGCGTTCGTCTTCGTCTTCCCCATCTTCGAAAGCAGCAGCTCCATCCCCTCGCTGGGAGACAGGGGCGTCAGGACCTTCCGCAGCACCCACACGCGATTGAGCTCTTCCTTCGGCAGGAGCAGCTCTTCCTTCCGGGTGCCGCTCTTGGTGATGTCGATCGACGGAAAGACGCGACGATCGGTCAGCTTGCGATCAAGGTGCACTTCTGAATTGCCGGTGCCCTTGAACTCTTCGAAGATGACTTCGTCCATGCGCGAGCCGGTATCGACCAGCGCGGTTGCGACGATTGTCAGCGACCCGCCCTCCTCGATGTTCCGGGCGGCTCCGAAGAAACGTTTCGGGCGCTGCAGCGCGTTGCTGTCAACGCCGCCGGAGAGCACCTTGCCCGATGCGGGGACGATGGTGTTGTAGGCGCGCGCCAGCCTGGTGATTGAATCAAGCAGGATGACGACGTCTTTCTTGTGCTCGACCAGCCGCTTGGCCTTCTCGATCACCATTTCAGCGACCTGCACGTGCCGCTGGGCCGGCTCGTCGAAGGTCGATGAAATCACCTCGCCGCGAACCGACCGCTGCATGTCGGTGACTTCTTCCGGCCGCTCGTCGATCAGCAGGACGATCAGGTACACCTCGGGGTGGTTCGTGGTGATGCTGTTCGCGATGCTCTGCAGCAGCATCGTCTTGCCGGTGCGCGGCGGCGCGACGATCAGGCCGCGCTGCCCCTTGCCGAGCGGAGTCAGCAGATCCATCACCCGGCCGGACAGGTTCTCGGCGGTCGTCTCGAGGTTGACCTTCTGCTGGGGGTAGAGCGGCGTCAGATTCTCGAAGAAGATCTTTTCCTTCGTTTTCTCCGGCGGCTCGAAATTGATTGCCTCGACTTTGATGAGAGCGAAATACCGCTCGCCATCCTTCGGTGGCCGGATGACGCCCGACACTGTGTCGCCGGTGTGGAGGTCGAATTTCCTGATCTGTGACGGGGAGACGTAGATGTCGTCTGGGCCGGGAAGGTAGTTGTAGTCCGGAGCGCGCAGGAAACCGAACCCGTCCGGCAGGGTCTCGAGAACGCCTTCCGAGAAGATATTGCCACTCTTTTCGGCCCGGACCCGCAGGATCTCGAAGATCAGCTCCTGCTTCCGCATGCCAGTGGCACCGGCGATATCCAGCTCCTTGGCAATCTTGGTCAGCGCGGAGATGCTCATCTCCTTCATCGCCGACAGCGAGATGCTCTGGGCGGGTGCGGGCGGCGCCGGAGCGGGCGCCTTGGCCTCAGGAGCTTTGGCTTCGGGAGCGGCCGCAGCGGTGGCTACGGCGCCGTTCGGTTTATTGTCGCGATCACTTTCCACAGCTCTTCCAATCCTTCCCCCGTTTGCGCTGAAACCAGCGTGACGGGGACGTCAAACATCGATCCGAGTTCCTGGCCGTGACGCGTCCGCTCGGCGCGCGTCAGTTTGTCCACCTTCGTTGCGACGACGGCACGAGCGCATGGCTGTGATTTCACCCACTCCCACGCGTCGAGATCCGATTCAAGTCCGGGATGCCGTGCGTCCACCAGCAGCAGCACGGCGATGTCCTTCCGCGGGCCGTCACCGCCCGCGCCGCATCGACCGAAATAATCGTCCGTCAGTTTCCTGAACTCCGGCTCCTGCGGCACAGACCCTTGAGATCCGCGTTTGGCGCCCCTCGCATAGCCGTATCCCGGCAGGTCGACAAAGTAGAGCGCGTTCGCCGACCCCCGCTGAACGCGGTAGAAGTTGGCCAGCCGGGTCTTCCCCGGCGCCGCGCTGGTTCGCGCCACTTTCCGCTTCACCAGCGCGTTGATCAGGGTCGATTTGCCCACATTGGAGCGGCCTACCAGGGCCACTTCTGCCAGCCGGTCATGCGGAAAGTCGTCGGCGCCAGCGGCGCTCGTGACGAACTCGGCCGAGATCTGCAATTAGTGAGTGCGGGTGTCTCCCGCGTCTGCAACCTCCGCCACGACTGGTGCCGCGGGCATGCGCGCCGGCAGCGGGCCAGCCAGCGCAATCTTCAGGACCTCGTCCATCGTCGACACCAGGTGCAGGTTCAGGGCGTCGAGCACGTTTTTGGGGATGTCGGCGAGATCCTTCTCGTTGTCGCGCGGCAGCACGATGTTGGTGACGCCGGCGCGGTGGGCAGCAAGCACCTTTTCCTTCACGCCGCCGATCGGCAGCACCTTGCCACGGAGCGTAATCTCTCCCGTCATCGCCACGTCGCGGCGCGCGGGGATTTTCGTCAGCGCCGACACCAGCGTCGTCGCCATGGTGATACCGGCGGACGGTCCGTCCTTCGGGATGGCTCCCTCGGGGACGTGCACGTGGATGTCCATCTTCGAGTGGAAATCCTCGGACAGGTTCAGCTCCGCGGCTCTCGACCGGACGTAGCTCAGGGCGGCTTGCGCCGACTCCTGCATCACGTCGCCGAGTTTGCCGGTGAGGGTGAGCTTGCCTTTCCCGGCCATGAGTGTCGCTTCCGTCACCAGGAGCTCGCCGCCGACCTCGGTCCACGCCAGGCCGGTCGCGATACCGACCTCATTCTGTTCTTCGGCCATGCTCGGTCGGAATCGTGGAACGCCGAGCAGTTCGGTCACTTTTTCCCCCGTGACCACTTCCTTGAACGTCTTGCCTTCGACCACGACCTTGCGGGCGATCTTGCGGCAGATCGAGGAAATCTCACGCTCGAGATTCCTGACGCCCGCCTCACGCGTATAGCGCTGGATGATCGTCTGGATCGCGTCGTCCTCGATGACGATGTTGTTCTGGGTCAGGCCGGCGCCCTCAACCGCCTTCGGCGCAAGGAAACGCTTGGCGATCTCGATCTTCTCCTGCTCGGTGTAGCCGGCGAGCTGAAGCACTTCCATGCGGTCGCGCAGCGCCTGCGGGATCGTGTGCAGGACATTCGCCGTGCAGATGAACATCACGTGCGACAGGTCGAACTCGACGTCGAGGTAATGGTCAAGGAACGCGTTGTTCTGTTCCGGGTCCAGCACCTCGAGCAGCGCCGCCGATGGGTCGCCACGGAAGTCCATCGACATCTTGTCGACTTCGTCGAGCAGAAACACCGGGTTCTGCGTGCCGGCCTTCTTCATCATCTGGATGATCTGGCCAGGGAACGCACCGATATACGTGCGACGGTGACCCCGGATTTCGGCCTCGTCGCGCACGCCGCCGAGCGAGAGTCGGACGAACTTCCGGTTCATCGCCCGTGCGATCGACTTGGCGAGCGAGGTCTTGCCGACACCCGGAGGGCCCGAGAACGTCAGGATCGTCGCCTTCGGCTTCTTGACCAGCGACCGGACGGCGAGGAATTCGAGGATGCGGTCTTTGATCTTCTCGAGGCCGTAGTGATCCTCGTGCAGCACTGATTCGGCATGCTTGAGATCACGGTTCTCGCGGGTCTTCTTGTACCAGGGCACCGCAATCAGCCAGTCGAGATAGTTACGCGAGACAGTCGCTTCCGCCGACATCGGCGGCATCGCCTCGAGGCGCTTCAGCTCCTGGACGGCCTTTTCTTCGACCTCCTTGGGCATCTTCGACTGCTCGATCTTCTTCTTCAGCTCGTCGATCTCGTTCCCCTTCTCGTCCTTACGACCGAGTTCCTTCTGGATCGCCTTCATCTTCTCGTTGAGGTAGTACTCCTTCTGCGCCTTCTCCATCTGCTTCTTGACGCGAGACTGGATGCGGCGATCGACCTGAAGCTTGTCCACCTCGATTTCGAGGATTCCGGCGATGCGGTTGAGGCGCTCGAGCGGCGAGATGATCTCCAGCAGATTCTGCTTCTCGTCAACGCCCACGAGCAGGTGCGCGGCGATCGTGTCGGCCAGCTTGCCGGGATCATCGACCCGGACGGCGGCAATCATCGCGTCGTAGTGCAGGTTGTTCGACAACTTGACGTACTGCTCGAACAGCGACACGACCCGTCCCATCGTCGCCTCGACGTCGCCGGCCGTCTCTTTCTGCCGGGCGAGCACTTTGACCACGACCCGGTAAAAGCCCTTGTCCTCCTTCCACTCGACCGCACGCGCCCGGTCGACGCCTTCAACCAGCACCTTGATGTTGCCGTCGGGCAGCTTCAGGCTCTGGACGACGTTGGCGACACAGCCCATCGTGTAGACATCGTCGGTCTTCGGGTCGTCGACCGACGCGTCGTGCTGCGCAGCCAGGAAAATACGCTTGTCCTTGAGCAGCGCATGCTCGAGCGCACGCGTGGACGACGGCCGCCCGATTACGAACGGCATCATCATGTGGGGGAAGACGACCACGTCCCGGAGCGGGACGATGGGGAGGGTTTCGTAAACTTCCATTCGATGGTTATCCGGCCTTTTCGATCAGCGTGATCGACTTGTCCTTTGCTTCCACGATCTCGCGGGTGACGACCACCTCGCGGAGCTTCTTCTGGCCTGGGACCGAGTACATCAGGTCGAGCATCAGGTCTTCGATGATCATCCGCAGGCCGCGCGCACCGATTTTCCGCGTGAGCGCAGATTCGGCGATCGCCTCGAGCGCGTCGTCGGTGAACCGCAGCTTGACGTTTTCGTACTCGAAGAGCTTCTGGTACTGCCGCGTGATGGCGTTGCGCGGCTGGGTGAGGATCTGGACGAGCGCCGCCTTGTCGAGCTCGTGCAGGGTGCCTACCACCGGCAGGCGGCCGACGAACTCGGGGATCAGGCCGTACTTGATCAGATCTTCCGGCTCCACCTGCTCGAGCGTCGTGCCGACTTCGCGCTTCTGCACCGACTTGACGTCGGCCTTGAAACCCAGCGTCTTCTTGCCGACGCGGCGATCGATCACTTTTTCGAGACCGACGAACGCGCCGCCGCAAATGAAGAGGATGTTGGTCGTGTCGATCTGGAAGAACTCCTGGTGCGGGTGCTTGCGGCCGCCCTGCGGCGGCACGTTGGCGACGGTGCCTTCGAGGATCTTGAGCAGCGCCTGCTGGACGCCTTCACCGGAAACATCGCGGGTGATCGAGGGGTTCTCGTCCTTACGGCAGATCTTGTCGACTTCGTCGATATAGATGATGCCCTGCTGGCACTTCTCGATGTCGCCACCGGCAGCCTGCAACAGCTTGAGGATGATGTTCTCGACGTCCTCGCCGACGTAGCCCGCTTCGGTCAGCGTCGTCGCGTCGACGATGGTGAACGGCACCGACAGCAGCTTGGCCAGGGTCTGCGCGAGCAGCGTTTTGCCCGTGCCGGTCGGGCCGATCAGCATGATGTTCGACTTGATCAGCTCGACGTCGTTGCGGCTGCGCGGCTGCTTTTGGATTTCGATGCGCTTGTAGTGGTTGTAGACGGCGACCGCGAGCTTCTTCTTGGTGCGGTCCTGACCGATGACGTACTCGTCGAGGAATTTCTTGATTTCCGGCGGCGAGGGCAGCGACGAGCGGACGCCGCGGTTCTCGAACCGGTTGTCGTCCGCGATGATGTCGTTGCAGACCTCGACACACTCGTCGCAGATGAAGACCGTCGGGCCCGCGATGAGCTTGCGGACATCGTTCTGGTCCTTGTTGCAGAACGAGCAGCGGAGAATCTCAGTCTCGCCGTTCTTCTTGACCATACTGTGCGGCTTTTCCCTCGATGTTACACCCGTTTGCGGATGACGTCATCGATAATCCCGTATTCCTTGCCCTGATCGGCCGACATGATGTAATCGCGCTCGGTGTCCTCCTGAATGCGCTTCACGGGCTGGCCGGTGTGGTGCACCAGGATCTCGTTCAGCCGTTCCCGCATCCGCAGGATCTCCCGAGCTGCAATGTCGATGTCGGTCGCCTGACCCGCGAGCCCCTGCATCAGGGGCTGGTGGATCACGATTCGTGAGTTCGGGAGCGAGAAGCGCTTGCCCTTCGTGCCCGCGGCCAGCAGCACCGCCGCCATCGACGCCGCCTGCCCGATGCAGATCGTCTGCACGGACGGCTTGATGAACTGCATCGTGTCGTAGATCGCGAGCCCTGCGGTAATCGATCCGCCGGGGCTGTTGATGTACAGCATGATGTCCTTATCCGGGTCTTCCGCCTCCAGGAACAGCATCTGCGCAATCACCAGGTTCGCGATGCCATCATCGATCGGTGTGCCGATGAAGATGATGCTGTCCTTGAGCAGCCGAGAGTAAATATCGTACGCCCGTTCACCGCGGTTGGTCTGCTCGACCACCATCGGCACCAGCTGGGCGCGGGGCTCATAACTATGGCGCATATCGTCCGGGTCGGATCGGATTGTCGCTGAGATAAAGGAGGCTCGGTAGCCGGAAGCCGTTCAGGCCTCCGTTGAGTGAATCACCGTCACTCGCCGGCCATCTTAGCACGCGACAAGGCCAAGTCAACCGCCTTCTCCCGCCGCAAACCCGCATAAAGTCGGGAGATTCCGCCGTCCTTTTCGAGCTGCGCCCGCAGCGCCGCCGGTGTCCGGCCGCCCCGTGCGGCAAACCGTTCGATCTCCTTATCGACATCTTCGCCGGTAACCGTTATCTGCTCGCGGCGGGCGATCTCGTCCAGCACCAGGGCACTTGCCACCGCGTCGCGGGCGGGCTCCCGCTGAGCTTCACGGAATTGCGCCCAATCGATTCCCGCCTGCCGGGGATCGACGTGCTGCGCCATGAGCTGGCGGGCGAACTCTTCCAGGCGACGATCCATCTCCCGCTCAACCAGCGACGCCGGCAGATCGAAGGTGATCCGCGCCGACAGCTGCTTGAAGAGCTCGCCGCGCATCTGGCGTCGGCTGTTTTCCTGCGCCTCTTCCTCCAGGTCCGTGCGAATCCGTTCCCGCAGTGCGGCCAGCGACTCGAACTCACCGACGTCCTTCGCGAACTCATCATCGAGCTCAGGGAGCACACGACGGCGCACACCTTTGGCCTTCACGGTGTACGTCTGTTCCGTGTTCGCGAGCTCCTCGGCTGGATAGCTCGCTGGAAAATGAATGGTGAACGTCTTCTCGTCGCCCTCGTTGAGACCGATTAGATTAGCGTCGAAGCCGGGCGGATTGCCTGGCGCGCCGAGTTGAAGAGTGATGCCTTCATGGTGATCCGTCTTGCCGTCGGGACCCGTGCGATCGAGATCCGCGACCACCGCGTCGTCGTCCGCAACCGGACGTCCCTCGACTGGCTCGAGTTTGGCGGACCGGTCGCGCAACCGCTGCAGCATGTCGCTGACAGCCTCATCGGTAATCACAACCGCCGGCTGCCGAAGCGTAATGGCCGAAAGGTCGCCGGGGTCGAACGCAGGAACGGTCTCGACGGCTGCCGTGAACTTCAGTGGACGGCCTTCTTCGAGCGCCACATCCTTGATATTCGGCGTGTCGACCGGCTCGATGCCGCGCTGCTGCAGCGCTTCCTCCACCGCCCGCGGAATCAGGCCATGCATCACATCGTGGAGAATCTGTTCTTTGAAGCGCTGCTTCACGATCGTCTGCGGCACCTTGCCGGGGCGGAAACCAGGGAGCCGCGCCTGCTTGGTGTAGCCGCGCGCGATGCGGTCGATCTCGGCATCGACCACTTCCGTCGGGATTTCGATGGTGAGCGTCTTCTGAGTTTCGCTGACGTCGGTGAACTCGGTTTTCATCGGGAGGTCGTTCCGGAAGGAAGGACTAGGACTGACGGAGCGGTCCGGCTCCTCGCTTTCGCGATTTCAGAATAGCACGTCAGCGAGTGGCGACCGCGTCGGTGGTCCAGTCGGAATCGAGGATCGACCACAGAACCTGGTCCTGATATTGGCCCTGCCAGAGAAAGGACCGGCGAAGCACGCCTTCAGGCGTGGCGCCGAGCTTGCGCAGGGCGCCGTTGCCTCGCTTGTTCTCTGCGCAGGCGCGCGCCTCGAGGCGGCGAACGCCGACCGTCCCGAACGCGAAGTCCAGCATCAGCCGCGCCGACCTGGCGAACAACCCGGAACCCCAGAAGAGCGATCC
>Ga0307416_100001785_pt1 | contig 11936 bp, 8 predicted proteins | sample DK1Cmetagenome_2_FD_203821 | JGI IMG/M metagenome (GOLD analysis project Ga0307416, IMG submission 203821) | Maize rhizosphere microbial communities from greenhouse at UC Davis, California, United States - DK15-C-3 | ecosystem: Host-associated > Plants > Roots > Rhizosphere > Soil | place: USA...
AGGGCAGTCACGTCGAAGTGACCGTCGAAGGTCCGAAGGAAAAGGGCGTGCTCAAGGCCGACGTCGTGCTCGTCGCCATCGGCGTGCAGCCGGTCCTGCCCGGCGGCCAACAGCCGAAGCTCACCGATCGTGGGTTCATCGAAGTGGGCGACCGCTACGAAACCTCGATCCCGGGCGTTTACGCGATCGGCGACATCACCGGTCCGCCGCTCCTCGCCCACACCGCGTCGTTTGAAGCCGTCCAAGCCGTCGAAGGCCTGTTCGTCGAAGGCCACAAGCCGCGCAAGGTGACCAATTTCCCGGGCTGCACCTACTGCCACCCGCAGGTCGCCTCCGTCGGCAAAACCGAGCGCGCGCTGAAGGAAGAAGGCGTCGAATACACCGTCGGCAAAATTCCCTTCGTCGCCATCGGCAAGGCCATCGCCGCGGGCGAACCGGACGGCTTCGCCAAACTGCTCTACGGCAAGAAGCACGGCGAACTGCTCGGCGCCCACATCATCGGCGACAACGCCACCGAGCTCATCGCCGAGATGGGCCTGGCGCTCGATCAGGAACTCACCGCCGAGGAAATCCACGCCACGATCCACGCTCACCCGACGATGAGCGAAGTGATCCACGAGGCCACCCTCGCCGCCGAAGGCCACGCGATCCATTTCTGATTGCTTCGCCCACAAGGCATTTCAAAAACGCCGTCCGGGAAACCGGCCGGCGTTTTTGTTTCCCCGCTTGCCCGTCGCCGAAAAATCCCCCATGGCGGCAGCGTGCCCGCTGATTCCGCCTCTTTACCCCGCGAAGCCCCCTGGATGGCGGGCCTCCGCGCGGCGCGGGCGAATCTGGTGCCCGGGCTACTCGTGCAAGGCGTGATGCTCGGCGTGCTGCTGGCCTATTACGGTTATCCCCCCGCGACCCGCTGGCTGAACCAGTTGGCGGAAGTCAAAACACGCTGGGGTTATGGATACTCGGCTCTCTCTGGCATGATCGCGGGCGGAGTCCTCCCGGAGATCATTCGGGTGATCGTGTTTCAAAAAGGCAAATGGCGGCATACGAACACCGGCAACCTGTTCTTCGCCATGGCCTTCTGGGCCTTCATGGGCACGGTCGTGGACGGCTTTTACCGGCTTCAAGCGGGGTGGTTCGGCCATGAAACGACCTTTGCCGTGGTGGTGAAAAAGGTGCTGGTCGACCAATTCCTCTACAACCCCCTCTTCGCCGGTCCGGTCACCGCGATGCTTTACGATCTCAACCACCGGGGCTTCCGTCTGCGTGGGGCGAGTGAATTTTTCACCGTGCGTTATTACCGGGAAGTCGTGGTGCCCACCTTGTTCGCGAACTGGGGTGTGTGGATTCCGGTCGTTTCGATTCTCTACTCGCTGCCAACGCCGCTGCAAATTCCGCTGCTCGGCTTGGCGTTGAGCCTTTGGGTGATGCTCTACTCGTGGATGAGCGAGCAAAGGAGTGCCGCTTTGAAAGCGGCATGATGAAACGTGAAGCCGCTTGGAAAGAGGCACTCCTTTGCCCTAGCGTTTCTCGCGATGGAACCGCTGCGAGCCGATGGAAAATTTTTCCGCGCGGGGTCGTGTCGTGTTCCTCTCACCAGCGTCACCTACGGCCCGTTTCCAGGCGGTTGGCCGGAATCGTTCGACGACGATTTCGCCCGCATCGCCGCCGCCGGTTTCAATTCGATCCGGCTCTATGAAATGCCCGGTCGCGCGATGCTCGACGCCGCCCAGCGGCAGGGCTTGCGCGTGTTCGGCGGTTTAAAGTGGGCATCCGGCACCGATTTTTTCCGTCGGCCGGAACATTTCTCCGCCGCCAAAGTCGTGCTCACCGAACACTTACGGGCGACCGTCGGCCATCCGGCGCTGGCGGGCGTGTATGTGGGCAACGAAATCCCGGCCGATCTGGTCCGCTGGATGGGCCCGGTGAACGTGCGCCGAGCCTTGGAAGAATTGATCGCCACCGGACGGGCAACCGCCCCGGATCTTCTCTTCGCCTACGGCAACTATCCGAGCACGGAATACCTCGAACCGGAGAACGCGGATTTCACCGCGTTCAACGTCTACCTAGAAGACGAAGCCGCGCTGCGCCGTTACTTGAAACGCCTGCATCACCTCGCGGGCGATCGCCCGGTGGTGGTGTCGGAATTCGGCCTCGATTCGCGACGACATGGTTTCGCCCGCCAAGCGGAACTGCTCGCGCGGGCCAACACGATCGCGTGCGAAGAGGAAACCGCCGGCTTCACTGTGTTCGCTTGGAGCGATCGGTGGCACAACGGCAACGAAGTGCTCGATTGGGACTTCGGCCTCATCGACCGCGAAGGCCGGGCGAAACCCGCGCTGGAAGCGATTTCAAATTTCACATTTCCAATCTCACATCCCGTCCCTCGCGTCTCCGTGATCGTTTGCACGCGCAATGGTTTCGACCGGATCGGCGCGTGCTTGAGTGCGATCGGGCGAATGGACGACGCGAATTTCGAAGCGATCGTCGTGGACGATGGCTCGACCGACGGCACGGCGGAGTTCGTCACGGAGAATTTTCCGAGCGCGCGTTTGTTGCGCCTGAAACCGGGCGGTCTAAGCCGGGCGCGCAATGCGGGAGCGGCAGCGGCAACGGGCGAAATCCTCGCCTTCACCGACGACGACTGCGAACCGGATCTCGAGTGGATCTCGCGGCTGCGGAAAGGATTCGCCGATGGGCGATTCGCCGCGGCAGGCGGACCGAATCTCGCACCGCCCGCGCAATCGCTCGCCCAAGCGGTCGTCTCCGCCGCGCCCGGCGCCCCGAGTCATGTGATGCTCGACGATGGAGAAGCCGAGCATTTGCCCGGCTGCAATCTCGCGGTGACCAAGGCGGCGTTCGACGCGATCGGGGGCTTTGATCCGCAATTCCACACGGCGGGCGACGACGTCGACTTCTGCTGGCGATTGCGCGACGCGGGCTATCGTCTCGGTTTCGTGCCGGGCGCTTTCGTCTGGCATTGGCGCCGGCCGTCGTTGCGCGCGTTTCTCCGTCAACAACGCGGCTACGGCATCGCCGAACGCCTGTTGCTGGCGAAACATCCGCAGCGTTTCAATGGACGCGGCGAAGCGAAGTGGGACGGTTTCGTTTACCAAGGCGGGCCGGTCCACGCGAACGAAGGGTCGGTGATCTACTACGGCCCCATGGGCATGGCGGGCTATCAATCGGTCACCGACCGGATGATGCCGCTGCGTCCACTTGAGCCGCGTTTCGATTCGCCGTCCGGGCGGTTGTTGCTCGCAGTGCTGAAAACATTGCAGCCACGCGTGCGATCCTGGGCGCGCAACCGCACGTGGTGCCGGCCGCGTTTCCGCCCGCCGGTCGCGCCTTCGTCCGCACCGTCGCGGGAATGGGAGATCTGGTCGCCTGCCGGCAAAACGCGCGACGATTTCCTGCAAGAGTTGCTCGCCGAAGGCTGGACGCCCGGCGGCGCAACCGACCTCTGGGATGTGGAAAAAAATGGCAGACGCGTGCAACTCGCCACCGAGCAATGCCAAGGCCCGGGCAAGCGGACGCTGGTGCGGATTTGGGGCAACGCGCGGGAAGCTTCCGTGGCGTTGTCGCCCTAAAGAGTTATCATTGACGCAAGTTTCGCAACTCCACCACGCGCCGCATGAAATTCCTGCTTTCCTGCTTTCCTGGTTCATCCTCGCCCTCCCGCTCCCCGCCCGCACTTGGACGGACACGACGGGCCGGGCGATCGAAGCGGATTTCGTGCGGGCGGACGCGACTTCCGTCACGCTGCTTTTCAAAGGCAAGGAAACCCGCCTGCCCTTGGACCGGCTGAGCGAAAGCGACCGTAAATGGATCGCCGACCAACAGGCGAACCCGGGCGAAGCTTCCGCGCCTACCGCCCCCGCTGCGGCACCGGGCGAATTTTCGCTGGCGGGCACGCCGGTGAAAGCGGGCGGACCGATCGTCACCGTGCAAACGCCGCTGACGGAAAAGACACTTAAAGAATTCAAAGGCACCAAGCCGACGAAGCTCAAGTTGGCGGTGAAACTGCCCGCCGGATTCGATCCGTCCAAACCGCAACATGTTCTGTGGGTCAGCGCCGCGATCAACAGCGACAAAGAACGGACGGCCGGCAATTGCGCCGCGATCGGAGCCTATGCCAACACCGCGACCGCCGCCGGTTGGGTGGTGGTCGCCGCGGACACCGACGCGGGCAATCCTCGACGCGAAGACAATCAGGATGGCGACGGCGCGGACGAAGCGGTGCATCGCCAAGCCATCGAAACGCTCGTCGCGACCTGGCCCACCGCGAAGACCTGGGGCTTCGCCTGCGCGGGGTTTTCGGGCGGTGCCAAGGCGACTTTCTACCGCGTCGGCCAGTTGCTCGCCTCCGACCTGAATGTCACCGGAATGTTCCTCGGCGGATGCAACGAAAACCGCATGGCGGGAGCGCGGAACGAAACCAAGCTCTCGAAGAGCAAACTGCGGAAGATCAAAGCCTTCGTCAGCAATGGCAAAGCCGACACCGTCGCGACTCCCGACCACGCCAAAACAGTCGCCGATTCCCTCGAAGGCGATGTCGGCGAGGTGAAGCTCGCACTCTACGAAGGCGGCCACGGCCTCAACCAAGGCGAGCTGAAAAAAGCGCTCGCTTGGTTCGCGGAACCTCAAACGTGACGCGGGCGCTTGCGGGGCGCCCGGCCCGCCGTTACAGCGGGGCATGGGTTTGCGCACCGCCGATTTCCATTACGACCTGCCGCCGGAACTGATCGCCGACCGGCCGCTGGAGCGACGTTCGGATTCGCGCATGATGGTGATCGACCGGGCCAAAGGCACCATCGAGCACAAGCGTTTCACCGATTTCGAGTCCTATCTGCGGCCGGACGATCTGGTGATGCTCAACAACACCCGCGTCATCCCGGCGCGCGTCTTTTCCGATGACGGCGGCATCGAGCTGCTTTGCCTCGACCGCCTTTCGCCCGTGGAATGGCGCTGCCTGGTACGCCCCGGCAAGAAGATGAAGCCCGGCCGCACGGTTCAGGTCGGCGGCATCACGGGCACGGTAATCGAAGTGTTCGAAAACGGCGACCGCTTGATCCGTTGGGAATCGCCCGTCGATCTCGACGCGGTGGGGCATCTGGCCTTGCCGCACTACATGGGGCGCGAGGACGAGATCGCCGACCGCGAGCGCTACCAGACGGTCTTCGCCAAAGAAGAAGGCGCGATCGCCGCGCCAACCGCCGGACTGCACTTCACGCCCGAACTGCTTGCCCGCGTGCCGCACGATTTCCTCACGCTGCACGTCGGCGTCGGCACGTTTCGCCCGGTGCAAGCGGAGCGCCCGGAAGACCACGAGATGCATTCCGAGCGTTACGCGCTTTCCGCCTCCACGGCGCAAAAAATCAACACGGCCGGCCGCGTGATAGCGGTCGGCACAACTGTGACGCGAGTGCTGGAAACGCTTGGAGGATTGACGGTTGCGGATTGCGGATTGCGGATTGAAGAAAAAGACCAATCCGGCGAAACGGACATCTTCCTATATCCGCCGTACGACTTCCGTGTGGTCGGTGCGTTGCTGACGAATTTCCACCTTCCCGAAAGCACGCTCATCATGCTCGTCAGCGCGTTCGCCGGTCGCGAACTGGTGCTGGAAGCTTACCGGCAAGCGGTTGCGGAGAAGTACCGCTTCTATAGCTACGGCGATTGCATGTTGATCGTGTAAGCGGACCCTTTTTCAGACGCCAAAAGGGTGTTAGGTTGGGCAATCCGTGGACCTGACCTCCGATCATCCTTTCTGGGCGGTGAAAAACGGCCTGCTCGCGAATTATCCGCCGCTCGAAGCGGACACGAGCTGCGAGGTGGCGATTCTCGGCGCGGGCATCACCGGAGCGTTGATGGCGGAGGCCTTGGTTTCGGATGGACACGACGTGGTGGTGCTGGACGCGCGCGACATCTGCCACGGCAGCACCAGCGCGAGCACCGCGCTCTTGCAGTATGAAGTGGATACTCATCTCATCGAGCTGATCACGCGGCACGGCGCACGCATCGGCGAAATCGCTTACCGTGCCTGCTGCGAGAGCATCGATTTACTGGAGGCGAAAATCCGTTCGCTCGATATCGGCTGCGGTTTCGCCCGGCGACCGAGCGTCTATCTCGCCTCGCGGGAGAAGGATTGGCCCGTGCTCCAACAGGAGGCTGCCGCACGACGGCGAATCGGCATTGAAGTCGAAGAATGGAGCTCCACCGACGTTGCCTCACGCTTCGGTTTCGTCCGTCCCGGCGCGCTCATGTCTACTCAAGCGGCGGAAGTCGATCCTTACCGGCTCGCGCATGGCTTGCTCGCGGCGGCCCAACGCCAAGGAGCCCGGATTTTCGACCGCACGCCGGTTGCTCGAATCGAGCAAACCACGAAGGGCATCGTACTTCACACGGATCGCGGTGCCGTGGTGAAAGCGCGTCACGTGGTGGTGGCGACCGGTTACGAAAGTCCCGAGTTGTTCGACATCGCCCGGTTTGTAAAACTGACCAGCACCTTCGCGGTCGCATCCGAGCCGTTGAAAGCGGAACAACTCTGGTGGGAAAAGTGCCTCCTCTGGGAATCCGCCCGGCCTTACTTCTATCTTCGAACGGACTCCGATTCACGCGCCCTGTTCGGCGGGGGCGACGTGCCGTTCCGCAATGCCAAGGCCCGCGACAAGCTCCTGCCCGCGAAAGCCAAACAACTCGTCGCCACGTTTCGCGACTGGTTTCCCGCGATCCCGATGGAACCGGCCTGGTGTTGGGCCGGCACCTTCGGGGAAACCGCCGACGGCCTCGCTTACATCGGCCATTATGACAAACATCCGCGCTGCCTGTTCGCCCTCGGCTTCGGCGGCAACGGCATCACCTACAGCATGGTGGCCACGGAGATTCTCCGAAGCGAACTGGCGGGAAAAAGGCATCCTTGCGCGGAGGCGTTTCGTTTCGACCGGGACTAAAGCGGACGAACGGATCCAGCCCGCCACCGGGGACAATGTGCGTATATGGAAGCGATTTTTACCCGTTTTGTGATCAAGAGCGGCGCCTATCTAACAAAAATATTGAATTGCCGAACATAATCTATCAGAAGGAATGCTCATCTTTTATTTATGAACCCTGCATCTCGATCCAAGCGTCGTCTCCTCCGCCAAGCCATGCCGTCGTTGATTGCGGGCGGATTGCTGTCCGCGTCGTCCGCTCTCAAGGCCGACTTCGTGCCGGCGCCGCTGCCCGATCCACACATTCCAGGCTACACCTTTCCTGAAAGCGAATCGACCATCCTGAAATGGGTCGCCGATTCCGCGGTGACGGATCCGACGGTCAGCAGCGCCGCCAATAACAAGATTTACCTTCATGGCTGGGGCTTGTGGGCTTCGCTCACCGCCGAGACCGATCAAATGGACAACGGCCAAAAGCTGCGCGTTTTCGAAACCTGGCTGACGCCGCAGGACATCATCGCCGCGTCCGCGAAAGCCGACAAACCCAACCTGCTGCAACTCAAGCGCCCGGCGCGTCCGCAACTCGAGCAGTTTCACCAGTTCCACCATCGCAGAGGCCCGCAACTGAAGGCGACCGAAACTCATGGAACGGAAACCGTGCTCGGTTTCGTGAAATACGATCCCACCGCAGCCGATCATATCATGAAGCAGGGCTTGCTCAAAAAGTCCGTGCTCGACCAGTTGCTCGCGGATGGCGCCGACCAGATTCTCGTCTTCCCGTCTACCGCGCTCTCGCTCAAGCCGGTGTTCCAAGTCATCAAGCAAAGCGATTTGATCGACGGACGCTATTATCAGTTGCCCGTGTGGCCGGGTCCTCCGCCCACACCGCAGAAATGGGATTCGACCCTTTGGCCGAGCTCCGTCTGGATCGACGTCAAAGGCGGTGGTTCGGGCAAGGGCAAGATCGACGTCAAAGCGAACAAAGATGGCAGCACTCGCACGGACGAAACGACCTACCCCGTTTCCAGTCTGATCAATTTCAAGCTGAACTCCACTCAGGCCAACGCGCTCAAAGCCGAGAAGGCTTCGGAAGGCGACTATGCCATTCTGGTGGCGATGCACGTGGCCGGTCGCGAAATCACCCGCTGGACGTGGCAAACCTTCTGGTGGACGCCCACACCGGAAAACCCGCTCGAACCCAGTTCGGTCGAAATCGCCAAAGCCCGGCCGACCCAGATCCAAGGCCCCGCGGCCAACTACGCGCTGTCGATCGCCTACACCACCGAACTGCCCTCGCCGCCTTACGTCGGAGGCAGCAACAGCGGCAATTCGATTTACGCCTACAACCCGTGGCTTGAAGCGGGCTTCACTCCAACCGATCTACCCGATTCGATTCCCGGCACTTACAATGGCAAGCCGGTCAGCAACAACTACGGCGTGCAGACGAACTGCATGAGCTGCCACGGCGCGGCGAACTACAATCCGAAGAGCCTATCCGACGCTCCCGACTACTCGGGCGACCGCTACATCAGCTTGGACGATCCGCGTTTCAAAGGCACGCTGAAGGTGGACTTCCTGTGGTCCTTGCCGGGCAACGCGAAGTAAAAAGGAGTGCCGCTTTGGAAGCGGCATGTCGAGGGCGGGCGGCATTCGTGCCGCCCGTCCGGCCCGGCGTTTTCAAAACGCCCACTCTTGACAACACGATTATAGACAATCTCTCTTATTCGGTATGCGCACATCCAAAATAGGCCTGCTAGTAATATTCGCATCCCATGCGCTGTGCCTCGCCGATCCGGTGGACACTGTAACCGAAACATATCAAAACAAGATAAATGATGGGATCCTCAAGCTGCGAAAGCTGGAAATGCAGGATCTCGAAAAAGTTAAAGCTGATGCCATGCGTGCCAACAATTTGGAAACCGCCAAAAAAGCGGATGATCGCATTAAAATCTTAACGGCAGAAGCATCAAAGAATCCAGCTACCGCGCTCACTGCACCATCCAAATACCCGGCGAATGAAAGTTATAGAATGTTTTATGCGAACGGGGCGATCTCTTCAGAACACGGCCATGAAATCGTGTGCCGATTCCAACGCGTTTCCAAGCTCGACATCCCTCAAGGAGTTCTGAATCTCGTCTTGAGGACAGACGCCTCAGCTTATTCCAACTCACCGAACGATATTCTGATTTTGAACGGTTCGAAAGGCAAAGAAATCGGCCGCATTAAAGGCGTCGGAACGAATAAAGTCGTCAAAATTCCGCTGTTACAAGTTCCGGCTGAAACCATGGAAATCGTCGTAGTCAATTATGGCAACGAAGCGGTAAGGCTTAAAAGCTTTTCGGATGGAGTACCCGAATTGTTTTTGGAGTATGTAAAATAGGAGCACCTGAAGCGGATGCGGCGGAGCAGCAGGCCGTCGTCTCGCTCTCGCCCCGCGCCTAGGGCCTCGATACTGCCACAGGTTTTAGCCACGTCGCCACTGGTCATCCTAGGCTAATCGGAATAAAAAACAGGCACCGGAGACCGGTGCCTGCACCTTCCGAAAGCGGAGCTTTCGGCTACTTTAGTCCCCGCTCTTCAGCACCTTGATGAAGGCGTCCTGCGGGATGTTGACCTTGCCGAACATCTTCATCTTCTTCTTACCCTCTTTCTGCTTTTCGAGCAGCTTGCGCTTACGGGTGATGTCGCCGCCGTAGCACTTGGCGGTGACGTTTTTGCGCATGGCGCTGATCGATTCGCGGGCGACGATCTTGCCGCCGACGGCGGCTTGGATGGCGACGACGAAGAGGTGGGCGGGGATCACTTCCTTGAGCTTGCCGGCGAGCTGGCGGCCGTAGGATTCGGCCTTGTCGCGGTGGACGATGGTGGAGAACGCCTCGACCGGGTCGCCCGCGATGAGCATGTCCATCTTGACCATGTTCGCCGGGCGATAACCGGCGTGTTCGTAGTCCATGGAACCGTAGCCGCGGGTCATGGACTTCAGCTTGTCGTTGAAGTCGACGAGGATTTCCCCAAGCGGCAGCACGCAGGAAAGCATGACGCGCATGTCGTCGATGGTCTCCGTGTTGGTGACCTCGCCGCGCTTTTCGAGCACGAGCTGCATCATGTCGCCGATGTAATCGCCGGGGACCATGATGTAGACGTTGACGACCGGTTCGCGGATTTCCTGAATGACCTGGGTTTCCGGAAAGAGGGTCGGGTTGTCCACGATGACTTCGGAGCCGTCGGTGAGCGTCACTTGGTAGATCACCGACGGGTAGGTCGAGATCACGTTCATGTTGAACTCGCGGCGGAGGCGTTCCTGGATGATCTCCATGTGGAGCAGGCCGAGGAAGCCGCAGCGGAAGCCGAAGCCGAGGGCGGTCGAGCTTTCCGAGGAGAAGGTGAACGCGGCGTCGTTGATCTGGAGCTTGGCCATGGCGGCCTTGAGCGCCTCGTAGTCGGAAGACTCGACCGGGTAGATGCCGGAGAAGACCATCGGCTGGATCTCCTTGTAACCGGGAAGCGGCTCGGGGCAGGGGTGGGTGTTGTCCGTGATGGTGTCGCCGATCTTCGCCTCGTCGGCGGATTTCATGTTGGCGATCACGTAGCCCACGTCGCCGGCGACGAGCTTTTCGCGCGCGCTCATCTTCGGGGTGAAGACGCCCACTTCCTTGACCTCGTAGGTCTTGTTGGTGTGCATCAGCTTCACGCGCTGGCCCTTTTTGACGGAGCCGGAGAAGACGCGGACGTAGGAAACGACGCCGCGATAGGTGTCGTAGATCGAGTCGAAAACCGAGCAGCGCAGCAGCTTGTCGGGGTTCTCCACCGGGGCGGGGACGCGGGTGACGACGGCTTCGAGAATGTCGATGATGCCGATGCCGGCCTTGGCGGAGGCGGGAATGGCGTCTTCGCCCGGGATGGCGAGGATGTCTTCGAGCTGCTTGCGGCACTTGTCGACGTCGGCGGCCGGCAGGTCGATTTTGTTGAGAACCGGGATGATGACGAGGTTCTGGGCGTGGGCGAGGTGGAGGTTCGCCACGGTCTGGGCTTCCACTCCCTGGGCGGCGTCAACCATCAGGATCGCACCCTCGCAGGCGGCCAGCGAGCGGGCGACTTCGTAGGAGAAGTCGACGTGACCGGGGGTATCCAGCAGGTTGAGCTTATACGTCTTGCCGTCCTTCGCCTTGTATTCCATCGCGACCGGGTGGGACTTGATGGTGATGCCCTTCTCGCGTTCGAGATCCATCGCATCGAGGAGCTGGGCCTTTTCATCACGCTGGGCCACCGTGTTGGTGGCACCCATCAGGCGGTCCGAGAGCGTGGTTTTCCCGTGGTCGATGTGGGCGATGATCGAGAAATTGCGGGTCAGCTTCGTAGGCATGGCAAGTCGGGTCGGGGACGGAGCGGGCGGAAGAGAACCACGAAGTACACGAAAGGCACGCAAAATCAACGGCAAGGGGAGGAACGGGAGAAGCACGGAAAGGGCAATTGCGGGATTCGGCGTTGGCGTCCTGAGTCTCATTTGATAACTCCGCTCCCTTGAGCCGAAGATTTCAAATTGAAGACCTCCTGGAGCAGGATGGGCATGGGGTGACGTTCGAAGCCTTGGACCGTGAATCCGGCAAAACCGTGGTGCTGCGGCGTTATTTCCCGTTCGGCAGGGATGGCGGCGGTCTTTCGCCCGTCCAAGCCGAGGATTACGAAGCCCTGCTCACAGGACTGGCGGACGTCCGGCACGACGGGATGCGGTCGCTCGTCGCGGGCGGCTGCGATCCCCGGGACGGCATGCCGTTTCTCGTGTCCGAACTCGTGGCGGGTCCGGCGTTGGCGGACGCCTTGCGGCACGGACCGGTCGCCGCCGCATCGGTCATCGCGCTGATCGACCGCGCACTCGAAGTCAGCGCGCTGCTTTCGGAAACGCTCGGCATGCAAGCGGTGTGGGTGGAAACCGCGCCGTCAGCGATCGTCGTCAGCGAGGACGACCCGGAACGCGGCTTCACCTTCTGGATTTCCCCACTCAACTGG
>Ga0307416_100001786_pt1 | contig 11935 bp, 10 predicted proteins | sample DK1Cmetagenome_2_FD_203821 | JGI IMG/M metagenome (GOLD analysis project Ga0307416, IMG submission 203821) | Maize rhizosphere microbial communities from greenhouse at UC Davis, California, United States - DK15-C-3 | ecosystem: Host-associated > Plants > Roots > Rhizosphere > Soil | place...
GCGTCAGGCTGAAGATGGCAACCCCGGCCAGGCCAAGCAGCATGCCGCGCGATTCGGCGGCAAGACGCGGCGCGGCGCCTGGCTTTCCTGTACCGGGCGCCGGCACCATGGCGCCGTGCGCCGTGTACGGCGGGCCGTCGTGCGAATACGGGGTCACGGCAGCACCTCGGACAGCACGCGCATCATCGCCTCGGCATCCACGTTGGCGCCAGTCAGCGGCAGGCCGACCTTGCGGCCCGCCACCCGAGGGTCATGTTTCAATTGCATGGCTGCCGCCAGTGCCGCCGCGCCGGCGCCCTCGGCCAGGTTGTGCGTGCAGCGGTAGTACAGGCGCATGGCGCGTGCCACTTCGGCGTCGCTGACCGCGACCACGTCATCGGCATGGCGCAGCACGACTGCCAGCGAGTCCGGATCGGGCGTGCGGCAGGCCATGCCGTCCGCCAGCACGGTGGTGGAGGGCGCCTCGCGCAGTTCGCCGCTGCGGAAGGAGTCCAGGTAGGCCGGTGCATGGGTCGATACCACGCCGATGATGCGGGTGCGCAGCCCCAGCGCCTCGCGCGCCGCCACCGCCGCGCAAAAGCCGGAGCCCTGGCCGATCGGCACGAACACCGTGTCCAGGCCTGGCTGGGCATGGAGCAGCTCCAGCCAGTAGCTTGCCACGCCTGCCACCAGGTCGGGGTGGCAGGACGGCACCATATGCAGGCCCTCCCGGCGCGCCATGCCGATCGCGAACTCGCGGCTGGCCTGGAAATCGTCGCCGTGCTCGACCAGCTGCGCGCCCAGGCTGCGCATGGCCGCGTTCTTTTCCACGCTGTTCCCGTGCGGGACCACGATGGTGGCGGCAATGCCGTGGCGGCGCGCGGCAAAGGCGAGCGACTGCCCATGGTTGCCGCGCGTGGCCGACACGATGCCCGTTACACCGGGTTCGCGCTGCTGCAGGCCATGCAGGTAGACCAGTCCTCCGCGCACCTTGAAGGCGCCGGTCGGCGTGTGGTTCTCATGCTTGACCCAGGCCGGCGTGCCCAGCGCTTCGTTCAGCAGGGGCCAGGAAAATTGCGGGGTAGGCGGCATGGCGCCATACACGATGGCGGCGGCGACGTCGAGTTCAGCGCGGGTCGGCAGGGTCAGCATGGTTCTCTCACTGGAAATTGACCTTAAGTAGGTGTATCGTAGGGCAACTAGCCAGTACAGTCCCAGTACACTTTGCTGGATAAATCAACACACTGTGATGCCGATATGACCAATACACTCCTGCTCTCGCGCGAAGGCGGCGAATCGTTGAGCGACCAGATCGTGCGCAGCGTTGCCGCGCGCATCGACGACCGGCTGCTGCGCTCGGGCGCGCGCATGCCGTCGATCCGGCAGTTCGCCTCATCCCATGGCGTGTCGCCCTTTACCGTGGTGGGCGCCTACGACAAGCTGGTGGCGCGCGGCTACCTGGAATCGCGGCGCGGCGCCGGCTTTTTCATCCGTGACCGGGCGCCGCTGCAGGCGCCCATCGCGGAGCGCGTGGCCGCCGCGGCGCCGGTACGGGAAGGCCCGCCGGCGCTGGACGTGGTCTGGCTGGTGCGCAATATGTTCCGCCCCGGCCCGCACCAGTACATGCCCGGCACCGGCGTGCTGCCGGCCGACTGGCTCGATGGCCAGTCCATCGCCAACGCCTTGCGCGCGATCAGCCGCCAGCACAGCGGCCTGCTGCTGAACTACGGTGTGCCGCAGGGCTACCTGCCGCTGCGCCAGCAGCTGCAGCACAGGCTGGCGGAGCTGGAAATCGGCGCCACGCCGGAGCAGATCGTGACCACGGCGGGCGTGACGCAGGCGCTGGACATGGTGGCGCGCGAATTCACCCGTCCCGGCGACACCGTGTTCGTCGACGACCCGGCCTGGTTCCTGATGTTCGGTTCCTTTGCCGCGCTGGGCGCGCGCGTGATCGGCATCCCGCGCCTGGCCGACGGCCCGGACATCGCCCGCCTGGCCGAACTGGCGGCGATCCACAAGCCCCGGCTGTACGTCATCAACTCGGTGCTGCACAATCCCAGTTCGACGTCGCTGTCGGCGGCCAAGGCGTTCCAGGTGCTGCGCATCGCCGAGGAACACGGCATCACCGTGGTGGAAGACGACATCTATTGCGACCTGCATCCAGGCAGCGCGGTGCAGCCGGCCACGCGGCTGGCGGCGCTGGACCAGCTGCAGCGCGTGATCTACCTTGGCGGCTTTTCGAAAACCATGGCGGCCAACCTGCGCGTGGGCTTCATTGCCACCTCGGCCGAGATGGCCCTGCGCCTGGCCGACCGCAAGATGCTGCAGACGCTGACCACCAGCGATATCGGCGAACGGGTGGTGCACAAGGTGCTGTCGGAAGGCAGCTACCGCAAGCACACGGAGCGCATGCGCACACGCCTCGACGGCTTGCGGGCGCGTACGGTGCGCCAGCTGGAACAGGTGGGGCTGCAGATCGTCAGCGCGCCGCCGGCGGGCATGTTCGTGTGGGTTGATGCGGGTTGCGATACGAATGTGCTGACGGAGAAGGCGATGGCGGAGGGGCTGCTGCTGGCGCCGGGCAGCCTGTTCTCGCCGAGCCAGCTGCCGTCCACCCATATGCGGCTGAATATCGCCGCGCTGCAGGCGCCGGAGATCTGGCGGTTCCTGCAACGCGAGCTGGGGCGGGACTAGAGGATTGGCTTCTTCAAGGTCGTGACGACACCGGAAGGCGAGGTCACGGTAATCACGAATGTGCCTGCCGAGTCCGGTGTCGGGCAGCCGATGCTGATCGGGTAGGTCGGAATCGCGATTGGCGAGCCAACTGCCAGCACGACATTCGGGACCACCAGGACGGCTGGGTTGATCGGCGGGATGGTAACCGGCGGTACCGACCAAATGGTTTCGAACGTGATGGTCGACGCCGCTGGCATCCAGACGCCATTCAGGTCGGTCACCTTGACCAGTGCTTCAATCGTGGCGCCGGCAGTGCAGGTCAGGGTCGGGTTTTCGACAGTGATGATGGCATTGCTGGTCGAGAACATGCCAACCAGCGAACGCTGCACGTACAGGACTTGGTTATTTTGCGTACGTGGAATGCGCAGCACGCCGTTGTAAATGCCGTCGCCCGGGGTGTTGCATCCGACGGAAGGCGCGACGCTGATGCATGGCTCGCCGGCCGTCCAGGCGCCATTTTCGTTATCGTCGCGGAAGATGTCGGGCTTCAGGTCAGTATGCGTGTCGCCGGTGTCGAACACATTGTTCCCGTTGGCGTCGTGGAAGTTCTCCTCGCCGACCAGGTATGCCATGATGGTGACCCTGCCGCCCGCGGGGCGTGGATTGCCGGAGTAGAAATTGACCTTGCAGATGCCTTTGTTAGTGCGGCACGAGTCTTCGATTACGCCGCCTTCGGCCGTGAAGTTCACCACCGTCCCATCCGGGACTTGGTTGCCGAAATGGTCTCCAAGAATCACTTCCGCCGTGTTGCACAGCTGGTTGACGGTCCAGCCTTCGCAGTTGCCGATAGTCAGACCAAGGCTGAAGTGCGCCTGGTCGGGTACCCCGCTGGAAACCACCAGGAGGTTCGATACCGTGGTAATGACCGGGCGATCGCCGCTGGTGGTGGCAGTGACGCGGATCGAGGTTGGAATCGTGCCGCTGTAGACCGAGGTGGCGACCGTGCCGTCGGCGGCCGAAATGGCGGAGCTGGGAGACAGGGACAGTCCGCCGGTGGTGGTGGTGGTGCCGGTATCGCCGAACGCAAAGCTGACAGTCTTGCCCACGACAGGATTGCCGCTGCGGTCGATGACACGGAAGCGCACGATGGAGAACTCCGGACGGCCCACGCCACCGGTGCCGCGCAGGGCGATATCGTTGGTGCTGGAATCCATGAATACCAGCAAGCCCACCACGTTTGGTTCTACGGTGATGTTCGCCGACTTCGTCAGCGTCGCATTGGGTACCACGGCGGTCGCGGTGATGGTGTCGCTGGTGCTGCATCCCTTGTCGGTGTAGCTGGCGGTCGCCACGCCATTCTGCGTCACCACTGGCGTGCCAATCACCGCTTTGCCTGCGGCAACGCAGTTGGACGTGAAGGCCACGCTGACAGGCTGGCTGTACAGGGTGCCGCCGCTCGAAATGGTGACCGTCACGCTGGCATTGCCACCGGACGCCAAAGCAGTCGGCGAAACCACTAGTTCGCCCATGGTCAGCACAGGGAAGCTGACGGTGTAGTTCTTGCTGGCCCTGACCGAAGCGCCTGCCACCACCGTGGTGGCGGTAACGGTGAAGGCGCCGGCTTGGGTGCCCGCCGCCAGCGCAACGGTGGCATTGCCGTCCTTGTCCGTAAGCGCGGTGGCAGAGGACGGTGAGAACTTGGCGGTCGAATCGCTGGTGCTGAACGCCACTACCACATCCGGCACAGCAACGCCGCTGGCATTCCTGACGCTGACCTTGAGGGTCGCCGCCTTGTCGGGCATCAGGTTGGCAATGGTCGCCCCGGAGGAGTCCTGCATCAGCAACGTGAGGCCGGCGGCTGAAGTGCCTCCTCCAGGGTTGGTAACGCTTCCGCCGCAGCCGGGCAATGAAGAGCTCCTGGTCGGGTCGACGTTCTGGCAGCCATCGCTGACGCTGCTGCCGCCCCCGCAGGCTGCTAACAAGCCTGCCAGCAGGCAGGCGACCAGGAAGTGTGTCAGGCGTTCCAACCTCAGTTGCGTCAACATGTGCGACCCCTCTTCGAGTTTGTGTTGGTTGCGGCTTGCGGCCTCAATTGCTGTCGTTGCCGGCGCCGTCGTCCTGTATCGCAGCCAGCGACAGGCCGGCGGCTTCGCTTGCGGCGGCAAGGCTTAGCCTGGCGTCCTTGCCCAGCACCAGCCGCACGTCGCTGGTGCTCAGCTCGCGGCTGGACAGTTGGGCTTTGCCTTGCAAGGCTTTCTGCAGGCTGGCAGCCTGCTTTTCGAATCCTGGCCTGAACTGGATGGTAGTAGTCGCCTGACGGTATGGCTTTTCATTGCTTAGGCGGTCGACCGGGATGCCCATCTGTCCCAACAGGTTGCGGAAGCGGCGCGCCATGCCGGTGACGCCATTGCCGTTCGCCACCTCCAGCCGTACCATTCGAACCTTGCCGGCCCTGGGTATGGTTTGCACGGCGGGCTTCGGGGTGGCAAGTGCCAGCGCAGGTGCCGGCGGCACCTCGATGCGTTGTTTGAGTTCGAAGACGTTGCCTGCCAGCTGGATCAGCTCCATCCTGCTGGCACTGGCGCGTACGTCGTTTGGCAGGACGGTCAGCAGTGGGGCGTCCTGGCGCGGCGTGGCGGGAGCAGTTTCCACGACCGGCGTGACGGCCATTGCGGGCGCGGCGGCAGCTGCGGGGGCGACCGGGGCGGCCGCCGCAATCGTTGCTTCGCTGGCGCCAGCTTGTGCGCGGCTTGCCGCTTCGGCCATCTGCAGGTTCTGGAACGCGGTGGGACCGGCGCCCAGCGCCATGGCGCGGCGCAGGGTCTGGACTGCACCGGCCTGGTCGCCTTGCAGGTGCTGCACGTAGCCGAGATTGGTATGCGGCTGCGCTTCGCCGGGATAGTCGTTGACCAGCGCCACCAGCGCCTTGCGTGCGGCTTCCAGGTTGCCTTGCTGCGCTTCGATCACCGCCACGGCATTGCGCGCCTCGAGCTGGCTTGCGTCCAGGGCCAGCGACTGGGCGTAAGCCCCCAGCGCCAACGCCAGCTGGCCCCGCTCATGGTGGAAGCGCGCCAGCCGGTTCCAGCCGGCGGCATGGTTGCCGGGCATATCCCCCCGCACAACGGGCTGCACTGCCAGCCTGTTCGAAGGGGAAGGGGCGCTGCACGCTTGCAACAGGCCGCAACCTATTATGGCCAGGGCGATTGGCTTGAGCTTGATCATGGCGAATCCTTTCTAGCCGTTACCAGACATGGCCGGCAGCAGTACGCGATAAATCGAAATGAAGGCAGGGCCCATCAGGACGACCAGCAGCGATGGGAATATGAAGAAAATCAGCGGGAACAGCAGTTTCAGTGCAATCTTTGCCGCCGCTTCCTCGGCGCGCTGGCGGCGGCGGGTACGCAACTGGTCGGACTGCACGCGCAGTGAATCGGCAATGCTGGTACCGAAGCGTTCGGCCTGGATCAGCATGGCCACCAGCGTGTCGACATCCTCCACGCCGGTGCGCAAGGCCAGGTTGCGCAAGGCGCGTTCCTTGGCCAGGCCGGCGCGCAGTTCCAATGTGACCAGGTGCAGTTCTTCAGCCAGGATCGGGCTCTTGATGCCGATCTCTTCGCCCACCCGCAGCAGGGCAGCATCCATTGCCAGGCCCGCTTCCACGCACACGGTCATCAGGTCCAGCGCATCGGGGAAGGTTTCGAAGATCTCGCGCTGGCGGTATTCCACCGCGCGGTTGAGCGCAAAGTTGGGCAGGTAGTAGCCCACGGCGGCGGCGATCAGCAGCCACATCATCAGGCTATTGCCAGTGACCTTGGACGACATCATGCTCAGGGCCAGATAGAGCGCCAGCGGCAGGATGATGGCGAGCGCCGTCTTGGCGGAAAAATACAGCACGCCCATCGACGGGTGGCGCAAGCCCGCGTTCATGAAGCGCGTGCGCAGCGGCGAATGTTCAAAGTCTTCCGCCTCGCTGGACAGCTTGGCCAGTGGCGCCATCCATTTCGCCAGCGATGCCAGCAAAGGTGAATTGCCCCGCCTGCTTGGCTGGCGCACCGTGGGTTCGGTCATGGTCTGCAGGCGTTGCGCTACCGGGTCGGCGGAAAAGCGCACCATCAGCGCGTAGGCCACGCCAAACACTGCCAGGAAGACCAGGGTCAGGAAAGCAAGCTGTATCAGGGTCATGGCGGCCTCCTGTCAGACGCGGATGTTGATGATCTTGCGCATGGCGAATGCCCCCAGCACCATCATCGTCAGGCAGATGGCGACCATCTTGCGTCCCATCGGGTCGGTGTACAGCACCACCAGGAAGCCCGGGTTGCTCAGCTGGATCATCAGCCCGGCGCCAAAGGGCAGCAGGCCCAGTACCCAGGCCGACATCTTGCCTTCCGCCGACAGCACGCGGATCTGGCCCATCAGCTTGATGCGTTCGCGGATGATCCGGCTGATGTTGTCCAGCAGTTCGGCCAGGTTGCCGCCCGTCTCGCGCTGGATCAGCACCGCGATCACGAAGTAGCGCAAGTCGGTGCTGGGCACGCGCGTGGCCATGTTCATCAGCGCCTCGCTCATTGAGATGCCGAAATTGACTTCGTCGAACGTGATGCGGAATTCCTCGGCAATGGGGGCCGACATTTCGTCCGCCACCATCTTCATCGCCGTGGGAAAGGCGTGGCCGGCGCGCAGGGCGCGTCCCACCAGGTCCAGCGCATCGGGCAGCTGCTGGTCGACCTTCTGCAGGCGCCGGGTCTTGGCGTTGGTGACCAGGAAGGTAGGCAGTGCAATGGAAATGGCCACCAGCACCAGGGACGGCAGGAGCGGCAATCCCAGCCAGTAGCAGGCGCCGGCCGTCAGCACGGGCGCCACGGCGGTCAGCGCCAGCAAGTCGCCCACCGTCCACGACAGGCCGGACTGCTCCAGCAGCCGGTCCAGGGTGCTGATGCGCGGTATCTGCAGCAGCAGGCGCTGCAGCGCAGGCGTTTCGCTCAGCAGGCGCTGCTTGATCATGGAATGGTTCTCGCCGCCGGCGTGCCCGCCGGCCGACATCATGCGCAGGCGGCGCGACACCCGTTCCGCTTCCGGTCCCTTGGCCGAGTTCCAGGTCAGGTACATGCCCTCGATCAGCAGCACGACCGCGACGAACACCAGGATGCCGGTAATGTAGTAGAGGTAGTCCATGATTCACATCTTCTTCTGGATGGCCGGATCGAAAATCTCGTCCGGCAGTGTGACGCCGAAGGTGCGCAGGCGTTCGCCGAAGCGCGGCCGCACGCCGGTCGCGCTGAAGTAGCCCTGCACCGCGCCGTCGGACGACATGCCGGTCTGCTTGAAGCTGAAGATTTCCTGCATGGTGATCATTTCGCCTTCCATGCCGGTGATCTCCTGGATCGACATCAGCTTGCGCTTGCCGTCGGTCAGGCGCGACACCTGCACCACCACGCCGATGGCGGAACTGATCTGCTGGCGCATGGCTTTGACCGGCAGCCCGCCGGCGCCCATGCTGATCATGTTCTCGAGACGGGTCAGCGCGTCGCGCGGCGTATTGGCGTGGATGGTGGCCATCGAGCCTTCGTGGCCGGTGTTCATGGCCTGCAGCATGTCCAGTGCTTCGGCGCCGCGCACCTCGCCCAGGATGATGCGGTCAGGGCGCATGCGCAGCGCATTGCGCACCAGGGCGCGCTGCGTGACCTCGCCCTTGCCCTCGATATTGGGCGGGCGCGTCTCCAGGCGCACGATGTGCGGCTGCTGTAGCTGCAGCTCGGCCGCGTCTTCGATGGTGACGATGCGTTCGCTGTGGTTGATGAAGCCGGAGATCGCGTTCAGCATGGTGGTCTTGCCGGAGCCGGTACCGCCGGAAATCAGGATGTTGACCTTGCTCTTGCCCAGCGCCTGCAGGATGGTTCCCATGGCTTCGGTCATGCTGTTAAAGCTGATCAGTTCGGCCAGTCCCAGCGGCTCGGCCGAAAAGCGCCGGATCGACAGGATCGGGCCGTCGATTGCCAGCGGCGGGATGATGGCGTTGACGCGCGATCCGTCCGGCAGGCGGGCGTCGACCATCGGGCTCGATTCGTCGATGCGGCGGCCCACGCGCGAGACAATCTTGTCGATGATCTTCATCAGGTGGGCGTCGTCGTTGAAGGTGACCGCGGTCAGTTCCAGGCAGCCCTTGCGCTCCACGTACACCTGGCGCGCGGTATTGACCAGGATGTCCGACACGTTCGGGTCGGCCAGCAGCGGCTCCAGCGGACCGAAGCCGAGCACCTCGTACTGGATGTCGCGTGTCAGCGTGCGCCGCTCGCTGTCATTGATCACCACCATGTTCTCTTCGAGCAGGCGCTCCACCAGGATCTTCAGCTCGTCGCGGATCTGGTCCTGCGTCAGGCGCTGCATACTCTCCAGGTCGACCCGGTCGAGCAGGGTCTGGTGGATGCGGTGCTTCAGCTGCTGGTAGGCGCGGTTGTCGATGGCGTCCACATTGCGCAGCGCCGCGATATTGCCGTTGACGGGGGCCGCGCTGCCGAGGCGGTTCCTGAGGGTTTGGGCTGGGATCTGCATGGTGCGCTCCGGGTTCTATGCTGGGCGCCGGTCAGGCGCGTTGGAGAATGCGGGAAAGCCAGCCGCGCGACTCGGGATTGCTGTCGCCGGCCAGGGTACGCGCCAAATCCTGCAATGCCTTGGAGATGGGACTGGTGCGGTGCAGCTGCAGGATCGGCACACCTTGGTTGACCGATGCTGCGGCGGCTTCATAGTGGTTCGGGATGGTGCGGAACATCTCCATGCCGTAGGCTTCTTCGCAGTCGCGCAGGCGGATGTCGCCGCCGTTGCTATGGCGGTTGACGATCAGGTGGATCTTGTCCTTGCGGTAGTCGAGCGAGCGAAACACCTGCAGCAGGCGCTTGCCGTCGCGGATATACGGCAGCGTAGCCTGCAGGATCGGGAAGATCATGTCGGCCTGGTCAAGCGCGCGCACCGACACCGCGTCCAGGCTGCGGCCGATGTCGAGCAGCACGAAGTCGTAGTGCTGGCGGGCCAGGCGCAGCAGGGCGTCGATATGCTCCGGATGCACGTCGTTGGCCTGGGTCGGGTCGTCCGGCGCCGCCAGTACGTGGAAGTTGGGCGTCACCTGCACCATGCTCGATACCAGCAGCGAATGGTCGAGGCGGTGCATCTGCTGCGCAACGGCGGCCACACTGGAGCCGGGACGCTGGTCCGAGACGAACAGCGAGGCGTCGCCGAACTGCAGGTTGAGGTCGAACAGCGCGACCTTCTTGCTTTCGGCAGCGGCCAGCGCGTAACCGAGGTTGGTGGCGAGGAAGGTGGCGCCGCTGCCGCCTTTGCAGGAAATAAAGGCCAGTACCTTGCCCAGCGCGCGGGCCGAGACATTGCGCTTGTCGTCGATGCGGCGTACGGCGGACTGCAGCTGCGCAGCCTCGATCGGCAGCGGCATCACTTCGCGCACGCCGGCGCGCATGGCCTGCAGCAGGAAGTCGGGGGTCTGCTGCTGGCAGGCGACGATGATCGCCATGTCCGGGTGCTGGGTGCCAAGCGCTTCCAGCCGGTCCAGGTCGGCGCCGTTGAGCAGCGGCTGCGCCACCAGCAGCAGGTCCGGCACGCCGCCCTCCAGGATCTTGGCCTTCTCCAGCAAGCCTGGCAGGACCTCTACCTGGTCGGTCAGGCTGCGCTCGCGCAGCATGCGCGCAATTTCAAACAGTTGCTTGTCGTTGCTTGAAATGGCGGTGATCTTCATTATTCGCTCCGGCAAATACGGTCTAGTTCGTGAAGCCCATGCTTTCGGCGTACATGTACACGGTTGCCTTGGGCATCGCAATTTTCAGCAGGTCGCTGTTAAACAGGCTGCTACGCCCGATCCAGGGCGTGAATTGCACGCCCGACATTTCAACCTTGACGGTGTTGATGCAGGACTGAGTGCGCAGGGCATCGTTGCAGGCCGACAGGTTATCGGCCGCATTGAGCGGCAGGTTGGCGCCCGACACTTCCGTCAGGTTCGCATTCAGGTAGGTGATCGAAATCATGTCCATGTCGATGCTGGTGTCGGTGGGCGCATGGGTTTTCCCGAAGTAGCCCCTGCGCTTGGCAATGGTTTGATCGGCGTCGCTGGTCCAGCGCACCGTCGCCTCGCGGGCCGCGCGGCGGGTCACCTCCTGCATCGTGTTGTACAGGAACATGTAGCGGCTGATTTCGATTAGGCCCAGCATCAAGGGGAAGAACACGAACAGGGACAGCAGGGCAAATTCGACCGCTGCCACGCCGCGCTGGCGGCACTTGCTGGGAATCTGGCGCAGGGTTCTCATGGCGGGCCTCACGGACGCATGTAGCGCATGGTGGTGGATGCCTTCAGCGTCAGGTTGCTGACGTTGTTGGGGTAGCTGATTGGTACCACGCTGCCCAGGGCATAGACCCAGCCCGTGGTTTCGACCCGCACGCCGCCCGGTTCGGTGCCGTCGGCGCAGCTGGTATCGGCATAGGTGGTCGGCGCCAGGCACGTCACCACCACATTGCTTTCAGTGAAGTCGGGCATGCCGCCTGCCTGGGCCATGTCGGCAACGCGCTGCTTGGCCAGGTCGACGCCGACCGAGTTGATGGTGGTCTTGTTCGCCATGCTGAGCATGCGGGCCCCGTCGCGCGTGGCCTTGGACAGGGTTTCATACTGGGCATAGGCACGGCCGATGCCGTACACGCCGCCCAGCAAGAGCAGCAGGATGGGCAGTAGCAGGGCGAACTCAACCATGGCGGAACCCTGTTGGCGGATTGTGCGGTGGCTAGCCATCATATTCACTTGTACAGTTTGACTTCGGACGTCGGCACCGGCTCGATCAGCCCGGTGAATTCCACAAACAGCTTTTTCGGATTGCCTGAGAAGTCCGCTTTGGTCAGCATGAAGAACTTGCCGATGCCAACCGCCGACATGCGGCCGCATGCCGCGGGGCCAACCGGCGGGCTGCTGCAGTCGACCAGGACGATATTCAGCACGCGCCGGTCGATCTCGCCGCTCCGTCCGCTGGGCGCCAGGAAGTAGTTGCTGTTGCTGGTCTGGTTATACGGCGCCGGCGCCATACCGGTCGGGAAACCGCTGCCCAGCGTGGTCGGGTAGCCGGACTGGATGTAATCCGCACTGCCGCCAGGGGTGGCACCGTACATCAGTTTGTCAGTCCCGGGGGTGTTGGTGCCGATGGTGCCATTGGCCTGGGCCGGGGTGATCAGGGTGGTGCCGTTGGCCTGCACCGGCTGGGTGTAGGACCACAGGGTTCCATGGTTGGCGAAGGTG
>Ga0307416_100001787_pt1 | contig 11934 bp, 9 predicted proteins | sample DK1Cmetagenome_2_FD_203821 | JGI IMG/M metagenome (GOLD analysis project Ga0307416, IMG submission 203821) | Maize rhizosphere microbial communities from greenhouse at UC Davis, California, United States - DK15-C-3 | ecosystem: Host-associated > Plants > Roots > Rhizosphere > Soil | place: USA...
GTGGTCCGGCTCACGCTCGGACGAGCCGGATTACGATCTTCCCTGAGCGTCCGCCTAGACGCCCAGCAGCGCCGCCAAAGCCAACATCGCCAGTCCGCCGGCGACCGTGCCGGCGGTTGCGGCGAGCCGGCCACCTCGCCGGTACGCCTCGGGGACCAGCTCCACCACCACGAGCGCGAGCATCGCGCCCGCCGCGAACGCGAAGGAGAACGGAAGCAGCCCGCTGATCTGCTCGACCGCGAGGTAGGCGATCACGGCGCCCACGGGCTGCGGCGCGCTCGTCAGCACGGCCGCCCAGAACTGCTGGCTGTGGCCGAAGCCGGCGCTCTCCATCGGGATGGCGACGCTCGTGCCCTCGGGGACATTCTGGAGCGCGATCGCCAGGAAGATGAACAGGGCCAGCCCCTCGGTGTCGGAGGCGAACGCGGTTCCGATCGCGAAGCCCTCGGGGAGGCTGTGCACCAGCAGCACGCCGAACACGAGCAGCGACCGGCGCACACCCGCGCCGCGCAGCTTGCCGACGTGGACGTCGCGTCCGGCCAGCAGACGGCGCGAACCGAGCAGGAACAGCACGCCGACCAGCAGGCCCGCCACCACCGCCCCGCCGCCGTCCTCGTCGAAGGCGGGCAGCAGCAGGCCGACGACCGATGCCACGCTCATCAGCCCGACAGTGGTGCCCCAGAGGAAGGGCCGTAGCCGGCTCGCCCGCTCACCCAGCAGGAAGACGGGCACGGTGCCGACCCCGGTGGCAAACGCCGTCGCGGTGCCGGCCAGCGCGAGCACCGCCACCTCCACTGTGCGCCTAACGGTCGATCAGGTCGTGATCGAGCGCGTACCGCACGAGCTCCGCACGGGTCGAGACGCCGAGCTTCTGCTGGATGTGCGCGCGGTGGGTCTCGACGGTCCGGACACTCAGGAAGAGCTGTTCCGCAATCTCGCTGTTCGTGTGCCCGAGCGCGATCAGGCGCAGGACCTCGATCTCGCGCTCGCTCAGCTCCGCGAGCGGACCCACGGGGCCGTCCGGCGTGGCCGCCATGCGCGCGCCGAGGTCCGGGTTGAGCCAGGTGCCGCCGCCCGCGGCGGCGCGGATGGCCTGTACGAGCTCGGTCCCTGCCGAGTGCTTCAGGACATAGCCTCGCGCGCCGGCCTGAAGCGCCTCGCGGGCAAACGCGGGATCGTCCTGCATCGTCAGGACCACCACCGCGGTGTCCGGGGAGGTCTCGGAGACCTTCGGGATCGCCTCCAGGCTCGAGCCGCCCGGCATGTTGAGGTCGAGCACCAACACGTGGGGCTTGTAGCCGAGCGTGTACCGCTTCGCCTCGTCGACGTCGCCGGCCTCCGCCACGACCTCGATGTCGGATTCGGCCTCGAGGAGCATCCGCAGGCCGCTCCGGACGACCGAGTGGTCATCGGCAAGGACGATCGTGATGCTGTCGGTGGCAGGGGTCGTGGCAACTGGAGTATCCGTCATGGGGTCAGGATCGCGCCAATCGCGGGTCGCGGCATCCGACCTGAACCGAAGGGTGATTGCGGAGAACTACTGATGGGCTAGGCGAGCACGTCGCGGCGCTCGAAGAGCAGGCTGCCGGCGAATGCCAGCGCGGCACCGCCTACCGTCAGGCCGATGAAGGCAGCGGGATCGATTCCCTCGGTGAGACCTGAGCCGTAGTACTTGAAGACGCTGACCAGGCGGAGCGGCTCGACTTCGTCGGCGAGCTTGCCGGCGAGGTCGATCACGTACATCCCGACGATGGTGCCGGTGGTGATCGCGGTCACCGGGGCTGAGTGGTGCAGGAGACCGGCCACGAGCGTGGCCAGACCCGCCGTGAACACCGTGAGCGGCCAGACACTCACGACCCCGGCGACGAGCTTGCCGAGGGAGATGTCGGCGCCCACCGCGAAGCTCGCGGCCAGCGTCAGGGCGAAGATCGCCGCCAGCACCAAGGCGGAAGCGAGCGCGGTGACCGCGAACGAGCCGGCTACCAGAACCCGGCGTGAGAGCGGTGCCGTGAGGATCGTGTCCAGGTAGCCGCGCTCCTCGGCCACCGAGATCTCGCGGCTGATCGAGCGCACGGCGAAGAACGCCATGGTGAGCGGCACGATGAGGCTGAACATCTCAGCATCGAGATACGCCTCGACGCTGTCGAGCTGCTCGATGCCGAAAGCCTCCTTCAGGCCCTTCGGGTAGTTCCGGGTCAGCTCGTCGAGCGAGTCCTCGATCGACGGGTAGATGGCGACGATCAGTGCGCACATCGCACCGAGCGGCAGGCCCCACGACAGCGGTACGCGGCGGTGATCCCGTAGCCCGCGGCGAAGCACCGCACGAAAGGAGCGGCTCGTCGACACGCTCATCGCGAGCCGTTCGCGCCGTAGTAGGTGAGGAAGACCTCCTCGAGCGTCGGCTGGGCGACCTCGATGTCGCGCACGCTGTGTCGCGCGGCCGTCTTCACCACGGGGTCGAGGTCACCTTCGACCTTGAAGCTGATCCTGCTCCCCTCGGCCACGAGCTCGCCCACCCCGGCGAGACGCTCGAACTCGGTCGGATCCACGGGCGCCCCGAACTCGATCGATACGTGCCGGTACGTGCGGCCGGTCAGGTCCGCGACCTTCTCGACGGCGACCAGCCGCCCCTCGCGGATGATCCCGACGCGGTCGCACACGCGCTGGATTTCGTCGAGCTCGTGTGATGAGAGGAACACGGTAGTGCCGCGTCCGCGCTGCTCCTGCACGAGCTCGAGGAACTGCTCCTGCATCAGCGGGTCGAGGCCACCAGTCGGCTCGTCGAGGATGAGTAGCTCCGGCTCGTGGAAGAACGCCTGGATCAGGCCGACCTTCTGGCGGTTTCCGCGTGAGAGCTCGCGCAGCGGGCGGTCCAAGTCGGCATGGAAACGCTCGGCCAGCTGCGGCGCACCTCCCAGATCGCGCAGGCCGCGCACCTCCGCCACGAACGAAAGCAGCTCACGCCCTGTCAGGCGTGGGTCGTACGAGAAGTCCCCGGGCAAGTTCCCAAGGCGCCCTCGGATCGCCGCGCTGTCGCGTCGCGAGTCGAGCCCGAACAGGCGGGCCGAGCCGCTCGTCGGATGCAGTAGATCCAGCAGCGTCCGGATCGTGGTCGTCTTGCCGGCTCCGTTCGGTCCGAGGAAGCCGAATACCTCGCCGGCCTCGACGGTCATCGTGACGTTCTCGATCCCGCGCGCCTCGCCGTACCGCTTCGTCAGATCGTCTGTCTCGATGACCGCACTCATCGGGGCCCATCCGCACCGATGAGCACCTGGTGCAACACGTGTTCGCGGCCGGGCTCGCACAGCGCCACCACGACGTCGCCCGCGGACAGCCGCCCCGCGCGCGCAGGCAGCAGTACGTGCCCCTCCCGGACCACCGCGGTCAGCGCCGCGCCATCGGGTAGGGGGAGTTCCGCGACCGCTGTCCCCGCGGCCGCGGCCCCGGGTGGAAGCGTCGTCTCGGTCACGGCGACACCCGCCCCGCGGAGCCGGAGCAGCGTGACCAGATCGCCCGCGGTCACCTCCTCCTGAACGAGGCGTGCGACGAGCTCGGCTGTCGAGACCACGACGTCGATGCCGGCCTCCGAGGCGAATAGCCAATCGTGTACGGGATCGTTGAGGCGAGCGACGATCCAGCGCACGCCGAGCCGGTGTCGCGCGATCGCGGCGGCCACGAGGTTGGTCGAGTCGTCGCGAGTCACCGCGATCAGGGCGTCGGCGCCGCTGGCGCCGGCGGCGATCAGCGCCGCCGGATCGGACGCATCGCCCCGAACGAAAGCGAGGTTGGGGCCGCTTTCACCGATCCGGTTGGGATTGCGCTCGACCACGGTGACGTGGTGCACGTCGGCAAGCACGCCGGCCACATGCCGCCCGGTGCTGCCCGCACCGCAGACCACGATGCGCATCAGGTCCTCACCAGCTCACGGATCAGGTTCACGTCTCTTGCCGCGAGATGCAGCACGTCGCCTTCCTCGAGCGTGAGGTGCGGCGAGGCGAGCAGCGTCCGCGCACCTCGCTCGACCGCCACCGCAACGATCTCGCCGCCTCGGTCCAGCTCGGTCAGTGCACGTCCCGCAAGCCGCGCGGGCACGTCGACGCGGTACACGCCGGCGTCCCCGCCGAGATCGAGCTCCGTCTCGATCGCCGTACGCACAAGCGCCATGTGCAGCCGGTGCGCCGTTCCCGTCGTTGGGCACACGATCTGTGCGCCCAGCCCGGTGAGTGCTTCGGCTCGGCGCGGGTTGGCGACCACGGCCACCGTGAGCGGCACGCGGAGCTCTCGCCTCGCCGCCACTGCGACGACCGCGTTCAGGTTGTCGTCCCCGGTCACGCAGGCCACGGCATCGCACCCGTCGGAGGCGCCGGCGAGCACTGCGCGGTCGAGCGGTGAGCCGTGAACGGTGCGGCCTTCGAAGTCATGCGGCAGCCGGCGAAGCTCCTCCGCATGGACATCAAGCACGCGCACGTCGTGGCCGCCGTGTAGGAGCTCTGAGGCGAGCACGCGCCCAAGCTGCGTCGCACCGACGATCAGAATATGCATGCGATCACCTCCACACCCTGCGTCTGAACAGCGCCTTGCGCAACTCCTCCGCCCCGAAGACGAGCGGCGGCCAGAGCAAGAGCAGCGGCCACGCAACCGGATCGAGCGGCCTCGTGTGGAAGATCTCCTGCAGGGCGGGGACGAGGACTATCGCCACGAGCAGCGCGATCTCGAAGGCGATGCCGACCAGCAGAAAGCGGTTCGACAGCAGCCCGATCGAGAAGACGGACTCGCGGTTGGTCCGGAAGGCGAACCCGGCTCCGACCTGTCCCGCCACGATCCCGGCGTACGTCATCGCCGTGGCCTGGACGTAGAGATCGCCGCTGTCTGCAAGCTCTTCTCCCGGTGTCCAACCGGCCAGCAGGTAGCCGAGGAAGAAGCCGGCGAGTCCTGCCACCCCGACCAGGAGTCCGACGAACCCGTACACGCGTGCCATGACGCGCGCGCTCAGCAGGCGCTCCCGGCGCGGTCGAGGAGGACGCCGCATGATCCCTGGCTCCGCGCGCTCCGTGCCCAGCGCGATGGCGGGGAGCAGGTCGGTGCCGAGATCCACGGCGAGCACCTGCATTACGACGAGGGGAAGCGGAATCGCGCCGCCGCTCAGACCCCACGCAAGGAAGGCCATCAGCTCCGCGACGTTCGACGAGAAGTGGTATTGGGCGAACCGCCGGATGTTGTCGTAGACCGCACGTCCCTCCTCGACCGCTGCCGCGATCGAAGCGAAGTTGTCGTCGAGCAGCACGATGTCCGCCGCCTCGCGCGCAACGTCAGTCCCGCTTCGTCCCATCGCCACGCCGATGTCGGCGGTGCGCAGTGCGGGGGCATCGTTCACGCCGTCGCCGGTCATGGCGACGACGCTTCCGCTGTCGCGTAGCACGGACGCGATGCGCAGCTTCTGCTCCGGAGTCACCCGCGAGACGAGGACATCCGGTCTAACGAGTGCGGCGACGAGTTCCTCGTCGTCCATCGCGTCGAGCCCGTCCCCCTCGAGGATCGCGGCGCGCCCCTCGAGCAGGCCGATCCGGCGCGCGATCGCCTCGGCCGTGATGCCGTGATCGCCCGTGACCATGATCACCCGGATGCCGGCGGTGCGGCAGCGCTGGACGGCATCCGCGACCTCAGGGCGGGGCGGGTCGTGCATCCCGACGAGCCCGAGGAGCTCCAGCTCTTGCTCGAGGTCCGCGATCGCCGAGCCGGTCGGCGCCGGGCGCCGCGCGAGCGCGAGCACGCGCAGCGAGTCGCGCGCCATTGCGTCCGCGGCCGCGATTGCGTCGGCGCGGTCCGGCTCGTCGAGCGTCGTCCTCGGGATGATCGAGCTCGGCGCGCCCTTGACGTACGCGACTCGCCCGCCCGGGACGTCATGCACCGTGGTCATCCGCTTGCGCCCTGAGTCGAACGGCAGCTCGGCACGGCGCGGAAGACGGTGCGCTTCGCGCTCGGGATCGAGGCCCAGCTTGTGGGCGAGGGTGAGGAGCGCGCCTTCGGTGGGATCACCGACGACGACCCAGTCACCCTGGCTCGGAGTCAGCGTGGCGTCGTTGCACAGCGCGCCACAGCGCGCCAGCTCCTCGAGTGCGATGGGGTCGGCACTCCCAGCGACCGGCGCGACCGCGCCGACGGGCGCGTAGCCGGCTCCCTCGACCGTGAGCTCCGTTCCGTCCGCAAGCCAGACGCGGCGCACGGTCATCTGGTTGGCGGTCAGGGTGCCGGTCTTGTCGGTGCAAATCACATCCGTGGCGCCCAGGGTCTCGACCGAGGACAGCCGGCGCACGATGGCGTTGCGTCGGGCCATCCGCTGTGTGGCAAGCGCGAGTGACAGCGTCACGGTCGGCAGCAGCCCCTCGGGGACATTGGCGACCGTCACGCCGAGCGCGAACACGAAGCGCTCCGTGAGCCCCATGCCGAGCGCGCCGCCCACGAAGAAGAAGGTCGTGCCGATCGATACCGACAGGAGCGCGACCAGCCGGGTGACGCGACCCATCTCGAGTTCCAGCGGGCTTGGGTGCTGCTCTGCGTGCTGGGTCAGCGCGGCGATCCTGCCGAGCTCTGTGTCCATGCCGGTGGCCGTCGCGACGGCTTCGCCGGTGCCGGCGACGACATAGGTGCCGGCGAACACGCGGTTGGGCGACTCCATACCGCCGTCAACTCCGGGCGGCGTGCCGGCGTGGCGCCTAACCGGCCGCGACTCCCCCGTCAGCGTGGACATGTCGACCTTCAGCTCGACGTCGACGAGCAGCTCGCCGTCCGCCGACACCCGGTCGCCGGCCGCGAGCAGCATGACGTCACCGGGCACGAGCTGGTCCGCGGTGACCTCGATCGGCCGCCCGTCGCGCCGGACACGCACGCGTTGCGGCAGGATGCGGCGCAGAGCCTCGACGGCCCGTTCTGCGCGGAACTCCTGGGCGAAGCTGAAGACGGCGTTCACCAGGATCACGACAACGATCGCCACCGACAGCTCCGGCATGCCCGCAAGCAGCGCCAGACCGGCGCCCGCCCACAGCAGGAGAGCGAACAGGTGGACGAGATTGCGCCCGAAGCGCAGCGCCCAATGCGGACCTTCCGCCTCGGTCAGAGCGTTCGGGCCAAAGCGCTCGAGCCGGCGCTCCGCTTCCTCGCTCGTGAGTCCGACTGCGGGTGCCGCGGACGGTCGGGATTCGATCTGTGCCGGGACTTTGATCACGGCGGTGCGCTCCAGCGCCACGTGTCCGTGCGGCTTCAGCCGCCGAGTGCGGCCGGCCGCGTGATCCTCACCACGTATGCGCACGCCCCTTCGGTCGTCGCGAGCTCACAGGTCGTATGCATCGCCCGACCCTACGCACGCTCGTCCCCCGCGGCATCCGGACCAACCACGGACGCGCTAACGGCTTTCAACGGATGTCTGGGTGCGGAGGCGGGGGCGAACAGGTGCGGGGGAGGCGAGAGCGCTTCGCGCGTGGGTTCGTCAGGCGACTGCGGTCGCGGCAAGCCCGAGCACCGACGCCACGACCACGGCGAGCGATGCCAGCTCGGCCAGGCTGAGCGCGCGCCCGGTCGTCAGGCCTCCCATCACCGCCGGGTCGCGGCCGATCCGCCACATCATCACGAGCAACGGCGGGAGCAGGATCGCGTTGAGCGCCTGCGTCAGGTACAGGATCGGGATGAGCGCCCCGCCCGCCACGAGCACCACCGCCACGGCGATGCCGACGATGAGGACGTAGCTCCCATAGAAGAATGGTGCCTCGCGCGGCGAGTCGTCGAGAGCCGCCTCGTAGCCGAGGAACTCGCTGACCGAGTACGCCGTCGAGAGCGGCAGGATCGAGGCGGCGAGCAGCGCGGCCCCGAGCAGCCCCGCGCCGAAGAGCAGGGACGCGAATTCGCCTGCTAGCGGCTCGAGCGCGACCGCCGCATCGCTCGCGGTCTCGATGGACCGGCCGTCGGCGTGGAGCGTGGCGGCGCAGGCCACGACGACGAAGAACCCGATCACGCCCGTCATGACGGCGCCGGTCACGACGTCCACTCGCTCGAGCCGGAGCTGTGAGATCGACAACCGCTTGTCGACGGCGTATGACTGGATGAAGGCCAGGCCCCACGGGGCAAGCGTGGTTCCGACCGTGGCGGTTACGGCGACCAAGGTGTCCGACCCCGCGGGTATCCGCGGCACCACGAGGCCCTCTGCGGCCGCTCCCCAGTCCGGCTGCGCGAGCAGGCCGGCCACGACGTAGGCCGCGAAGACCGTGGCAAGCGCCAGCAGCACGTGCTCAATTCGCTTGAAGCCCCCTCGGAGCACCAGCAGCGACAGTGCGACCGCCGCGATCGGCACGCTCACGAGCCTGTCCACGCCCGCCAGCTCGGAGGCAGCCGCGATCCCGGCGAACTCGGCGCAGGTCGTTCCCAGGTTTGCGACGACCAGGGCCGTCACCGCTAGCGCCGCCCAGCGCACGCCGAAGCGGTCGCGCACCAGGCCGGCGAGCCCCTGCCCGGTCGCGATGCCCGTGCGGGCGCCAAGCTCGTGGAAGACGACCAGCGCGACTGTCGACAGCAGGAGGACCCAGAGCAGGCTGTAGCCATAGTCGGCGCCGAGGATCGAGTAGGTGGTGATTCCGGCCGGATCGTCGTCCGAGAGCCCGGCCAGGACGCCCGGTCCCACGACGGCCGCGAGTGCGACGAGGCCGCTAGCTCGGCGCATGCCGCCGGGCGTCGAGGACCCCGAAGCGGCGGGTGCCGGGCAACCGCTCCGCGATCAGCTCGTCCAGCACGTCGTCGATCGTGACCGTGCCGACCAGCTGGCGGGCGTCGTCCACCACTGGCATGGCGAGAACGTCGTTCAGGGCGAAGAGATCGACCACATCCTCGACCGGCTGGTTCACGGAGAGCACCGGCACCGGCGACGGGTCGGCTGATCCAGCCAGGAGCCGCGTGGGTGGAACCGCCCCGAGGACCCGGCCGGCATCGTCCACGACGAACACCGTGGCCAGCGCTTCCAGGTCGGGCGAGCGGCTCGCCAGCAGACCGCGCAGCACCTCCGCGTCCGACCCCGCGGGCGCGGTGAGCGGGTTCGGCGACATCAATGCGCCCGCCGTTGCCGGCCGGTACGACAGCAGCCGGCGCAGCTGTTCGGCGCGATGCCCTCCCACGCGCTCGAGCACATCCTCGCGATCCTCCACGTCCACGTGGCGCAGCGCCGCGGCAGCGTCGTCGGACGCCATTCGCTCGACAATCGGGGCGGCCTCGGTGCCGAGCTCACCCACCACCCGGCCACCGACCTCGGGGTGTGCTCCGCTGACCGCTTCCGCGGCGAGCTCGGACCCGACCGAGCGCAGCACCTCGGCTCCGTGCGCCGGAGGCAGTCGGCCGATCACCTGGGCGAGGCCGGCGGGGCCCAGCCGGGCGATCCGCTCCCGGTCCCCATGCAGTTGCAGCGTGTGGGCCGTGGGCGAGGCCGCGTACAGGTCGGTCCAGGGAAGGGACCGCCTGGGGGAGCGGCGGGCGAGCCGTCGGAGGCCGAGTCGGCGAAGCAGCGAGCCGCCGCTCACGTCGACGCCGGCAACCAGCAGATCGCCGTTCTGGCGCTGGAGGTCAACGTCGCCGGCGCGCACGATCCGGCGGCCGGTCACGTCGACGATCTGGGTGTCCACGAGGTCGCGCATCAAGAGCAGCTCGTCGTCCAGCGGCTGCGCGTGGCGGTCGAGCTCCGCGGCCGAACGGCGCAGGACGACACCCGATCGCTCGAACTCGGCAACCTCCTCCCACGGGAGCGCGAACTGCTCCCGCCGGCCCGCACGAACGACTAGGCGCGTCACGCGGGGCGTCAGACCGCCGAGCCTTGCGGCGAGGTCCGCGACGACACCGATCCGCGCGTCGTCCGAATCGAAGACGTCCTGTCCCAGATAGTCGGTCAGCGCGAGCATTCGAAGAAGGTCCGACTGCGCGACACTAACCGCCATGGCGCCTGTGACCGATGACGATCTCCGGCTGATCGACGCCTACTGGCGAGCCGCTAACTACCTCTCGGTCGGTCAGATCTACCTGCTCGACAATCCACTGCTGCGCGAGCCCCTCACCCTCGAGCACGTGAAACCGCGGCTGCTGGGTCACTGGGGCACCACGCCAGGGCTGAATCTGCTCTACGCGCACATGAACCGGGCGATCCGCGAGCGGGACCTGAACGCGATCTACGTGACCGGCCCCGGGCACGGCGGCCCCGGCCTGGTCGCGAACACCTACCTGGAGGGGACCTACTCGGAGGTCTACCCGCATATCGGCGAGGACGAGGAGGGCATCCGGCGGCTGTTCCGGCAGTTCTCGTTCCCGGGCGGGATCCCGTCGCACGTCGCCCCCGAAACGCCCGGCTCCATCCACGAGGGCGGCGAGCTGGGCTACGCACTGGTTCATGCCTACGGCGCGGTGTTCGACAACCCCGACCTGCTGGCGCTGTGCGTGGTCGGCGACGGCGAGGCCGAGACGGGGCCACTCGCGGCGAGCTGGCACTCGAATAAGTTCGTGAACCCGGCGCGCGACGGCGCCGTGCTGCCGGTCCTGCACCTGAACGGCTACAAGATCGCCAATCCCACGGTCCTCGCGCGCCTCCCCGAGGATGAGCTCCGCTCGCTCCTCGAGGGCTACGGACACGCCCCGCGCTTCGTCGAAGGCGATGACCCGGCCACGGTGCACGCCGCGCTGGCCGAGGCGCTCGGCGCCTCGCTCGACGAGATCCGGCAGATCCAGGAACGTGGCCGGGCGGGCGACCTGTCGCGAGCGCGCTGGCCGATGCTCGTCCTGCGGACGCCGAAGGGCTGGACGGGGCCAAAGGAGGTCGACGGGCAGCGGACCGAGGGCACCTTCCGCTCGCACCAGGTCCCGCTCGCCAAGATCTCCGAAAACCCTGAGCATCTGCGGCTGCTGGAGGAGTGGATGCGCTCGTATCGCCCGGAGGAGCTGTTCGACGCCGACGGCGGACTGCGGGAGGAGCTGCGCGCGCTGCGGCCCGAGGGGGAGCGCCGCATGGGGGCGAACCCGCACGCGAACGGCGGGCTCCTCCTACGCGACCTCGAGCTGCCCGACTTCCGCGACTACGCGGTCGCAGTGGAGCGGCCGGGGTCGGTCGCCAGCGAGGCGACCCGCGTGCTCGGTACGTGGCTTCGCGATGTCATGCGAGTGAACGAGGCCGGGCGCAACTTCCGGGTGATGGGGCCGGATGAGACGGCATCGAACCGCCTGAGCCCCCTGTTCGAGGTCACGGACCGTGCCTGGATGGCCGAGCGCCTGGACGGCGACGATCACCTCTCGCCTGACGGTCGCGTGATGGAGGTCCTCAGCGAGCACCTCTGTCAGGGCTGGCTCGAGGGCTACCTCCTGACCGGCCGCCACGGGCTCTTCAACTGCTACGAGGCGTTCATCCACATCGTCGATTCGATGTTCAACCAGCATGCGAAGTGGCTGAAGGTCACGCGCGATATTCCCTGGCGACGGCCGATCCCGTCCCTGAACTACCTGCTCTCCTCGCACGTCTGGCGCCAGGACCACAACGGCTTCTCCCACCAGGACCCCGGCTTCATCGACCACGTGGTCAACAAGAAGGCGGAGATCGTGCGCGTGTACCTGCCGCCCGACGCCAACTGCCTGCTGTCGGTGGCGGACCACTGCCTGCGCTCGCGCGACTACGTCAACGTGATCGTCGCGGGTAAGCAGCCGTCGCTCGACTACCTCTCGATCGACGAAGCGATCACCCACTGCGCGCGCGGCATCGGAATCTGGGACTGGGCATCGACCGACGCCGGCGACGAGCCGGACGTGGTGCTGGGATGCTCGGGTGATGTCCCGACGCTCGAGACCCTGGCCGCCGCGGCGCTCCTCCGCGAGCACCTCCCCGGGTTGGGTGTGCGCGTGGTCAACGTCGTCGACCTCATGCGCCTC
>Ga0307416_100001788_pt1 | contig 11934 bp, 8 predicted proteins | sample DK1Cmetagenome_2_FD_203821 | JGI IMG/M metagenome (GOLD analysis project Ga0307416, IMG submission 203821) | Maize rhizosphere microbial communities from greenhouse at UC Davis, California, United States - DK15-C-3 | ecosystem: Host-associated > Plants > Roots > Rhizosphere > Soil | place: USA...
CCGTCGAGCAGACGCGAATCGCTGCCTGATGCTGTCCGGCTTGTTCTAGCCGGACAGACTTTCCGGCCGTCCGGCGGCATCCTCCGCGAGACGGCGTTCGGCATCTGCCACTTGCTCGAAAACCGACTCCGCGCGGCGGCGGACTGACGCCGCTCCCACCGGGATGGGCCCCACGGCGAGCCTCAGCATGGCCGCGGCCTCAGCCGTGGTGGCCAGCGAGTTGCCGGCCTTCGACAGCGACCGGTGGACACCTGCCAACGCCCTTGGAATGTCCAGGCCGTCGCTCGGCGAACGCCGCTGGGCCTCCACGCAGACTGTGCGGACACGTTCCAGGAGTTCCGCCAGTTCGTTTGCCACCTCCACCAGTTCTTCATACAGCTGGTCGTCTTCGACGCCCTCAAGCACCTGGTGATAGCGGTCCAGGCCGCGATGGAACCGGTCGTGGGCGCGGCGCCATAGGCCCTTGCCGAGTTCGGCATCGTCTTTCCGTCCCTGGCGGGCGGCAGTAAAAAATCCCACGGAAGAGCCTAGAGGTACTGTCCGGGGCCGTGCTCAGGTTCCTCCGGCCGGCCCCCGACAGGCGCGCCGGGGCGCGTCTGTCCTGCGGTTGCCCGCTGCGGTTCGCCGTTCTCCCCGATGACGACACCCGGGGCAATCATGGTGCCCGGCGGCAGCTGCTTCAGCTGCATCTGGGCGACAGCATGCTCGCGGGCGGCGTGCTGGGCGGCGATGGCGGTCTGGATCCCGTGGAAAAGACCCTCAAGCCAGCCGACCAGCTGCGCCTGGGCGATCCGTAGCTCTGCCTCCGACGGCGTTGCATCCTCCGGGAAGGGCAGGCTGATGCGTTCCAGTTCCTCAACGAGTTCCGGGGCCAGCCCATCCTCCAGCTCTTTAATGGACCGCTCGTGGATCTCAGCCAGGCGTTCGCGCGCGGCCACATCCAGCGGCGCCGACTTAACCTCTTCCAGGAGCTGGCGGATCATTGTCCCGATACGCATGACCTTGGCGGGCTCGTCCACCAGGTCCTGCAGGCTGCTGCCCTTGGCTTTGTTGGCGGGGCCGGCCGCAGCCGGGCCGCCAGTGCCAGGCCCGGCTTCCAGGGTGCTGGCCGACGTGGCTGATTCACCGGTGTCGAGGGTCGTGCCTTCAACAGGAACATCATCGGACTGAGTGCCGTTTGGATCGCTCATGCGTTCATACTCTCACGGGCCAGCGACGCAGAGTCCAGTCGATGACGCTGTTCAGCTGTGGACGCATTCCAGCCCTGTGCCGGCCAGCCCTCAAGGACTGGCCGGCCCGGCCGGACAGGGGGTGAAAGCCTGCCGGTAACGGCTGGCAACCGGTCAACAGCACCGGCCCTGCGGGTTGGAGTCCTGGCGGTCCGTGCGGTCACGCCAGAATTCACGTTCCGTCAGTGGCGGCTCCCTGTGTCCTGCTGCGCGGTGGTACTCCACATATTTTGTATAAGCATCTGCACCTATAACACCGCCCAGATACCGGGCGAAGCCGCGGAACCCCGTTGCCAGGACGTCCAGACCCGCGCTCATCAGTGGTGCCGTGCGCTTTCGAACCGGGCGTCGGCAGGCAGCTTGTTCCATTCAGCCATCAGTTCCCGTTCTGCCGGAGTGGGGATCAGGCCGGCAGGCGCGAAAACCTTGGACTGGCGGGCCGGGTCCTCGTGGTTGGGGTTTGGCTTTCCGGCCTGCTGGTTGCCGAAGGCCCGGATGGTAGCGATGACGGCCGTGGCAATAACAATGATGCTGAGCACCACGAAGATGACCGACAACCACCCCTGGATGGCGGTATTGCGGACCACGGCTTCCATGGCGGCAACACTCTTCGCCGTACCGAACTCGGTCTTGCCGTCCGCGAGCGCCTTGCTGAAGGCCGCGTTATTGGCAAAGTAGCCGACTGCGGGCGTGGACGAGAAAATCTTCTGGTAACTGGCGGTGATGGTTACTACCGCAGCGAAGGCCAAGGGCAACGCCACGATCCACAGGTACTTGAACGTTCCTCGCCTGGCCACGATGGCCAGGCAGACGGACAGCGCAATGGCGGCCAGCAACTGGTTGGCGATGCCGAAGAGCGGGAAGAGTGTGTTGATCCCGCCGAGCGGATCGGTCACACCCATCAGGAGCACGGCACCCCAGGCGCCCACCATAATGGCCGTGCACAACCAGGCACCGGGGCGCCAGGAGTGTTCCTTGAACTTCGGGGCGAAGTTTCCGATGGAATCCTGGAGCATAAAGCGCGCAACGCGGGTTCCGGCGTCGACGGCGGTCAGGATGAACAGTGCCTCAAACATGATGGCGAAGTGGTACCAGAAAGCCATCATCGCCGTGCCGCCGATGAACTGCTGCATGATGTGCGCCAGGCCAACGGCGAGGGTGGGTGCGCCGCCGGTGCGCGAGACAATGCTTTCTTCACCGACGTTCCTGGCCGTCTCGGCGAGCAGTTCGGGGCCGATGTTCACGCCGGACAGACCCAGGCTGTTAACCCAGGCCGCGGCCGTCTCCACGGTTCCGCCGGTCAGGGCCGCCGGGGAGTTCATGGCGAAGTAGAGGCCACGGTCAATGGATATGGCGGCAACGAGGGCCATAATGGCGACGAAGGACTCCATCAGCATGCCGCCGTAACCGATGTAGCGGCTCTGCCGCTCCTTCTCGATGAGCTTGGGGGTGGTTCCTGAGGAGATCAGGGCGTGGAAGCCTGACAACGCCCCGCAGGCAATAGTGACAAACAGGAAGGGGAAGAGTGCCCCGGGGAAGACCGGTCCGTTGTCCCTGCTGGCAAATTCGCTGAAGGCCGGGACGCTGATTTCCGGGCGGACCACAATGATGGCCAACGCGAGCATCACGATCACGCCGATCTTCATGAATGTTGATAGATAGTCACGCGGCGCCAGCAGGAGCCAGACCGGAAGAATGGCTGCGATGAAGCCATAAACGATCAGGCCCCACGCGATGGTCACCTTATCGAGGGTGAAGAACGCTGCGCCCCATTCGGTCTCGGCCACGATGCCGCCGCCGATGATGGCCGCCATCAGCAGCACGAAGCCGATCAGGGACACTTCCATGATCTTGCCCGGCCGCAGGAACCGAAGGTAGACGCCCATAAACAGTGCGATGGGAATGGTCATGCCGACAGAGAAGACACCCCAGGGACTTTCCGCCAGGGCATTGACGACGACGAGCGCCAGGATCGCGACGATGATCACCATGATCAGGAGGGTGGCTATCAGGGCAGCTGTACCGCCCACGACGCCGAGTTCCTCACGCGCCATCTGGCCCAGGGAGCGCCCGCCGCGGCGCATGGAGAAGAACATCACCACGTAATCCTGGACGGCGCCGGCGAGCACCACGCCGATGATGATCCAAATGGTTCCGGGGAGGTAGCCCATCTGCGCGGCAAGGATGGGTCCCACCAGGGGCCCCGCGCCGGCGATCGCGGCGAAGTGGTGGCCGAACAGGACATTCCGGTCGGTGCGGACGTAGTCCTTGCCGTCAGCTTTGTACTCTGCGGGGGTTGCGCGCCGGTCGTCCGGCTTGGTGATGTACCGCTCGATGACCTTTGAATAGAAGCGGTAACCGATCAGGTAAGTACAGACCGAGGCGAAAACAAACCAAATGGCGTTGACAGTCTCGCCACGGATGACGGCCACCATAAACCAGGCCACGCCACCGAGCAGCGCGATGGCCGCCCAGAGGGCGATCTTTGCCGGCGTCCATTTTTTCTCTTCAGCTTCGCGGACCGCCTCATCCACTGCGGTGGGGGGAAGGTCCGGGCTGGCGGTCAGCGGACCGCCCCGTTTCGCTGAACCTGCCGGTTCCTCAGGCCTGGTGGCCATGTCTCCTCCTTGAGAATTCCTGCTTCGATCAATAAGTCAACGGCACCCTACCAACGCCGCACCGACACGGGGTTAGTCCCCGTGCCGGTGCCGTATGTTCGTGCGGTGAACGGCGGGCTGGAGGCGCTCAGTGACGGACCTATGCCTCCCACCGTAGGCCTGCCGCCGCCAATGGAAAAGACCCAACTCTGTAACGTCTCCCTGCTGCTTCCCGCGCCTGCGCTGGTCAGGTGCCTATTTCCCTGTGGGACACCGGCAGCCTGGCGCGCGTAAACAGCCACGCCAGGGCAGCCCCCGTCAGCGGCACCGCGAGCAGCAAGGCAGTCAGGTGGGACCAAGGGACGACAGCGGTCCTCGCCATTCCTGTGGCAGTCACCAGCAGCAGGGCCGGGACGGCTCCGGCCAGGCTTCCCAGCACAGTTCCGAGGCCGGCGGTCATCAGCGCCTGCGAACCTGCGAGCGCCTTCCGCAGCCGTGGCGCAGCGCCAACGCCCGCCAGGGTCACATGGTCCTTCCGTGAGTCCGCCATGGACAGCCCGGTGGCAATTCCCGCGGCGCTGAGCGTAATCAACGCCCCCGCACCCACGATGGACCAGAGCATCAGCCAGTCGTCCCGCTCAGCTCCGCGCTCGACACGCATCGACCCGAACCTGTCCGCATAGATCCCTGCGATGGCTGCGGAGACTTTATCCATTCCGGCAGCATCAGGGTAGGCGCTGAGCTGGACCAGAAGGGAGTCGTCCTCCACGCGCATGCCGGCCGCAGCGGCGGCTTCCGGTGACACTATCCCGTAGTAGGGCACATTTACTTCCGGCTCCAGCACTACGGCAGCCACGTCGGTCCGTTCAAACTCCTGGTACCCCTGGAAAGCGCCGGTGGCGGGGTTGCCTGGTTCGGGTTTACGCACATCCTGCGCTACCAGGGACGCACGCCCATTTTGGACGAACACAGGGTTGCTGACCACCATGCCACCGGATGCCAGGACGTCGCGGGCTTCTGCCGTGGGCGCCCTGCCAAACAACTTTTCCACATCCTCCGCCGTTCCGACCACGATGGAGCTGATGCTTCCCTGGTACTCATAGGGACGCATCGGCCCATGGCAGCGCCAGTCGTCCAGATCGAGGACGCGCTGGCCGGCAGTCAGGGGGCATTGGTTGCCTTCGGGCGTCGCCAATGAGTACTGCAGGCAGCTCGACGTCGGAGTCTGGGCCGGTGCCGCATCCAGGAGTTCAGGCCGCATCTCGCAGTTCCGGATGGCGGCAGTGCGCAGCACCCGGGTCCATTCGACGGTATCCACGGCCTTGTCCAGGGCGGACGTTACCGCTGCCGGGTCAACCCGAAGCGAATCCGGCACAGTTCCGTCAGCCAAAGGAGGTTGCCACACCGATAACGGCAGGACCGCCTGATTCTCCAAAGCGGACCAGTGGTGGATTTGCTCTTCATTCGCTTGCTGACTGGCCGCCAGGACCATGCCGGCGCTGGCCAGGGTGGCGGCAGCGAGGACTGCCGCAACCGCCGGAACCGTCCGGCCGCGGTTTCGCGATGAGTCCCGCACGGCCATGCGCGGGGCCAGCGGAAGCCGTCCGGCCCGCCCGGCCAGGAAAACCACCAGCCTGCCGGTCAGCAGCACCAGGGACACCACCACGAGGACCGCTCCTCCCACCAAGAGCCAGGCGATAACGGGCGTCCTTGAGGCGAACACGTCAGGGTCCTTGCTGGAGACGGCAAGCCAGGTTCCCCCTGCGAGCGCCACGGCGGCCACGCCGAACAGGACGCCGCCCACTATTGTTGATGCCTTGCCCGCCGCGGCCGGTGCCCGCCCGGATTTCAGTGCGCCCAGGACTGCCTGGCGTGCCACCTGCTGTGCCGGCGCCAGGGCTGCCAGCAGGCAGGCGGCGAAGCCCATGACCATGACCATGACAGTCAGCAGCGCATCGGGATGGAAGCCCGGGAAACGCACCGAGCCGTTCAGGCGTGCCACCAGCACCACCCCGGCCGAAGCTACCAGGCCCACAGACGCGCCTGCAGCGACGCCGATGCCGCCCAGCCAGAGTCCGGCCGCCAGAACTACCGAGCGGATGGTGGGAGCCTCGGCACCGGTGGCAGCCAGCAGCGCCAGCTCCCGGACCTGTCCCTTGGCCCCCACGGCGAAAGCGGCGCCTGCCAGCAACCCCACTTCCAACAGGGCCAGGGCGCCCAGCAAGGCGCCGCCGGCGTAGGCGGCCAGCGGTATGGCGGCGCTGGACTGCACCCCCCCTTGGCTTTCCGGTGGGCGCTGATCCTGCGGCGGCGGATTCAGCACCACGGATCTGGACAGCACCGTAACCCCCAAGGCGTTGGCCTCCAGGACCTGTGCCCAGGTCACAGGCCCAGGCCCAACCAGGTAGTACATGGTGGAATCAGCTGCCGGCGTGGTTGGTGCCGAATTCTTAGGGCCGGAGGGACTTTGGATGACCACCCGGCCTTGGCCGGGCTTGAGGTAAATGGTGGAGTTCCTGTCGGAATACCCTGCATCGCGTATGGTCCCCACCGGAACGAAGGTGCCGGCCGACGTCGTGAGCTCTTCGCCCAGCTCCAGCCCGAACCGGTCCAACAGCCCGGGCGAAACGAGCATCTCGGCATCGCCTGCGGACGCCCTGCCGTCCAGGAGGGTGTATTTTCCTTGAAAGGCCGGGGCCAATGCGTCCACGGCGCGGCCCACTACGCGGACGTCCGCCGAACCCTGCGTGACGGTGAGGTCGAGGGTGGCTTCGGTCAGCACTTCATAGCCGACCGGGAGGGCATCCCGTGGGTCGCTGGGCATGAAGTCAGGGTTGTTGTCCCAGTCGCTCGTGACGATGCGCTGCTCCTCCACCGGGTCCTGCACCATTTTTCCGTTGGCCATCGGCATCGGACGGAACCGTGCCTGCGTGGCGCCGAGCTGGTACTGCACCCGTTCGGCTGCGGTCTCCTGCGTGCTCTGGATCAGGGCGGCCGCACCGGTCATTCCGGCTACGGGAAGCATGATCAGCAGGATGATCAGCAGCGACCGTCCTTTGTGGCGGCGGACATCGCGCCGCGCCATCCGCACGGCGACACGGAATGCATGCCGGCGCCCGCCCGGCACCGGGGCAAGACTGAGTGCCATCTCAGGAACCGGCCTGTGCGAGCAGCACGGCGGGATCGTGCATTGCAGCAGCTTGGTCCACGATCCGTCCGTCCCGGAGGAAAACCACACGATCGGCCCACGCGGCGTGCCTGGCCTCGTGGGTCACCAGCATCACGGCCGCACCCGCATCTGCCCTGGCACGGAGCACCTCCATTACGCCGTGGCCGGTGGTGGAATCCAGCGCTCCAGTGGGTTCATCGGCCAGGATCAGCCGGCGGTCGCCCACGATGGCCCGCGCTATGGCCACCCGCTGCTGCTGTCCGCCGGACATCTGGTCCATAAAACGGTCCGCGAGTTCCGGGATGCCCACCTGCCGCAACGCGTCCAGCGACTGGCGTTGCGCCTTCCTGGCAGCGGTCCCGTCCAGTTCCAGCGGCAGTGCCACGTTTTCGGCGGCGGTCAGGGTAGGCACCAGGTTAAAGTCCTGGAAGACGTAGCCGACGGCGCGTCGACGCAGCCGCGCGAGTTCGTTCAGCCCCAGCCCGCCCAGCGGAGTCGACTCGACAAAGACACTGCCGGACGTCGGACGGTCCAGTCCCCCGGCGAGCGCCAGGAGGGAGGATTTCCCCGAACCTGATGGTCCCATCACGGCGACGAACTCCCCCGCGCTGATGGTGAGGTCAACCTCGCGCAACGCGGCGACCGACGTCGCCCCTTCCCCGAATGTCCTGCTCACCTTGGCGAGCTCCAGGACCTGCTGCGGCCCCTGGATGCTCATCGGCGCGTTTCCGGGGCGAGCGGGGCAGCCTCTTCCATGGTGACCCCGTTGGGTGTTTTGCGTGCCGCTCCCTGGCCGTTGCCTCCTTGGCCTGCAATCTGCGCCTGCTGCACCAACCGCGCCTCACATAGGTCCAGCCAGCGGACCTCCGCTTCGGTCTGGAAGATCAGCGAATCCAGCACCAACAGCCACGCGGTGTCTGTAGAACGCGGGCTGGCGGCCGTATCCCGCCTGGACTTGGTGTAATCCTGCAGTGCCCGGATGGTCGCCACGCGCTGGGCCTGGATAATGCCCTGCACATCCACCCCGGGAAGTGTCACGGCGAGTGCGAGCTTGATGGCCAGTTCGTTGCGTGGCGGGTTGGCCCGCTCCACGGGCACCGTAAACCAGCCCTCCACCTCGGCCTTGCCCGCGGCGGTAATGCTGTAGATCACGTGGCCTTCGCCGTCCGCGCCGTCATTATTGACCAGGCCATCACGTTCCAGCCGGTCCAGTGTGGTGTATACCTGCCCGATGTTCAGCGGCCAGGTGGCCCCGGTTCTGTTCTCGAATTCAACCCTGAGCTGGTAGCCGTAACGCGGCTGATCCTGCAGCAGTGCGAGGAGGCTGTGGCGGATGGACATGTCACTCCAGCGGGGGCGTAAGTATCCGGTCTGGACGGTCCCCCAAGACCCGTACATACCGCGTATGTCTTGAGGCTAGTACAGGAAGCAGATGAAAGCAATACTCAGTATTTACTGGAACGCAGTGGCATCCCGGGACCCGGGACGGCCGCCTACATCACCAGCAAAATCTTCCCCACATGGTCGCCGCTGTCGAAATACTCGTGCGCGGCACTGGCCTGGCCCAGCGGGAAGGTTTTGGCTACCAGAGGTCGGATCCTGCCGTCCGTGATGAGCGGCCACACAGACTCGCGCACCGCGTTCATGATGGCACCCTTCTCCGCGACCGGGCGGGGCCTCAGTGCTGTCGCCACCACAGCGGCCCGCTTCTTGAGGAGCTGGCCGAGATCGAGCTCGCCCTTGACACCGCCCTGCAGCCCGATGACCACCAGCCGGCCGTAGTCCGCCAGCGCGTCAACGTTCTTCGCCAGGTATTTGGCGCCCACCACATCCAGGATGACGTCGGCTCCCTTGCCGCCGTTCTGCCGCCGCAGGCTCTCCGGAAAGTCTTCCTCTCTGTAATTGATGGCGATGTCCGCCCCCAGGAAGGCCTTGGCGGTGCCGACTTTTTCATCAGTACCCGCCGTGGTGGCCACCTTGGCGCCAAACGCCTTGGCCAGCTGGATGGCCATGGTGCCGATCCCGCCGGTGGCCCCATGGATCAGGACGGTCTCGCCGGCCTGCAGCTGCGCCGTCATGATCAGGTTCGAGTAGACCGTGGCCGCCACCTCCGGCAAGGACGCGGCAGTAACCAGGTCAACGCCGTCGGGGATCCGCAGGACCTGCTCCGCCGGCACAGCAACCTTTTCCGCATAGCCTCCGCCAGCCAGCAGCGCCACCACCTTGTCGCCCACAGAGAACGCCTTGGTGACGCCGGGACCGAACCCTGCGATCCTGCCGGAGACTTCGAGCCCCGGAATCTCTGACGCGCCGGGCGGCGGCGGATAAAAGCCCCTGCGCTGCTGCACGTCCGCCCGGTTAAGGCCGGCCGCTACGACGTCGATCAGCACCTCCCCCTGGCCCGGCACCGGAGCGTCCACTTCACGGACTTCCAACACTTCCGGACCACCGGCTTCTGCGATGTAGATGGCTCTCATGGAGTACTCCCGTTTTCTAGCTGATTCGTGCCCCAGAACCAGTGTGCACCGGACGCACGGCAGACTCTGTTTTGTTGCAGCCAACTGCCTATGAAACACTACTCGGTAGGGAAGGTTGTCCGAGCGGCCGAAGGAGCTAGTCTTGAAAACTAGTGTGCGGTAACCCCGTACCAAGAGTTCGAATCTCTTACCTTCCGCGAAAGGAACCCCGGTTCGCCAGCTACTGGCAGGCCGGGGTTCCGTCGTTTGCGGGATGCTGCGCCCGCCCGGCCTGGCCGCCGGCCCCACCATTGAAAGTGCCAGAGGCCCGGCATACGGTCTTTTCTGTCTGCCTCCCCTGAACAGAGATGACTCCGCTGCCGTGCGGCATGAGCTGCACACCAAGGACTACGGCTCCGCCGTGAAGTTCTACCAGAACGTCTTCGACCGGGACACGGACATTATGCGCGATGCACCGGAGTTCCGGTACACCACCCTTGGCGCCGGGGATTCTGCGAAGGCGGGCATCATGGGCCGCCCCCGACCTGCCCGCCGACGTGCCGTCCAACTGGCAGGCCTACTTCAATGTGGAAGATGCAGACGCGTCGGTCGAAAAGGCCGTCGCCCTGGGCGCCAGAGTTGTTGACGGGCCTGAGGACCCGCCGTTCGGCCGCCTCGCCACACTGGCCGATCCCACAGGGTGCCATGTTCAAAATAATCCCCCAGGTAAATTTCTCGAAGAAATACCGGCCGGCAGCTTCCCACAAAGCTACCGGCCGGTATTCTTTTGTGATGGCCGACACCTGGGGTGATCGCTCAAATATCAATCCTGCAAGCAGACGGCGCTACACGGGGAATCAAGACTGCGTTCATTCAGTACTGCTTGGCTGTGCCGGACACCACTTGACCTGGAGTGGATTCCGGCCCCTGTCCGTAGGTACAACCCGGACAACACTCCATCGGGTCCCCTATCCGGGACACCCCAATGAAAGTAAGAGCGGATGCACATCAAACCTTGGAAACTAGCGCTGGGCACAGCACTCTCTGTGGGGCTCATCGCCCCACTGGCGGCCGTGCCAGCCGTCGCGGAAGCCTCAGGCGCTGACGCCGCAGCAGAGGTCTCAGCTGCTGCCGGCCCAACGCCCGTGGTCATCAACGAGGCCTACCTCAGCGGCGGCAGTGCCGGCGCTGCATACAAGAACAAGTTCGTCGAGTTGTACAACTCCTCCGACGCCGCGGTCTCCCTGGACGGCTGGTCAATCCAGTACCGTTCAGCCACCGGCACAGCCGCGCCCACCGGCGTGGCGCCCCTGACCGGCTCCATACCGGCGAAGGGGCACTTCCTCGTCAAGGGCGGCACCAACAGCAGCACCTCCACGGCCGCTGAACTGCCGGCCGCCGATGTTACCGCCACTAATTTCAACCCCTCAGGCACTACCGGCACGGTCATCCTGGCCACCCAGGCCACCGCCCTGACCGGCCTGGCCGTCGGTTCCGTCATTGAGGCGGCCGGCGTTGCCGACCTTCTCGGCTACGGCACGTCCAATACCTTCGAAACCGTGGCTGCGGCCGCACCTTCCGGTAACACGGACATCAAGAGCCTGAACCGCGGAAACTCCCCGGACAGCAATGACAACTCCGCGGACTTCACGCTGAAGGCCGACATCACACCGCAGGCGTCCGGCGGTGTTGTCACCCCGCCGGTTGATCCGCCTGTTGATCCGCCGACCGACCCCACACCCGTCGGCACGAAAACCATCGCCGAAATCCAGGGCACCGGGCCTATCAGCCCGCTCACCGGCTCAACGGTGACCACGCGGGGAAAGGTCACCGCGGCGTTCCCCACCGGCGGTTTTGCCGGCTACTACGTCCAGACTCCCGGAACCGGTGGGGACCTTGCCCCCGCCAGCCACACGGCGTCGGACGCGCTGTTTGTCTACTCCCCCGCCACTGCAGGTTCGGTACAGATCGGTGACTTCGTGGAAGTCACCGGCGCTGTGTCCGAGTTCTATGAGATGACCCAGATCGGCGTGGCGGATGCCGCCGGCCTCACCAAGCTGACCGAGGCCGTGCCGGAAGTGAAAGCCACCAACTTCACGCTGCCTGCCGCTGAATCCTTCCGCGAAGCGCTCGAAGGAATGCTGCTCGCCCCGCAGGGCCCCGTCACCGTGACCGACAATTACTCACTAAACCAGTACGGCGAAATTGGGCTCGCAGGCGGAACCACCGCGCTGGTGCAGCCCACCGCCGTCGCGCCTTACGGCTCTGCCGGGTACAGCACCGCCGTGGCTGACAACGCCGTTCGAGGCATCAGGCTCGACGACGGCTCCACCACCAACTTCCTCCGGGACGCCACCTCCAAGGGCCAGGTCCTGCCCTACCTGACCACCACGGACCCGGTCCGCGTGGGCTCCCCGGTAACGTTCACAACGAATGTGGTGCTCAGTTACACCAACAACGCCTGGAAGTTCCAGCCGCTGAAC
>Ga0307416_100001789_pt1 | contig 11931 bp, 12 predicted proteins | sample DK1Cmetagenome_2_FD_203821 | JGI IMG/M metagenome (GOLD analysis project Ga0307416, IMG submission 203821) | Maize rhizosphere microbial communities from greenhouse at UC Davis, California, United States - DK15-C-3 | ecosystem: Host-associated > Plants > Roots > Rhizosphere > Soil | place...
CCATCGCATGGATGACGGAGCCGCTGCCAAGGAACAGCAGCGCCTTGAAGAACGCGTGCGTCATCAGGTGGAAGATCGCGGCGCCGAACGCTCCGACTCCGGTGGCCAGGAACATCAACCCCAGCTGCGAGACGGTCGAGTACGCGAGCACGCGCTTGATGTCGGTCTGGACGACGGCAATGGTGGCGGCCATCACTGCCGTCGCCACACCGACGATTGCCACGACTTGCATCACCACCGGCGCGTGCGAGAACAGCGAGGCGTTCCGCGCCACCATATAAACGCCAGCCGTCACCATCGTCGCGGCATGGATCAGTGCGGAGACCGGCGTCGGCCCTTCCATCGCGTCGGGCAGCCAGACGTGCAGCGGAAGCTGCGCGCTCTTCCCCGCCGCGCCGACGAACAGCAGCAGGCAGATCAGCGTCAGCGCGCCGAAGCCCGTCTGCGCCGTCTCGATCGGCATGATCGTCGCCCGCCCGGCAACCGCGTTGAAATCAACCGTGCCGAACGTGAAGAACACCATGAAGATGCCGAGGATGAACCCCCAGTCGCCGATCCGGTTCGTGATGAAGGCCTTCTTGCCCGCGTCCGCGGCGCTCTTCTTCTCGTACCAGAAACCGATCAGCAGGTACGAGCAGAGGCCGACGCCCTCCCAGCCGACGAACATCACGACGAAGTTCGCGGCGAGCACGAGCGTCAGCATGAAGAAGCAGAACAGGTTCAGGTAGGCGAAGAACCGCGCGTACGCCGCTGGCGGTTCGTCGTGCATGTAGGCGGTCGAGTAGACGTGAATCAGGAAGCCGATCCCGGTGACGACGAGAATCATCACCGCGGCGAGCGGATCCAGCCTGAACGCCCAATCGACCGAGAAGTAGCCGATGCCGGTATTGGTCGCGAGCGGAATCGGAGGAATCCACGTGGCGAGCACGACGGTCAGCGAGCGCGCGTCTTCCGGCAGCCGCAGCAGGCCGATCGCCGACCAGGCCGACAACGCAAACGATCCCCCCATCGCCGCGCATGCAACGGCCGCAGCGACACGCCGACCGAACAGGCGAACGCCGATCACGCCATTGACAAGGGCGCCCAGGAGCGGGAGGACGATGATCGAAATCAGTACCATGTAGCTGACGGCTGATAGCTGATAGCTCCTACCACCTCAACGTGTTCATTTCGTCTACGTTCAGCGTGTCCTTGTTCCTGAAGAACGCCAGGATGATGCCGAGGCCGACCGCCGCCTCCGCCGCGGCCACCGCGATCACGAAAATCGCGAACACCTGGCCGATGGCGTTCTGCCACTGCTGCGAAAACGCGGCGAGGTTGATGTTCACCGCATTCAGCATCAGCTCGATCGACATGAAGATGATGATGACGTTCCGCCGGAGCATCACGCCGAGCACGCCGATCGTGAACAGCGCGGCCGACAGCACGAGGTAGTGATACGGCGTTATCGGAACCATCACGCCTCCTGTTTCCGCGCGAGGAGGATCGCGCCAATCATCGCGACGAGCAGCAGCACCGACGCCACCTCGAACGGCACCAGGTAATCCGTGTAGAGCAGCCAGCCGACCGTTTCGGTGTTGCCAGGCGCGGGCGTGGCAGGCGCTCCGGGCGCGGGCGCCATCGGCGAGCGGCTGCCGGCGTACACGAGGATGGCGCTGACCTCCGCCAGCAGCGCGGCGGCGAGCACGAACCCGAGCCGCGACCGGCGCCGCGGGTCCACACGCGCCTCGGGAATCGCCTTCAGGTTCACCAGCATCACGACGAACAGATATAAGACGACGATGCCGCCGGCGTAGACGAGGACCTGGATGACCGCCAGGAATTCCGCCGCGAGCGCCACGTAGAGCACCGCGACGCACAGGAAATTCGCGACCAGGAACAGCACGCTGTGGACGGTGTTGCGCGCGGTAATCACCAGCACGCCGAATCCAAGCGTGAAGACGGCGAGCGTGTAGAAGACGATCGCTTCGAGCACTAGAGGAGCACCTTGAGGATGCCGCTGACGACGAGATTGGCGATCGCCAGGGGGATCAGAACCTTCCAGCCAAGCCGCATCAACTGGTCGTAGCGGTAGCGCGGCAGCGTCGCGCGGATCCAGATGAAGATGTAGAGGAACACGAACGTCTTCATCAGGAACCAGATCCAGCCGGGCACCAGGTCCAGGAACGCCAGCGGGGCGACGTTCGGGAAGGGACGCAGCCAGCCGCCGAAGAACAGCGTGGTCGCCACCGCGGAGACGACGATCATGTTCGCGTATTCGGCGAGGAAGAACAGCGCGAAGCGCATACCGCTGTACTCGGTGTGGAACCCGCCGGTCAGCTCCTGCTCCGCTTCCGGCAGATCGAACGGCGCGCGATTGGTCTCCGCCAGGCCGCCGATGAAGAGAATCACGAACGCGACCGGCTGGATGAAGACGAACCACAGGTGCGCGTCGAGCTGCGCCTTGACGATGCCGACCATGCTGAGGGTGCCGGCCGTCACCACGATGCTGACCAGCATCATCGTCACGGCGACCTCGTAGCTGATGAGCTGCGCCGACGCGCGGAGACCCGCCAGCAGCGGGAACTTGCTGTTCGACGCGTAGCCCGCGAGGATGATGCCGTAGACGCTGATCGAGGTCGTCGCGACGACGTAGAGCAGCCCGACGTTGACGTCGGCGACGACCAGCGACAGCTTGTAGCCGAAGAGGGTGACCTCGTCATCGAACGGAATCACCGCGAACGCGATCAGCGCGGGCACCATCGAGACGATCGGCGCCAGCGTGAAGACGAAGCGGTCCGCGCGCGCCGGCGTGATGTCTTCCTTCAGCATCAGCTTGAGGGCGTCGGCGATCGGCTGCAGGACGCCATACGGGCCGACGCGCATCGGACCGAGCCGCACCTGGACCCAGGCGATCACTTTGCGCTCGAGCAGCACCATGTAAGTGACCGCCACCAGCACCGCGTTCAGCAGTACCGCGATCTTCAGAAGCGGGACGAGGTAGGTCTCGACCATTACCGATCCACCTCGCCGAGCACGATGTCGATCGATCCGATCAGCGCGACGACGTCGGCCACCAGGTGGCCTTTGACCAGCCGCGGCAGCGCCTGCAGGTTGCAGAACGACGGCGGACGGACGCGGAAGCGGTAGGGCACGTTCGACTTGCCGTCGCTGACGATGAAGTAGCCCAGCTCGCCTTTCGGCGATTCAATCGCGTGATAGGTCTCGCCCGCGGGCGGCTTGATCAGCCGCGGCACCTTGCCGAGGATCGGGCCTTCCGGCAGCCCGTCGAGCGCCTGCCTGATGATGCGCGTGGACTGGCGGAATTCCTCGATCCGGACGAGATAACGGTCGTAGGTGTCGCCCGCGTCGCCGATCGGCACGTCGAACGCGAAATCGGCGTAGGCCGCGTACGGCTCGTCCTTGCGGATGTCGCGCGGCACGGCGGATCCGCGGAGCGCCGGGCCGCTCAGGCCGATGGCGATGGCTTCCGCCGCGCCGATCACGCCGACTCCGCGCGTCCGCTCCAGCCAGATGCGGTTGTGCGTGAGCAGCTCTTCGTACTCGTCGACCTTGGTATCGAGGATGTCGCAGAACGCCCGGACCTTGGCGTCCCAGCGCGGCGGGATGTCGAGCGGCAGCCCGCCGATCCGCATCGCGTTGTAGGTCAGGCGCGCGCCGCAGTATTCCTCGAACAGATCGAGAATCAGCTCGCGCTCGCGGAACGCATACAGGAACACCGTCATCGCGCCGATGTCCATCGCGTGGGTGCCGAGCCAGAGGCAGTGGCTCGCGATCCGCTGCAGCTCCGCGAGAATCGTCCGGATGTACTGCGCGCGCGGCGGCACCTCGAGCGACATCAGCTTCTCGACCGTCTCGCAATATCCCAGGTTGTTGCTGGCCGCCGCAACGTAGTCCATCCGATCGGTGATGAGGACGATCTGCCCCCAGTCGCGATGCTCGCAGAGCTTCTCGATGCCGCGGTGCAGGTAGCCGATGACCACCTTGGCTTCGATGACGCGCTCGCCATCGAGCCGCAGCACGACCCGGAGCACGCCGTGCGTGCTCGGGTGTTGCGGCCCCATGTTGATGACGAGTTCGTTCGTATCAAACATTGCTATCAGCTCTCAGCTCTCAGCTATTCGATCTCGCGAGCGTGCCGCACGCGCAACCAGTCAACGGGATCTTCGATCAGCAACTCGCCCGGTCCTTCGAGCGGATAGTCTTTGCGCTGCGGGTGGCCCTGCCAGTCGTCCGGCATCAGGATCCGCCGCAGATCGGGATGCCCCTCGAACGGGATGCCGAACAAATCGAACACTTCGCGTTCGAGCCAGTTCGCCGACGGCCACACGCCGGTGACGGTCGGCACCGCCTCCCCGTCGCCCGCCTGCACCTTCAGACGCACGCGGTGGCGGAGCGTTGTCGAATACAGGCAGTAGATGACGTCGAAGCGCTTCGCCCGCGGCGGCCAGTCCGACGCGGTCACGTCCGAGCAGAAGTTGAAGAGCGCGCCGGGAGCGTCCCGCAGGTGCGTGGCCACTTCGATGAGCCGTGCTGCCGGCAGGATGGCGGTCCAGTCGCCGACCCAGTACGACAGTTTCTCGATGGTGCCGGGGAGCCCCCGCTGGAGCGCGGTTAGAAAGACTGGCGGCGGCAGCTCCGCCGGAGGCGGCGGATCCGTCGGGCCGGCTGGCGGAGCGATTCGTGTCGGCTCAGGCATGACAGGTCACTGCCACTCGAGCGCACCCTTCCTCCACGCGTAGAAATAACCGACGATCAGGATGAAGAGGAAGACGAGCATCTCGATCAGGCCGAACACCGCGAGCCGGTCGAGCGCCACGGCCCACGGGAACATGAAGATCGTCTCCACCTCGAAGATCACGAACAGCATCGCGATCAGGTAGTAGCGGATGCTGTAGCGGTCGCGCGCGTCCGTGATCGGCTCGATGCCGCACTCGTAGGGCTGCAGCTTCACCGGATTCGACTTCTCCGCGCTGACGAGGCGGGAGACGACGAGCGTGAAAATCGCGAACCCCGTCGCGATGACGACGAACAGCAGGATAGGAATGTAGGCCCTGAGCATCGCGGATGTCGTGGGAATGACCAGGTCCGGGAAAGACGCGCTGTTTATAGCACGAGTCCGTCGGCTCTCGCAAATGCCTGTACTGCAAGGGTTTTGAGCCACGGAGCGAGGTTTGACGCTGCGCGCGCGCAAAGCCTATACTTCAGCGGAGAGGCTTCCCGCACAATGATTCACGCACTCGTCGCCTGCCTTCTGGCGCTCTCGTTTGCCGCCGCTCAGACTCCCCAGGCCACCGATAGCCGCACCCGCGATCTGCACGTCAGCGTGGTGGACGCGGGCGGGCGGCCGGTGCCCGGCCTCACGGCCGAGGACTTCGTCGTCAAGGAGGACGGCACGCAGCGAGAGGTGCTGAAGGTCGGGCCGTCGACGGCGCCGATGACGATCTCCATTCTGGTGGACGACAGCCAGGCCGCGCAGCCGGCGATCCAGCAGATCCGCAACGGGCTGCCGGATTTCATCACGGCGCTGCCCGATACCGCGGAGGTGGCGCTCGCGACGTTCGGTGAGCGGCCGACGCCGCTGGTGGAATACACGACGAGCAAGGAGGTCGTGAAGCGCGGGGTCAACAAGATCTTCTCGCGCCAGGGTTCGGGCGCCTACATGCAGGATGCGGTGGTGGATGCGTCAAAGGGGATGCAGAAGCGGAACGTCGCGCGGCCGATCATCGTGGTCCTGACGGTCGAGGAAGGCGTCGAGTTCAGCAACATCCGGCACGACGCGGCGCTCAAGGAGCTGCAGAAGTCCGGCGCGGTGCTGCACATCCTCGCGATCGGCCAGCCCAACCCCAGCCAGGAAGACGAGATGCGCAGCCGCCAGATCTTCATCGCCGAGGGCACGCGCCAGACCGGCGGGCGCCGTGATCAGCTGCTCTCCGAGATGGCGATTCCAGAAAAGCTGAAGCAGCTCGCCGAAGAGCTGAAGAACGCGACGCCGTATCAGGTCACCTATGCCCGTCCGGAGCGGTTGATCCCGGCCGAGATGGTGGAGGTCAGCGTCAAGCGGCCCGGGCTGCGCGTGCAGCCGGCCAAGCGCGCCGCCGGACGTTGAGGACATCGAGGACAGTGAGAGCGACGAGATGACACCCTTCCCGCATCGCAGTGCGCCGGTCATCGCGAGCTTCGCGCTGATCGTCGTGTGCGCCGGCGTGGTCGCGGCGCAGCAGCGGTTCCGCGGCGGCATCGATCTCGTCTCGCTCAGCGTGACCGTCACCCAGGGAGGCAAGTACGTCACCGACCTCGCGCAGGACGAGTTCGAGGTCTACGAGGACAACGTCAAGCAGTCGATCTCGTTCTTCTCCAAGACCCAGCAGCCGATCGCGCTCGCCGTACTGCTCGACACCAGCGCCAGCATGGATCAGCGGCTCGAGACCGCGCAGGAGGCGGCGATCGGGTTCGCCAAGCGCATCAAGCCTGACGACGTGATGGAAGTGATCGATTTCGACAGCCAGGTGCGCATCCTGCAGACGTTCACCAACAACATCGCCGACCTGGAGAAAGCGATCCGCAACACCAGCGTCAACGGATCGACGTCGCTCTACAACGCGATTTACATTTCGCTGAAGGATTTGAAGAAGATCAAGGCGCAGACGACGGAAGAGATCCGGCGCCAGGCGATCGTCGTGCTGTCGGACGGCGATGACACGTCGAGCCTGGTCGAGTACGAGGAAGTCCTCGATCTTGCGAAGCGATCCGAGACGCTGATCTACTCCATCGGCCTCAAGCAGAACAACGCCGCGATGGTCGAATTCAAGGAAGCCGAGTTCGTGCTCAAACAGCTCGCGAACGAAACCGGCGGGCGGGCGTTTTTCCCGGCATCGGTCGGAGAGCTTCCCGGCATCTATCAGCAGATATCCGAGGAGCTGGCGAACCAGTACAGCCTCGCCTACAGCTCGCGGAACACGTCGCGAAACGGCGCGTGGCGCCGCCTGGTCGTCCGCCTGACGCGTCCCGGTCTGCAGCCGCGTACTCGCCTGGGCTATTTCGCCCCCTCGGCGACGCAGTAGCACGCACCGCCATGCACCTTCCTCCGCTCATCCTGTATGCGGCCGCGGCGGCCGCTTACCTGGCGCATTTCGCCTGGCGCGATCCCCGCACGGGCCGCCTGGCGACGTCGATCCTGGCGGGCAGCGTGCTCGCGCACACGTTCCTGATCGGCATGCAGACGGTCGAGGCCGGTCACGCGCCGCTCGTCGGCACCACTGCCGCCATTTCGGCCTTCGTCTGGCTGTTCGCACTGTCGTATCTCTACGTCGAGCTGACCTCGGACGAGCGGTCGATGGGCGTGTTCGTCTCGTTTCTGCTCGTCATCCTGTACATCATTCCGGCGCTCGATCCGACGGTGAGCCCGCGTCCGGCGGTGCTGCAGAGCCCGCTCTTCACGATTCACATCGTGTCGGTGCTGTTCGCGTATGCGAGCTTCGCGCTCGCGTTCGTGCTCGGGCTGACGTATGTGCTGCTGTTCAACGAAATCAAGGCGAAGCACCTCGGCTTCTTCTATCAGCGTCTGCCGTCGCTCCAGGTGCTCGACGTCATGAACGGCCGCGTCGTGACGGTCGGCTGGATTTTTCTGACCATCGGCCTGGCGGTGGGCTTCCTCTGGGCGATGCAGGTCCGCAGCTCGCCCGATCCGCGCCTCCAGGCGATGTCGCTCGCCGATCCGAAGATCCTGTTCGCGCTGTTCTCGTGGGTGGTCTACTCGTTCGCGCTGCTCGCGCGCCGGGCGATCGGGTGGAGTGGGCGGCGGGCGGCATGGCTGTCGGCATTCGCGTTCGTCGTGGTGCTGTTGAACTTCGTGCCGGTCGGATACTTCCTCACCAAGAGCCACAACTTCTGACATGCGCCTGCTCGCAGTTGGCTTGAGCCACCGCACCGCGCCCGTCGATGTCCGCGAACGCGTCGATTTCGCGCGGCAGGGTCTCGGCTCCGCGCTGGCGGCGCTCGCCGGCGAAGGCATCGGATCGGAAGCGGTCGTGCTCGCGACCTGCAATCGGGCCGAGGTCTATCTCGTCGCCGATTCCGAATCCGCCGAAGAATCGATGGCGAGGTTCATCAGCGCCTATCACGAGGTCGAGCACGCGAGCATTGCCGGCCATCTCTATCGCCACAAGGGCGCCGACGTCGCGCGCCACCTGTTTCGCGTCGCCGCCGGCCTCGATTCGCTCGTCGTCGGCGAACCGCAGATTCTCGGTCAGGTCAAGGCCGCCTATTCGGTGGCGCACGAAGGGCGCTTCACGGGCGCCGTGACCAACCGTCTGTTCCACGCGGCGTTCTCGGCGGGCAAGCGGGTGCGCTCCGAAACGGGGCTCGCCGAGGGGGCCGTGTCGGTCAGCTACGCGGCGATCGGCCTCGCACAGAAGATTCTCGGAGACCTCGAGGATCTGCACGTCCTGATCCTGGGCGCCGGCGAGATGGCGAAGCTCACCGGGCTGCACCTGCAGGCGCAGCACGTGAAGACGGTCACCATCGTGAGCCGGACGCTTCAGGCGGCCGAAGACCTCGCCCGTCAGCTCGGCGGCTGCGCGCTGCCCTGGAACGATCTCGAGCCCGCGCTCGCCGCCGCCGACATCGTCGTCACCGCAACCGGCGCGTCGGAGCCGGTGCTGTCGCGGCGGCTCGTCGAGCAGGCCGTGCGCCGGCGGCGGAACCGGCCGCTCTTCCTGATCGACATCGCCGTCCCGCGCGACGTCGAGCCGTCGGTCGGCGACATCGAGCAGGTGTTCCTCTACAACATCGACGATCTGCAGTCGATCGTCCGCGAGAACCTGACGCGCCGCTCCGCCGAGCTGGCGCACGCGGAAGCGATCGTCGAGGAGGAGGTCACCCGGTTCGTCTCGTGGCTTCAGTCGCGGGACGTCGTACCGACGGTCGTCGCGCTGCGGCAGCGGTTCGAAGCGGTTCGCCGGGCCGAGCTCGAGCGCCTGGCCCCCAAGCTCTCCGGGTTGACGCCGGAAGCACGCGCGCGCGTGGACGATGTGACCCGGTTGATCGTGGAGAAGCTGCTGCTGATACCGACCGAACAGTTGAAATCGGTCAGCGACGAGGCGCTTGTCGTCACGTATGCGGACGCGCTCAATCGGCTGTTCGGCCTCGCCGGCGACGGGCGCCAGGAGGCAACGACGGAGCGGGTGGCTCCCGACCTGAAGGTACGCGCACGGTGACCACGCTGCGCATCGGGACGCGCGGCAGCCAGCTGGCGTTGTGGCAGGCGCAAGCCGTTGCGGGATTGTTGAAAGCTGCCGGCGTCCAGTCGGAGCTCGTGATCATCAAGACCACTGGCGACAGAATCCAGAACGCGCCGTTGACGGAAGCGGGCGGAAAGCGGCTGTTCGTCAAGGAGATCGAGGATGCGCTGATCGCGGGAGAGGTCGATCTGGCGGTGCACAGCGCGAAGGACATGCCTGCCGCCCTCGCCGAGGGTCTCGCACTCACAGCCGCGCTGCCCAGAGAGGATCCGCGGGATGCATTGATCGCTCCTCAAGGCGCTCACAGCACGGCCGACCTCGCTGCGGTTCGAGAGACGCTGGGCGCGCGTCAGAGAATCGGCACGAGCAGCGTCAGGCGCACGGCTCAGCTCCGCGCCCTGTTCCCACGCGCGTCCTTCGAGCCGGTTCGCGGCAATGTCGATACGCGGCTGCGCAAGCTCGATGAGGGCGGGTATGATGCGCTTGTGCTGGCGGCCGCCGGGCTGCGGCGGCTTGGCTTCGGCGCGCGTATCACGACGGTCCTGCCCGTCGAGCATTGCGTGCCGGCGCCCGGGCAGGGAATCATCGCGATCGAGACGCGGGCCGGCGATCGGACCACCGAGCGATTGCTCGAGCCGCTGAACGACGCACGCGCCGCGACGAGCCTGCGCGCAGAACGGGCGCTCGTCGCCGCGCTCGGCGGCGGATGTCAGCTGCCGCTCGGCGGGCTGGCGCTGCACGACGGCAGCGCGCTCGAGATGCACGCGGTGGTGGCGACACCGGACGGCCGGCGCATGTTGAAGCGCCGCGGCCGCGCGCCCGCGGCGGACCCCGAGTCGCTCGGCCGGCAGATTGCGGAAGCGCTCGCGCGCGACGGCGCGGGCGAGATCCTCGACGCGGTGCGGAAAGAGTCCTGAATGAACACACCGTACGTCTACATCGTCGGCGCGGGGCCGGGCGATCCGTCGCTCATCAGCGTCAAGGGACGGCGCTGCCTGCAGTCGGCGGACGTCGTCGTCTACGATCACCGCGTTCATGCGCGGCTGCTGCGGATGGCGGCGCCTGGTGCGGAACGCATCGACGTCGGTGCCGCGGCGCCGAAGCCGCTCGAGCAGGATGCGATCTGCTTTCTGCTCGCGGAAAAGGCCCGCGAAGGACGAACCGTCGTCCGCTTGAAGTGGGGCGATCCATTCGTGTTCGACAGCGGCGGCAAGGAAGCGCTGTTCCTCCACGAGCAGGGCATCCCGTTCGAGGTCGTCCCCGGAATCCCGGTAGCCATCGGCGGACCGGCATACGCAGGCATTCCGGTCACGTATCCCGGCTCCGGCGACGTGCTCGCATTCGTCCGCGGGCACGAGGCCGAAACGAACCAGCCTCCTGAAGTCGATTGGGGGCGCCTCGCCGGACTCGATGCGACGCTTCTCTGCTACGCGGGCGCGACGCAGATCGGGTCGATTACGCAGTCGCTGCTGGCCCACGGCCGTCCGCCTCACGAGACCGCCGCGCTCATCTACGACGGGACGATGCCGTCGCAGCAGACGATCCAGGGCACGCTCGGCGACATCGCCGGGCGCGCGCTTACCGGGCGTCCGGCACTGCTGGTCGTCGGCGGCGTCGCAGGACTGCGGCAGCACCTGCGCTGGTTCGACGAGCGGCCGCTCTTCGGCAAGAAGATCGTCGTGACGCGATCGCGCGAACAGGCGGGTGAACTGATCGACATGCTCGAGGAGCGCGGGGCGGAAGCGATTCCGGCGCCAACGATCCGCATCGCGCCTCCGGACGACATGGAAGCGCTCGATCGCGCGGCGCTCGAAGCCGGCAAGTCCGACTGGCTGATCTTCACGAGCGCGAACGCCGTCGATTCGTTCATGGATCGGCTGCTCGCGGTCAGCGACGTCCGGGAGTTGAAGGGCGTCCGCATCTGCACCGTCGGCGCGTCGACCGCCTCGCGCCTGGCGCGCTACGGCATCCGCGTCGACCTGACGCCCGCCGAATTCAGGGCGGAAATGATCGTCGAGACCCTCGCGGGAACGGGCGAAATCCGGGGCAAGAGGTTTCTGCTCCCCCGTGCCGACATCGGCCGCGATGTGCTGAGCGAGCAATTGCGCGCGCTCGGCGCCGACGTCACCGACGTCATCGCCTACCGGACGACGCTCGCGGGACCCGAGCGGGACGGCGACTACGACATCTACCGGATGCTGCTCGACAAGGAAATCGACGCGGTGACGTTCACGAGCGCATCGACGGCGCGGAACTTCGCGCAGATTCTCGGACCGGAACAGGCCGCGGACCTGCTACGCAGCACCGTCGTGGCCTCGATTGGTCCGGTGACTGCCGAAGCCGCGCAGCAGCTCGACATCGCGACGACGGTGATGCCGCAGCGCTACACGATCCCGGATCTCGTGGATGCGCTGGTGGAACACTTTACGAAGCAACACGCGACGACCGCTGAATAGCGCCTTTGGCGCGCGACGCAAACAAAAGCGCCTGCGGCCCGCGCGAGGCGCTGGAAGGAAGCGGCGCGAAGCGACGCCGCCGAGCGCGAGAGCGAGCGGGGGTGGGACCCCGCGAGCACAAGAAAATGAAGACGAAGACTCCGCCAAAGGACATCGACGCCGGCCCGCACACACTCTTCGACATTCGCCATCGCCCGAGGAGGCTGCGGCACTCGCCGGGGATTCGCGCGCTC
>Ga0307416_100001790_pt1 | contig 11930 bp, 9 predicted proteins | sample DK1Cmetagenome_2_FD_203821 | JGI IMG/M metagenome (GOLD analysis project Ga0307416, IMG submission 203821) | Maize rhizosphere microbial communities from greenhouse at UC Davis, California, United States - DK15-C-3 | ecosystem: Host-associated > Plants > Roots > Rhizosphere > Soil | place: USA...
CCTTGATTGTCACGCCTTTAGCCTCCTACGGGACCTTGTCCCCGCTCGGTTGACAGCCACGACTGCGGCCGAGCCAAATTTGAAGTCGGCCAATATAACGCCTAAGATGCGAGAAATCAACACCTTAGATAAACCATAGCGGGATGGGGAGTTGCGGCCGGTACCCGCAGGAGGGGCTCGCGTGGCCGCGCGAATGGACCTAACTGCTGGTTTGGCAGACTAGTATGGCATGGAGGTAGCACACTGGAACGCGCGGCGCTGTTTGCGCCTTTGGGCTACCCTGCAAACCCGCCTATTGCCCACCGATACTTTTTGGCTCTTCGGTGATCGACGACTCGGCCCCATTCCCATGCCTGACCAGCGTCAATTCATGGTCGGTCCCCACCGTCTTGATCATCGAAAACGGGACCTTGGATGACACCCAGCTGTCCGAGCCGTACCTGGTACTGCGAAAGTGCTGGCTCTTGAACTTGCCAGCGGGTACAGTCACCGTCTCGCCGCCCACCAGAGTAACGTCTTTGCATAGATCGGTGAGGAACGACTGCTTCTTCATCTGCTCCCGCATCATCATCAGCATTCTGCCGTCTATTTTCATCGCCGGCTTATTTCCGTGCTTCATCACAACTTCCTGGACGTCCCCGAGCTCCGCAGCAGATCCGGGCACCAGCATCTGGGTGACCATATCGCCGTCCTTCTTGTTACCCGTCAAGCGGAGCTCCAGCCACTTCAATGCCTTTCCGCCGCGGGATTCACCGCCGATAACGGCGTAACGCATGGTGTACGGTTCCTGCTGCTTGAAGACGGCCTTGTACTCGGCCCATTGGCCCACCGCAGGCACGCGGATCTGGTCGATGCACGAACTGCTTTGTGCCGAGGTGGGGCGGGCGGCGACGAGCGGCAGGGCAAATAGAAGCAGGAGCGCTTTCATAGACATCTCGAAGCCCCAGGAGGAAGTAGCGGACGGATCAGTGGGCGCCGCTGCCGGAGAGCTGCTTAACCAGCTCGCCGACCACGTTCTTGGCGTCACCGAATAGCATCCAGGTCCGCTCGGAAAAGTACAGTTCGTTGTCAATTCCAGCGAATCCCGGATTCTTGCTCCGCTTGATCGCGAAGACAGTCTTTGCCCTGTCGGCGTCGATGATAGGCATGCCGTAGATCGGACTCCCCTTGTCCGTCCGGGCTGCCGGATTCACGACGTCGTTCGCGCCGACCACGAGGGCCACATCGCACTGTGGCATGTCCGGGTTGATCTCGTCCATCTCCACGAGGTCGGTGTAGGGGATATCGGCCTCGGCCAGTAGCACGTTCATGTGTCCCGGCATCCGTCCGGCAACCGGATGGATGGCAAACTTGACGCTCACACCGCGCTTCTTGAGCTGATCATAGAGCTCCCGCACCTTGTGCTGGGCCTGCGCCACTGCCATGCCGTAGCCGGGAACGATGACGACAAGATTCGCCTGTTCCAGGACCTGCGCACCGCCGTCGATCGTCTCCTCCTTGTAAATCTTCTGTTCTCCACCCGTCTTTGTCTGCTGCGTCTGCCCGAAGGCTCCGAACAGAACATTGAGGAACGAACGGTTCATGGCCTTGCACATGATGATGGCCAGAATCAGTCCGCTCGCGCCATCGAGTGCGCCGGCGGTGATCAGCAGTTTGTTGTCGAGTACAAATCCCATGGCCACTGCCGCCAGGCCGGCGTACGAGTTCAGGATGGCGATCACGGTCGGCATGTCGGCGCCGCCGATGGGGATGATCAGCAGCACTCCAAAAACCAGCGCCAGGAGAATGACGACAGGAAAGATTGCCGGGGCCCATGCTGCGGCGGGGTTCAGCGTCAGCGCCACGCCTACGACCAGGGCGAGCGCCAGCAGTCCGATGTTGGTGACGTTCTGCATCGGGTAGGTGACCGGGCGCTGAGGAATCCACTTGACCTCCTGGAGCTTTCCCGCCGCCAGCAGACTTCCAGTGAAAGTCAGGTATCCCAGAATGATCTCGATGATGATCGCAGCCATTCGGAAGGTCGTGAGGTGCTCCGGTCCCTCCGAATACCACAGGTAGTACTTGGCCGTCCCGACCAGGCCCGCCGCCAACCCTCCGAAGGCATGGGACAGTGCTGTACGCTGTGGAACCGCGGTAAGCGGCACCATCGAAAGGGGCACACCAACCAGGACCCCGGCTAGAAGGGCCAGAACGATCCAGCCGTGGTGAACGATTTCGGGCTGGGCCCACGTCGCGGCGATAGCGATGACCATCGCGGCGACGCCCGCGTACACACCCTTTCGGGCGGTAAGCGGGGCATTCATCCAATGGAGCGCGAATATGAAGAGGACTGTGGCGACGAGGTATGACAGCTGCACGACTGCGTTCATGACTTATTGTCCCGCTTCGGCTGGCGATCAGCCTTGAACATTTTCAGCATGCGGTCCGTGATGAGAAAACCGCTGACGATGTTCGTCATGGAGGCGAAGAGCGCGATCGCGCCCATGATCCGAATGCCAGTGGGATAATCACCGCCGGTCACGATGATCGAGCCGATAACGGCGATGCCGGAGATGGCGTTCGTGATTGACATGAGGGGCGTGTGCAGCAGTCGCGAGACGCGGCGGATCACACCCAGCCCGATGAATGCCGCGAGCACAAACACGTATAAGAGAGACCAGTAGTCGATCGATTCGCTCATGTTCCAGCCTTCTGGAGGGCATCCAGCGTGCGGGCGTGCTTGACCTCACCATCGTGAGTAACAACAGCGCCCTGCTGGATGTCGTCGGTAAAATCCAACTGAAACGCCTTGTCCCGGGTGAACGCCTGAACAAAAGCGGTGAGATTTCGCGAAAAGAGGAGACTCGCATGCAACGGCATCGTGGCCGCCAGGTTGAGGGGAGCGAGGATCGAAACGCCGTGCGCGATCACCGTTCTGCCGGGCTGCGAGAGCTCACAGTTCCCTCCCCCATCTGCTGCCAAGTCTACGATCACCGCACCTGGTCGCATGCCTTGAACCATGGCCGCGGTGATCAGCCTGGGAGCGAACACACCGCCGATCAGCGCGGTCGTGATAACGACGTCCGACAGGGCGCACTGCGCCCCCAGGAGCTCGCGCTGGCGGACGCGGTCCTCTTCGGTAAGCTCTTTCGCGTAGCCACCGCCGGCAGAGGCGGCCTCCTTCAACTCGATGCCGACGTACTTGGCCCCCACGCTCTCGATCTGCTCCTTGACCTCGGGGCGCACATCGGTAGCGAAGACGTTCGCTCCCAGCCGGCGTGCCGTCGCGATTGCCTGAAGTCCGGCTACTGCGGCTCCAACTACGAACACCCTCGCCGGTGGGACCATGCCGGCGGCAGTCATGAGCATGGGGAAATACTTGTTGAGCTCGACGGACGCCAGTAAGGCACCCTTGTAGCCAGCGATGTTTGCCATGGATGAGAGAGTGTCCATGGCCTGGGCCCGTGTGGTTCGGGGAATCGCATCAGTGGAAAAGGAGGTGACTCCTCGCTCTGCGAGAGCTCGAACCGCACCGAGATTCCGGAGCGGCATCAGGGAGCCGAGGACAATGGCGCCCGACCGCATGGCAGCTACTTCGTGCGGGTCGGGCGCGTTCACCTTCAGCACCAGGTCGGAGCCGAGCACGACAGCCTGGCTCGATTCGAGAGCCACACCCGCCTCTCGAAAGGTGGCGTCGGGAAAGCCGGCGGCGGTGCCGGCTCCCGCCTCGACCGCTACCTCATAGCCGGCCTGCAACAGCTTCTTACCGGATTCCGGCACCAACGCCACACGGCGCTCGCCTTCCGTGGCCTCCTTGGGGACACCGATTCTCATGGATTTCGCTTTTGATGATGATGTCGGTCTATAACTTGATCTTCGGCAACTCGAGACCGGGCACCAGTCCTCCGGTCAGGCGCTTCAACTCCGCCTGCAACTTCTGCTCGACTTCATCGACCCGCCGGCGCTCTCCCTGTACTCGCTTGGTGGCTTCGGCTTGCACCGATGCGATCTGACGCTTCAGTGGTTCCACCTTGTCTGCCACCAGACTATCGACCTTCGCCCGGACCATCCGCTCGGCCCTGGCGACTTCCTCACCTACTACGGCCTTGAGGCGTTGCGCGATGGCCTGATCGAGATTGCTTTCAACTGAAAGCTTCGGAGCCGCCACCGTGCCGCTCAGCTCAGCGACGACCTCCAGATTCGAGAGGCCTGAAACCACCCGCCAGACCAGGCGCTCGATGTCGTTCAGCGACCGACCTGTAGTGTCAGCCGCCCAGCGCACTTGTTGCGAGGCGATTGCCCACCGCCCAGCGAGCTGAGCGCCACCTCCCCGCATTGTGAAATCGAGATTGCTGGTGCCCGTTCCGGGGTCCACCCGAAACGGAACTCCGGGGATCTGGAACGAGGGCAGCTTCACGCCGCGGAGCCGGGCACTCGCCGAATCGACGGTGCGGCTGCTGACATGGTTGAGGACGGCACTTACATCGATGGATCCCAAGGCTGAGCCGGCAGCGCGTCGGCTCGCTTTGATTACAGTGGGGCGGCCATACAGCGATGGGGTGGAAGTCACACCACGAACCGTGGCGGCGTAGGCGCCTCGAACGGGACTCGTCCCCGCAATGGTGAAGTCCAGCGATCCCTGCTCCAGCAGAAACCGCGGAAAATCCTGCTCCCTGGGAAATTCGATCGTGTGTCCGGCAGCGCGCAGGCGTTGTGGGCCCGGAGTAGGCCGCGGCAGCAATCCAGGCGGCATGTATTCCTGCGCCAGCTCGGCCCAATAGAGCGCCTGCTTGAACCGCTCGATGCTTACCTTGCCAAAGAACGCGCTCCCGATGTCAGGTGCGTTGAAGGTAGGCAGCTTGAGCAGCGACTTCGCGAATGCGAAATCCTTCTGGCGGGCCTGATCCAGGAGCTGAGTACCCTGGCCGAGAAGCTGAATCCCCTGCCTGGTGCTCCGCTCGAGCTGTTCGACGCGTTTCTTGGCCTCCTCGACATCTTTCAGCGTCCGGCGAACCGATTCGATGGCCTGCCGGGTCCCCTCCAGCCCCAGGGTCTTCGGATTTGTGGTCGCGAGGCGCTGGGCCAGAGCCTCGGCGGAATCCAGGGTGGCACGGATGTCGAGCTGCTGGAATCCCTGCTCCAGTGCCTGCCGAGTCGAATCGGTGCGGCCCACCAGCGCTTGCGCCTGACGAATGGTCGTAAGCTGGGTCGGATTCAGCACCAGCTGCTTGATGGTGTCGATGGGTGTGAGGGACAGGAGCGGCACATCGAACTGGTCGCTCCACTGCTGCACGGCCTGCAGAATCTTGGGAGCGAAACCGCCACCTTTGACGGGACGCGCGGGTGTCTTCCTATCAGTGCCAAACCGCATGCCATTGAGGCTGAGCTGCTCGATGACCAGCTTCTTTTCCGCGAGCGCCGTCGGGTTCAGCTTGAGGCGGATCTCGTCGGCTTCTATCAGATTGCGTGTCAGCGCAAAGGGATCGGCAATCTGAAGAGCCCGCAGATCCACCGATGCTTCGCGGGGAAGCAGATCCAGCTTGCCGATGTCGACCTGAGTGCCGAGCAGCTCGGTGCTTGCCTCTTCGGTGGTATCGTGCGCAATTGGCTCGGCGAACATCAGCACGAGCAGCGTCAGAACCCCCAAGAATAGAAGCAGGGGGCCGATCGCCTTCCAGCGGAAGATCTTGATCCGCACGATCAGCTCGGCCGGAACATGCGATACCAGTTATACACCTGGGACGCGGTGACCGCCTTGTAGAACCGCGACTGCCTGACCCGCTCCCCGATGGTGGCCCGATAGCGCGCCACGCCAAAGCGCGCGGCAAAGAAGATGGGTACCGCCAGCACGATCCAGCCGACGAAACTCCCGAGCACGACGGTGTTGTTGAAGTTGGTATAGGAGACCAGTGGCGTGTTCGTCAGCGTAGTCCAGAAAGAACGCAATGCCGACGATTGGAGCAGCTGGAGGCCGATTCCGTGAAAGAGCGGATCGAGCAGAAAGCCCAGAGGAACGAACAGGGCCCATCCGAGCATCGCGCCACCAAAGGAAACGTTGAGCAGCACGACCAGCGAAAAGATGATGAGGTTGTGAACATTGAACAGGGGCGTCAGTCCCAGAACTGACCCGATCGCAATGCCCGCAGCGACCTGCCCCGGGGTGCCTTCCGAGTGAAGTGTCTTGATGATGGATTGTATGAGCTTGAGCAGCGTGAGCATGGAGGGAAAGTATGGGAGCTAGGAGTCGGGAGCTAGGAGTCGGGAGTTCCAAGGTCCCGGCTCTTAGCTCCTAGCTCCTAGCTCCTAGCCCCATTATTCTCGACCCTCTATGCCAAGACACCGCCGCGCACCGCACGTGCACAAGTTCGGCGGCGCCTCGCTGGCCGACTCCGCTGCAGTCCGACGTGCTGTCGAGATTATCCAAAGCCATCGCCCGGAGCCCACGGTCGTGGTGGTGTCAGCCATGGCGGGAGTGACCGACGCGCTCGTGGCGGTCGCTCGCCAGGCACGAGGCGGTGACAAGGGTGCGGTCGGCCCATTGATCGAGCAGCTGCGGACCCGCCACGAGGAGGCCGCGGCCGCGCTGCTGCCCGTCCTTTCGAACCGCGCCTCCATGATCTCCCGGATCGCCCAGACCTTTCAGGACCTGGAGGCGGTGGCCTGGGAGCTCAGAGAGCTTCCCGAGATTCCCCCGCGCATCCTGGATCAGATAGTGTCTCGTGGCGAGCAGCTGAGCGCGCTGCTGGTCGCCGCCGCACTCGAATCCTCCGGCACACGAGCAGAATACGTGGACGCCCTGGACGTTATCGTCACCGATGACACCTTTGGCCACGCCTCCCCCGACTTCGTCGGGACCGACCGCAATGCCGCGGCCGTTATCACACCGATTCTGGCGCGGAAGGCCGTCCCCGTAGTTCCAGGATTTTTCGGGAAGACACCGAGCGGTGATCTGGCGACCCTCGGACGGGGCGGATCCGACCTGACCGCGACTCTGCTCGCGCGAGCCCTGCAAGCCCAGCGCGTGTCTCTGTGGAAAGACGTGCCTGGTCTACTCACCGCCGACCCGAGGGTGGTACCGGACGCGCGTGTGATCCCGAAGCTTCACACCCGGGAGGCCGCAGAGCTCGCGTACTACGGAGCAAAGGTGCTGCATCCACGAGCCCTCATTCCGCTTACCGGCCGCAACATTCCCATATACGTCCGTCCGTTCGAGGACCCTGACTCTCCCGGAACTGAGGTCTCAGAGCAGGTACCCGCGGGGCGATTCCCGGTAAAGGCGCTCACCGCGGCCGGCGGCCAGGCACTAATCACGGTGACGGGCAATGGCATGCTCGGCGTTCCCGGCATCGCGGCTCGCACCTTCGCCGCCTTGCATAGCCGGCAGATATCAGTGTCTCTGATTTCGCAAGCATCGTCGGAGCACTCGATCTGCTTCAGTGTTCCAGAAGCGTTCACAGTACAGGCGCGCGACAGCTTGCTCCAGGAGTTTCAAGAAGAAATCTCCCATCGCGAGATCGACGGAGTAGAGGTGACTCCTGGAATGGCCACAGTCGCAGTCGTCGGGCTGGGCATGCACGGGACTCCAGGCGTGGCGGCAGGAGTCTTTTCGGCACTTGCGGCCGGCGCCCTGAATGTCGTAGCCATCGCCCAGGGCTCGTCCGAGCTGAACATCTCCGTGGTCGTCGCCGCGGCAGATGCTGCCGAAGCGCAGCGTCGGATCCATGCCGCCTTCCGGCTCTCGCGAATCGCAGGAGGTTCCGTCATCCGGCCGGAGCACATGGAAATTGTGCTCCTCGGCTTTGGCCAGATTGGACGCGCGCTTTCCACTTTGCTGAGCCGAGTGGAGCGGCCGGCTCTGTCACTGCGAGTGGCGGCCGTGATCGACCGATCCGGGTTCGTCTTCGATCCCGACGGTATCAGCCCCCGGCAACTTGCCACCCTCGCGGCAGAAAAAGAAAAAGGCCGGCGACTCGCTGATCTCCCGAAGGGACAGCCCGCAACCACCCTGGAAGCGGTCTCCCATATTGCAGCGTACGCATTGACGCGCCCGGTGCTGGTCGACCTCACCGCCGACGATACCGCCGAAGTGCTGGAACAGGCACTCACCCACGGCATGGATCTGGTGCTCGCCAACAAGCGACCACTGGCTGATCGACAGGAGATCAGCAACGCATTGTGGCAGACGGCCCGGGCCCGAGGACGGCGGATCCTCCACGAAGCCACCGTAGGAGCTGGACTCCCGATCATCGATACGTACCACAAGCTGGTCGAATCCGGCGACCGGGTGAATCGGATCGAAGGGCTGCTCTCCGGCACCCTGGGCTACGTGCTGAGCCAGGTCTCCGATGGAGTCCCGTTCTCGAAGGCGGTGAGAACCGCAATGGCCAAGGGTTACACCGAGCCTGATCCCCGCGACGACCTCTCCGGCATGGACGTCGCTCGGAAGGCCCTCATTCTGGCGCGACTGCTGGGTTACCGAGGAGAGCTGAGCCAGAGCGGAGTGGAGTCGCTGGTACCCGATTGGGGGCGCACGCTGACTCGGGAAGGTTTTCTGGACCGCCTGCCAGAGCTGGACTCCTACTGGAAGAGTCTGGTCGACGCTGCCTCGGCTAAGAATTCAGTGTTGCATTACGTCGCCTCGGTCACGGCTGACGAAGTTGCCGTTGGGGTGCAGGCCGTACCTGCGACGAGTGCGCTGGCGAGCATCAAGGGCTCGGACAACCAGCTCGTCTTTATCACGGAACGCTACAACACCAATCCGCTGGTAATCACCGGGCCAGGAGCAGGAGCGGAGGTAACCGCGGCCGGCGTCCTCAACGATATTCTCCGGCTGGCGGGCGGATGACGAGGCCGCCATCATCAGCGACCGCTTTCGCTCCGGGCGGTGTGGGCAATATGGGGCCAGGGCTGGACATACTTGGTCTGGCTCTCGATGGCATGGGCGACACGGTTCGTGCCGAATGGATTGATGAGCCGGGAATTCAGATCCTCGATGCAGGGCACCGGGATCTTCCTAAGGAGTCCGACAGCCATACTGCAGGACTCGCAGCTCGAGCAGTGCTTGAGCGAGTCCGCGATCAGCGGTCCCGCACGAGGGGAGTTGGTCTCACTGTCCGGAAAGGGTTGCCGTTGTCCGGCGGTCAGGGCGGCAGCGCAGCCTCAGCCGTGGCTGGAGCGGTAGCGGTGAACGCGTTACTCGGGAGTCCACTCGATCGTGTCGCTCTGCTGGGAGCGTCGCTCGACGCAGAGGAAAGCGTGTCAGGAAGACATGCCGACAACATCGCTCCATCACTGCTGGGTGGGATCGTGCTTATCCGCTCGCTCGACCCGCTGGACCTGATCGAGCTGCCGGTTCTGCCCGAGCTCTGCGTGGTCATCGTGTGCCCGCACCAACAGCTGCGCACCGTGGAGGCTCGCCGAGTGCTCCCGGCCCAAGTAGAGCGGGCAGTGGCCATCCATCAGGCCGCGCAGGTTGGGGCGATAGTCGCGGCGCTTGCAACCGGCGACTACGAACTGCTCGGCCGTGCGATCGACGATCGCATCGCGGAGCCTGCCCGTGCGGCCTTGTTACCGGGTTTTCGTGAGGCCAAGCAGGCGGCCCTCGAGGCAGGGGCACTCGGCAGCTCGATATCGGGGAGTGGTCCGAGCGCCTTTGCACTGGTGAAAGGACCAGCCTCGGGAGACCGCGTGGCAGCGGCGATGTCAGCCGCGTATGCGGCTTCGGGCCAGCGCAGTAACGTCAGGATATGCGGCATCGATCGGACTGGGGCGCGGGTCCTCCCGGAGGATCAGAGGCAACTCAGATGAGATTCAAGACCCAACGACCGGCCAGCTGGCAGTCCTGTATCTCGTGCGGTAACGAGGTCGTGGAGACCGATCCGCACCCGCGCTGCACCAGCTGCGGCGGGCTTCTAGAGGTTCACCATCGGCCACCGGGACTGACATCGACGGAGCTCATCCAGCGGTTCACCGAGCGGCGCGGGGGCCAGCCTGGAGCTACTGCCTCCGGGGTCTGGCGGTTCCGTGAGATCGTCCTTCCCTCGGCAGACGTGGTGGTTTCACATCCGGAAGGGAACACTCCTCTACTGCATCGGGTGGCGCTGGATAGGTGGGTGGGAGTGGATAACCTCCTGCTCAAGCACGAGGGCCATAACCCGACCGGTTCGTTCAAGGACCGCGGCATGACCGTCGGCATCACGCAGGCGAAACGGATCGGAGCGGCGGCCGTCGCATGTGCATCCACCGGCAACACGTCGGCATCGCTGGCTGCCTACGCGGCACAAGCCGGATTGCCCGCACTGGTTCTGGTGCCTTTGGAGGGTGTGGCCACAGGAAAGCTGGCGCAGTCGCTCGCTTACGGCGCGAAAACACTGCTGGTGCGAGGCGACTTCGACGATTGCCTTCGCCTCATCGAGCAGGCCAGCGAACAACTGGGCGTGTATCTCCTGAACTCCATCAACCCGTTTCGTATCGAGGGGCAGAAGACCATCATCCTGGAGCTGCTCCAGCAGCTGGCATGGGAACCTCCGGACTGGATCGTTTTACCTGCCGGCAATCTCGGCAACACCGCTGCCTTCGGGAAAGCGTTGCGCGAAGCGCATGACTGGAAGCTGATATCGCGGATGCCCCGGCTGGCAGCGGTGCAGGCCGAAGGAGCGGCTCCATTCGCTCGAAGCTTTGCCGAGGGGTTTGCGCAGAAGCATAGGGTGAAGGCGGAAACAGTGGCCACTGCGATCAAGATTGGCAATCCGGCCTCCTACGACCGCGCCGTCCAGGCCATTAAGGAGACAAACGGTGTGGTGCTGTCGGTGGCCGATGAGGAGCTGCTGAAGGCCAAAGCCGCTATCGACGCGTCTGGAGTCGGGTGCGAGCCGGCAAGCGCGGTTACGCTGGCGGGGCTCAGGCGCCTGATCGACAGAGGACAGGTGAAATCGTCTGATCGAGTCGTAGCCGTGCTCACCGGCCATATACTCAAAGATCCAGGACTTCTACTGCGGTACCACCAGGAGATGGACCCACCACCTCCAGGAGCCAACCGTCCACTCGTGATCGACCCCGACCTGCGGGAAGTCGAGCGGGTGCTCGGGCAAAAGACGTAAACGGTAAACGGGAGACTCCGGATAGTCCCGTTCACTGTTTACTGTTCACGGTTCACGCTTTTGTTTTCGTCACTCTCCAAATCTTGCCATTCTGATCGGCCGAAATGTAGAGCGATCCGTCCGGTCCCACTGCCACGCCAGTCGCCCGGAGTGATGTGGGACCTGTCTTCTCGGTAGCGAAGGTGGAGTACTCACCCTTCGGCCGGCCATTCGCGAACGGGACGAATACGACCCGGTAGCCCTCCTGGGGTAACGGATCGCGATTCCACGATCCGCGAAAGGCCACGAACAGTCCGCCCCGGTAATTAGGTCCGAATGCATCGGAGGTATAGAACGCGAGCGCCATCGGGGCCCAGTGACCGGGGAATGCGATGATCGGACCCTTGGCTGTGCCGCACCGCCCAATCTTCTGACCATCACCGCCATACTCCGGTGCGAGCACCTTTTTCTTGTATTGATTGCTGTAGTAGCAGTAGGGCCATCCGTAATCGCCATTCTCTTCGACCAATAGCAGCTCCTCGCCAGGATTGTTCGCATTTACCTCATCACTGAAACCCCAGTTGTCGCTGAGCTGATCCCGGCCATGGACCACGGCGAAAAGAGCACCGGTACCCGGCTGTATGGCGAGAGCCATGGCGTTTCGAAGTCCGGTAGCAAACCGGCGCCCATCGGCGAAACGTTGATTCAGGCGATCGGCCGAGAAACGCCAGATGCCACCCCGACGCTGAAGCTCAGCGCAGGGATCGTGTCCGGGGGAGGCGGGGAGCCGATCGGTCTTCTGACAGCTGTTCGTCTTGGATCCGATGTTCACGTACATCGCGTCGTGGGAGCCGAACGCCAGGCTCTTGGCCT
>Ga0307416_100001791_pt1 | contig 11929 bp, 12 predicted proteins | sample DK1Cmetagenome_2_FD_203821 | JGI IMG/M metagenome (GOLD analysis project Ga0307416, IMG submission 203821) | Maize rhizosphere microbial communities from greenhouse at UC Davis, California, United States - DK15-C-3 | ecosystem: Host-associated > Plants > Roots > Rhizosphere > Soil | place...
CCGACGTCGTCATTGACGCCGTCGGGGCCGAAGCGGACGGCAACTTCCTCCAGCACGTCACCGCCTCCAAGCTCAAGCTCCAGGGTGGCTCCCCCATTGCCCTGAACTGGGCCATCGACTCGGTCCGGAAGGGCGGGACGGTGTCCGTGGTGGGCGCCTATGGGCCGATTTTCAGCGCGGTGAAGTTCGGCGACGCCATGAACAAGGGCCTGACCCTGCGGATGAACCAGTGCCCGGTCAAACGCCAATGGCCGCGCCTGTTCGAACACATCCGCAACGGCTACCTCAAACCCAGCGACATCGTCACCCACCGCATCCCGCTCGAACACATCGCCGAGGGCTACCACATGTTCTCCGCGAAGCTGGACAACATCATCAAACCGCTCGTCGTCGCCGGCCAGTCCTGAAAGGAGCACCCGCACCATGACCGAGCCAGCCACACCATACATCGCCAACAAACGCATCCCACCCAGGTCCGCCGAAGACCTCCGGGCCCAAATCCCGGGATGGGGCGCAGACCTCGACCCCGCCGACCGCCCCTCCTACCCCCGCGAACAACCCGGCATCGAAACCGGCGCGCGCTGGGACTTCCCCGAACGCCAACCCGAAAAATGGCCCCGGGAACGCTCCGTCGAACACGCCTTCCTCCCCCCGGTCTTCGGAACCTCCACCCCTCCCGCCGGGATCTCCGGCGCCATCCGCAAATACGCCTACACATACAGCGAAGGCCGGGCCGCGCACTGGCTGCTGCTCATCGCCGCTGACCGCGTGGACGCCACCGAACACCATCTGAAATCCCTGGCGACCCTGCACCCGGACAACCCCATCACCGAAACCGGAGTGCTCAGCGAGTTCTCCCACCACCCCATCCAATCCCGATACGGACAAAAACGCGCCGACACCAACCACCAATGGATCGACCCCATCATCGTCGCCGGACCCTGGGTGCTGGCAGCCGTAGGGCTCGCAGCGGCCTACAAGACCCTGCGAAAGGAGCGAACACAGCCCGACACCCGTTCCGCCACGGCGGCAGAAAGCCAGCGTTAACAGCACCAACGTGTGCCGCAATTCCTGCCGCGGTGACCCACGCAAAGTGGGCACCGCGGCTGGAGTCCCTGCGCCGGGCATTGCCCTGCAGACTTGCCCGGAACAAGGGCGCCGACCCGGGTTCAGGGTTCAGGAGCAGCCGGAACACTTCACCAGCGGCACTATCGCTACGAAAGTCAGGCCCGTCACGGTCAATCTAGTCTGGAGGCAGCTTCTGCAATGTCGCACATTGATCGCAAGGCTTTAGTTTCGGCCATCATCGGTCTGGTTGTCGCACTCGTTCCGGCGCTGCTCGGTGCTCCCGAACTCGCGCCCTTGATCGGATGGTCTGTCGCCGGCTGCGTCTTCCTGATCTGGGCATGGACAAAGGCATGGCACGCTGGTCCAGAAGCTACGGGTGAACTCGCCCGCCATGAAGGTCAATCTCGACGGCTCGTTGACTCCCTCATCATCGGCGCCACGTTCGCCAGTCTCGTGGCGGTCGTCTTTGCATTGATGCGCAGCCAGCAGAAGGATGTCATCGGCGTGGCCGCGGCGGTCCTGGCAGCTCTCGGCGTGGTGCTCGCATGGGCTCTCGTTAACACTGTCTACGCCTTCAAGTACGCTCGGATGTACTACCACGATGACCGCCATCGCTTCCGTTTCAACCAGGACGAGGACCCGTCCTACAGCGACTTCGCCTACGCAGCATTCTCAATCGGCATGTCATACAACGCGAGCAATGTGAACGAGTCATCCACTCCCTCCCGCAGGATCGCCCTAGGGCACGCTCTGCTCTCCTACTTCTTCGCCACCTTCGTCGTCGCAGTGGCGATCAACCTTGTCGTCAGCCTCGGCCAGTCCAGTTAACTAGGACGAGGGCCGTGTGTCAGTCCTCACCACCTGACCAGGGGCACAGCGGCAGGCCCTCCTGCTCCTCAAAGGGGTGTTGTACGTTTACCCTAAGCCGCTGGCCTCGGGAACCTGCCAAGGCATTGCTCGGCCTAGCGACCTCAACAGAGGCACAGGTCGCCGGACATCATGTGTCTTTTGGTGGCCGCACTTTGACAGGTGTGGCGCGGCTGGAGCTGTTGCGTACAACAAGTGTCGGTGCGATCGGAGTACGGTCTACTTCCTGGCCCTCCATCGCGCCGATTAGCACTTCCACGCTCATGTGCGCCAATGCGGTGAAGTCTTGGCGGACAGTGGTCAGGGGCGGCAGGAAATAGTCTGAACCTTCGATATCGTCGAAGCCGACGACACTCACATCGTCCGGGACGCGGACGCCATTTTCGGCGAATGCTCGGATGAGTCCCAAGGCAGTGTGGTCGCTGGCAGCAAAGATCGCTTGGGGGATCCTGTCCTCGCGGACGAGCTGGAGGCCTGTTTCGTAGGCCCATCGAGGGCTCCAGTCGCCCTCGATGCACAGCCCTGGCACAAGTCCGGCGTCACGAAGCGCCGCCTCCCAGCCGCGCTTGCGCACCCGGCCGTCGAACCAGTCCATTGAGCCGGCGACGTGGGCGATGTCTGTGTGGCCCAAGTCAATGAGATGTTCGGTGGCCAGTCGTGCTCCGAGCTCCTGGTTTTCGGAATATGTGAAGACGTTCGGTGTCGAAGATGCTCCTGCGGCAATCATCTCCACCGGCACGCGGCAGGAGGCACTCCAGACAGCTGCTGCCATGTCCACCACAGGTGCGATGACGATGATTCCCCCCACCCCGATGTCATCCAAGGTGTCCAGGGCGGGCTGCACAGACTCTGCGTAGGGCGGGTCGACACTGACGACAGTTGTTGCATAGCCCTTCTTCCGAGCCACGTTCTCGAGGGCCATAAGTGTCCCGACGGGACCGAACCGCGGGGAGCCGTCGGCAAGTATCCCAATAGACGTGGATCGGCTGGTGACCAGTGCGGTCGCTGCCCTGTTCCGGCGGTACCCGATATCCTGAATGACCTGCAAAACGCGCTGACGGGTTACGGCACTGACGTCCGGTGCATGGTTGAGAACCCGTGACACAGTCCCAAACGAGACACCGGCGACTTGGGCCACGTCGTTGATGGTCGGCTTCCGGCGCAACGAGGCATCCGAAAGCCGTCCAGTCGCCCCGCGTGGGACTGCAGCGTCTGCCATGCTCTCTCCTGTCTCGCACCGCCCGCACCGACGCCGGCGGCGGACCTCATGCGCCCTAATCCTACTTTGACGATTCCTACTGCAGCCCTGCGCTCTGCCGCTGTGAGGTTTGACACGCGTCTCCGTAAACGTTTACGATCGTTTCCGTAAACGTTCACGGTGGCGGCGTTAGCGTTTACGGACGGAGACATTCAACGAGGAAGGGAGCGGAAGATGCTCGGCACTGTTGCAGATGCACTTGCGCTCGATTCCCGTTTCAGGCTTCGAAGTATTCACCGGGGGCAGTGGGGAAATCTGGCATTACTCCTCACGGAGGAAGCAGTCGACGACCTCGACGTAGCTGTCCGGACTTTCATCACCGCCGGTTCCTCGGCCGTTGTCTGCATCTTCGATGACAACGTCCTTTGGGCCAGCATGGTCATCACCGTTAACAACTCAGGCGAGGCCCCGTTGCTGTCCACAATGAACAGCCCTGCAGCACAGGCTGGCGGTGACATGACCACAGCGGCAAGCGAGGCAGTGGACTGGGTTGAAACCCACCATGGCCCCTGTTCCCTGGGCTTTTTCGTCAACAAGGAGCATGCGCAGGCGCTCCTGGGAGCTTCGGACAAGGCTGGCGCTATCCGCTCGGCCTCGGCCGCCGGTGGCCTGGTCCTGTCGCCGATTCCCCCGGCGCTGGCCATCGCCCTCGCCTGATCCAACCCAAACATCCATCCCCCTCAAGCACTGGAGAACAATGATGATCCGCAGGCTTCCCCTCATGGCCTTGGCAGCAGTCCTGTCACTTTCGGTCACCTCCTGCAGCAGTTCGACAACGGCCACCTCAAACGCTCCTGACGCCGGCGTCTCCGAAAAGGCTCAATTGGCCCTTGACAAGATCACGGGACAGGTACTGAGCAAGGGCCCCAATGGCGAGACACCTTCCCCGGCGTCCGTTGCAGACCTGACACCCGAGGAGATCGAGAAGGTCAAAGGACTCAACGCCAAAGCAGCAATCGTGATGCACTACGGCGGCAACGACTGGGCCACGGCCCAAGTCAATGGGCTTAAGAACGAATTCGAAAAGCTGGGCATCAAAGTCATCGCCACAACAGACGCGAACTTCAAGCCCGACAAGCAGGTTTCCGACCTCGAGACAGTCATGACGCAGGACCCGGACATCATCGTGTCCATCCCCACGGATCCCGTGGCCACGGCCTCCGCGTACAAAAAGGTCGCTGCTGCCGGCACGAAGGTCGTCTTCATGGACAACGTTCCCCAGGGACTGACCGCTGGCCAGGACTACGTCTCCGTTGTCTCTGCCGACAATTACGGCAACGGCGTCGTCTCCGCCCACCAAATGGCCAAAGCTCTCGGCGGCAAGGGAAAGATCGGGCTTGTCTTCCACCAAGCCGACTTCTTTGTGACCAAGCAACGGCACGAAGGATTCAAGGACACGATCACCAAGGAATACCCGGAGATCCAGATCGTCGAGGAAAAGGGCATCGCCGGCCCGGACTTCGCTGGAGACGCCCAGGCTGCCGCCAACGCCATGATCAGCAAGTACCCCGACCTCGCCGGCATCTGGGCCGTGTGGGACGTCCCGGCAGAAGGCGTCATGGCTGCAGCCCGCGCCGCAGGCCGGCAGGACCTGAAGATCGCCACAGAGGACCTCGGCAAGAACGTTGCCATCGCTTTGGCCAAGGACGAACTCGTCGTCGGCCTCGGAGCGCAGGTGCCGTTCGACCAGGGTGTCACCGAAGCACGGCTGGCCGCAGGCGCCCTCCTCGGCAAGGAAGCCCCGGCATACGTGGCCTTGAGCGCCCTCCCGGTTGACCACGCCAACGTCCTCGAAGCCTGGAAGCAGGTCTACCACGAGGACGCACCGAAGGACATTCAGGAGTCCTACAAGAAGTAGCCAGACCCAACGGTGCGGGGGTTTCACCCCCGCACCGCGCCGAAAGGGCAACAATGAACACCGCAGACAATGTCGTCGAGATGCGCTCGATTTCCAAGAGCTTTAATGGCGTTTCCGTGCTGAAGGATGTCAGCTTCGACGTCCGCCGAGGCGAAGTCCACGCACTCGCGGGCGGCAACGGTGCCGGCAAGTCCACCCTGATGAAGATCCTCCAGGGCGTCTACCAGGCAGACGCCGGCGAGATCCTCATCGGAGGCAAACCTGCCACCATCAAATCTATCCAGGACGCGAAGGCCGCCGGGATTGGCATGGTCTTCCAGGAATTCAGCCTCGTTCCGAGCCTGACCGTTGCACAGAACATCTTCCTGGGTGTGGAACCGCTCGGCCAAGGCGGCCTTATCGACGACCGCGCGGCAGTAAGGCGGGCCAAGGAAGTTTTCTCCGAAATGGAGGTTGAGGTGGACCCCCGCGCGGAGGTCGCCCGGCTCGGCACCGCATACTGGCAGCTGACCGAGATCGCCAAGGCCCTTGCACAGAACGCCACTGTGCTGATTATGGACGAGCCGACTGCCAGCTTGGCCCGGCACGAGTCCGAAGCCCTCTTCGAACTGATTGACCGCCTAAAGCAGCGTGGCATCTCGATCATTTACATCTCCCACCGTATGGATGAGGTGTACAGGCTCGCAGACCGGATTACCATCCTTCGGGACGGCCGCCACCTCCTCACCGAGGCGCTTACCGGGGTCACACCCGAGCAGATCGTCGAAGGGATCGTTGGCAAGAAGATTGAGGGCCAGCTTTCCTATCGTGCCCGTCCCGTGGCAGAAGACGTGGCACCCCTGCTGGAAGTCCGCGGGCTTAATGCCGGCCACCGGGTCCGGGACGTGTCCTTCACGCTCCGCCCTGGCGAAATCCTCGGCCTGGCCGGACTCATGGGCAGCGGACGGACCGAGCTTGCCCGTGCGCTCTTCGGCATTGACAAACTGGACAGTGGCGAGGTCCTGCTTCGCGGCAAAAAGGTAACTCTTGCCTCTCCACAGCAGGCAATCAATGCCGGCGTGGCCCTCATCCCGGAGGACCGCAGGGCACAAGGTCTTGTTCTGGAGCACTCCGTCCAGGACAACCTGCTGCTGCCGCTGCTCGGACAGATTCAGCGCGGTCCGCTCCTGGACGGCACCAAAGGCAAGGAATTGTCCTCGTCGCTGATCAAGAGATTCGCAGTGAAGGTAGCCCACCCCCACCGGCCGGTGCGCCTGCTCTCGGGCGGCAACCAGCAAAAGGTGGTCATCGCCAAGTGGCTGGGCACCGATCCCGACCTCCTTATTTTGGACGAGCCCACAGCCGGCGTCGATATTGGCACCAAAAGCGAAATTTTGGACATGATCCGTGAGCTTGCCAGCGCTGGCAAAGCCGTCATTGTCATCTCCTCCGAGTACCCCGAATTACTCGCGGTCAGCGACCGCGTCCTCGTCCTCAAGGACGGCTCCATCATCCGCGACATCCCCCGCAGCGAGATCGCTGACGAGGAATATCTTCAACTTGCAGTCCAGGGAGTCTGAACAGTGAGCAAGGCAAACACCATCGCGCCCCGGGACACCGCGGCAGCCCGTAACTTTGGCACCATCCTCAAAGACCTCGACTGGCGACGCTACGTCATCTATATCGGCTTCGTCGTCGTCTTCCTCTTCTTCGCCGTTCTGCTGCGCGACCAGGGCTTCCTGTCGCCGAACAACCTCCTGAACATCTTCCGGCAGACGGCCACCATCACCGTCATTGCCGTCGGCATGACATACGTGATCGCCTGTGCGGAAATCGACCTGAGCGTCGGATCCGTCGCCGGCCTCTCCAGTGTCTGCACCGCTATGGCCCTTTCCCAATGGGGCCTGGTCCCCGGCATCCTTGCCGGCCTCGCCGTCGGACTCGTGGTCGGATCGGTCAACGGCGCCCTCGTCAGCCTCCTTGGCATCCCCTCCTTCCTGGTGACCCTCGGCATGCTCGGGATAGCCGTCGGCGTTGCGCAGTGGATAACCGCATCAGCGCCGCAGCCGATCCTGAACGACACGTTCAACACACTGTTCGGATCCGGCAACTTCGGTCCGATTCCCGGCCTTGTCGTCTGGAGCGCCATCTTCGTTGCCATCGGCGCCGTCGTACTGAACCGCACCCGGTTCGGCCGCCAGGTCCTGGCCACAGGGGGAAACCGCAACGCCGCAGAGTTCACCGGCATCAACACCAAACGCATCAAATTCCAGGTGCTGCTCATCTCGGGCATGGTCGCGAGCGTCGCCGGCATGCTGTACGCCGGCCGCCTCCAGTCCGGCCGGTTCCAGTGGGGCGCGGGCGATGAGCTCTCCGCCATCGCCGCCGTCATCCTGGGCGGAACCAGCCTCTTCGGCGGGTTCGGCTCCATCATCGGCACCCTCTTCGGCGCCCTGCTGATCGGCCTGATCAACAACGGCCTGATCCTGGCAGGACTCGACAGCAGCCAGCAGCAGGTCGTCCGTGGCGCCATCATCATCCTCGCCGTCGCCCTCGCCCGGAAGAAGTAAGGACCATGACCTCCACCCCACGCGCCGGCATCATCGGCACAGGATTCATGGGCTCGGTCCACTCCCACGCGGTACGCGCAGCAGGGGGCGAAGTCAGCGCAGTCGCCGGAAGCAGCCAGGCTTCCGGAGAGGCGGCAGCAGCCAAGTTTGGCGCCCGAACCGCGGCCGAGTCACCCGAGGCACTCATCGCACGAGACGACATCGATGTCATCCACATCTGTACCCCGAACGCCACCCATGCGGACCTTGCCCGCAAGGCCATCGCAGCAGGGAAAGCCGTTGTTTGCGAGAAGCCCCTCGCCACCAGTGTTGAGGACGCCAACGAACTGACACACCTCGCCGAGCAGGCAGGTGTCGTCACAGCCGTGCCCTTCGTCTACAGGTTCTACCCGGCAGTACGCGAGGCACGCGACCGGATCCTCAACGGCGAAGCAGGCCGCCTCTGGTTGCTGCACGGCTCTTATCTGCAGGACTGGCTGGCAGGTGCAGAAGCGACGAACTGGCGGGTCGACTCCACGCTCGGAGGAGCGTCCAGGGCTTTCGGTGACATCGGCGTGCACTGGTGCGACCTGATGGAGTTCACTACCGGACACCGCATTACCCGGATCATGGCACGGACGAGCCGGGCCTATGAGCAGCGCGAAGCCGGCGGCACGTTGTCCTCGGTGGCCACCGAGGACGGGGCAACGCTCCTGTTCGATACCGACAAGGGGGCCACCGGCTCGCTGGTGGTCAGCCAGGTCAGCCCGGGCAGAAAGAACCGCCTGTGGTTCTCCTTCGACGGAACCGAAACGTCGTTCAGCTTCAACCAGGAGCGACCGGACACCCTGCATATTGGACGCACGGATTCCAGTACCGACATCCCCGTGGGCCCGCAGACGCTTTCTACCCCGGGCGGCCGGCGCTACGCCACGCTCCCACCAGGCCATCCCCAGGGATACCAGGACAGCTTCAACGCTTTCGTCGCTGACACCTATGCAGCCGTCCAGGGCCAGAAACCTGAGGGCCTGCCCACGTTCCGCGACGGTCTCCGGGCAGCTCTCCTGACCAACGCAGTCGTCACCTCAGCGGCACAACAGTCGTGGGTCGACGTTCCCGCTGCTGGCAACCCGCTCGAATCTCTCAAATTTTCCCCCGCAGTCGAAAGGCAAAAGCAATGAAACTCGGTTATTGTTCCATCACCTGGGGCGGCGTCGTCGGCCACGCCCAAGGCGTGACGAGCGTCAAGGACCTTTTCTACATGACGAACGGATCCATGAAGGATGCCGTCGAAGACATCGCATCAGTCGGCTACGAAGGCGTCGAGATGTTCGACGGCAACCTTGCGGAATACGCCGAGAAGCCCGAGGAGCTCAAAGAGATCCTGAACAGCTCCGGAGTCTCCCTGGCAAGCGTTTATGCCGGCGCCAACTTCATATACGCCGACATCCTTCCCGACGAGCTGCACCGGATCCACCGGGCCGCTGAATTGGCCGCGACGTTCGGAGCTGAACGGCTCGTGGTCGGCGGTGGAGCGCGGCGCGCTGCCGGGACCACTGACGAGGACTACCACCGCCTTGGCCACGCGCTGGATCGCGTAACGGACATCGCAGAAAGCTTTGGCTTGACGGCAAGCTACCACCCGCATTTGAGCACCATCGTCGAGAGCCCGGATGAGCTGGACAAGCTCATGCCGCTCACCCGGATCGGCTTCTGCCCGGACACCGCCCACCTTGCGGCCGGCGGGGCGGACCCGGCCGCGGTCATCCGCAAGTACCCCGACCGGATCCGGCATGTCCACCTCAAGGACTTCCAACGGGACCCATTCAGCTTCCTCCCCCTCGGCGAAGGCGAACTCGATTTCCCGGACATCCTCGCCGCGATCCGGGAAAGCGGATACGACAGCTGGCTGATGGTGGAACTCGACGGCTATGACGGGGATCCCCGGGCAGCAGCCGAAATCAGCAAGAAGTACCTCGAGAAACTCCTCTAACTAATTCTTACCTCCATGGAAAGCCGCGATCGGCGCCACCCGTCTCCTCTGGAAGGAACTGGATTCACATGCAAAACCTCAATGTCGGCCTCATCGGAGGCGGCTTCATGGGCAAAGCCCACTCCCTCGCATACGCCGCTATGCCCATGTTCTTTTGGCCGGCACCGGCTCTTCCGGTCCGTAAGGTCATCGCAGAGGCCAATCCGGAACTGGCTGCCGAAGCGGCACGTCGCTTCGGCTTCGAGAACTCCACCTCAGACTGGCGCAGCATCATCGACGATCCAGACATCCACGTCGTGGACATTGCAACTCCCAACCACCTGCACGCCGAGATTGCCATCGCCGCCGCCGAAGCAGGCAAACACATCATCTGCGAAAAGCCCCTCGCACGCACAGGCGAAGAATCCAAGGCCATGTACGACGCCGTCAAGGACAAGAACATCGTCCACATGGTCGCCTTCAACTACCGGCGCACGCCCGCAGTTGCCCTCGCAAAGAAATACATCGAGGAGGGGGCCATCGGCCAGATCCTCAGCTTCCGCGGAACCTACCTGCAGGACTGGAGCGCCGACCCGAACTCCCCGCTGTCCTGGCGCTTCCAGAAGTCCATCGCGGGTTCCGGTGCCCTCGGCGACATTGCAACGCACGTCTTCGATATGGCCCGCTACCTTGTCGGCGAATTCAGCGCCGTGAATGCTGTTCTCTCCACTTGGATCCCGGAACGCCCGCTCCAGGCGGGCGGGGCCGACGCGCTTGGCGCCGTACGGGGCGGAGAGGGACCCCGCGGCGAAGTTGATGTCGACGACGAGGTCATGACGATGATCCGCTTCGCGAACGGAGCCGTGGGCTCCGTTGAGGCGACCCGCAACGCGCACGGAAGGAACAACTACATCACCTTCGAAATCCACGGAACCGAAGGCAGCATCGTCTTCAACTACGAGCGGCGCGACGAACTGCAGGTCTGCTTCGCTTCCGACCAGGCCGACCGCCGCGGCTTCCGCACCGTTTACACCGGTCCGGCACATCCCTACGGAGAAGGCCTCTGGCCCATTCCAGCACTGGGCATCGGTTACGGGGAAACGAAGATCATCGAAGCGTACGACTTCTTTAAGGCCATCGCAGAAGGTGGCAGCGTCAGCCCCAACTTCGCAGACGGCTACCAGGTCGCCCTCATCGACGATGCCATTGTCGAGTCTGCTGCAAAAGAATCATGGGTGGAAGTTCCACAAATCACCGCTTGACCCAGTCCGGGAGGGACGGTGGAGAGCCGTCCGTCCCTCCCGGAAACCCCGGACCATCACTGAGGAAGAGAAAGATGCCTAATCCCCTGCCAACGCGCCAGGAGACTACCGGAGTCTGGCTAATGCCTGTTTTCATCGCCAGAGCAGGGCACGAAGCCGACCTTCAAGAAGCCCTGCGCTCTCTGCAGGCGCTAAGCCGGAAAGACCCGGGATGCCTGGAGTACACCGTTTTCACTGACGTGCAGCGCCCGGGCACGTTCGTTCTTTTCGAAGGCTGGGCGCGTGACGAGGACCTCGAGGCCCACAACGAACAAGACCATGTAAAGGAGTTTGTAAAGGAAGTGGACCAGCTATTGGCAGTACCGTTCTCCGTAACCCCGCTTACGCCTCTCACCTGAAACCGAAAAACCCGCCAGCGGCCGGACAGATTCGGGTACACCCCAACCTGACGTCAGGCAGCCGCTTAAAAGCGTCAGAATAGGGTCGAAACCACGATTCCCAGTCACATCACCACAAACATCCTAAGTTTCAACCTGACACCTCCGGCGCCGGTGATGGAAGCGACAATCCAGACGATCCGAAGCAGCCAAGAAACCTAGAGCCGCTGCTCCCACACCGTCAGCTGCAGGCCAACAGTCCCAAAAGAAGGTTCGACGGCGGCACCCACTTCAGTGCCGCCGTCGAACACCCCACCCAAGCTGCGGCGCGCGGTCCGGAACCTGCGCCGCAGCCACCCGCCGAAGCGGTCCGCAATCATGATGCGCGGACCGCCTCAGCAGTCTCGTCAGCGGAACGAACCGGCGTCTCCAGCCCAAGGTTTTCGCGCAGCGTGCTGCCCGCGTACTCCGTCGGGTAGACGCCGCGTTCCTGCAGTTCCGGCACCAGGTGGTTCACGATGTCGTCCAGGCCTGTGGGAACCAGCCACGGTGAGATGTTGAAACCGTCCACTGCTCCCACCCGGGCATACTCAGCCAGCTGGTCCGCCACCGCCGTGTACGAACCAGTGAAGGTGGCGTCCACCCGAGCGGTGCGCGACGTGACGAACTGGCGGATGGACAGGCCCTTGTCCTTGGCCTCCGCCCGCCACTGGTCCGCCAGCTGCCTGGCCTTGGCACC
>Ga0307416_100001792_pt1 | contig 11925 bp, 12 predicted proteins | sample DK1Cmetagenome_2_FD_203821 | JGI IMG/M metagenome (GOLD analysis project Ga0307416, IMG submission 203821) | Maize rhizosphere microbial communities from greenhouse at UC Davis, California, United States - DK15-C-3 | ecosystem: Host-associated > Plants > Roots > Rhizosphere > Soil | place...
GGGAAAGGTGACGCGCCATGGGACTCTTTGATCGCCTCTCTGCTATGCTCCGGTCGAACATCAATGATCTGATTTCCCGGGCAGAGAATCCCGAGAAGATGCTGAACCAGCTGATCCTCGACATGAAGACGCAGCTTGCTAAAGCCAAGCAGCAGGTGGCGTCCGCCATCGCCGACGAGCGAAAGCTCCAGAGTGACGCCGAAGCGCTGAAGAAGCAGGCTGAGGACTGGGAGCGCCGGGCAATGATGGCGGTGCAGGAAGGCCGAGACGACCTGGCCAAGCAGGCGCTGGGGCGATACAACGAGCAGCTTCAGTCCGCCCAGCAGCTGCAGGAGACCTGGCTGCGGCACAAGGCCGAAACCGATCAGCTGAAGCTCTCATTGCGCCAGCTCAACGACAAGATCGAAGAGGCCAAGCGCAAAAAGAACATCCTGGTGGCCCGGTCGAAGCGGGCGGAAGCGCAGCAGCGCATCCAGGAAACGATGTCGGGTTTGTCGGACAAGAGTGCCTTCGAATCATTCGAGCGAATGGCTGAGAAGATCGAGGCCACGGAACGCAAGGCTCTCGCGGCCGCCGAGCTCAACGAGGAAGTCTCGGGAGACCAGCTCGCCCGTCAGTTCGAGGCGCTGGAGTACAAGGGCAGCTCCGACCAGCAACTGCTGGAGCTAAAAACCAAAATGGGCATCCTGGCGCCAGGCCGGGGGCAGGATTCGAGGCAGCTGGGCGCGGGACGGGGCGACGTGCGTGACGCGGAGCTCATCGAGGAGGGAGACGAGGGGAACGCGCGTTGATGGGTGCGGCTGAGACCGAGCGACGCGGATTTCCCCTCGGAAAGATTCTGCTCGTAGTAGTGCTGGTGGCCCTGGCGGTTCGGACCATCGATGTCCTCCTGATACTGTTCCTCGCCACCATCCTCGCCGTATACCTCGACGCCACAGCCGACTTCCTCGAGACACGGCTCGGCGTACCACCGACTCTGGGCTTGCTGACCGGGCTGCTGCTCAGCCTCGGTGCCCTCGCCGGGACCATCTTTCTCATAGCCCCGGCTGTCAGTGAGCAGGTTCGAGACCTGCTCACCAATTTGCCACAATTCCTGGCTGATCTCGATCGCAACATCAACGGCATTCTCCGCAGAGTTCCGGTGCTCGGCCGGAGAGCAGGTGACACGGCGGAGCCTGGACTGCTCGCCACTTCGCTGGGCGAGGTATTTGGATTCCTCCGGGGCGCTGCGGTGCCCTACCTGACTGGCGGAGTCACTTTCCTGATCCACGCGATAAGCGTCGTGGTCATGGCCGTGTATCTGGCGCGGCATCCCGCCGTATATACCGAAGGCGTGATTGCTCTGGTTCCACCGCCGCGGCGGGAGCTGGCTCGCAGTGTTCTCCGCGACCTCAACTTCACGCTGCGTGCCTGGATCGTGGGACAGCTGGTGGCCATGGTGCTGTTGGCGGTGCTCACCACTCTCGGGTTGTGGCTGCTGGGGATGCCCTATTTCCTGGCCTTCGGTATCTTCGCCGGTGTCGCGGCCATTGTGCCGTTCTTCGGGACTCTACTGTCCACGTTGTTACCCGCGCTGCTCGCGCTCGGCTCGCTCGGTCTGGCCAAGGCGGTTGCGGTCGCGGCGCTCGGAGTCGGAGTACACCTGATCGAAGCCAACTTCGTAGCGCCATATGTCATGGAGCGGCAGGTGAACCTCCCGCCGGTGATCACGATCGCAGGCGTACTGCTGATCGGGAAGCTCTTCGGCCTGGTAGGTCTGGTCATTGCCGTGCCGATTCTCGCGTTGGTCATGGTTCTCATACGTCACGTACTGATCGGGCACGTATACGGCGATCGGATCAGCGAGACGAAGCCCACAGGCACCGTGCCCATCGAGGCCGAGCCGACCATCGCTCCGGCCCCCGTTACTCCCTAACTATGGCGCAACCCCGCTTTCTGATCCTGGCCGATGGCGATTTCGGCCCGATGACGAGCAAGACCGCCAACTCGGTGATCCGCTATCTGCCGGAGCGCACGGTAGGCGTGCTCGACCGCGGTCACGCCGGGAAGACTGCCCAGGACATTCTGGGCTTCGGTGGAAATATTCCGGTCGTGGCCTCGATGCGTGAGGGACTGGCGCTCGGTCCAACAGCCGTGCTGGTGGGCATTGCGCCTCTCGGCGGCCGGCTTCCGTCAGAGTGGCGCAGTTGGCTGGCTGAGGCGCTCGACGGCGGGTGCGACCTTTGGAGTGGCCTGCACACGTTTCTGAGCGACGACCCGTTGCTCGTGACCAAGGCCAACGCCGCTGGGAAGAACATTTTCGATCTGCGCCGTCCACCCACGGATCTTCCTGTTGCCTCCGGCGCCGCGAAGACTGTGGATCCGTACGTCGTTCTGACGGTCGGAACCGATTGCAATGTCGGTAAGATGACGGCTCAGCTTCAGCTTGCCCGCGAGCTGAATGCGGGGGGACTTCGCACCCGTTTCGTTCCCACGGGACAGACTGGCATCATGATCGAGGGCTGGGGCATCGCCGTGGATGCCGTTATTTCGGACTTCGTAGCCGGGGCCGCCGAGCGCCTGGTGCTGCAAGGGGCAGAAGACGCCGATGTGGTGCTCGTCGAAGGGCAGGGCAGCATCAATCATCCTGGCTACTCTGCTGTGACGCTCGGCCTGTTGCACGGGTCCTGCCCCGACGGGTTGATCCTGTGCCACCAGTCGAGCCGCCAGTATATCGGCGACTACCGAGAGGCCGCCTGGCTGAGAATTCCGCCCCTCAGCGAGTACATCCAGCTCTATGAGAAGATCGGCTCCGCCGTTCACCCGACACGTGTGATTGGCATATCCCTCAATACGTACGATCTGGGCGATGATGCCGCGCGCCGTGCCTGTGAAGCTGCTGCACGGGAGACGGGGTTACCGGCGACGGACCCGGTCCGTTTCGATGCTGCCCCGTTGCTGGATGCGGTTCGAAATGGCCGCCAAGCCTACTTGGCGTCCCGCCGAAAAGAAGAGGGAGCCAGAAGAGTCGAGAAGGCGCCGATCTGATGCGCTGAGCAGGAAAAGGATGAAGTCCTCTTCTCCTGGCGGGTTCATCCTGCCAGATGTTTGCCGGCGCCCCGCTCCCACTTTCCCCCGATGTTCCTCTCAGCCACCTCTTCGCACTGACCAGTCGCGCTGATCCACTCGGCGCCTGGGTGACAGCGTGCCGGCATCGACTCCGGATCTATCAACTTACGGAACCCACCGGGTGTCAGGTGCTCGCCAGTTCTGATCTCGGGTTTCTACTGGGACGCTGCGGGAGGGTCGCGGTCCGCCAAGGCCGGCAGGTGAAGGTTCTTCCCAGCGAAGCAGTGATCCAGTGGCGGGCGCTTCAGGTAGCAACCGCCACCCCGTACTTGCCCGCCGTGGAGCGAATGCAAACACTGTTTCCCCGCCTGCATATGACGAGCAGCGGATTCCGGGTCCCGCTTTGGACCGAATCAGCCGAGGAGGTGCTGGCGCGTTGCGTGAGTGAAGGGCTGCGAGTGACCGGAAGCACAGTCGTGTACTGCGCCGCGAGCGATGAAGATATCCTTCCGGTGGTCGCTCGACCGCCTTAGCTTAGGCCGTTCGGCCGAAGCACCGGGCAACTTCCGCATCGCGGGGAGTCAACGTGCTGCACCTGCTGTCCCTGACCGACATCATCGATCGCCTGGTTGAGATCTTCAGGCTCGATCGCGAGGGAGTACTCCGGGCTGTGTTCCGGGTGCTCGGTATATGGCTACTCGCGTGGCTCGCCCTCCGGGTCGTGAGACTCACTGCGGAGCGGATCGAGAGATCCGTAGACGACGGCGACGATTCGGTGACTACGATGCGGGAGCGACGCGGGCGCACGATCTCGCAGCTCCTGCGGAGCGTTGGCAGAGTTGCCATCATCACGATCGCCATCCTGCTCACGTTCAACGTGTTCATCAATATCGCGCCTATCCTGGCCGGGGCGGGCATTCTCGGGCTGGCCGTTTCCTTCGGGGCTCAGAGCCTGGTTCGGGACGTGATCTCCGGGTTCTTCATACTGTCCGAGAACCAGTTCGGTCTGGGCGATGTCATCGAGGTCGCCGGCAGGGCAGGCGTGGTTGAGAAAATGACCCTGCGGCTGGTGGTCCTGCGCGATCTCGAGGGCGCAATGCATATCATTCCCAACGGGGAACTGAAGGTGGTGACGAACCGTACTCGAGGCTGGGCCCGCTCAGTAGTCGATGTGGGTGTTCCGTACGATGTGAACCTGGATCGGGCCATCGGCGTGGTGCAGGATGAAGCTGCGCAGTTCTCGAACGACTCAGTCTGGTCGATTCAGCTGGATGGTCCGCTGGAGGTATTGGGGGTGGAATCACTGGCTGATAGCGCCATCGTCATCCGCACTCTCATCAAGACTCAACCGGGATCCCAGTGGAATGCGGGCCGGGAGTTTCGGCGTCGGCTGGTTCTGCGGTTCGAACGCGAGGGCATCCAGATCCCGGTTCCAGAGCGCCGAGTCCACCTGCTGATGGAAAACACCAGCGACGCCGAGGCGGTCGCCAGTGCACTACGCTCCGGAGCAACCGGGCGATGAGCCTTCGGTTGTACAACACCCTTTCACGTCAAGTTGAGGAGTTTGCGCCGCTACAGCCCGGCCGCGTATCGCTCTACACCTGCGGCCCGACCATTTACAACTACGCCCACATCGGAAATTTCAGGACCTTTCTGTTCGAGGACCTGCTTCGTCGCTGGCTCGAGGCCAGTGGCTACGACGTGTTCCATATCATGAACCTGACGGATGTCGACGACAGGACCATCACCGCCGCGCGCGAGAAGGGCCTTTCTCTGCGCCAGCATGTGGACCCATTCGCGAAGGCCTTCGAGGAGGATCGGGATTGGCTTCGCATTCTGCCGGCACACGAACAACCCCGCGCCACCGAGTACATCCCCGCAATGATTCGCCTGATCGAGGGGCTCATGCAACGCGGATTCGCGTACCTCGGCGACGATGGCTCGGTGTACTTCTCCATCGCGAGGTTTCCCGCGTACGGTCGTCTTTCACGTCTGGATCTTCGGGAGCTGAGGACCGGGGCGAGCGAGCGGGTCAGCGCGGATGAGTATGCCAAGGAGGACGCCCGGGATTTTGTGCTGTGGAAGGCGGCGAGACCGGAGGACGAAGCGGTGGGCGCGGCCTGGGACGCGCCGTTTGGCCGGGGCAGGCCAGGCTGGCACATCGAATGTTCCGCCATGGCTCTGGAGTTGCTCCGCCAGCATCTGGGATTAGACGTGCTGGATATTCATGCCGGCGGTGTCGATCTGATCTTTCCCCACCATGAGGACGAGATCGCCCAGAGCTGCGCGTATACAGGGAAGGAGCAGTTCGCGCGCTACTGGGTACATGGCGAGTTCCTGAATATCCGCGGCGAAAAGATGTCGAAGCGGTTCGGGAACATCACCACGGCACGGGATCTGAGGCAGGATGGAGTGGACCCTGGAGCAGTCCGGCTCCTGATGTTCCAGACGCATTACCGGCAGAAACTGGATCTCACGGACGAAGGGCTCGCCGCAACGCAGAAGGCCTCCAGCCGCTTGGGAGAGTTCCAGAAGCGGCTCACGGAAGCGAAGGGAGAATCGGATCCGCCGCGCCTGAGCCAGGCCGCCAACCGGCTTCGATCAGACGCCAGTATGGCCTTGGATGACGATCTCAATGCTCCACGAGCAGTGGCCGCGGTTTTCACGTTCATGAACGAGGGTAATGCTGCTCTCGACGCAGGAGAAAGGCCTGGCCCCGAAACCCTTACAACCTGGCAGTGGATCGAGGGAGTGTTGGGAGTGACCAGCCGCGGCCTCAGTATCAGCGTGCCCACCGGCATCCCCGAGGGGGAAGCGGATAGCACGGGCCAGCAGCCAACCTATACGGAGCCGGCGCCTGCGGGATCGCACGAGGAGCTACAGCGCTGGGCACTTCACTGGGCTGTGCAACGAAAGCAGGCAAAGAGTGCCCGCAATTACGCCGAAGCCGATCGGATCCGAGACTTTCTGCGGAAGGCCGGGTGGGAAGTTCGAGACGGTAAGGACGGCTCAGTCGAGGTCGTCCGGACTCCTCGGGCCAGCTAATGCAGATTGTTTTCTAGTTCGGCACGAACCCAGCTAGTTCCTGGCAATCAGTGAGAGGCCTAGCCGTAATCGCTGCGCGATCATCCGGTGGGCTTGCTGGTTCCTGAGCATCGATGACAGATGTCGCGGCGGATGCTCGAAATAGCGGCATGAGAGTGACTCCCACCTTGATATCGATGGCGCCGGATGGGTGCGTTCATAGTCAAGGCGCTCCAGACAATCACCGGCCAGCGCCTCGAAGATACGTAGCTCCCGGGGGGTCATGTTGGCACGCCACTTCCCAGTGTTGTTCGAAATAACCGGCTGGAGCAGCCCCTCCGAGTTGCGGCGATCTGGCGGAAGAGCTCGACACTCCCGATAAAAGTTCAAGGTATCTGATGTGAACTCCTCGTCGAGGAAGGCGCAGATACGCCGCAACTCGCGTTCGGGAGCCGTCACCAAATCCTCGTAGCGGACCTGAAGGAAGCGTCCCTCTCCGAGAGCGGCACGCGCCTCCTCTGCCGCGGACAGGTACTGCCGCCAGCGAAGTGCCAATGGATAGACGTGCTTTGGGCCGAAGAACGCCGACCGATACGACAGCATTACGTCCCTGCCGTCGCGGACAAGGTGGACCACCTGAGCGTTGGGGAACCCGGACAGAATCGTTCTCCAGCAGAGTGTATGTTGCGGCGTCTTCTCACCCCAGCGTGCTTTGCCCACCAGGGCAGCCCAGCCACGAAGCAGCGCGTCCACGATGCCGTGAAAGTCGTTCTTCTCCAGGCGGCTGAGGGTGTCGGACGCAGATGGGGCGGGAATCCACGTCCTTATGTGTTCTGTCTTCAAGATCTGTGATACCAGCCGGGCACGCACCCGCGCGAGGCTGAGATCGCCATATCGGGCGACCAGAGGATAGACGTTGTTGTAGAGGTGTGACTCGTCAGGAATAGCGAGGTTGGGATGTGCTCCGAGCATCCGGCTCAGCAGTGAAGTTCCGGAGCGAGGGCAGCCAAAAATGAAAAAGGGAGTGTTCGGGGAAGTATTGCGGATGGAGACGCCCGACCGACCGGCGATTGGAGCCGATGCTGTGGTCACATGTACGCTCCCTTCATGCTGGCATGGCTCCGAGGCGCACAGAAACCATCGCTGTTGATCAAGGGGTGCAACATTGAAGCTCACACCGCTTCAAAAGTCAATAGCGCACTTGCCCTCCCGACTAAAAGCTTGTCTTTTTCCGCGCATTGGCTGACGTAGCTCAATTGGCAGAGCAGCTGATTTGTAATCAGCAGGTTAGGGGTTCGATTCCCCTCGTCAGCTCGGGTCTCATCAGGGCAATCGCCGCGTCGTAGAACAGTATTGGCACAAGGATTGCCACCTTGTTCACCGCATCGTTGCCCGCTGGCCGGCTGCCGAGCCAGTCTTGTGCCAAATGGGATAATTCGCCGCTGAACAAAAGCATAAGATTTGGTAGGCATACCTGGTACTCAGACCCGAGGTCCCTGTGCGTTCGTCTAAGACTTGGGTATCAATCTTCATCCTCCTTGTCATTACGCTCCATGCAGTTCCAGTTCTGAATCCGTTACTCAAGAAAAGGACTTGGCCCTTTCTAGATTGGACCATGTACAGCAAGTCGCGTCCTCCCGGCCCTATCCAGGCCGAAAAAAGGCGAATAATCGGAGTAACCTCAACAGGCCGGAAAGAACCCGTGACTCCGTTCCTCGTGGGCCTGAGCCCGTTTGTGCTTCGGGCTTCCTACGAACAACCAATGTGGCGGGGAGATTCCTCTGCGGCTAGACAACTCTTCATGCGGCTCAATCTTCAGCGAGAGGACCCCTTTGTAGAATTGCGTTTGGAAAGTGAGACGTACACAGTCACTGATACGGGACTCACCAAACAAAAGAACGCAGTCGCCACTTACCAGGCGGGCCCTCTCCCCTCGAGATGAGATTGCCAATGGAGCGGTGGATCGAGCGTTGGAATGCGTATTGGTTCCCTGAGACCACAACGCTCTATCTTTCCATTACTCGAATCGTCATGGTCGCTACACAGCTGTTCTGGTTTTTCCCTAAGCTAGAACGGCACTTCAATTTGCTCGAGAAGAACTCGGAATTCATCAATCCCCAGCTCCTCATCAGCGGAATTGCAGCTATTGGCTCGCGCGAGACCTTGTTCACACCTTCCACTTTCACGATTCTCTACTGGATAACCGCGGTCGCAGGGGTTGCTGCATTAGTCGGGCTTGTCACTCGCATATCCCTTTTTGTTTTTTCGCTGGGCATCTGGATCTTCGTCGCACATGCGTATTCGTATGGCGACAGGCATCATCCTGAGGCGGTGTTCGCTATCGTCCTGCTCGCCCTCTCGTTGGCACCTGCTGGAGAAAGTCTTTCACTTGACGCACTTCTTCGGCGCCGAGCTCTTCCTTTGATTGATAGGGTTAAAGCGTCGGTAAAAGTCGATACGGCCATGTGGCCACTGAAACTGGCACACGTACTCTTGGCCCTGACCTATTTCTCTACCGGAATGAGCAAGCTGATTCTTGGTGGCCCCGCATGGCTGAATGGGTACACCTTGCAGAACTACACCTTGGGGGACGCCGTAAGTCGAGACATTCCGTTGGGCATCTGGGTAGGACAACAACATCGCCTCGCCATAGGGCTATCGTTCTTCACCATTCTCATTGAGACATTCTTCTTTGTGTCCCTCCTCCTTCCATGGACGGCACCTTTCATTTTTGTCGGAGCTCTTCTTTTTCAAATCGGGTTGCTTGTAACTGCCGGGCATGGTTTCTACCAACACATGGTGCTGCTGGTCCTGCTCTTGTTCTTCATCCGCCCTCAATGGTGGCAGGCTTGGCGGAACAAGTACGTTGAACATTCTCGCCCTTCGCTGACTGCGTCGCTCATTCGATCCGAGTAGCTCCGGACGAGGCTCGCGCAGTCCAAATCGGCCCGGGACTACGCCGAGGCCGACCGGATCCGTGCTCTCGTTGCAGGGCACGGGTACCAGGTCCGGGACACGAAAGACGGCTCGATCGAGGTAATACGAACAGCGGTGCCGAAGGTTTGAGTGCCTCCAGCACCGCAGTTTCACCACCATGGCCTATCTAGGTGACCAAGCCGAGCTATTCCCGACCTGGTTCAGGTCGGTCTGACCACTTCCGTCCGAGTTCATAACCCATATCCGCCCGTTGCGCTCGTAGACCATCTTGGATCCATCCGGTGACCAGCCCGTGAGAGACTCGTCAGTCTCCCAGGGGGCAGGATCTTGGCCCGGAGTATTAGTCAGGTTGGTTTGGTCGCTCCCATCCGCGTTCATTATGTATATCTCCCTCGAATCAAATCGCTGGCCGCGATCCCGGTCAGTAAGAAATGCAATCCGGGTACTGTTCGGTGACCACTTGGGAGTATTGTCGTTCGCCGCATTGTTCGTGAGTCTTTGCTGGTTACTCCCGTCCGGGTTGATTACATAAATTTCTCCAAAGACGTTGGGCGGGCTTGCCGTAAACGCGATCGAACGACCGTCCGGGGACCAGTAGGGCTGGTCCTGCTTGTTGTCCAGCGGAGTGTTCGTAAGCCTGACCTCGCCGGTTCCGTCCACATTAATGATGTAGTAATCGCGCTGCCGACCGAGATTATCCTGACCCAGGAAGGCGATTCTTTGTCCACCAGGGGACCAGTCCCACAGGGACGCACCGTTCACCGCCTGTCGCACGTCCCCACCATTGGTGTTCATGACGTAGATGTCGTCCCCCCGCAGGAAAGCGATCCTGCTCCCGTCGGGTGACCAGTCTGGTGCCTGTTCCCGGGTGCCTGGCGTATTGGTGAGGTTGATCAGGCCGGTGCCATCGACATTGATCGCGTAGATCTCCTCGTCGCGGAAACTCTCGAACACAATCTTGCTCCCATCGGGCGCCCAATCGAAGCTCAGGACGTCGCTTCCGACAGTGAGGCGCTGGACCCCGCTTCCGTCCGGGTTCATGACGTAGAGGTCATTCCAGCCGTCGTCGGGGGGATTATCACGTGCGCTGAGAAAAGCGATTTTCCCGGATGAGGGCTGGGATACCTGGCAGCTGATGTCGAATCTGACTGTGGACTTCATTCCCGCCGCCACTGAAACGGACAGAGGATTCTCGCCCGTAACGGTGCAGTTCGGCGCGATACCGTCCAGCTTCACCTGGTGTGGACCCGCGGAGACGTCCGGCACAGTCACTGTGTTGTTCGGGCCGATCGCTTGAGCTGTTCGGTTGTCTACTGCGAAGATGTAGCCGTCATCGAGCGACGCTCCAGTCGTCGCAGTCGTGATCTCGATGCTTCCGGTGGTGCCGGGAGTGGGGCAAGTCACCTCGAAACTGATCTCCACGCTGCCGCCAGCGTTGACCGTAGCAGACCGAGGATTGTTACCGGAGACGGTGCAGTTCGAAGCCAGCCCGCCCAGCTTCACCTGGTGAGAGCCTGGATTCAGACCGGAAATAGTTAGGGTACCGCTGGCTTCGATGGGCTGCGACGCTCCACCGTCCACAGAGGCGGTGTAGCCGTCCGGGTCGGGTGAGTCTCCGGTCGTGGTGGTCGTGATTCGTAGACTTCCGGTGGCAGCCGTGCAGGCCACCTCAAACGCAACCTCTGCCGTGGCGCCGGCTGCTACGGTCACCGCCCGTGGGTTTGTGCCCTGAACGGTGCAATTGCTGGCGAGGCCGGAGAGCGTCACCGTGTGACTGCCCGTGGCCAGTCCGGCGACCGTAGCCGCTGCACTGGTACCCACTGGCTGCGAAGCGCCACCATCCACCGCGAATGCGTATCCGTCGGGATCTGGGCTGTCGCCTGTCGTGGTCGTTGCGACCCTGAGTCCACCGGTCACGGGCGGCGGCGCGATGCAGCTGACCGTGAATACCGCAGTCGCCGAAGCGCCCGCCGTCACCGTGATGCCACGCGGATTCTCGCCGGCCACCTGACAATTTGCCGCAATGCCACTCAGGCCGACAACGTGGTCTCCCGCCGCCAGTGCGTCGATCGTGATGTTACCACTGGCCCCAAGCGCTCCCCGGTCGGCGCCGTCCAACGTGACCGTGTAGCCGTCAGGATCCGGGGAGACCCCGGTGGTGGATGCGGTTATCGTCATGCTGCCTGTGGTCGGCCCGCAGGTCACGTTGAGCTGCACCGTGGCCGTGGCCCCCGCCTCGACGCTCACCGTCCGAGGATTTTCTCCCGCGAGTTGGCAGTTGGCTGCTATCCCGCCGAGGCGAACGGTGTGATTGCCCGCCGTCAGGTCCGTAACCTGATGGGTGCCGTTGGCGCCGATACTGACTTCGGCGCCGTCGTTCACGCTGACAAGATAGCCGTCGGTGTCGGGCTCAGTCCCGGTCGTAGTTGTCGTGATAGCGATATTGCCGGCGGTGGGAGAGACCAGGTCGTCACCGCCACAAGCGAGAAGGATGAGGCTTGGCCCGAGAGTCAGGGCGTGGGCTGCAAAGCGAAGGTAGTAGCGCATAGGGGAGCCTCTCCCGCCAAGGCGGTAAACATCGTGTCTGGAAATCCTGACGCTTCACTGCAAGCTGAATAGTGAGCCCTAACGTCAAGCCGACCTCAAGCCGTCGGGTAGGGGAAGCGCAAGCTCAAGTCAGGCGAGGGGTTCCGTGGGGCTGAATCATTTCCGCCGCCGGGGGCCGGGAAATGCTCCGTTCCCCTTGCACAACTCGTTGCGCCCCACTATCCTACCGGTCTGTCTTTTTTTGGGATTTCCGAGCGGCACTCGCGAAGTATTTTGCGTCCAAGGATTTAGGGGAACATCCCTGATCAGCTCGGAGGCCGACACCCTGGATGAATAATGCGGACCCCGCTTCTTGCCGGCGGGGTTCTA
>Ga0307416_100001793_pt1 | contig 11924 bp, 10 predicted proteins | sample DK1Cmetagenome_2_FD_203821 | JGI IMG/M metagenome (GOLD analysis project Ga0307416, IMG submission 203821) | Maize rhizosphere microbial communities from greenhouse at UC Davis, California, United States - DK15-C-3 | ecosystem: Host-associated > Plants > Roots > Rhizosphere > Soil | place...
CGAGATCAAGGAAGTCCTGGCGTCACGCGGACTCTCGCTCGGCATGAAGCTCGAGAACTGGCCGCCGGCGGGTCTCGATCGACCGTAAAAGTCGTCCGCGCCGTCTAAGAGATTCGCGACGTCAGCGTTGCGACTTTTACGGTCGGAGCCGGAGTCACCCGAAAACCGCGGGCGGAGCCCGACGGTTTTCGGCGGATAGGAAACACCGTGACCCGCACCGGCGATTGCCGGTGCGCTGGTGGAGCGAGGCAGTATCGAGGAAGTGGCGCGCGTTGCATGCGACGTCCCTCCTTAAAGACCAAGAACCGAGCGCGGTGAAAAGCCGCGCCGAACACGAAAGGATTCGACGATGCGTCACCGCCACGGGCTTCGCAAGCTCAACCGCACCAGCAGCCATCGCCTCGCGATGCTGCGCAACATGACGAACTCGCTGTTCACGCACGAGGCGATCCGCACGACGCTGCCGAAGGCGAAGGAATTGCGCCGCGTCGCCGAGCCGCTGATCACGCTGGCGAAGGAAGCGACGGTCGCGAATCGGCGCCTCGCCTTCGACCGGCTGCGCGATCGCGACGTCGTGACCAAGCTGTTCAACGAGCTCGGACCGCGCTACCAGGCGCGACCGGGCGGCTACCTGCGCATCCTCAAGTTCGGCTTCCGCCAGGGCGACGCCGCGCCGATGGCGCTGGTCGAGCTGGTCGATCGGCCCGCCGCGAGCGACACCGCCGCGGAGACGCCCCAGGCGTAACGTCGGCCGGCGCGCGGAAGGGAGCCGGGCATGCGCCCGGCTTTTTTTCGTCTCTAGTTCACGCGCCGCAGCCGCGCGATCTCGCGGATGCCGCGGGATGCGGGCAGCTCGTCGACCCACGTCACGATCTGCGCGGCGCTCATCGGCCGGCCCAGCAGGAAGCCCTGTGCGACGTCGCAGCCGAGCTCGCGCAGTCGCTCGAGCGTCGCGGCGTCCTCGACGCCTTCGGCCACGACGAGAAGACGCATGTTGTGTGCGAGCTCGATCGTCGAGCGCACGATGACCTCGTCGCTCGCATCGACGCACAGCCCGGCGACGAACGACTTGTCGATCTTGAGCTCGGCGAGCGGCAGCTTGCGGAGGTAGGCGAGCGATGAGTAGCCGGTCCCGTAGTCGTCGATCGCGATGCGGCACCCGAGCACCGACAGGCGCTCGAGGTTCGCCGCGGCGTGGCCGGGATCGTCGAGGATCGCGCTCTCGGTGATCTCGAAGCTGATCCAGCGCGCGGCGCAGCCGTGCCGCTCGAGCAGCGCGACGACGCGATCGGGGAGCTCGGCGTCCATGACGTCGCGGGCCGACAGGTTGATCGACACGTGCATCGGCAGCCCGTCGGCGCGCCAGGCGGCGCACTGCGCGACGGCCCGCTCGCACACCCATTTCGTGATCTCGCGGATGTAGCCGGTCTGCTCGGCGAACGGGATGAACTCCGCCGGCGACACCAGGCCGCGCGTGGGGTGGCGCCAGCGCACGAGCGCTTCGACGTGATGGCCGCTCGGGTCGCGCAGCGCGACCTTGGGCTGGAACACGAGTGTGAGCTCGTCGCGGTCGACCGCCTTGCGCAGGTCGGTCATCAGCGTCAGCCGCTCGCGGCTGTGGTCGCTCTGCCGCGGATCGAACAGCACGACGCCCTCGTTGCCGCGCTTCGCGGCGTACAGCGCGACGTCGGCATGACGCAGCAGCGTCGTCGCCTCGCGGCCGTGGTCGGGATAGAGCGCGATGCCGATGCTCGCCCGAACGTCGACCAGGTGACCGGCGAGGTTCATCTGCGATTCGAGCGTGCGAAGCACGGCGAACGCGGTGCGCCGCGCTTCGTCGATACCCTCGCCCGGCAGCAGCAGCGCGAACTCGTCACCGCCGAGGCGCGCCACCGTGTCGGCGTCGCGGTGGACGACCGATCGCAGGCGCGTCGCGACCTCGGCCAGCAGCAGGTCGCCGATCGGATGGCCGAGCGAGTCGTTGACGTCGCGGAAATGGTCGAGGTCCATCAGCAGCACGGCAACGCGCCCGTCGCTCGCCTCGGCCGATCGCACCGCGCTCTCGAGCCTTTCGGCGTACAGCGTGCGATTGGGGAGCCCGGTGAGCGCGTCGCGATAGGCCAGATCCATGATCTGCGCCTCGCGCGAAGCGATGCCGTCCTGCATCGTCTTGAACGCGCCGGCGAGCTCGTCGATCTCGTGCATGCCGGACCGCGGCGCGGTCATCGAATAGTCGCCCGCCGCGACGCGTCGCGCGACACGCACCAGCTCGCGCACCGGCCACGCGATGCCGCGCGAGATGAGGAGGCCGGCGACGATCGACACGACGACGGCGAGGATCGACGTCCACGCGAGCTGGCGTTGCAACCGGCGGAACGGCTCGAGCGCGGTTGCGAGCGGCTGCTGCAGCACGGCGACGACGACATCGTCGCCGGCCGTGTCGAGCGGCAGGATCCTGGTCACCGCCCCTTCGCCGAGCATCGTGTTGCCGTCCTTGTCGGAGGGCGTCGACTGGCCCGACGACACGTCGACCAGAAGCGGCAACCGCGCCGCCTCGGGCAGCGTGCTCGCCTGCAGCGCCCACGCCTCGCGCGGCTGGCGGGTCAGGAACGACACGTCGAATCGCGTGAGGCCGCGCAGGTCCTGCGCGTACGCGTCGTCCACGTCGAACCCCACCGCGACCCACCCGATCGGCAGCGGCGCCATGACGGGCACCATGGCGAGCTGGTAGAGCCTGCCGTGCAGCGTGGCCATCGCAGCCGTGCCCTGGCGTTCGCGCGCGCGCTGCAGCAGGCGTGCGTGGGGGAAGCGCTCGCCGGGCGGGCCGTCGCGGTTGTCGACGACCACGCGCTCGTCGAGCCCGACGAGGAGCACCAGGTCGGCATCGATGCGCCGCCCGTGGTTCTGCAGCGCCGAGCGGATCGTCGCCGGATCGCCGGTCGCGATCGCCTCGCGCAGCGCGTAGTCGCCGGCGAGGACGCGCGCGCCCTGGACGAGGCGCTGCCGATCCTCGTCGAGAAGGCGATCGAACACGCGCGCCCCGGCGACCAGGTCTTCGCCGATCGTGTTGCGCGCGGCCGCCCCCCCGACGCTGTTGACGAGCACGAAGCCGCCCGCCTGCACGCCGATGACGACGAGCAGGAACAGCGCGAGGATGCGCGACTGGAGGCTCGCGAGCCGCATATCCGGATTTCGTCCACCGCGCGCGATCCTGAAGTGCCGGACGCGGCAAGCCGACCGGCGGAGCGCCACCGAGCCGTGATGGACGCGCCGCGTCGATCACGATGCGAGGTGCGTGACGTCGCCGTCGCGTGCATGCGCTGCGACCACGTGCACCGCGCAGGTTTCGCAGCTTGTAGTGAACGCAGCGTCGACTTTGCGATTGGCGTTGTCGATCAGCCGTTTAGCCGATGCAATGCCGCGTCGCCGCGCGGCCGCCCGAGCGCGCACGTGGCCTCGTCGCACGAGCCGTGGGATCCCCGACGTACGCAGGCTGTACGCGACGTGCCGTTGGTATCAATCCTGCTCGTCGCTCGCGACTCTGCCCGCTGGATCGCTCGTGAAACGAACCATTCGGTCCGTCGCCCGGTTCGCTGTCGCCGTCGCCGCCGTGATCGGCGTCGACGCGGCGGCCGGCGCATGGACCGTCACGGTCGATGCGGGAGCCGTCTACGACGACAACCTCACGCGCGCGGCGGCGCGATCGGACCGGCGCGACGATCGTGCGCTCGCCGGCGGCATCGGGGTCGGGTACGCGTGGCTGCCCACGGGGTACGACAGCCTCGCGCTGGTCGTCGACGCGCGCGGCGGCGCCTACGATCGCTATCCGGGGCTCGACTTCGCCTCGATCGGCGCGACGGTGCGCTATCGCCGCAAGCTGGCGCTCGGCATCGACGCGCCCTGGGTCGCGGTGTCCGCGACCGCCGGTTACACGGACTACCGCGACGACGTGCGCGACGGTTCGACGCTGCGGCTCCACGCCGCCCTCGGCAGGCGATTCGACGAGACGCTCGCCGTGAACGTCGGCATCGGTCACGATCGCCGCCACGCCCGCAGCGACGTGCCGCTCGTGCCGGGCGTTTCCGGCGCGATCTTCGAGCTGGCCGGATCGTCGCTCGATGCGTCGGTCGAGTACGCGCTCGACCCGCGCTGGCAGGCGAGCGGCCGAACGAGCGCGCGACGCGGCGACGTCGAGTCCACCTCGCGACGCAATCGTGCGGTGTTCGTCGCGTCGACGGCGATCGCCGACGATCCCGCGTTCCGCGATCCCGAGCTTTTCGGCTATCGGCTGCGTGGCACGACGCTATCCGCCGCGGTTTCGTTGAGCTACGCCCCGCACGATCGCGCATCGCTCAACGTCGGCTACCTGCACGAGTCGACGCGCGCCTCGGAGGGCATCCGCTATCGCAGCCGCGCCGTCGAGGCGACGGTCGTGTACGGGTTCTGAACGTGATCGCGCGCGCACTGGCCGCCGCGTTGGGGTTCGCCGTCGCGCTGCCGGCGTGCGCGCAGAACGCGCGCATCGTCGCCAGCGTTCGCGACGTGCAGGGACGGCCCGTGGCCGATGCGGTCATCGTGGCCGTGCCGGTCGATGGCCCGGCGCGACTGCCGGCCAAACCGGGCGAGGTGCAGATCGTCCAGGTGGACCGCGAGTTCGTGCCGAAGGTCACGGTCGTCGTCACGGGGACGCCCGTGGCGTTCCCGAACCGCGACGAGGTGCGCCATCACGTCTATTCGTTCTCCACGCCGAAGCGCTTCGAGCTCCCGCTCTACCACGGCGTGCCGCCGCAACCGGTCGTCTTCGACAAGCCCGGCGTCGTCGTGCTCGGCTGCAACATCCACGACTGGATGGTCGCCTACGTGTACGTGTCCGAGTCGCCTCACGCGGCGAAGACCCGCAGCGACGGCATCGCCGAGATCGACGACGTACCGGCGCGAAGCTACGTCGTTCGTGCCTGGCATCCGCAGCTCGAAGGCGACGAGTCGTCGACGCGGCGGACGATCGAGGTTCGATCTCCGCGAAGCGAGCTGACCTTCGAGCTTGCGCTCAAACCCGAAGTGCGTGTGCGCCGGGCGCCGACGGTGCAGCGCGGGGGGAGCTACTGACGCGCAATCCGCCCGGCGCCACCCATTCGCTCGTGGCGGCGAAATGCGCACGAATCCATCGCGTTGCACGTCCCGGATCGTGTCCGGGCGGCGAACTGCTTACGTCGCGCGGATCGGAGCGCCACTTCGTGTAGCATCGGATAAAGCATGAGCACCGTTCTCGTCACCGGCGGCGCGGGCTACATCGGCTCGCACATCGTCGTCGCGCTGCACGCAGCGGGACAGCAGGCGGTCGTGCTCGACGATTTTTCCAACAGCGCCCGCGGGGTCGTCGAGCGCCTGCAGAAGCTCACCGGAAGCGACGTGCCGTGCATCGAAGCCGACGTTCGCGATGCCGCCGCGCTGCGTCGCGTGTTCGCGCGCTATCCGATCGGCGCGGTCGTGCACTGCGCGGGACTCAAGGCCGTGGGCGAATCGACGGAGCGGCCGCTCGCCTACTGGGACGTCAACGTCGGCGGCATCATCGCGCTGGTCGAGGTGATGGGCGAAGCCGGCGTCGCCACGCTCGTGTTCAGCTCGTCGGCGACCGTGTACGGCGAGCCGGACGAGCTCCCCGTCGACGAGGACGCGCCGCTTCGTCCGCAAAGCGTGTACGGCCGCACCAAGCGCACGTGCGAGGACTTCCTGCGCGACCTTGCCGCATCGAACCGCAACTGGCGCATCGCCAACCTGCGCTACTTCAATCCCGCCGGTGCGCATCCCTCGGGCCTCATCGGCGAAGCGCCGCGCGGGCGCCCGAACAACCTCGTGCCGCTCGTGAGCCGCACCGCGGCGGGCGAGTTCGACGAGGTGCCGATCTTCGGCACCGACTGGCCGACGCCGGACGGAACCGGCGTACGCGACTACCTGCACGTCGACGACCTGGCCGAAGGGCACGTCGCTGCGCTGCGCTACCTCGCGACGCACGCCGGCGAAGTCACGATCAATCTCGGTGTCGGCCGTGGCTACTCGGTGCTCGAAGTCATCGCCGCGTTCGAGCGCGCGTGCGGCCGCACGGTCACGAAGCGCTTCGCCCCGCGGCGCGCGGGCGACGTCGCGACGATCTACGCCGACCCCTCGCGCGCGCTCGCCCTGCTGGGCTGGCGCACGACGCGCGACCTCGACGCGATCTGTGCCGACGCGTGGCGCTGGCAGAAGGGCGGCGGCCGCTACGAGAGCTGACGCCGGCGCTCGCCCACGGCCGCGTTGCGGAGCTAGGCGAGCCTGATCGGCCGGCGCGCGACGCGAGCGGGGCGCGCAGCCAAAGCCGGTACCGTCGCTCCCGTTCCCGCCTGACCGATCGAATGGTCCGCTTCTACGTCGCGCGCGCCCGCTTCGACGCCTTCCTCGTCGCCGACCGGCTGAACCAGGCCGGAATACGCGCGCACGTGTTCAACCAGCACGCCTCCAGCATCGTCGGCGACGTGCCGCCGGATGTCGCGCAGCCGCAGGTGTGGCTCGAGCGCGACGAGGATCGCGAGCGCGCGTCGATCCTGCTCGCGCGGATCGAGGAGGAGGCGCGCGTGGTCGGATCGAGGCGTTGCGCCCGCTGCGGGGAGGAGTCGCCGGCGAACTTCGACCTGTGCTGGAACTGCGGCGGCACGTTGTCGGCGTAGGCGGCCGCCGAGAGCGTCGAGCGGCCCGCCGCCGCCGAAGGCGTGGACGAAAGCGCTGCGAACCGGCGGCTTCCTCTTCAACGGCGGCTCAGCCGGCACGGCGATCGGCGGGGCGGACGGCGGCAACGAACACACGATCCGTCTGGCAGTCGGGCCCAACGTAGAACGCGTGGCTGCCCACCGGCGTGAACCCCATCTTCGAGTAGAACGCGATCGCTCGCGGATTGCGCTCCCAGACACCCAGCCACACATGCCGACCGCCGAGTTCGGCGGCAGCCTCGTGGACCGCGGACATCAGGGTGTGGGCAACGCCGCTGCCGTGGGCGCATCGGGCAACGTAGAAGCGATGCAACTCGACCGGTTGCGTCTGGGTGACGCATGTCGGCGGCGGCTTGCGGCGCACCTGCGCGTAGGCGACGAGCGCGGCCGCGTGGTGTGCGAGGATGGTGACGACGTCCGGGTTGGCGAGCTCGGCTGACTGTTGAGGCACTCCATAGGCCGATTCGAGATAGGCTCGGAGATCCTCGGGTCGGTTGTCCGCGGCAAACGTCTCGGCGAACGTGCGGGCCGCGAATTCGGCCAACGCAGGCGCGTCGGACGGAACGCCACGGCGAATGACGATCGACTGCATGCTCGAGCGTGGTGGCGAAGGCCCGGCGTGCACAGCTAGCGTGCGGTCGGCGCGGCGAGCCACGCATCGACGCGCGCCGCGACCTCGTGTGCGTTGCGGATGCAGTCGCCGACCGCGACGCCGCCGCGCCAGTTCGCACAGGTGAAGAGGCCGCCAAGATGAGCGCTCGCATCATCGAACGCGGCGACACGTTCGAGATGGCCGATCGTGTACTGCGGGATCGCCTGCGGCCAGCGCACGACGCGGGTCCAGCGCGGCGACCGCGCGCCCACGAGCGCTTCGAGCTCACGCCCGGCGCGCTGCTCGAGCGCCGGGGGATCGAGCGCGGCGGCGTCCGGCTCCCGCTCGCCGCCGATGAACGAGGTGAACAACACGTGATCCGCGGGCGCGCGTCCGGGAAAGAGACTGCTCGAGAACAGCGAACCGAGGATCGTGCGACGCTCGCGGCGCGGCACGAGAAACCCGAAGCCCGCGAGATCGTGCGCGACATCCGCTCGCCGATAGCCGCTGGCGACGACTGCAACGGGCGCGTAGCGGATCGATCGAAGCACCTTCGCGCCCATGGGGGCCAGCGGTTCGACGAGCGGCGCCGCCGCGTGCGCCGGCACCGCGAGGACGAGCGCGCGAGCGTGCAGCGAGAATCCGTTCGCGCGAAGCGAGAATCCGCCGTCGCCACGGCGCGCGATCTCGCCAACGCGCGTGTCCGCGAAGCGGTGTGCCAGTCGCGCTGCGATCGCGTCGGGCAGCGTTTGCATGCCGGCCCGGAAGCTGAAGCTTTTCGCCGCGTGCTTCGACGTTTCCGGATTCGCGCGTCGCTCGCGCGCGCCGGCAACCTGGCCGCGCAGCAGGCTGCCGTGCTTCTGCTCGAGCGCGAACAGTCGCGGGAACGCCGCCCGGACCGAGATCGATTCCGGATCGCCGGCGTAGATGCCGGACACGAACGGATCGATCGCGTAATCGAGGAACTCGTCACCCAGTCGTCGCCGCACGAACGCCGCGATGGACTCTTCGGCATCAGCGGGTGCGCGCGGGATCCATGGCTCGCGCAACAGGCGCAGTTTCGCCGCCGGCGTGAACGCCCTCGTCGCGATCAGCCCGGCGGGTGATGCCGGTAGCGCCGCGAGCCTGCCGTCGCGAATCACGTAGCGGTGTTTTGCCGTCGACGCGGCGTCGACGCGCTGGTCGCGAATCGCCAGGTCGTCCAGCAACGAGTCGATCAGCGGCGTCGTGTCGAGCGTGCTGTTCGGGCCCGTTTCGTACAGATAGCCATCGTCGCGATGCGACGCGATGACGCCGCCCGGCGCGCGGCCGCCGTCGACGAGCGCGACGACCCGCCCCGCTTGCTGCAGTCGATAGGCGGCGACGAGTCCCGAGATGCCGCCGCCGATCACGGCGACGTCGACGCTGCCGCCCGATGCGATCACGGACGGGCGGCCGCCTCGGCGCGCAGCGGGATCGCGGTCCGAGCGAGGCGGTCCGCGCGTGCGATCGCCGCGTCGAGCTCGGCGCGTGCCTCCGGGTCGGTGATGCGTTGTGCGAGCTGGCGCCAGTAGCGAGCGGCCGTGCCGAACTCGCGCGCTTCGTAGGCCGCGCTGCCCGCCATCTCGAGCACGCGCGGGTGCGCCGGATCGAGCGCGAGCGCGCGCTCGACGAGCTCGCGCGGCCGGCCCGCGAGTCGGCCGCCAGCGGCCATGCCGAGCGCATCGGCGAGCTCCGCCCAGACGCCCGCGTCGCGTGCGATCTTCGGCGAGAGCGCAATGGCCTTTTCGTAGGCGTTCACGGCGTCCAGGTAACGGCCCGCGTCCGCTTCGGTGCGCCCCAGCAGCACCCAAGCGCGCGCATCGTCGGGCTGGCGGGCGAGATGGGCCACGAACGGAGCGCTCGCGCTCTCGACCGCAGGCGCGCGGCTTTCGAGCGCGGTCGGTTCGCCGAAGCGCTCGTACAGCACGATCGACGCGAGCGGCAGCGCGACGGCGACGATCGCCGCGGCGAGGCGCGCGCTCGACGGTGTCGGCGGACAAGCCTCGCCCGCCTCGCGCAGGGCGCTTCGCTGCACCTCGGCGACGGCGACTGCGTACTCGTCGTCGCGAAGCACGCCGATCGCGCGCTCGCGGTCGAGCTCCGCGAGTCGCGAACGCTGCACTTCGAGATTGGCCGCCTGCACGGTCGCGCCGCGGGGCGATCGCCGCCGCCACAGCGACGGCACGACGAACGCCAGCGCGACCGCGGTCATCGCGATCGCGGCGGCGGCGAACGGCAAGGGGGCGATCGCAAGCATCGCAGTGGCGCGATTATCGCGCGTCCCCCGACGCGAGCGTTACGGCCTCGCCGCCGAACTCGACACGGCGCCGGGCGCTGCCCCGGCGGCCGATGCCGATCTCGCGGGCTCGGCGCGACGCTTCGCCATCGCTTCGTCGAGCAGCTTGATGCCGTCCTGCGAAAAGGACATGCCCTTGACGATCGAGGCCGCCGCCTCGTCGGGGTTGTGGAAGTGCGCGCCGTTGCTCGCCGTCCACCATTCCCAGTGGATGTGCGCGTCGTAGTGGATGCCGCGCGCACGATCGAGCGTCGCGTCGTCGACGCCGAGGTTCTTCGCCTCCTCGAACTTGTCGACGAACCGCGTCAGCTGGTATTCGGCCTGGCGGAGCTTGCCCTGGAAGCGGTTCTTCATCGAATCGATCGCATAGACCGCCTGCTCCGGCTTCCACTGCGCGTGGCAGGTGAGGCAGGTCTCCTTCACGTAGTGCCTCGGCGACGTCTGCCAGTGCGAGGTGAACGTCTTGCCGGTCTTCGCGTCCTTGACCTTCGGCATGTGGCAGCTCGAGCACTCGACGCCGGCCTTCTGGTGCTTGCTGCCATAGTAGTTCTCGACGTCCGGATGCTGCGCCTTCCACAGCAGCGCGCCGGTGATGCCGTGGCGGAAGTCGCGGAAGCCTAGATCGGTGTAGTGCTTGCCGATGTCGTCGACCTTCTTGAACGGGAAGTGGTTGGTGCGCGCGTCGGTCATGCCGATCGGCTTGCCGGTCGCCGGATCGGTGCCCGGGTTGCAGTTGTACTCGACGTGGCACTGACCGCACTGCAGGTTCGTGTCGTAGCGGTCGAGCAGCGCGATCTTGCGCGTATAGCCGCGCAGGCCGAAATCGCGAACGTCGATCTTCGCCCCACGCGGGTCCTTGTGCCACAGCGTGTCCTTCTCGGGGCGCGTCAACGCCTGGATCAGCCCGTCGCGGATGACGCGCGGCTGCGTCGAGTGCGGATCGTGGCAGAAGAAGCAGTTGAGCGAGTGGTTCACGTCCTTGACGAATTCCTGCACTTTCGACGTGCGGCTCCACTTGGCGCCCGGCTGCGGGTCGCCGAGATAGGCCCAGTCGAGGATGTGGTCGGCCGTCTTGCACGACATGCAGACCGGGTTGGCCGCGGCGGCCGTCCCGGGCTTGAACGTCTTGTGCTCCTCGCCGGCGTACTTGTCCTCCAGCACGTCCCAGATGCGAAAGTTGCCGCCGGCCTTCGCGAGCCCGCGCCAGCCTTCCTTGTTCTCGAAGCGCCCGCCGAACGCGCGATCGACGACGAGCTGATCGTAGAGCGCGAACGCATGCGAGCGCGGCTCGTTGTGCTCGCGCGTGAAACCGTGCGGGCTCATCAGCTTGTCGAACGCCGGGTTCGGCGAGGGGCCTGCGGCGAGCGACTTCGACTTGCGCGCCGTCTTCTCCCAGTTCATCGAGTACATCGTGCGGAACTGGTTCTCGTGACAGGTGCCGCACACGGCGGGATCGGTCTTGGTCACCGGCCGCTGCGCGGCATTGGCGAGATGCGCCGGGAGGCCGTCGTGGCAGCTCGCGCAGCCCACGCCCTGGTGCTTGTTGCCGGCGTGGAACTCGCGGATCGGCGCATGGCAGGCATAGCAGCTGGCGGCCTGGCTCGCGACGGCCTTCGCCGACGTCGCCTGCGGCTTCGGCGGCAGTTGCGCGGATGCGCTTGCGATCGCCGCCACCATCAGTGCCGCGACGATCGATCCCTCGACGACGAACGCCCAGCGTCCCGCCATGCGACTCTCCTCGCGCGAACCGCGCTTCTCGCACGAGTGTAGTCAGCGCGGCGACGGGCGTTGCAGTCGCGGCGCGGCGAAGCTTGCGAAAGATCAAGCCGTCGCTCGCGCGCAGTGCGATGCCGTGCCAAATTCGGCGACGATCGCCGCCGCGTGCTTCAGGGAGTGCGGCGATCGATGACGAGCGACAGGCCGGTCATGCCGAGCTTGACCGGGCCGGACACGATCTCGATGTCGCCCGGTTGGGGCGTCACCGTGCCCGAGCGCGAGACGCGCGCGCCGACCAGCACCTCGCCGTGCTCCGACAACCGGTGCGTGGGCGCCATCGCCATGCTGTCGTCGAGCCGGAACGCGAGCGGCAGGTCCTTGATCTTGCCGCGCACCACCGCGAGCGGCATGCGCGAGCCATCGACCGCGCGCGCGAAGACGAACACCGTGTCCTCGGGCGACACGCTGCCGCTGATCGAAGGCGCGAGCGTGACCGTCCCCGACACCGACGCGGCCGACAGCGCGCCGGAGCGGACGGGCGTGGAAGGCGGTGCGGCCG
>Ga0307416_100001794_pt1 | contig 11922 bp, 7 predicted proteins | sample DK1Cmetagenome_2_FD_203821 | JGI IMG/M metagenome (GOLD analysis project Ga0307416, IMG submission 203821) | Maize rhizosphere microbial communities from greenhouse at UC Davis, California, United States - DK15-C-3 | ecosystem: Host-associated > Plants > Roots > Rhizosphere > Soil | place: USA...
CATTTCTTTCGCCTCGCTCGGAGTCAGGGCAAGGAAAACGCGGCTCAGCGACGTGCCGTGGACGTCTGCAATCTTCACGCTCTCACCGTAGCCCGCCGCCGCCCTTCCGCAAGCGTTCCCGCTCACCGTCATCCGCCTTGCCAGCAGCCGATTGCGTCCCCGGCGAGCCGTCTTTCAACGTGGTTCTCACCTACCCACACCTTGGCAGTGAACGGCCCGCGCTGCCCGTTGGGCAGGTCGCAGTTGGCGAGATGGTTGAAGCCGAGCAGGTGTTCGAAACCGGCTGTGAAGTCACCCTCGACGCTGCCTTCCGTCTCCTCGTTGGCGCCGGGGACGAAGCGTACCGGGTTGTCGGCCCGATCATTGACGGCTACCTCGACCTGGCGCCGAGCTAGATGGCACGGCTTACCGAACATATGCCGCACGACGACGACCGCGCTGCCGCCCAAGACCTCGATGGAGACGCCAATCTGCTCGTCGGTGCACGGTGGCAGGGAGACCGTGGATGAAGCGAGGGCGGGGTCACGAGCTTCGAAAACCGATCCGCTGCGACCTCCAGGCTCGAAGATGCGCGACTCGCGGGAACGAAGCGAGTTCAGCGAGTCGATGAGTCCGACAACGAAGAGCGCAATCAAGCCACCAACGACGACCCGTGTGAGCCGCGTACGAGTCATTCCAAGGATACGAGCGTGAGGTCCGGCGAGGTTCTAGCCCGCCGCCGCCCTCCCGCAAGCGTTCCGCCAGTCCGTGCGCTTCTCGTTAGTGCGTCTCGCAAGCGCGTGGATGGGGGAGTGTACGCCTCGCTTTGTATAGACCTGCGGTGACGACGGCGAGGAACGGCCCCCGCTGTCCGCACCACGGAAGAAAGCTAAAACCGGCAAGAAGGGACGTACCCGGCTCGATCTCGCCCCGGAACCTGCCTGAGCCATCGAATGAGAGAAGCGCGACTGGCTCTCCGTCGACAGCGAAAACGCGCAGATTGATCCGCATACCCACGACGCAGGAGATTCCCCGAACGTGACGTAGCTCGACAACGGCAACTGATGATGAAAGACGCGGCCTTATGGCGAGGGCAAGTTGTTGCGCGTCGCAGCGGGGCGGCGACTCACGTTCGCCCGAGGTCGGTGTCGGGCTGAGACAGTTGCGAACAGGGAGGGTCTGGCTGGCCGTGATCTCCCCCGCCGTGACCGTCGCAACCAGCGGCCCTCTTTGGTTGCACAGTGGCGTGTAGACGAACCCGCTGATGAAGTCCACCGCGTGTGAAATCTCGCCCGTGAAGGCACTGCGGAAGTCTTGGACAAGGACCGCCTCTCCACGCTGATCACGGACCCTTGTGGTGATCTGGAGCGTGCCGACATCGCAGGTCGGACCGCTGACCTGCCGCAGGACGATCACGGGCCTGTCGCTGCGCATTTCGACCGAAAGGGCTAACTGCGCGGGCGGCAACGGGGAACAACGGGACGGGAAGGCGAAGCGCCCCCTCCCGCCGCCGAGTCGCTGTCGTCCCTTACAAGAGTGGCAATCGTGGCAGCAACGACTACTGCTCCGAGGAATCCGACGATGAGCCAGGTCGCCAGCCGTCGCATCTAAACCCTCTCATCACCCTAACCCGCCGCCGCCCTCCCGCAAGCGTTCCGTTATCGGACGACAGACCGTGCGCCGGCTCGCTGGCGGCGGGCAACGATCGCTGCCCGAAGCGGGCTGCCATGCGGTGCCAGTAACGCCCTAGACTCAGAGGCCATGGCGACGTGGAGTTGTCCGGCGTGTGGCGGCAATAACGAAGCTGGGACGCGCTTCTGTGGGCATTGCGGAGTCCCGCGGGAGGCAGGTCCCGGGCCCCCGGCTGGGCCCGACTCGGAGGGGGTCGTCGCCGACGCGCTGCGCAGCTTCGTGGCGGGCCAGGTCGCCGACCGTCTGGTTGAGGAAGGAGGCCACTTTCCGGAGGAGCGGCGTCTTATCACCGCCGTCTTCGCGGACATCTCCGGTTTCACTGCGCTGGCCGAGCGGCTCGGCGACCCGGAGCAGCTGATGGAGGTGATCGATCCAGTGGTCACCGCGCTCAGCAGCATCGTCGGACGCTACGAGGGTTACGTCGAGAAGTTCGCCGGGGACGCGTTACTCGCGCTCTTCGGCGCGCCGGTCAGTCACGAGGACGACGCCGACCGGGCGCTGCTCGTCGCTCTCGAGATGCACCGCGAGCTTGAGCAGATTTGCGCCGACCTCCCGCACACTCCCGAGCTCACGCTTCACGTCGGAGTCAACTCCGGGCACGGCATCGCGCGCATCCTCGGGAGCGAGGCCCGAATGGACTACGCCGTGCTGGGCGACTCAATCATCCTCGCCCAGCGGCTGGAGTCCGCCGCACCGCCCGGTGAGACTTACGTCAGCTCCTCGACCTTGGCCCTGACGCGCGACCGCTTCGAGTTCGAACACGTCGGCGAGCTGGTGCTGAAGGGCAAGAGCGAACCCGTGCCGACGTGGCGGCTCGTCGGCGAGCGGACGTCCCCAAAGGCGGCCGCCAGGCGGCTGATCGGACGCGGGACCGAGCTCGCAGCCGCGGAGGCGTTGCTCGAGGCGCTCGCCGGGGGCCGCGGAGCCGTTCTCAGCGTTACTGGGGAGCCGGGAGTAGGGAAGTCGCGGCTGACGCAGGAGATGCGCGCGCGGGCGGAGGGGCGCGCGCGCTGGTTGCAAGTCCGTTGCCTTTCCTATGGCTCAGCGCTCGCGTACTGGCCGTATATGGACCTCTTGCGCCGGCTCATCGGGATCCGCGCCGAGGAGGGATCGCACGGGGCGGAGCGCAGCCTCTACGAAGCGATCTCCGACGAGCAGGTGCGCCCCTATTTCGCGAGGCTGCTCGGGCTTCCCCTGGGCGACAGCGACATTGCCGGCCTCGAGCCGGAGGCTTTCAGACGGGGTCTCCACGAGGCGTTCGCCGCCTGGTTGACAGCGCTGGCCGATGAGGCTCCGGTCGTCGTCGCCCTCGAGGACTTCCATTGGGCCGACGCCTCGAGCGTCGCGCTCACCGCCGACCTCGTCAGCTCGACGGCCGAGCGACCGGTGTTGCTCTACCTCATCGCCAGGCCCGAGGCCGAGCAGCTCCTCGATGAGCTTGCGCCTCAGCGCGCCGCGATCCGGCTCGCTCAACTGTCTGAGGAGGGAATCGAGGCGCTCACTGAAAGCGTGCTCGACGGTCTACCGCCGCGAGACCTGATCCCCTTCATTGTCCGGCGGACGGCCGGGAACCCCTTCTTCGTGGAGGAGTTGCTGCACTCGCTCAAGGACTCGGGAGCCCTCGTCCGTGTGGACACAAACTGGCTCATGAAGCCGGGCTGGGACGCCCGCAGCTTGCCGACAACGATCGAGGAAGTCCTCTCGGCGCGCATCGACCTGCTTCCGAGACCCGCGGCAACGCTCCTCCAGACCGCCTCGGTGATCGGGCGCCGCGTGCCGCTTGAGCTCCTGGGAGCCGTTACAGGCAACGGCTCCCTGGACCAGACGCTGCAGGAGCTTTTGGCGGGCGGGCTGCTCGACCGCGCCGCGGACGGTGGCAGCGAAATGGTCGTCTTCCACCACGCCCTCGTCCAGGACGTCGCCTACTCCCGGCTCCTTCGCCGCCGGCGCCGCGAGCTCCACCGCAAAGTGGCCACGGTCGCAGAGGAGCTCTATGGAGCGGGCGAGGACGCTATCGATTTGCTCGCGCGCCACCTCTACCTGGGCGAAGCGGGCGACAGAGCAGTCGAATACCTGCGGCGCGCGGGGGAGCGCTCGAAGCGGCTGTACGCGAACCAGGAGGCCATCCTCCATTTCAAGCGGGCCGCGGAGCTCATGCCCGGCGATCGCGAGACCCGGCTGGAGCTCGCCGACCTCTACGAACTTGTCGGAGACTACGAGGAGGCGCTTCGGCTGTATGAGGACGAGCGTCGGGAGACCAACGACGTCCGCGCGTGGAGAGGTCTCGCGTCAACGCACCGCAAACGCGGCGAATACGGCCAAGCGCTCGACGTGGTGGAGCTGGCGTTCAGATCCGACGGCCTCAAAGGAGAGGACCTCGCTCCTCTCTGGCTCGAACAAGCTTGGACCCTGTCGGTCGCGGGTCGCTTTGAGCAGGCGATCGACGTTCTCGAAGCGGGCCTCGCAGCCGAACCGACGCGGCGCGACTCGGTGGTCGGACACATGCTTCTGCAACTTGCGCGGGCCGAGACCATCGAAGGACACTTCGACACAGCGCTCGGTCACGGTCTCAAAGCCCAGGATATCTTCGACGGGCTGGAAGATCTGCGCGGGCTCTCCACCGCCAAACGGATCGTTGGCGATACCTACCGCCGCCTGGAGCGGCTCGACGAGGCTGCTGACGCACTACGAGCGGGCCTGGAGGTGGCGGAGCGGGTAGGCAATGCCGAAGAGATCGGGGGCTGCCTGCTCAACCTCGCGCTCGTCGAAATGCAGCGCGGGGCGCTCCAGCAGGCGATCGCGTTCAACCGGCGCGCGATCGAGGAGTTCGAGCGCATCGGGAACGCCTCGGGCCGTGCGCAGGGCTACGCGAACCTCGCCTGGCTCTTGTTCGACACGGGCGAGCGCGCCGAAGCGCTGCTCTATTGCGAGCGCGCGCTCGAGTTAGCCCGAGCGATCGGGAACTCGCTGACGATGGCCGACGTCCAGGACACGATGGCGACGATCAGCTTCACGGACGGCGATCTTCCGCGTGCCGTCGAGCAGGCGGAGCTAGCGGCCGCCCTGTACCTCGAGATGGGAGCCCTTCCCCAGGCGGCGGGCTCGCTCGAGCTTGCGGCCAAGGCCTGGGAGCTGGGGGGAGACACGGAACGGGCCCGCGCCGCGCGCACGCGGGCCCGCGAGGTCGCACCGAATGCGGCCTAGTTGTGCCCGCTGACGCCGCCGCTTCCTCCTGGGATGAGCTCGACGCAGTTCGGAGTGAGGTCTGCGTCCGGCGCTCGGTCGAAAACGTGGCGTCCGACCGAGGTCGTCGCATACAGGCATACCTCTCCGTCTTGATCGGCGGCCGGGACGTCCGCCTGGACCGTGACGACATCGAGCCCCGGCGCAAGCGCTACACCGTCACCCCGCACGCTGGCAGAGCTCACGGGGGTTGAGTCAGTGGCGCTGTCGACCACCCACAACGTGTAGCTCACGCTGGGGCAGCTCGCGGTGCCGAGCTCGATGTCGACAGTCGCCGGGCTCCCGTCAGCGCTGTAGAGCCAGCTCGTGTCGGTGATGTCCGCGCACGCCGGTCCGTTCACGTCGTCGACGGCCGCCGGGGCCGACCCAGCCATAGCGGCGAGAGCCAGCGCGACGACCGGAATCACAAGAAGCTTCTTCACTCGTCTCCCCTTTCTCCCTTACTTCACGTTCGTCCTGTCGTTACCGGTCCATTGCGTTCCGTCCAAGAAGGCACCGCCCACCTCGACCATGATCGTCTGGTTGGCAATGCCGAGGCGGTTCAGGGTCCCGATGAACGTCTGCCGGTCGAACTTCGCCAGCGCCTCGGCGCCCGTGGCGCTCCAGCTGACCGTCGGCTGGTTGGGATGCGCCTCGGCGAAGTCGCCGTTCGCGTCGACGTAGGTGATCTTGGTGATCTTCACGCTCAAGGGGTCGATCTGCCCGACGTTGCGGAACGGGACCTTCACCTTGACGCTGATCGGAGTGCCCGACGTCATCCGTTGGAGATTGTCGGGGTCCCAATCGATGATCGCGTTGTAAGTGTCCTCTGCCATACAGGGGCCATTCGCGGTGTTGAACTCGTTGCCGGTCGGGATCCCGTCCCCGTCGAGGTCGTTGCCAGGCGTGGAGGGGTCGTTATCGGAGTTCGCCGGGAAGCACGACTGCGACTCCAATGCCGCGGAGAGCCCGTCGTGATCGTTGTCGGCGAGGATCTCGACGCTTGTCGTCACTTCGGCCGACGGGTTGCCGTCGGAGTCGGCTGCCGTCAGCCTGATCAAGTACGTCCCCGGCGTCCAGCCCGAGGCGGGGGGTGTCAGCAGTACCTTCTCGCCCGTCCTAGTCCCCGTGAAGAGCGTAGGCGAAGACCAGGTGAGCTTCGTGCCCGTGAGAGCGCCCTCCTCCGCGTCGTGTCCGGAGCCCCAGAGCGTGATGCTCTCGAACTGAAGGGGCTCGGCACCGGGCAAGGGAGCCGCGATCGCAGCGACGGGCGTCTGGTCGTCGGCCTCTACGACCGCGTTCGCGACTTCCGTGAACGGTGTCTGCGTGAAGCCGTCGTCCACGAGAACGCTGATCGTCCCCGTACCCGCCGCGGTCTCGCAGTTACTCGACGTGTCGGTGCTGAGGTCGAAGTGCGCGGTCCCGCCCGCGGAATCGAACGACGTCGGAGGAACCCCGACCTTGATCGGGTACTTAACGCCGCCGCAGTCCCAGTAGAACGTTGCCCGCGCGTCGGCGGGGAAGTCGTCCGTCGCGTCAACGCCCACGTCGACGATCCCCGGCGCCGGCGGAGGTTCCGCAGTACCTGCTTGCCTGCAGGCCGAGAACTCCGAGGTGTTGCCGTCCGGGTCGGTGGCAGTCGCGGTCACCCAGGCGCTCGAGCCGATCACTGTCGCAGAGGCGAACGTGAAGCTCGTGTTGCCGCTTGCGGTCGTCTTGACATTCTTCGAGCCGAGGAAGGTCTGGCCCTCGCCGTTCCCGGAAGCGTCGCAGGCGCTATTTGCGAAGAACTCGAGCCTGTAGGCCTTGTTCGCCTCGGTGTCGAGCGTTCCCTGCACGGTCGTCCCGGCGCCCGCGATCGTGACCGATGTCAGGTCGGGGAAGTTCTGGAGGTTGTTCGGACCGGTGTCGCCATCCCCGTCATCGTTCGGCGTCACGCCTTCCAGAGGGTCGACGACACCGAGATCGATTCCGATGCCGCCGTTCCCGTAGATCGAGTTGCCGAGGATCCGGTTGCCTGTGGCCGTCCCCGGACTAGCGATGACCGTCACGCCGCTGGAGGTGTTGCCGGAGACCAGGTTGCCGGCGCCGACAACCGTACCGCCGACGGTCGTGTTCAGCGCGTTGTGCATGCGGATGCCCTCGCCGCCGTTCGGTATCGCCGCCGTGCCGTCGAAGTTGGTGCCGGCCTTGTTCCCCTGCACGATGTTGCCAGTCGTGCTCGGGAAGTCGACGCCGAAGATGGAGATGCCCTGGTTCGTGTTCCCGGAGGCGAGATTGCCCTCGCCTGCGCCAGGCCCGCCGATCGTGTTGGCGCCGCCGCCGTCGACGGCGATGCCGTCGATGCCGTTCGCAATCGCAGCTGTGCCGGCCGCGTTCGTTCCTGCGTAGTTGCCCCGAACGGTGTTGTTCGTCGAGTTGTGGAGGAGGATTCCGTGGCCGCCGTTACCGGAGACCACGTTGCGCTCGGCGGCGCTCGTGCCCCCGATGACCGTGAGGGAAGCGCCCTCGACACGGAGCGCGTCGCCGCCGTTCCCGAGGTCCGCCGCTCCGGTCGCATCCGTGCCGATCAGGTTGCCGACCACCGAGTTGCCGGTCGCCGACGAGCCCTGAATCTCGAGACCGCGGCTCTGATTCCCGGACAGCACATTCCCGCCGATCGTGTTGTTGGCGCCACCCACGACAACGCCGATGAGGTTGCCCTGCGCAGCCGTGCCGGCCGTGTTCGTGCCGATGAAGTTGCCCTCGATGTTGTTGTCGCTCGAGGCACGGATGTCGATGCCGGCGCCCCAGCCCGGCGTTGTGAAGCCGTTGATCACCAAGGCGCGAACGGTGTTGTTGTCCGCCTCGAGCGTCAGCCCGTTCCCGAAGGACTCGATGCAGCAGTCCGGGGAAATCGCAGCTCCGTTGAGCTCGACAATCGGTGTGCCCTCGAAGCCGGGCTGCGTCGTGCCGTCGATCGTCACCGAATCCGTGATTGGAGGCAGCGGAGTCGTGGGGGTGATCGTGAGCTCGTCCGACGGGAGGCTGAACGCGATTGTGTCTGCGCCGGCGGTGTCGTTCGCGGCCAGGATCGCTTCGCGCAGCGTGCAGGATTCGTCGCAGATGCCGTCACCCGGGTCGGCATTGGAGCTGACCGTGAAGGTCGCGTCCAGGGCGAGCAGACTGGAGAGGCCAACTCTGGCGAGTCCGAACGCGTCACGCGCGCCCTCGGCGCCGAGCCGCGCGGGGCGGAGCGAGTCGCCGGACGAGGCCTTTTGGCTTGAGGCCTCCCGGGCCGTGCCGGCTGTCCGGAGAAGCTCAACCTCCGGCCCGCCCGACACGGTGAGGTTCGTGACCTGCGGCGCTGCGGTCAGGTTGCGAGCCCATAGGAGAGTCGCACCCTTGCGAAGCTCGATCCTTACCGTTCTGGAATCGAGCGGGAACGCGAACGAGAATGCCCCAGTCGCGGCCCCTCCGACATCCTGGTCTTCCTCCGTGTGGCCGGAATGCACGAAGCGCACGGGCACGCCGAGATCGCTCAGCAGCTGACCGGAGGAGGGCGGCCAGCTGGGCGACGTCGAGCTCTTCTGGATGAAGCGGTACGGGCTAGCGGGATCGGGAGCGGTCGTGGGAGCGACAGTTGACTTGTGTGAGTTGCCGACCGTCGTCGTCGCCTCACCCGCGCCATCGGTCGTCCCGTCGAGCTGGAATGTCGTCCCGGCTGCGACGCCGGTCAGCGTGCCTGTCCCGGCCGCCGGGCAGCCGGACGTGTTGGCTCCGCCCAGGCCGCAGAGGAGGTAGCCGAAGTCGCCCTTCTCGAGGACCGTTGAGCCGTTGCCCCAGCCCGGAGCGGTAAAGCGCATGACCGAGCGGTCGTCAGAGAGCCACTTCCAGGTGAGGCCGTTGAAGGCGCGGTCGACGTTCTCCGCCAGGTTGTCGGCGTTAGTGAAGTACGAGTGGAGGGTCGCGCTGCTCGTGGTGCAGCCAAACGTGTGGCAGAACTCCATCCCGAGCAGCGATCCGGCCGTCGACGGGACGCCCAAGGCGTCCGGCACCAGCCGTATCCAGGCCTGCTGCGTGTTGGTCACCGTGAACCCTTCGAAGCAGTTCGGGCTGCCGCCGCTTCTGGTGTTGGCGATGACGCCCACCGTGCGATCGACGTCGTTGGCGGTCGTGTTGGCGTTGTTGTAGGCGTTCATGAACGCCTGGAGCTGGGTCTGGATCGGCGCATAGTTCGTGCTCGTCCCACAGAACAACTGGGTGCCGACGTCGACGAAGCCGGGGTTGTTGACGGCGTAGCGGATGCCGCCGTTCGCGGTTGGCAAGACGCCGACGCGCGGCAGGCCGGACCCCGACAAGTCCTGGACGGGGTACATCCGGGAGAGGTTCGTGAAGGCGGTGGCGAGCGTGCTCGTCTGCAAGCTGTCCAGGGCGGCGGCCATCGGAACAGCCAGCACGCGCAAGGCCTTCGTCGGCAGCTCGACGACCTTCGACGTCGTGAACGTCACGGCCTGCGTCGATGTGAACGTGTCCTCGACCCCCTGTACGGGCGCACCTTTCGACTGATAGTTGACCGTGATCGAGAAGGTGGCGTTGAAGCTGCCCGCGATTCCGGAGGTCGCTGGCGGAAGGTTCGACCCCAGCACGACGAACTTCGCGTCTGCCGGCGAGTCCTGCAGGACGGAGGCGCTCGTGACGAGCGCGTTGATGGCGTCGGGCAAGAGCGAAATCGACGGTCCGATCTGCGCCGTGCCGTTCTTGACCATCAGCGTGCCGCCGACGACCTTGATCGTAGGCTTCGTCCCCGCGCACCTCGGCAGGGCGCTCGGCAGCCTCAGGTAGAGCTTGACCAGCGTCTCCTTGCCGCGCACCAGCCGCCCGTAGGGCAGGCCCTGGTTGACCGTCGCGTCGCCGAGTGCCGGGGTGATGATGCAGTGAGACGCCTGGGCCGTCTCGCGAGTAGTCGACCCCGCGACCGCGGCCACGCAGACGAAAACTACGACAAACCGCGCAAAAGCCGTGCCGTTTCGCAAACCGCTAACCCTTCGCCGCTACCGCAGACGACCGAGGCTACAACGCCAAGGGAGGAAGTACAACCCCGTCGAGAGCCCTCTCCACCAACGGTCGCCGTCCGCTCGCGCTAGATCATCTGGTGGCGCGAGGCCGGAGCGCGTACGCGCGCGCTCCGCCTGCCGGCGTCAGTCTCCTGAACTTAGTCGGTCCTCGCGCAAACCCGCCGCGGCCTCTCGCGCAAGTTTTCTGCTCAGGGACCGTCTCTAGAGAATGAGTCCGCAGGGAAGACCGCATGATTCATTGGTGATCCACCCGCAAAGACGCTGAGTGCAGCCGCAGCCGCAGGGAGCGGCTGCGCTTCCTATCCGCATGCGCCGGGCTTGTCTTTGCTGAGGCCGGCCAATCCATGCTCGGACACGCTGATGGTGACGCCGGGTTGCTGCGTGGACTGGGTGGCGTGGCAAAGGACGACCTTCGGTTCGGGCCCGACGCTCGGATTTGCCTTTGCCTTCGGCGTGTGAGCCTCGCTTTTCTTTGGCGAGGCGGCGCCTTTCCGCGACTCGGCTTGCGGACCAAGCCGCGTCTTGCTCGTCCGTCCTGCCGGCATGGGCGCGCGGAGAACGAATTGTTCTTGCAGTTGTTCTGGCCACGAGCCCGATGCCCGAGCCTGTGCGACCTGCGAGACCTGAGAGACCGCAGCCCTTTGAGGCTCTTGCGTCGTCTCGTTGGGCTCCGAGAGCAGGACCTGAACGAGCCCGAACGCGATGAGAGGAACGACGGTCCCACCGGCGAGGGCAACGCCCATCTTGAGTTGCTCCGCGCCTCCGGTGACCAGGGACTTGGGGCGGAGGAACCCGAATGGCCAGATGAGAAGCGCCCGCGACGGCGCGAGCCGCCTTCTCCAGTCGGGATTAGCGAGGGTTGTTGCAACTTTGTTCCGCGCTCGAAAGAGCAGCGTCTCGACGGCGGCGTCTGAGACGGCCATCTCCGCAGCGATCTCGTCATACGAGAGCCCGTGCCAGTCGCGCAGCACCATTGCCCGACGCTGCCGAGAGGGTAGGTCACGCAGCGCCTGGGACAGACCGAGAAGCTCCTCATTTCCCGGCTCCCCAGAGCCCGCGAGCTCGTCCAGGGCACTGGGATCACGTAGCTCGAGCCGCGTACCACGCAGCTTCGAGCGCAGCGAGGTTGCACAGACGTTCGCCGCGATTTGGAACAGCCAGGGCCGTGGCTCCCGCGGCTCGAAGCCGCGCTTGAGACTGCGCCACGCATTGAGGTACGTGAGCTGGAGGGCATCCTCCGCCTCCTCGGGCGATCCGAGCCGTCCGAGGCAATAGCGGTAGACGCCGGCCGAGTATCGCGAGAAGAGCTCGGTCGCGTCTTCGGCTTCCGCCGTCTTGCCGTTTTTCAAGCCATTCCCGGCGAGCTGCAATTCGGACCTTCCCACCCGTGTCCGGAAAGCATGAGTATGTCGCGCCCCGGTTTCAAGGGCATCCCTCGTTCGGGGGATAGGAGCTTCGGGCGCATCGGCACGCGAGGTGTACTTTCCGCCGCGACCGGATAGAACCGGACGATGCTCGTACTCCTCCTGATCATCATCCTGATCCTCGCGCTCGGCGGCGGGATCTTCATCAGCAAGTTCCTGTTCCTCTTGCTGCTCCTCCTGCTCCTGCTGCTGCTCTTCCGCTAGGGGGCTAGGACAATCCGAGCTCGTCGCGGAGCCAGGCGAGGCGGTCCTTCCGCGCCGCGTCGTCGAGCTCGTGGCCGGCGTCGTAGCTCTGGGCCTTCTTGGGCTCGCTCGCGGCTTCCGTCAGCTTGTCGGCGACGTAGCCGGGCACGAACCTGTCGCTCTTCGCGAACTGGAAGAAGACGCTCGCGGGCGCGGCATCGCCCACGTTGTTGACCGGCTCGAGCGGAGCGAACGCCCGGTCGAGATCGACCTTGCTCGCGCCGCGCACGAAGTACTTGAGGAACCAGTTCGAGAACGTAGCGTCAGGTGCCATCAGGACGTACGTCTGCGGCCGCTTGTCAGCG
>Ga0307416_100001795_pt1 | contig 11918 bp, 10 predicted proteins | sample DK1Cmetagenome_2_FD_203821 | JGI IMG/M metagenome (GOLD analysis project Ga0307416, IMG submission 203821) | Maize rhizosphere microbial communities from greenhouse at UC Davis, California, United States - DK15-C-3 | ecosystem: Host-associated > Plants > Roots > Rhizosphere > Soil | place...
ACCTGCTCGACGAGGGGCCGGGGGCGGCGGGGCGATTGTGGTGTGTGGCCGGGGGCGGGGGCGCGGGGGTTGGCCCAGGCCTGACCCAACCCGCGCCGAGACTCCGTCGAGGGAGCGCGTCGGCGCTCCCTCGACGTTACGCCCGCCGGTCTACGTGCCGCACGCCGTTCGCACGCGGTCCGCGTCGGCCGGCACGTAGATGGCCAGCGCACTGGCCTTCTGCGTCGCCGACTTCGTGCCGAGCGCCTCGCCCAGCACCTTGACCGTCGTCTTCGCCTGCTCGACGGGATTGATGATCACCGCGCTCGCCCCGACCTTCGCGGCGCCGCTACGGATCTCGTCCCGAAGCTGGTTGTCCGTCGTGTACACGGAGTTGCCTTCAGCCTCGATGAAGGCCAGCTCGTAGTAGTCGGACGGCACGTCCGAGCGGGTGGGGTACGTCGCGATCGCCTCTGCGCACGTGGGCGCGCGATCGACGACCGGATTGACGTCCGTCGTTTGTTTCTTGACGCCACAGGCAGCAGCGCCGACAAGTGCCACCGCGAGCGACATCGCCTTCAGGCCGGTGACTCTCATAAAGGTGAACTCCTTGTAATTACAAGGGTGAGTGTGCCCAAATCACGAATCACAGCATACACTCTCCCTGCAAACACGAGGCCTGAATACGGGTCCGCCGCGGCCGAAATCACCAGCGCCGCCGGGCGGGGTAGGCGTGGCGAAGTCGTGCTCGCGCGTGTTATGACTGGATCGCTCGCCCGCGATGCGCCCCCCGAGCGCAACGGCGTGGCGTGGCAGCGCGGCGCGGCGCAGTGTCCAGCGACTCAGGAGAGCCGTATGCGATGTTCCCGCTCGATGTCCGCGGTCTTCGCCACGTTCGCGCTCGGCGCGGGCTGTAGTGGCTCGGGTCGCGACGCGGCACCGACGCACAGACAAGTGGCGGCCGAAACTCGGCCGGCCGCTCCCGTCGCCGGCGCGGTTGGACGCCGCACGCTCCTGATCACGGCGCACGATCACGCCTTCACGGGAGTACCCGAGCGCGCACCGGCGGGGTGGCTGACGGTCCGCATGGTCAACGCCGGCCGGGAAGTCCACATGCTCGGCATCGCCCGCGTCCCCGCGGGCCACTCGGCGCGAGACATCATCGACTCCATCGCGCGCAATCGCCCGACGCCCGCGGCGCAGGATTGGGGCGGCCCGAACGCGGTGGGCCCGGGCGACACCGCCACCGCGGGACTCTTCTTCCCCCCGGGACAGTACGTGATCGCCTGCGCCGTCGAGAGCGCGGACGGAAAGCGCCACTTCCAGAAGGGGATGCTGGCAGTCCTCGAGGTCGTGCCCGCGGCGGATACCGTCGCCGCGCCCGCCGGTGAGGATGCGCTGGTGACCTTGACCGACTACCGGGTGGATGTGCGCGGCGCGCTGCCGCCCGGTACTCGTACCGTGCGCGTCCGGAACGCGGCCACGCAGGGGCACGACCTCCAGATCCTCGAGATCCTGCCCGGGCATTCTGCCGAGGATGCGCTCCGGTGGTTCGAGCGCCCAGCCAACGAGGCGCCGACCGCGCGCGCGGTCGGTGGCGTGGTCGCCATGCACCCGGGCCAGGAAGCGCTCGTGACGGCCACGCTTCGGCCCGGGACTTATTTGTTTATCTGCTGGGTGCCGGACGCGGATGGGCGAGCGCACTTCCACCGCGGGATGCGGCGCATCGTTACCGTCCCGCAGACGGGGTGATCAGCCGCGCGACCCTCGCGCCACTAGACGAGGTCCCGGAGCACGAGGGTCGTCTCGCGCCGCTGGCCGCCCGAGGCGACCTGGAGGCGGATCCGCGTGCCCGGCGGCGCGACGCGCATCCGGTGGCGCACGGTCGGGAGTACCAAGGCGTCCGCGGCCACGCCATCGACGGCGAGCACCACGTCGCCCACGCTGAGTCCCGCGGCCGCGGCCGGCCCGTTGGCCACGACGTCGAGGACGACGAGCTCGCGCCCGCGCTGAGCGATCCACATCCCCGACCGATCGTACGTGTCGCGCACGCCATAGGCGGCCGAGCGTCGGAGAATCAGCTCGCGCCGCCCGTAGTCGAACGTCGTCACGAACTGCTTGAGCACGTCCGGCCCGATGAGGCCCGCGCGCGACGACGTCGCCATGAGCCCCGCGCGCTGCGTCGAGAGCCTGGCGACGAGGTCGCGCACGGTCACGTCGCCGGTCGCGGTACCGAGCGTGAGCGTGCGGACGCGCGCCACCTGCGACCGCACCGGGCCACCGATGCCCCACCCGGTGATCGCCTCCACCTCGGGGGCGTACTTGGCGCGCAGCCCGTTCCGATCGACGAACGGGCCGTAGAGGATGATCGCGGTACGCGCGCCGGTGTCGAGTCCGAACACGCCGTCCACGCCGTCGAGCGTGGCGCGCACGAGTGGCAGGTGGCCGGCGAAGTCGAGGGGGATGACCGACGAGCCGGCGGCGGGCGTGTACGCGCGGGGGTCGATAAAGGTGACCATGCACCGCCCGTAGTCGATCTCGACCACGTAGCGCGCGAATAGCGGCTCGCCGATGACGCCATCGATGCGGTACGAACCGAAGACGGGCTCGAAGTCGGCGGCGAACGACGACGCGAAGGCCCGCACCTCGGCGAGCCGGATGTCGCCGACGCGGACGTCCCGCAGCGTCACGACCGACGCGGCGCGCGCCTGCTCGCCGACGCCGCCGATGGACGTGGGCGCTCCGGCCGCGACCCCGAGCGCGTCGAGGGCGTCGCTGTCGACGCCAGCGTCCGCGCCCGTGTCGAGGATGAAGCGGCGCGGCCCGCGCCCGTTCACGCGCACGGGGATGACGATGCGGTTGTCGACGAGCTCGAACGCGACGGCCGTGCGGCCGGCGCGCGAGGCGTCCGCCGTGGGAAGCCCGGCGGCAGGCGCGGGCGCGCATGCCGGCATGCGCGCCGGAGCGCGCGCTTCCATGGAAGCGCCGAGCGCCACGGACGCGGCGAGCGTGAGGTGGGCGAAGAGGATCATCGCTGGATGTCAGGCGAGGGAGAGGAAGCGCGGCGAGCGCCGCGCCGAGGGAGCGCCGGACCGGGTGCGCGCGGCGCCGGGTGGCACTTGCCTCGAGCCAGACGCGACCGGCCGTGTACGGCAGTGTAGGGGAGTGTACGGCAGCGCCGCCCGGCGTGCCGACCGCCGTGTGACCAACTGCCCGCGGGACGTGACGAGCCGCGGCCGGCGGGTGGGACCGGAGCGCGCCTCGCCGCGGCGGTGGTCGGGGCCACCGTCGCCATCGCGCAGCGATCCGAATCGCGCGATCGGGCGTATCTTAGGGGAGGGCGGTCCACCGTGGTCCACCCGCCCCTGGCTCCCGACTTCTTCACGTAGAGATCCGACGATGCCTCGCACCTTTCTCGGCTCGGCGCTCGGCTCGGCCGCCGCACTTGGCGCCGGGCTCGCCGCCGTCCTCACGTTCGGTGGGCGCGGCGCCAGTGCGGCGCCCGCGGCACCGCTGTCTCCCCCGGCGCTCGACGTGGCGCACGACGCGAAACCCGGGGAGCAAGTGGCGGTCTTCTCGGGCGGATGCTTCTGGGGCGTGCAGGCGGTGTTCGCGCACGTGCGAGGCGTCACCAGCGCGACTTCCGGCTATACGGGCGGCTCGGCCCGCACCGCGAACTACGAGGAGGTCAGCGCGGGGAGCACCGGCCACGCCGAGTCCGTGCGCGTCACCTACGATCCGTCGCGGGTCTCGTACGGGCAGCTCCTGCGCGTGTTCTTCGGCGTGGCGCACGACCCGACACAGTTGAACCGGCAGGGGCCGGACCGCGGTACGCAGTACCGCTCGGCGGTCTGGTACGTCAACGCGGAGCAGGAGCGCGTGGTGCGCGCCTACATCGAACAGCTCACGCGGGAGAAGGCGTTCGAGCGGCGGATCGTGACGCAGGTGGCGCCCCTCGGCGAGTTCTACCCGGCGGAGGCGTACCACCAGGATTACGCGTTCCTCCATCCCGACGCGCCGTACATCGTGATCCACGACCGGCCGAAGATCGAGCACCTCCGCCGGGCCCTGCCGGAGCTGTTCGTCGAGACTCCGGTCCGGTACGCCGCGGCCGAGCAGGCGCGTTGACGAACGTGCCCTAGCGTCGGACGCTGACCCACGATCCCGAGCCGCTGCTGCCGGGGCGAGCGCGAAGTGCTTCGCGCTCGCCCCGGCGGTGTGTTGATAGCCGTGTTCTTCGGACGAGCGGACACCCGCCCACCGAGGGTCGGGCCGCCGAGCCCGGGGCGCTGGTTGGCGAGCGAGCACGCGCGCTCGCAGGCGGCGTGCGGCTCGACTACCTTGTGCCGGAGGTCGTCTGCCCGTTCCCCGCCTCGGGAGCCCGTCCCTGATCGCCCGTCCCCCTGCTGCCGTCGTCTGCGACATGGACGGCCTCCTCGTCGACAGCGAGCGCCTGGAGCGTCGCGTCTGGCGGGCCGCCGCCCATGACCACGGCGTGGAGCTGTCCGATGCGCGGTTCGCCTCCTTCGTCGGTCACCCCGCTGACGAGTGCGAGCGCCTCCTGGTCGGCTACTATGGTCCGGCGTTCGACGTGCCCGCGTTCCTGGCCACCTGTCATCGCCGGATGCGCGCGCTGGTGGACGCCGAGGGCGTGCCGCTCCGTCCGGGTGCGCGCGAGTGGCTCGGCTTCGTCGCGGGACTAGGCATCCCGCTCGGTCTCGCGACCTCCAGCGGTCCCGCACTCGTGCGCGAGAGGCTCGGGGACCTCGTGTCCGCCTTCGCCGCCGTGGTGACGCGCGCCGACGTGGCGCGTGGCAAGCCACACCCGGATCTCTATCTCGAGGCCGCCGCCCGGCTCGGCGTGGCGCCCGAGGCTGGCCTCGCCGTGGAGGACTCCCCGGCGGGCGCCCGGGCGGCGCTCGCCGCCGGCATGCCGGTCGTCGTCATCCCCGATCTCGTCCCGACGCCGCCCGACGTGGCGGCGCGAGTGGCGGGCGTCTTCGATTCGCTCGACGCGGTCCGCGAGGCGGCGGCGCGGGCGTGGGCCGCGTCGCGCGGCGCGCCCGCCGATGCCAGCGTGGCGACGCGCAGCATCGGACGCCGCGAGGCCTGATGGACATTGGCCTGCGGGAGCGCCTGGCGCTGGTCACCGGGGCCTCGAGCGGGCGGTGCGGGCGGTGCGCGACTGTGGGAGCGGACGTCGGGGTCGACTTGCGCACACGCCCTAGCCAGCGGGGCGACGTGCTTGCACTCTCATACCCATGCCTGCCTACGACGTCCTGATCGTCGGCCTCGGCGCGGCGGGGAGCGCCGCCGCCTACGAGCTCGCCCGCCGCGGCCTCCGCGTCGCCGGCTTCGACCGCTGGGCGCCACCGCACGCGCTCGGCTCCACCCACGGGCGCACCCGCATCATTCGCGAGGCGTATTTCGAGCACCCGCTCTACGTCCCGCTCATCCGGCGCGCGTACGCGCTGTGGGCGGAGCTGGAGCGCGAGGCCGGGCGAGCGCTCTTCCGGCAGGCCGGCGGCCTGATGATCGGCCCGCCCGACGGCGTGCTCGTTGTCGGGGCGCGGCGCAGCGCCGTGGAGCACGGCATTCCGCACGAGCTGCTGTCGGCGGCGGACGTGCGGCGCCGCTTCCCGGTGTACGACCCGCCCGACGAAAGCGTGGCGCTGCTCGAGCCGCGCGCCGGCGTCCTCTTCCCCGAGGCGTGCGTGGAGACCTTTCTGGAGCTCGCACGCCGCCGCGGGGCCGAGCTGCACGCCGACGAGCCGGTCGTCGAGTGGGAGGCGGACGGCGCCGGTGTCACCGTGACGACCGCGCGGGGGACGTATCGGGCGGGCCGGCTCGTGCTCACCGCCGGGCCCTGGATGCCGGAACTGGTGCCGGAGCTCGCCCCGGCGCTGACGGTAGAGCGGCAGCACTTCCACTGGTTCGAGCCGACGAGCGACCGGCGGGAGTTCGCCCCCGACCGCTGCCCGGTCGCACTCTGGGAGTTCGACCGCGACCGCCTCTTCGCGACGTTCCCGGACCTGGGCGACGGCGTGAAGTGCGGGACGCACCACGAAGGCGAGTTCACCGCCCCCGACGCCGTGCACCGCGAGGTGCGAGACGACGAGACGGCCACGGAGCGCGCGCGGCTCGCCGCACTGATGCCGCGGGCGGCCGGCCCACTGCTCGACCGCCGCGTGTGCCTCTACACGAACACGCCGGACCACCACTTCCTGGTCGACACGCACCCGGCGTACCCGCAGGTGGTGCTCGGCAGCCCGTGCTCCGGGCACGGCTTCAAGTTCGCGAGCGCCGTCGGGGAGTTGCTCGCCCAGCTCGCGACGGGCGAGCCGATTGCGTTCGATCTGGCGCCGTTCGGGGTGGCACGGCTGCAGTCTGCGTTAGTGAATAACGCTCCTCGCTAAACGCTCCCTCGACGCCGGGGTCTCCGACGCCTTCGAGTGTGGGTAGTGGGTCCTTGTCATCCCGCAGGAGCGCGGCGCCAGCCGCGCGAGTGTCGGGATCGACTGTCCCTGCGCAGGTGCCGGCCACGCGTCAGGGACAGCAGATCCCGACACTCGCGCCTTCGGCGCTCCTGCGGGATGACAGCCGACACTCGCCCCGCCTGCGGCGGCGCTCCTGCGGGATGACACCCGCCAGCCGATCCGCCACCCAACCGCGCCCCCAACAGCACACTCAACGTTCCGATGGGGCCAGCCCGTATGGCTTGCAGTCGCCCACCCAGTTCCGGAGTCTCCCATGTCGCTCAGCCGTTCCCGTCTGCCTAGACCCGTCGCCACCGTCGCCACCGCGGCAATGGTCATTGTGCTCGCCGCCAGCAGTGCGAGCGCGCAAGCGCCGGCACGATCGCCGGGCAAGTCGTTGCAGCCCGCGGATACGACGCGCCCCCTGCCGTCGGCCCCCCCGCTCGACGACCCGCGGCTCGCCGCGCTCAAGACCGAGGCGGCCAAAGGCGTGGATGGGATGGCCACGCTCACACAGCAGATGGTCGACATGGTGTTCAGCTTCGGGGAGCTCGGCTTCCACGAGGTGGAGACGTCCAAGTACCTGACCGGGATCCTCGAAAAGAACGGCTTCAAGGTGGAGCGCGGGGTCGCCGGCATGCCGACGGCGTGGGTCGCGACGTGGGGCTCTGGGAAGCCGGTCATCGCACTCGGCTCCGACATCGACGGCATCCCGCGGGCGTCGCAGAAACCAGGCGTCGCGTACCACGATCCGCTCGTGCCCGGCGCGCCGGGGCACGGCGAAGGGCACAACTCCGGCCAGGCGGTGAACATCACGGCCGCGCTCGCCGTGAAGCGCGTCATGGAGCGCGACAAGCTGCCCGGGACTATCGTGATCTGGCCGGGCGTCGCCGAGGAGCTCGTGGGGGGGAAGGCGTACCTCGTCCGCGCCGGCTACTTCAAGAACGTGGACGCCGCGCTCTTCTCGCACGTGGACGACAACTTGAGCACGTCGTGGGGCTCGACGACGGGCAACGGCCTCGTGAGCGTGGAGTACACGTTCGAGGGACAGGCCGCGCACTCCGCCGGATCGCCCTGGCGCGGGCGGAGCGCACTCGACGCCGTGGAGCTGATGGATATTGGCTGGAATTTCCGCCGCGAGCACCTGCGGCTGCAGCACCGGTCGCACTCGGTGATCCGCGACGGCGGCGACCAGCCCAACGTCGTGCCGTCCACCGCCAGCGTGTGGTACTACTTCCGCGAGACCGAGTACCCGCGCATCACGGCGCTGTGGGTGGTGGGCGATTCCGTTGCTCGGGGCGCGGCGATGATGACGGGAACGACGCTCGCGTCGACGCGGGTCCTCGGCTCCGCCTGGCCCCAGCACTTCAACAAGCCGATCGCCGAGGCGATGACGCGGAACGCGAAGGCGGTCGGGCTCCCGAAGTGGAGCGAGGCCGACCAGCAGCTCGCCAAGGCCGTGCAGCGCGAGGTGAAGGCGGAGAAGATCAAGGGGCTCAGCACGGTGCTCGACACCCTCGAGCCCCCGATCAAGGACGAGGACAAGCGCGGCGGCGGGTCGGACGACATCGGCGACGTTTCGTGGGTCGTGCCGACGGTGACGCTCCGCTTCCCGTCGAACATCCCCGACCTGCCGGGGCACCACTGGGCGAACGCCATCTCGATGGCGACGCCGATCGCGCACAAGGGCGCGACCACCGGCGCGAAGGTGATGGCGATGACCGTCCTCGACCTCGTCGCGGCTCCCGCCCTCCTCGACAGCGCGCGCGTCTATTTCCGCGACGTCCAGACGAAGGGCCTGAAGTATCAGCCGCTCATCCGCCCCGAGGACCGGCCGGCGGTGGAGCTCAATGCCGAGCTGATGGAGAAGTACCGGCCGCAGATGCGGAAGTACTACTACGACCCGGCGAAGTACAAGACGTACCTCGAGCAGCTCGGCATCACGTATCCCACTCTGCGGTCGGAGCGCGCGAGCTCGGGGAAGTAGCACGACAGGGAGTAGGGAGTAGGGAGTAGGCCTACTCCCTACTCCCTACTCCCTGTCGTGCTACTTCTTCTCGAACATCGCCACGTACTGCCCGTACCCCTCCGCCTCGAGGCGCTCCACGGGGATGAAGCGCATGGACGCGGAGTTCATGCAGTAGCGCTGGCCCGTCGGCGCCGGTCCGTCGTCGAAGAGGTGGCCGAGGTGGGAGTCGGCGTGCGCGGAGCGCACCTCGACGCGCTTCATGAAGAACGACCGGTCCTCCTTCGTGCGCACGTTCTTCGGCTCGAGCGGCTTCGTGAAGCTCGGCCAGCCGGTGCCCGACTCGTACTTGTCGAGGGAGCTGAAGAGGGGCTCGCCCGACACGACGTCGACGTAGATCCCGGCCTCGTGGTTGTCCCAGTAGTCGTTCTTGAAGGGCGGCTCCGTGCCCTCGTGCTGGGTGACCCTGTACTGCAGCGGCGTCAGCGTCTTCCGCAGCTCGGCGTCACTGGGCTTGGTGTAGGTGGTCTCGTTCGCGTTGCTCGTTCCCATGGCTCCCTGCCGTGTGGCGTTCGTGCGGGTGGTGTTCGGGTGCGCCGTCTTGGTCTGCGCGTCGGCCGGCCCGTTACACGCCGCGAGGAAGCCGGCGGCGAGGGCGACGAAGGCGACGCGCACGGCCGCGCGGTGCGTGCTCGGCCGGCCGAGTGGTCGGGTCGAAGTTCGGGTCATCGGGTGCCTCCTCGCGTCTCAGCATGGCCGCCGCTCTTCCCCCAGATCGCCTGGAGCTGGCGGTCGCGGCCGCAGGCCAGTCGGTATGCGTTGTACCGGGCCGGATTCTTCCGGTGGAAGTCCTGGTGATACTCTTCCGCCGCGTAGAAGGGTGTTGCGGCGACGATCTGCGTGACGATGGGGCGCGTGAAGCGGCCGGAGCGCTCGAGCGCGACCTTCGAGGCCTCGGCTTCCTTCCGCTGCGCCTCGTTGCGGTAGAAGATCGCCGAGCGGTACTCGGTTCCGTGATCGCAGAACTGGGCGTCGCGGGTGAGCGGGTCGATGTTGTGCCAGAAGACGTTGACCAGGCCCGCGTAGCTCACCTTGGCGGGGTCGTAGACCACTTGCACGGACTCGGCGTGCCCGGTACCCCCGGCGGACACCTGCTCGTACGTGGGGCTCGCCGTGTGTCCCCCCATGAAGCCGGACGTAGTCGACACCACGCCGTCGACCTTGTCGAAGAACCGCTCGACGCTCCAGAAGCAGCCGCCGGCGAAGGTGGCCGTGTCGAGCGCGGCGGACCGACCGGAAACGGACGCCGCGGGCAGGCGGGGCGGGCTGGCGTCACCGTCGCGACGGCCGCCGAGCAGCAGCGCGATCGCCGCGGCGATACCGGCGGCGAGGCCGACCGGCAGGGAAATGCGTTTGGTGAGCATGGAGGGTCGTCTCCCAGGAGTGCGGCGGGCGCGGTATCTGACGACATCGCCATTCACGACGCGCCCGAGACCAAAGGGAAAGCAGCCAGCCCGGGGCCGCGCGAAGGTTCTGGGGGGCCGGCACCGGGAGATTGGTCGCTCGCATTATAGATACGTCGGGGACCGGGTGTTGGATCTATGTGAATTCCGGGTCTCGGGTCTCGGGTCTCGGGTCTCGGTGGCCGGTGGCCGGCCGTTCCACTCCCTACTCCCTACTCCCTACTCCCTGCTCTTCGATGCACCTCTCGCTCCTCGGCAGCGGCAGCAGTGGCAACGCGCTCGTCGTCGAGCACGCGGGCAAGTACCTGATGGTCGACGCCGGCTTCAAGCTCCCGGTGCTCGTGGACCGGCTACGCGCGGCCGACGTCGCACCCTGGTTCGTGGACGACGTCGTACTCACGCACGGCCACCGCGACCACGTCGTCGGAGCGACCGACGGAGCCAGGATCTACGGCTGGCGAGTGTGGGGAACGCTCGGCACCGTGTGGCAGTGGCGGGCCCTCCGGCACGTGGACGTGCGCCCGTTCGCGCCCGGCGAGACTATCGAGGCGCCGCCGTTCCGCGTGCGGACCGTGCCCACGCTCCACGACGTCGCCGACTCCGCGGCGGTGGTGGTAGAGGCTGAGGACGGCGGCGGGCGCGTCGGCGTGGCGACGGACCTCGGGCGCGTAACGCCGGCCGTGCGCCGGCTGCTCGCCGGCGTGGACGTGCTCGTGATCGAGGCGAACTACGACCCCGACCTACTGCGCGCGGGCCCGTACCCGCCGGAGCTGCAGGCCCGGGTCGCCAGTGACACCGGGCACCTGAACAACGAGCAGGCGGGCCGGCTCGCCCGCGCCGTCGCACACCCCGGGCTCACCCACGTCGTGCTCGCGCACATCAGCCAGCACAACAACACGCCGGAGCTGGCCGTGCGCACCGTGCGGGCCGCACTCGCCGGCACGCCCTTCCGAGGCGACGTCCTCGCCGCGCCGCGCGATCAGGTGCTCGGGCCGATCGCTGTCGGGGCCGCAGAGCTACAACGAACGTTGGCCGCGGATGGACACGGGGCCGCGGATCACCGCGGATGAACCGCAACCGCCGCGGATGAACGCGGATCGCTCCTGCAACCGGGGGCGAGCGCGCGCTGCCGGATGGGCAGGGTGCTCCGGGGCCGCACCGGTCGACATGGCGTGTGCAAGCGCCGCCGCGCCGGGCGTCTCATGGGTAAGCACCCCTTCCCGAGGTCTCGCATGCTCGTCGTCCCACGTTCGATGCTGCTGGCCGCCACCCTGCTCGCCGGCGCGCTCCCGCTCCCGCTCGCCGCGCAGGGGCGGCTCATCCCGCGCCCCTGCCAACGCGGTGACTGCCCGCCGCCGGTGCGCCCGTGCGTTGCCGGCGAGTGCCCGCGGCCCGGATTCGCCATCGCGCGCTCCGCGAGCGACGTCCGCGTCGAGCTGCGCGACCGTGTCCTCCGCTACCAGGTGGACGAGCGCTTCGTCAACCACGGCGGCGTGGTGGGCGAGGCGGACTACGTCTTCCCGCTGCCGAAGAACGCCGCGTTCGAGGGACTCAAGCTCGAGATCAACGGCGAGCTGGTGGCCGGCGAGATCATGGACGCCGAGCACGCGCGGCAGACGTACGAGGCGATCGTGCGGCAGCAGCGCGACCCGGCGCTCGTCGAGTGGATGGGGCACGGGCTGCTGCGGGCCCGCATCTTCCCCATCGCGCCGGGCGAAGAGAAGCGAGTCGTCGTGCGCTTCCAGGCCGTCGCCGAGCGGGAAGGGGACGCGTTGCGGGTGGAGTACGGCAGAGGGGCAGGGTCTGAGGGTCTAGGGTCTGGGGTCTGGAGGACTCCCCGAGACCCCAGACGCCAGACCCCAGACCCCCGCCGCTCGTTCACCTTCCTCTACCCGGACGACGGCCAGTACGGCACACCCTACTCGCCCACGCACGCGCTGCGGACGCGCCGCGAGAGCGGCAGACGGTGCGTGGTGGAGGTGGAGGGCGACGCGTCGGACGTGACGTTGCTCTTGCCGGTGCGGCGGGCGGAGG
>Ga0307416_100001798_pt1 | contig 11907 bp, 8 predicted proteins | sample DK1Cmetagenome_2_FD_203821 | JGI IMG/M metagenome (GOLD analysis project Ga0307416, IMG submission 203821) | Maize rhizosphere microbial communities from greenhouse at UC Davis, California, United States - DK15-C-3 | ecosystem: Host-associated > Plants > Roots > Rhizosphere > Soil | place: USA...
CGATCATGACCGAGCCTGTTTACCTGGACAATGCCGCCACCACGCCGCTCGATCCGCGAGTTCTGGAATCGATGCTTGGGCACCTTGGCGGTCGGCGCGGCAATCCTTCTTCGCTGCACGCATTCGGAGGCTCGGCCCGTGAAGGGCTGGAGGAGGCCCGAGACTCTGTAGCCTCTCTGATCGGGGCTTCGCCCGGGGAGATAGTGTTTACCAGCGGCGGGACCGAATCAGATGACGGGGCAGTCCTCGGTTTGGCGAGATCTGCCGGTCCCAACAAGCGGCATGCGGTCGTCTCGAGTGTCGAGCACGCGGCGGTGCGGGAGGCCGCAAGACGCCTGGAACTCGAAGGGTTCGAGGTGTCCTGGATCGGGGTTGACGCCGACGGCATCGTCGATCCTGTCGAGTTTGCCGCAGCGCTGCGCCCCGATACCGCTCTTGCCGCGGTCGTATGGGCGAACAACGAGGTCGGCACCGTCGAGCCTGTTCCCGAGCTCGCAGAGATCTGCGCCGATAGGGAGGTTCCTTTTCATGCCGACGCCGTCCAGGCCGCCGGCAGGGTGCCTATCGACGTTTCGGAGACGCCGGTCTCTACGCTGGCTCTCTCGGGGCACAAGCTCTACGGTCCTCAGGGCGTCGGCGCCCTCTACGTGCGTGAGGGCGTCTCGCTCGAACCCATCATCTACGGCGGAGGACAGGAAAGGGGACTGAGGAGCGGCACCCAGAACGTCGCAGGGATCGCAGGCCTTGGCACGGCTGCCAGGCTGGCCCGCGAGGAGATAGAACCCCGCGTCGCGCACGAAAGGACGCTACGCGACCGCGTCATGGCCGGAATGGAGGCCTTACCAGATGTGTTTGTAAACGGGCATCGCGAGCGGCGATTGTCAAACAACGTCCACCTCACTGTATCCGGCGTAGAGGCCGAAAGCCTGGTCCTCTTCCTCGATTCGCTCGGCTACGCTATAGGGAGTGGCTCGGCCTGTTCCTCGGGCGGGCACAAGGCTTCACCGGTCTTGCTCGCGATGGGGTTGCCCGAGCGAGAGGCGTTTTCCGTCGTCAGGATCACAGTCGGCAAAGACAACACTCCAGAAGAGGTCGATGGCTTCCTGGGGGCGTTCTCGACCGCGGTTGAGCAACTACGAGAGATCTCCCCGCTCTACGCGGGTTGAAGGCGGGTTACGTATGTCCGAACGTTACAGACCGCAGGTCGTAGACCACCTCGTCCGGCCGCGCAACGCTGGTGAGATTTCCGATCCTTCTGGCAGAGGGGAGTCTGGCGACGCCGCGTGCGGCGACGTAGCCTGCTTTACGGTCGGGATCTCGGACAACGTGCTGAAGCATGTCCGCTACAAGGTCTACGGCTGCGCGGCGTGCATCGCCGCTGGCTCAGCCCTTGCCGAACTGGTCGAAGGCCGACACCTCCTCGATGCCGCCCGCGTTTCGAAGGCCGGCCTGGTGGACGCGCTTGGCGGACCCCTACCCGCCGGCAAGGAGCATGCGCTCACGCTCGTCCTAGACGCGTTGCACAAGGCCTTCGAGGACCACTGGAACCGCAAGGCTGGCGATATGCTCGACGCGCACAGAGGGCGGGGAGCCGGCGGCAAGAGCGTCGTGGCCGCGATGAGCGGGGGCGTCGACTCGGCGGTCACGGCCCTGCTCCTCAAAGAGGCTGGCTATGACGTCGCAACTGTTACATTCCGGCTGCACGACGGCGAGAGAGGCAGCCGCTCGTGCTGCTCGCCAGACACGGTCCTCTTCGCCCGGGACACGGCGCACAGGATGGGCCTGCCACACTTCACGCTCAACCTCAAGGATCTCTTCGACAGGCGTGTCATGCAGGACTTCGTGGGCTCCTACACCGAAGGCAGGACGCCCAACCCCTGCGTCGCTTGCAACGCTCACGTCAAGTTCCACGCCTCGTCGTTCCTGGCGGACGAGCTCGGATTCCACCACGTCGCAACGGGGCACTACGCCAGGGTGGAGGAAGGCCCTACGCTCGCGCGCCCCGTGGACGAGAGCAAGGATCAGACCTACGTCCTCTGGCCTGTGCCGCGGGAGCTCCTGGCGCGTACGATCTTCCCCCTCGGCAAGTACCGAAAGACAGACGTCCGCGCCATCGCCGAGGAGAGGGGCCTGGCCGTCGCCTACACCCCGGAGAGCCAGGATATCTGCTTTATTCCCGATGGGGACTACCGCGGATTTATCCGTAAGAAGGTGGCTGCCAAGCCAGGTGACGTCGTCGACGACGAAGGGCGGGTCCTCGGCCGTCACGCCGGCGTTGTCGACTTTACCGTCGGACAGCGGCGCGGACTAGGCGTCTCCGCGCCGACGCCGCTGTACGTGAGCGAGGTAAGACCGCGTTCCGGGCAGGTAGTCGTAGGACGCAGACAGGACCTCGAGGTGCGCGAGGTCAGGGTGAGGGATCTCAACTGGTTCCTCGACCCCGAGCAGGCCGCTTGCGTACAGGTCCGCTACAATGGCTCGCCGGTTCCTTGCACGGTCGAGGAGACCGCTAATGGAGGGCGGGTAGCCTACCTCGACGAGCCGGTCATAGGTGTTGCGCCGGGCCAGTCCGCTGTGTTCTACACAGGGGACGGGGAGCGGGTCGTCGGGGGTGGCGTCGTCGCGCGCAGAAGCTCTTGAGAGCGGTACCTTTTGCGTGCAATCACAGCTATAATCCGGGTTTTTAGGGATCCCGGACGGAGGTGCTGAAGGGTTTGGAACTATTCGTAGAGCTGATGAAAGGGTTGCTCTTCGCGGGGATAGCCGTCGCGTTCTTCGTCCTCGCGTGGATGTTCTTGAGGCTGGCGAGGATCTTCTCGACCACCGAGCAGACGATCAAGGACGTCTCGGGGCAAGTCGTTCCGCTTCTCGGGAAGACGCACATCACGGTGGACAACATAAACAGCCAGCTCACGCAGCTCGACGAGGCCGTCGGGGACGTCGCAGGCATGACGGGCGAGCTCGACCAGACAACAGCTGTGATCACACGCGGCGTAAGGGGCGGTGTGATCAAGGTCTCCTCTGCGACGGCGGGTATCTCGCGAGGGGTAAGCACCTTTCTCAGCGGCGAAAAGCGTCCTGAGAAGGAGGAGTAGCGGTGGCGAGTTGGGGTAGGGTGGTGGCCGGCGTCGTGATCGGGGTGGCAGGCACGATCTACGCGACGAACGAGGACGTACGCAAGAACCTGCCTAAAGCGGCCCGAGATCTTCCCGACAACGTCCGTCGCCGCTACAGGAGCGCGGTGGCCGCGGCGCGCGAGGCCTCCGCGAGCCGTCGGGAGGAGATCCTGCACGACCTCGAGGAACACGGCGGCGGGAACCACGCCGCGCGCGGGGTTGAGCCCGACGCCGGGAATGCGGCGATGAACGCATCGGATGAAGATACATCCACAGATAAGCCCGAGCAACGTTAAGGAAGGGATTGACTTGACCGAAGATCATCCGCAGGAGTACGCTTACCTGAGGCTTCCACCGCAAGAAGAGTTGCGTTCCTGCGTCGGCCTTGTGCTGGCAGGGATGGCGGCACGGGCCAGGGTAGGAGTGGGAGGATTGGAGGAGGCCGTGGAGGTTCTGGAGGGCTTTCACGCCGATGACGCTCCAACCCGCTTTCGCTTCTCTTTGGCTGGGGATGGGGTTCTCGCGGAGGTCGAAGAGCCGGCCTCAGGGGGGAGCACAAAGACGAGCTGGCGCACAGTAGTCGAGCTGGTGTCGTGAGCCGGCGGTATCGCAGGCCGGACAAGGCGCGCACCCGGCGCTTGCTCGTGCGCTACCACAAGCACGGGGACCAGAACGCCCGTGAGCGGGTCATCCAGGAACAACTTCCCCTGGCCGAGTTTTTGGCCCGCAAGTTCGCAGGCCGCGGGGAGCCCCTGGACGACCTGATCCAGGTCGCCTCCGTCGGCCTGATAAAGGCAGTGGACCGCTTCGATGTAAACAGGAAAATCGAGTTCTCCACCTACGCGACCCCGAACATCCTCGGGGAGATCAAACGCTACTTTCGTGACAAGGGCTGGGCGATGCGGGTCCCCCGCGGTCTGCAGGAGCTGCGCCAGTCGGCGAAAGAAGCAATCCGCAACGAGACCGTCAGGACGGGTCGGTCGCCCACGCTGCAGGAGCTCGCCGAGAAGCTGGACGCTGACGTGGAGGGTATTGCGGAGGCGCTGACCCTGGGGCGGGCTTACAACACGGCCAGCCTCGACGCCCCAGTGAGCCAGGACGAGCCTGAGGGGGACACGATCATGGACTTCCAGGCCGACGATGAGTCCCCGATAGAAGGGTTGGAGGACAAGATCCTGCTCCAGGAGGCCATCGAGGGCCTCAAGGGCCAGCAGCAGGAGATCCTGAAGCTCCGCTTCAACGAGGGCAAGACGCAGACCGAGATCGCGGACCACATCGGCGTCAGCCAGATGCACGTCTCCCGCCTCCTCAGGCGCGCGCTGGAGGACCTGCGGGTCGAACTGGAGTACCTGGAACATGAGCGCGAGATCAGCAAATTGTCCCCGGATGGGGCGCATGCAGAGTAGCGAGATACGACGCCGGTTCCTGGACTTTTTCGGGGAACGGGGCCACAGGCTATACCCCAGCGCGTCCCTGATTCCCCACAACGACCCTACGGTCCTCCTCACCACGGGCGGGGTCCAGCAATTCATCCCCTACTTTCTCGGCCAGGAGAGGCCTCCTTCCACGCGGGCGATGAGCGCGCAGAAGTGTTTCCGTACCCCCGACATCGAGGATGTAGGAGACTGGCATCACCTCACGTTCTTCGAGATGCTAGGTAACTTCTCGTTCGGGGACTACTTCAAGAAGGAAGCCATTGAATGGGCCTGGGCGTTCGTCACGGAGGAGTTGGGCATCGAGCCGGAGCGCCTGTGGGTAACGATCTTCGAGGGTGACGAAGATGCCCCCGAGGACGTGGAGGCAAAGGAATATTGGATGGGCGTCGGCGTGCCCGAAGAGAGGATCTTCGGCCTCCCCAAGAGCGAGAACTGGTGGGGTCCGCCAGGAGAGACCGGGCCGTGTGGCCCGTGCTCGGAGATCTACTACGACCACGGTGAAGAGTTCGCCAGGGGCGACCCGGCCGAGGACCCGAAGTACGGTCCCGGCGGCGACGAGGGAGATCCGCGCTTCCTCGAGATCTGGAACCTCGTCTTCAACCAGTACGAGCAACTGAAAGACAAGTCCTTCGTGCCCTTGAGCAAGACTGGCATCGACACCGGCATGGGATTGGAACGGACCACCGCCGCGGTACAGGATGTTCTCTACCTCTACGACACTGACCTCTACGCACCCATCTTCCAAGAGGCAATGGAGTACACGGGCGTCTCCTTGGGAGACTCCGAAGCCACAGATCGCGCGCTGCGCATAGTCGCCGACCACGCGCGCGGCATGGCCTTCCTCATCGCCGACGGCGTGAGGCCAGGAAACCAGCGCAGGGAGTACGTACTTCGCCGCATAATACGCAGAGCGATGTTGCAGGCACATACGCGCCTCGGCATGAGCCCTAGCCAGCTCGCCGGGCTGGCTGAGGTCGTGGTCGACTACATGGGCGACTTCTACGAGGAGCTACGGTCTGCGCGGGAGGACATACGCCGCATCGTCACCGGCGAGGCTACCAGGTTCGTCGAGATCTACGAGTTGGGTATGTCGCTTCTGGCTTCCGAGATAGAGCGGATGCGGGGCGGGCACTTCCCTGGTGACGTGGCCTTCATGCTGCACGACACGTACGGCTTCCCTGTGGAGGTGACGCGGGAGGTGCTCGCCGAGAGGAGTCTGTCGCTCGATGAGGCTGGTTTCGAGGCTGCGATGGACGCGCAGCGGGAGCGTGCCAGGGAGGCCATGCGGGGCTACGAGCGGGTCGTTGCCGCGTTCGGGGACCAGGAGATCAGGAGCCGCTTTGTCGGCTACGAGCGCGAGCAGGTAGAGACGAGGATAGTCGCCATAGAGCCCGTGCCCGATGCCGAGGGAGAGGTGTACGTCGTATTGGCCGATAACCCGTTCTACGCCACCGGTGGAGGGCAGGTGGCTGACGGGGGTTGGATCACCTCGGAGGACGGGCAGCTCGAGGTCTTCGATGCCATCCCGGCGGGAAACTATCAGGTGCTCAGGGCAAGGATCGAACGCGGCGCGTTCGAGGTTGGGGATGCGGTAACGGCCTCCATAAACAGGGTGCGCCGCCAGCAAATAGAAGCGAACCACACGGCCACGCACATCCTGCACTGGGCGCTCAGGGCGGTCCTCGGCCAGGACGTCGTGCAGGCAGGCAGCTACGTCGGGCCTGACAGGTTGCGCTTCGACTACCGGCACGCTGGGAAGGTCACAGACGATGAGATCGGGCGCGTGCAGGAGCTCTCTCTGCAGAAGATAACCGAGAACCAGCCGGTCAGGTACTTTACCACCACGCTAGAGGAGGCACGTAACCTCGGCGCGATAATGCTCTTCGGGGAGAAGTACGCGGACCTGGTGCGTGTGGTCGAGGTCGATGGATTCTCGCGCGAGCTGTGCGGTGGGACGCATGTGCGCGGAACCGCCGAGATCGGGGCTTTCAAGATACTCTCCAACAGAAAGCACGGCGCCGACCTCTACCGCATCGAGGTCATAACAGGTAGGGAAGCACTCTACTACCTTACCGGGGCGACCGAGAAGGCAGAAGAGGTCTCGGAGGCTCTGAAGGTCGAGATCGAGGACCTACCAGAGGCCGTAGGGCGGCTCCGCGAGGAGGTACAGACCTCCCGCGAGGCAGCCAGGGAGCGGGCATTAAAGCAGGGTCTCGAGGACGTCGGCGACCTCGTTGAAGGTGCCCAGCAGGTCAACGGAACCAGGGTGGTAACGGGCCAGGTCGTCGCCGCAGACGTCAGGGGATTGCGCCAGATCTCCGACGACGTCAAGAATCGTCTCGGCGGTCCTTCCGCTGTGGTGCTGGCCGCTGCGCTCGAAGGCAAGGCTGTTCTGGTCGCCAACCTTCACCCCGAGGTCTCCCGTAGGGTCGAGGCCGGGGAGATAGTACGCGAGGTCTCGGGCGTACTGGGAGGAGGCGGGGGTGGCGGCGCGACGATGGCCCAGGCCGGCGGCGGCAACCTCGAGGCTATCCCCGACGCCCTCGCGAGGGTACGCGAGATCCTCGACCAACGTCTCGCGGACCCGGAGTAAGTCCTGTCGCCAGCCGACCGCGGGCGTGTCGCCGCCCTCGACCTCGGAGAGGTGCGCACCGGCGTTGCCGTCTCAGATCCCGGAGGCGTGATTGCCAGGCCACTCGAAGTGATACCGAGCGGTGATCTATCCACTTACCTGCGCCGGCTGGTGGACGAGGAGGGCGTCTACGAGGTCGTCGTCGGGGTGCCGAGGACGCTCGGTGGGGAGGTCGGCTTCCAGGCGCGCAAAGTTTTGTCTAGACTGGACGCCTTGAGAAGAGAGTTCCCTGGCGTGCGGTTCGTAGAGTGGGACGAGCGGTTCACGACCCGTCTCGCCGGTAGCAGCGGCAGAAAGAAGGGGACTGTGAGGGTGGACCACCTGGCGGCTGCGCGGATGCTACAAGAGTACCTAGGGGCGGGGGAGGGTCCTTGAGGCGCTCCGATAAGAGCAAGCCACGAGACCGTGAGGAGATCGATGCCAGGATCGTCGCCGTCCAGCAATCCGCCTCAAAGGGGGTCCGCCGCAAACGCCGCTCGAACGCCGTGCTCGGCGTCCTTCTCGTGCTCGGCGTTCTGGGGGCCATCTTTGCCATTTACTCCGCGGCAACAGGTGGCAAGAACGAGCCTGCGACTGGGGAATCGGCGAGGGTTCAGGTCGTCAAAGGCGATACGCTCTCGGACGTCGCCGCCAAGCTCCAAGAGGCAGGGATCATAGAGAGCGCCTTCGTCTTCGAACTGCAGGCCAGGTATGAAGGCTATGGTACGGAGATAAAGACCGGTCGCTATACGTTCCAGCCCGGCCAGGATAGCGGGAAGATTCTCCATAAACTGACCGTCGGTCAGGCCGCTCCTACGATCACGGTCACGATCCCCGAGGGACTCACGATAGAGGAGACCGCGGGGACCGTCGCCGCGGACAGCAGTGTCCCCGCGCCCGCGTTCGAGAAGGCTGCGCGTAGAACCGACTACGGATACGCCTTTCTCGACAACCCTAGCGTCAAGACAACAGAGGGGTACCTCTTTCCTGCCAAGTACGATTTCGAGAAGCGCGTTACCGCCAGGCAGATAGTCGACAGGCTCCTCGAGCAGTATCTACTCGAGACCCAGGACCTCGACTTCGCCGATGCGAAAGAACGTCTCGACCTTACGGAGCATCAGGTCGTCACCGTGGCCTCCCTGATCGAGAAGGAGGCCGCCACCCCAAAGGAAAGGCCGCTTATAGCGTCGGTGATCTACAACCGCATGCACGAGGACATGCCGCTCCAGATCGACGCCACGATCCAGTACGCACTCAACAAACCCAAGACGAACCTCTCGCTCACAGACCTGAAAGTAGACTCACCTTACAATACCTACAAGAACAAGGGTCTGCCACCAGGACCCATATGCAGCCCCGGACGCGAGTCACTCCAGGCCGCGCTGAACCCCGCGAATACCAAATACCTCTACTACGTCCTACAAGCCAACGGTGAGAAGCACTTCTTTACCAAGAGCTACGATGATTTCCTCCGGGCGAAAGCAGAACGCTAGAGCGCTTTGCAGAGGTTATCTGCAAAGCGCGCATTTCAGCGCGCTACGCCCTTCGGGCTTCGCTTCTCAGCAGGGGCGTATCAGTCGTGACTGACTATCTGACAAGCCTTGCAAGTCTGAGGTTTTTCGTGGAAGATCCGTCTTTACAGGGCCGATCCGCGCAGGAGAGTGTCTACTTGTGAGGCGTTCGAGCCCGCCGAAACTCCTTGAGGGAGCATATGTGGCGCGCGTTGAGGTCTTCGTGGCTTCCGCTCGTGTGTAGGGGAGCAGGCCTGTGGCCTACTCCTTTTCAATGCTGGCGAGAGACGAGAGGGCGAATTTGGGCAAGCAGTCGAGCAAAGGGAGACTTGGAGCAGGGATCACACGCCGGAGGTTTCTCGGGGCGCTCACGGCCGGAACCGCCTTGGTCGCACTTTCCGGCTCCCTTGGTTGCGAGCCGAGCTCGCGGACCAGGGCATCCGCCGCGCCCCAGGGACCTGGACAGGCCAGGACTTTCCGCTCACGCCCTGATCTCCGTCCGCCCGCCATCAAAGTGAACACGAATCTGCCTGGCACGGCACCTGGCCACATCTTCGTCTCGCCCAAAAAGGGTCCAGGAGAGGAAGCTCCCACCGAGGACGCGCCGCTAATAGTCGACTCCAGTGGTGAGCCTGTCTGGTTCCATCCGCTGAAGGATGCCGAGGCCGATGCTTTCACCTTCGAGGTTCAGACATACAAGGGAGAGACGGTGCTCACCTGGTGGGAGGGACTCCATACTGGTTACGGCCAGGGCGAGTACGTGATCTTCGACCATTCCTATCGCGAGATAGCCAGGTTCGGGGCCGGCAACGGCTACGAGGGGGACCACCACGAGTTTCGCATCACGCCAGAGGATACGGCCCTTATCACGATCTACAGCAAAGAACAAAGGGATCTCTCAGGCGTGGGTGGTCCTGTAGACGGTGTCGTGCTCGACGGGATAGTCCAGGAGATCGACATCGAGACCGGCGAGGTTCTCTTCGAGTGGCACAGCCTCGACCACATCGGGATAGAAGAGTCTCTCTACGAACCGCCGCCCGACCTCAAGGCGGCTTTCGACTACTTCCACATCAACTCCATAGATCCGATTCCCGGCGGATACCTGATCATCTCGGCCCGCAGAACTTGCGCTGTTTACAAAGTCGACCGCAAGACGGGAGAGGTCGTCTGGCGTCTGGGCGGGGAACAGAGCGACTTCGACATGGGATACGGTACCAGAACCGACTGGCAGCACGATGCCCGCCGCCACCCCGACGGCACGATAACGATCTTCGACAACGGCGGGGTCGAAAAAGACGTACAATCCCGCGGCATAGTGGTCGAGGTCGACGAAGATGACATGAGCGCTACCCTGGTAGGCGAGTACACGCATCCGGACAAGATACTCGCGGCCACCCAGGGTAACCTCCAGGTGTTGCCCAACGGGAACGTGTTTGTCGGGTGGGGCAGCGAACCGTTCTACTCGGAGTTCGGCCCGGACGGCAAACTGCTCTACGACGCCAGCTTTCCCTCCCAGGTCGAGTCTTACAGGGCTTTCCGCTTCCCGTGGAAGGGTCAACCGGAGGATCGGCCCGCAGTGGTGGCCGAAGCCGGGCCGGACGACAGGGTAACGATCTACGTCAGTTGGAACGGCGCTACAGAGGTAGCCACCTGGCAGGTGCTGGCAGGTGGCGATCCTGACAAGCTCGAGCCCGCGGGCTCAGCCCCCCGCAAGGGCTTCGAGACCGCTTTAACGCTGTACACAGGTGAGCCTTACGTCGCTGTCGAAGCCAAAGACAGCTCTGGCAGGGTACTCGGTACCTCCGAGGTGGTCGAGCCAGTAGAGCCTTCCGCTTCGACGGACCAAACCCGCTCGTAAGGAATCCTGCAGGAAAGTGGACAAACGCCGGATACTGCTTCGATGGTTCGAGGCCGCCGTCACGCTCGCGGTGATCACGGCATTCGCCGCTATCGGCCCGTTCAGGGGTACCTTTGCGCCGATACCTTGGGTCATGTTGCTCTCTACCCTGGTCTTGTTCTTGACGCCGGGCATTTTACTCGTGCGCTGGTTCTTCAGGGACTATTTTTTCGGCGCCGCGCTCGCGCCAGCGGCTTTCGTCACGAGCGTCGGCCTCTTCGCACTACTGGCAGTGCCCATGCTCATCTTGCAGAGCACCCTGGACGCCTACCTGTGGGCCTGTGGCACGATCATCGCCGTCTGTTGGCTGGCCGCTGTGGTTTTGATCTTCCGCCCCGAGCAGGCAAAGAAGGGTCAGATTGGCGTTGCGCTTTCCGACCGAGGGGGGGTGCTCTGGGTGCCTTTCGCCGCCCTTGTCGCTGCTCTCTCATACATCGCCAGGAACACGGCCCCGAGCTACTACGGTGACATCTGGATCTACCTTTCGTGGGTCAGGGAGTACCTCGGAGGCGACAGGCTCGCCTCCGTCGAGCCGTTCTTCGGCAGTGCGGTGGGCCTCTCGCGCGCCAGGATCAACGGCTGGTTACTGGAGCAGGCGGCGGTCTCCAGGGTCTCGGGGGTCGACCCCGTAGAACTGGCATTCTCATACCTGAACCCGGCACTGGTGGTTGTAGCTTTCCTGGTCTTCTACGCGCTAGCGCGCATCCTGTTCGAGAGCGAGAAGGCGGCGCTGTTGTCCGGTTGCCTTTACGCTCTGTTCTTCCTTACACACCTCAGCCAGTCGCGCATAGCTTGGGGAGGCGAGTTCGTCCAGCGCCTGCCCGAGGACAAACTGGTCGCCAAGTTCCTCTTCTTGCCCTTGGCCCTCGCTTTCGCTTACGCGTTTGTGCAAGGTGGGGCGAAGCGCTATTTTCTTGGTTTCTCGTTCCTGTGCTCTGCCGTCATGGCCGTGCATCCCATAGGTTTGGCGATCATCGGGATCTCCATGGCAGGGTTCGCCGTATTGCACCTTGCCGCCAACCCTCGCAGCCGCGCGGCGTGGACCAAGATCTTGGCGATGGGCCTGACCGGTGTTGCGATCATCGCCGTTCCGGCAGCCCTCGTTTCGTCGTTTACCGAGGAGTCGCTTTCGAATGCTCTGGCCGATTCCGACATCAACTCCGGCGACCCCGATGTGCTGCGGAACATGATCTTCGTCAGCCCGGAGAGAAACCGCATCTTCGAGCTGGCAGACGGCTCGTACATGATGCACCCTTCTTTGCTCCTCGATCCCGTGATCGCCACCGCCTTCGTGATCGGGCTTCCTTTCTTGCTCTGGCGACTGAAGAGGAGTCTG
>Ga0307416_100001799_pt1 | contig 11906 bp, 8 predicted proteins | sample DK1Cmetagenome_2_FD_203821 | JGI IMG/M metagenome (GOLD analysis project Ga0307416, IMG submission 203821) | Maize rhizosphere microbial communities from greenhouse at UC Davis, California, United States - DK15-C-3 | ecosystem: Host-associated > Plants > Roots > Rhizosphere > Soil | place: USA...
TCCACCGGGGCGCTCCGATTGCCGAGATTAGATTAATGACTCTGGCCTGCATGATGTAACCAATTCCTATGCGAAAGTTATTGACAATCAAACCCAAAGGCATAAATTATCATATTATAACACTTTAGCACGCGGCCCATAAAATAAACGTATAATGGCCAGGCACAAATGGCCCGCACAGGTGCCGAAATCAAGCTTTAGGAGCAATAGGTTCGTTTTTCGTGATAGAAAGAGAGTAACGAACGGACATTTCATGGAAGATTAGCGTGGACCGTTTCCGTCGGGCTCATAAATTACGTGTTAAAAGCCCTTTGATTAGAAGTATTGTTCCGCTGAGTTCTTCTTTTTTCAACGGTTGTATAAAGATTAAATCAGGGACAATCCATCTCTGATAACGGTTCCCCGGGAACAAAACGCTGATTTGTTCCAAAGTAAATCATGCCTTCATCGTGAAACAGTAAAGCCCAGTTCAAACTGTTATCAATAACTGTAAGGTCATCGGAAGATTCGTAGTAAAATGAATCGTAATATTTGATCAGAATCTTCCATGGAACGATCATCGCCACATCAGGCTGCCAGGAAACGTAAACGGATGTCTTAAAAGCAATTCCCCGTTCATATAGCCATTTCTTGATGTCTGATTTATTCCCATTAGAGATATCAACTTTATCAACCACGCGAAAGAAATTATGCTTGAATGGAATCTGTTCGTGCAAATTCGTGTCATTAATAAAATTCCATAAAAAGTTTGAAGCTTCCTTATCCAAATGGCCTCAAGAGACTAAGATGCTGATCTAAAAATTCATCAGAATTATCATTCGTAAAACGCCATTGTAAGCGAAAATCTCTTAATGGCGTCGTGTGATCATATACATTACTGAAATCAATTCTCATTGCTCTAACACAGTCCCACCCAGTACCAGAGGTCAATTTTCTTTCAAACTATCCAATCGCATCCGGATTTTTTCCGGATTGAATCTTTCTTCCTCCGCTCTCTTGGTGAGCTCTACAGCAAGCTTTCTCTGCTTGTCCGCCTCCGCTTTCTGAATGAGCGCGAAAGTGAAGAATACTATAATTAAGACAGTCTGTGCAACCAGGACAATGATGAATTTCCTTTTCATATTTTCTTTCTTTAAAACCCACCGATCATAAATATAAATGACTGCAACGAAGGGTAAGGTTAATGAGCGCAGGATTTCCCAGTGTTCCCCTGGCAGTGGCATAATCGTATAGAATGTAATTGGATAAATAATCAAAAGGACAACACAAGCCAGCTTCAGGAAATCAATCATCGTCCTGCTGACTTTCCTGGTAAACCGGAGGAAATAGGCGACACCCAGGCCAGTTGCCGAAATAACCCATACAATTTGGCCCATAATTTCACTCCCATAAACAAATAACGCCTGGCTTAAAAATAGCGCTATAACAAACCCGAAAATCCAGTTTTGATAGTCAGTTTGGTCGTTCCTCAGCGAAAGCGCTTTATCATCGAACTGCCCGTGATATCGCTTTGAAATGAACCAATCCTGGTTGTGAAAAATCGAATTGACTGGTAGCGCCGTGATAGCTTTAATTAATGTCTGGTGCAGCGCTTGGTACTCCTGATCGGACAACGTAAATATCTCCGGAAGCTGGAGTTTATAGGCAAGTGTAACATCACCATGCTTTCAAAGGATACAATCATATTCCACCTTATAGACAGGAAATACTTTGAATAATGGAATGGATTTTGTCCATCGCTATTGATGTTTAAGATTGACGAAATGGATCTGGCTTCGCAGATAAGATCCGAGGGAAGACTGCGGCTGGCCATTTCCTCCAGCAGTCCGTATTGTCCATACTTTGCGCTGAGGCCATACACAAATACAAAGAGAAATGAACCCAATACTATGGTCAGACCCAGGCAGAAAAACATGTTAACGCCTGCGATATACATGACCGCAAACATGATGAGGAGCAAAACAAGTCCTGCGGCCAGGTAGCCAATGTACTGCGCTTTCAGCACCTTGAATTCGATAGGCTTGTTAATGCCCTTGTTGATCCGATGAACGCTTGTTGATCCGATGAACGCTCGTTGCCATGAGTTAAAACTTAAACGCCAAAAAATGATCTCAGCACGGGGCCACAATGACGAGGAAAATGCAGCTACCAAACCATGCTGCCGCGACTTTTCCAGTATCCGGCTCCCCGGCATTCCATTTTTGATAGACCTTTACAGCTCCGATTAATCCTACAACGGCACCAATTGCGTACATCAACTCAGTGCCCGTATCAAAGTAACTGCGAACCTGTGTTGCAGCTTCATTGATCCCCGCGTTTCCATCCTGGGCGTACGCTATCACATACGTCATACCATACACTGATAGAACAAGTCCAAGAGCCCTACCCTTTTCACCAACCTTGTCACATTACTTTTTATATTTTTTTATTCGTTATTATCCTTGACTTGTTCTCGTGGCCACCAACTGTCAATCAGACCTGCCTCGAAGGCGCATTCATGCCTGATGGTATCGTGAATGAATACCATTATGGATTCACGGTACTTTGTTCCAGAGAGATGCGCATAGTTTGACAGCAAGGATTGAAACATCGGCGTCGCATCCGCCTTTAATCCGCTACTTTCCTTTACCACTATCGCCAGCACCTTGATCTCATGGAGAAGGTGGCATACAGAGTTGATCAGAATGTCCTCGTCCGAACGTTCAGCATTGGATCCATTGGCACGATCGATAACCACGTCGTGAGCCTCGACAATATGCTCATGTTTTTTAGGGCTGTCTTTTCGGATCTGGCCCATGAGGGGATGATTTGGACTGGGTTCCGTTTCGGCTCCATTTGGTTGTTGGGACCTCTTGAACCGTGCGATGAGGTCGTTGGAGTAAAATAGGAGGACCGAGACGACATAATATGTCCCGAGTGCGATCAGCGCTGTATTTAAGAACTCTTGCCAGGAAATCGCACTGAGATAGCTTCCGTGATTGATTACGGAAGCTAAGGTGTGGGCTAGAAAACGCGGTTATTCACAAGTTGGGAGGAAAGGGGGAAAGATTTTTTAGTCATACTGTTGTTATTCTTTATTCTTTGGGACTCAGCATCATAAGACACATCTGAGGCTTTAGCCTATACCATTTCCTGATCAGCCAACGGTCGGACAACACAGCTTGGTCGATTTTGGTACATGGGAAAACATAGATGATAGCTCTAGAAAGTGAATCTTACACCGAACTCACCGCTTACTCCCCTGCTACGGATCTTTTGATCGGTTTGATCGTCTTCCCGCGAGTGCGAGTCATAGCGGATAATCGGAGTTAAAGCAAGGAGGTCCGTGACGTAGAAATTGTATCCCAGGCCACCACCAATTGTGAACAGCTTGTCTTTTTGCTCATTCCTGTCAGAGCCGATCTCATTCGTAGTTTTAATTCGTCCGAAGCCTACGCCACCCGTTAAAAAGAGATGTTGTAATCCGTCGATTGGGGCATTTAGTGTGAATTGCGGCATCACCGCATATTGAAACTGCCTGTCAGATTGGTCCTGGTCCTGGTTTTGTTCGGTACTGCTACTTAACCGAACTTCCGCTCCCAGCGCGACATAAGGAAATACATAGTAATTATAGTCCGCCTTAAAGGACCACTCGCAAAAATCTACATCGTCGACGACATTGTCTTGCATCCATTTATAATTTCCGACACTCACCATGGATCGTGTGGAGACGCCAATAAAACTCCGTCCCGGCTGGTAGAAATGGGAAGCATCCATGTCTCTCATACTTTCCGGTTCATCTTTGCAGTTCAGATAGCTTCTTAAGTTAAGGGAAAAGCGGAGGCCGCCTTCATCGAACTCACCCAGTTTCCCATAGTCAGTCGACTTCCCGTAATATGATATTTGCGGACCAAGATATACGTTCCCATCGAGCAGGATAGGTGCGCCAACTTCTAACGAATACCCCACAATATTTCCGGTTTCTTCGAAGGAATTCGTTCCTGATTCAGCAAGTGCTTTACTTTTTCCGAGGCCAAATCGCACCTGTCCGTAAATGCCAAAACGCGGTCCGAACCCATATCCATACGTTGCACTTAAATACGCGGTCATGTCGCTGGTGGTGATTTCGATTCCATTGGTGGACTTAGCCCAGTCATATCTTATATTGGCGCCGATTCCGAAATTATTTGCAACGAAATAGGTTGTTGACAAGTTCGCCCCAACGTTTTTCTCCGTGCCTGTCTCTTGGCCGTTCTGCACTTCTTTCAAAAAGCTGAAGTCGATGTTTCGTGTAAGTCCTAACTCCCAGTTACCTCGTTGAAATAGATTGCCTGAAATCGGTGGGGTTTCTTGCGGGGCTGGTGGCGCTGGTGCTGTTTGTTGTTGTGGGCCAAGGTGCGGGCCGAACAGGTTGAGTCGGTGCTGGTTGCTTGCTCGCACGAATGATTCATCCAGTGTATTGATTTGTCGCCACTCGTCTTTACGCGTGTTATACCTGGAGATGTTATATCTGCCGTCGGAGCGTAATTCCCACCTCGTCCCACCAGTTTTGTTCCCATCCGCATCATAATTATAAGAGGTACCCAGAATTGGCTTTCCATTCTGGTCAAACCTTTCTTCTACCGTACTGTGCAGACGCCCTCTGTCATCATAACGGGTAGTTGTCGCTGTGGTCTCGACCTTATCTCCATCTATCGTTTTTTTTATATCATGCTTTTCCCGTAGGGTATTATTGCGATCACGTATTTCGATAGTTGTGGTCTCAACGCCAAAGTCATCCGCTGTTACTGTCGTCGTTTTTGTAGCCGAACTATAGTCATTTTCATTATAACTTTCTGTCTTCGTAGAGACCACACGCTGCGCAAATGCACCCTGGGCAACCAGAAGGACCAAAAAAAATGTTAAGCATGTCTGCAGACGGGAGAAATAATGTATCATAACTTTTCTTTTACGGTTAATGTGGACAGGAAAACTCTCAGACAGTTATTGACGCCTTCAGGTGGGTAGGGTTATGCGGCACTCTGGCGTTGGGCCATGTGGCAGGACTAACTAGCCGAGTGTGTATTGACGGAAGATTGTTTCCCCACGGCCGACCGACATCTATGACGTTGCCGCCTTCTTGCTGATCAGCATCAAGTTGATAACCCGTAGGAAATTATTAAGATAATCAACCCGCTCAAGGGACCAAGGCTGATCAGTCTTATTTAATACTATGAAACTAAATCGGAAATTTTCGCCTCTGCTAAAGGTGTTACTGGGTGTCCCGTCTTCCTTAAGTAAGAGGGACTGAAACTGAATGTCTGGGTCGGCCTTTTGTATTGTCGCAGATGTGCAGCTGACTGCGAAGATGGCAAGGATTCCGCAAATGACCAGCGATCTCTTGATGTGTTTCATAATAACATAATCAAAGAGCATCAACCACAGTCCTCATTAATTTTCTTAACCAACGTCTGTGGCAAACTCTGGGTGAACTTTCGCCCAAGATCGTGAATGAAAAAATTGATGCAAATGAGCGATATTTTGAAAATCCATGATTAATATCATTTAGAAGCCACGTCAGTAAGAAGTCAAACCGAATCAAGTATCCGTAAGACACACTGCCGGGATGATAAGTAGCATATCAGTCACTAACATCTGGCCCCAAGGTATTGATCAAGATATTATCTCCGTCAGTTTGCTATAGCTGTTGCCAGTGCAATTGCTCTTTCTCTCTACCGAGGCCTTGTAGCTTTTGACTTATATATGCGTCCGGTAAACTGCTTGATCTCGCGGTTGAAGCGATCAGTTCCAGGCACAACGGGCTGATTCCGCATCAGAGGGGAGCGATCGTCGGAATGTAATACCCCTTAGTCAATTTCATTTAATCGTACAAGCAACCTTTCCCTAAGAGATTCTATAAAAGTTGTTTGATCCTTTTTCCTTAGCCTGATCTCCTGAAATACCCTATAGTAATTACCCAAAGAAACATTAAACATGCTCTCAAATTGGACGCAAATCTGCTTAACTCTCACATTTCCGTTATTGAAAACCTCTGAAGCCTGCAAGGCATAGATGAGCTCTACCAGATCCGTTTTCGCTCTCGTCCACGAGTGCTGAAGTTGCCCGTTCTGGATTAGGGTCCTTAATTCTTTGGATGCCTGACGGGATATAAAAACCTGATCATTTCAGCGCACCAGGTTTCTGGAAACGATGTGGTCATACTTCGCTGAAAAGCGTTCATCAAAATGCGACGGTTATGGCCCATCACCGTATCTTGGAAAAGTAAACTGGTCGTTCTCGTCCGCCTTAGACAAGACGTAGGGATAGAGTTCCTGATGACGAAACAGGAAGCTTTGAATGCTCTGGAGTTGCTCCCGGAAGAACGCAAGCCTAGCGTCATCCGCATGAGCAATTTCGAATAACTGAACCATAAAAAGCTTCCTGAAATATAAAAGGCGGCTAATAAAATCCGGCTTAATATGTTTAAAGAAGGCGGCCTCCTTCTTGATGGACCTAAACTTACTTAACGACATATCGTTTGAACTCCCTCACATATCGGCCAACACAGTCAATGAGCAATGACGTCCACTTTAGCGGGTCAGACTGATCAGTGGAAATCGCGTCAGTTTCCGCTTCCATCTTCAACTTCAGTTGTTCGAAAAAATCGTTTAACTCCATAAAAAAGATCTCGCGGAGTGTTACCGTCAGGCTCGTAGGTAATGTCTTCAAAACCCCTTTGATTTGAAGTATTGCTCCGCTATGCGTTCTTCTTTCTTCAACGGTTGGAATGGTCAATCACAGACAAATCGATCTCCGAAAACGGTTCCCCGGGGCAGAATGCGCATTTGTCCCAAAATAAATCACGCCTTCATGGTGAAACAGTAAAGCCCAGTTCAAACTGTTATCAATAACTGTAAGGTCATCGGAAGATTCGTAGTAAAACGAATCGTAATATTTGACCAGAATCTTCCATGGAACGATCATCGCCACATCAGGCTGCCAGGAAAGGCAAACGGATGTCTTAAAAGCAATTCCCCGTTCATATAGCCATTTCTTGATGTCTAATTTATTCCCATTTGAGATATCAACTTTATCAACCACGCGAAAGAAATTATGCTTGAATGGAATCTGTTCGTGCAAATTGGTGTCATTAGTAAAATGACATAAAAAGTTTGAAGCTTTCCCGGTAAACCGGAGGAAATAGGCGACACCCAGGCCAGTTGCCGAAATAACCCATACGATTTGGCCGATAATTTCACTCCCATAAACAAATAACGCCTGGCTTAAAACAAACCCGAAAATCCAGTTTTGATAGTCAGTTTGGTCGTTCCTGATTCTAAAAGTATGGCTCCGGGTAATCCATAAAAGAAATCAAGTTCTATTGAGGGCATGAAACGGAATTAGTTATATATCTGTACAGAACTGACTGAATACACTGCCCATACAATTTAAAAAATATTTGAGCGTAAACGAAAAACGATGCTATAACTTCGCGTAGCCAAAATATTCTCGAAGTGCAGAAAATAGTTGATTTGACAAATCTAGCCACCCTGCCCATTCGAAAACCTTATTGACCTTAGTAGCTCTGACGACACTTGTACCCACCAACCTTATTACCTTCTATGTTGCGAACGCGCTCATTTTGCAAAGAATGCACCACGTTCAAACAAGCATGAGAATAGCACGAACGGAAACCATTGCCGACGTGTAGGACCCGTCCTGCTCTCTGAAGGTGCCGGGGCGTTATCTGTTTACACGTTGATTACCAATCGCAGTCGAATAAGGTAATAAGATTTGGGATATATTATATCTATCTGGCTACGAACGTAATAAGGTTCGAGTAGGGAGGTTTCAATTTCCTCATATCCTTACTTATCTTCTGGTGCCCACCTTCGCGTAGATCTGCATCGTATGGAAATTGTTTTTGTGCCTAAGCATCGCACTCACCCATTTAAAAGTGAAAAGATGATCCTCGCGCGTTGAACCTGTCTAAAGTGTTGCCCGTCATCTCCAACAAAGGATCGATGCTTACGTGAAAGAGCTTGCGCGTAAACGAAAAAAAAAGGAACTCACATTTCATGCGGCGGGACATACTTTGCCACGACGGTGGCCCTTTCGAATCTCATTCAGACTGAAACGCATTTTAGTTCAATTTCCAAATAATAGGCTCACTACTGTTAAATCATGTCAATCCCCCAATCACGTGAATCATAGTTCAGACAATGGGCAGGCCTTGCGCGAAGGAGTTTGCCTTCGTCGGCGCTGCGAAACTAGTCAACGCCCAGGTTCTAAGCGTGTGCTCTCTATCCGGGATTCTTCGCTCCCGCATGCCTTTGCACTTGCATTCTCAGGCCTGCCCGCCGGCAGTTTTGGCGGAGGCGGATGACTGTTAACCAGACGGGCAGCTGCAATGACATCCCACGCGGTACTCTTAAATCATAGTAATCCCACCAATCACATGAATCATAGTTCAGACAATGGGGCAGACCCTTGCGCGAAGCAGTTGCCTTCGTCGGCGCTCCGAAATTACTCGACGCCCAGGTTTTGTAAGCGTGTGCCTTCTACCCGGGGATCCTTCGCTCGCGCGTGCCCGATCCCTTGCATCGCTCAGGATGACGGTTAACCGGAGTGGTTCGCTCGCACATCCCTTCGCACATGCAGAGCCTGCCCGCCCGCAGCTTTAGCGGAGGCGGAATGACGGTTAACCAGACGGGGAGCTGCAATGACGCCTCACGTGGTACTCTTAAATCATAGTAATCCCACCAATCACATGAATCATAGTTCAGACAATGGGGCACGCCTTGCGCGAAGCAGTTTGCCCTCGCGCGGGGTTCAGCAGGAATGTTTCAGGCGGTAGCGAATCCGTGCACGAAACGCACGGATTGATCTCAGGGGATTGCTTGGCGGGCGCCCGTAGCGCTTCCCCGCACCAACACAAAACCCACAGCATCGCTGTGGGTTTCTGTTGTGGAGCCGCAGAGAATCGAACTCTGGTCCAGAGAAGATAATTCCGTACCTTCTACATGCTTAGTCGATGTTTGTTGTCGGGAAAAGCAAGGACATCAACATCCTAAACTCCTCCTTAGTCGCTGTGTCTTATCCGCGCTTAGCAACATCACACGGAGCAGTTCTGCATAACGACACCGCTATCCAGCACCTGCAAAACGACAATGCTGAGCGATGATGGCTTTCCCGATCTTATCGGGACGAGGCTAATTTATCCTTAGGATAAATTAAGCAGCCATGGCGTAGTTAGACTCGCCAAGTATGTTTGAGGACTATCTTTCAAGGCTCTCATCCCATGAGCCTGCATGCTTACTTACGTCATTACGCATCCTGTCAAAACCGGTCGGCCCCGGTAAGTCAGTCGACAATACTGACCTGACTCCTAACACAAAATTATGTCGGAAAGTTTGATCATTAGGAATTGCAGAATACCAGTCAGTACTATGGCACAAATATAGAGGAAAATAATTCTACGCCGACTTACGCTGATCGTCTGTCACAGTCATGACCGGTTTATTAAACTGATCCTCTTCCGTAGAACCCTTCAAAGCTGTAGTCGACGCAAGACCTGAAGTTACCGCCTCCTGCACCGCATCAAAATAACCAGTACCAACAAACGCCTGGTGTTTCACTGCCTTAAAACCTAATCCCTGCAACTCAAACTCTTTCTCCTGCAACCGGGAATAACCCTCCATACCCTCTCTTCCATAGGCATGGGCGAGCTCGAACATACTGGCATTCAAGGCGTGGAAACCAGCGAGCGTAATGAACTGAAACTTGTATCCAAGCGCGGCAAGATCTTCACAGAAACGCAGTCGCTCAGACCGGTTAAGCTTTAATGCCCAGTTGAAAGACGGAGAACAATTATAAGCCAATTTTTTTTGCGGGTAGCAAGCTTTGATCGCATTCGCAAATTCGCGCGCTTGTCCAATGTCAGGCTTTGACGTTTCACACCAGACGAGGTCCGCAAATCGGGCGTAAGCTAGTCCCCTGGATATAGCCTGCTCTATACCATTCCTCACTTTATAAAATCCTTCGTGGGTGCGATTCCCGTAAATGAAAGGCCTGTCATTCTCATCTACATCACTGGTAATAAGGGTGGCTGCATCTGCATCTGTGCGGGCAACTATCACTGTCGGAACATCCATCACGTCGGCCGCGAGTCGCGCAGCTATCAATTTGTCCACAGCTTCGCGTGTTGGCACCAGTACTTTGCCGCCCAGGTGACCGCATTTCTTTGCAGACGAAAGCTGATCTTCAAAATGAACACCGGCCGCTCCTGCTTCAATCATCGCTTTCATCAACTCAAAAGCGTTCAGGTTTCCACCGAAACCGGCTTCCGCATCGGCAATGATTGGCGTCAGCCATTGAATGTCTTCCTGCAAATCGCTCATCGCATGAATCTGGTCTGCCCGTAACAAGGCGTTGTTTATTTTTTTGACTACAGCAGGCACGCTGTCGGCGGGATACAAACTCTGGTCGGGATACATGTGGCCGGCGAGATTGGCATCCGCAGCGACCTGCCATCCACTGAGATAAATAGCTTTCAATCCCGCCTGTACCTGTTGGATAGCCTGATTTCCCGTAAGGGCCCCCATTGCGGCTACATAGCCGTCACGTTGCAAGAGTTCCCAAAAGCGGTTTGCACCTAACCGGGCCAAAGTATGATCAATTCGTACAGTCCCGGAAAGTCGCACAACTTCTTCGGCGGTGTATGGACGTTCGATTCCAAACCACCGGGGATTCTCTTGCCAATCCTTTTTCAAACTGGCTATGCGTTCTTGCTTGGATGCTTTCATATGTTTTGGTTTTAAAGCCGCCGTAACAGACGGTAGCGCAATCGATTGAATTCAATTATTGAGCCTATTTCCTCATAGATGCCGCACGATACGTGTACATCAGAAAACTCCTGCGGACTTCATGATAAGAAAAGCTGTTTTTCAGCGGCTGTGAAGCTCCCTTTCATCTTATAAGGTGAAAGTTTTTTTTCTGAGTCTAACTGCTTATTAGTGTGGAGCAATCCATTTAGGGATAAATGGTGTAGAAACATTTACTCAATGGCCGCTGGAATTGGTGCCTGAAGCTTTCGCCAAGCCGGCGGCCAATTATGACGCACCAAGCGCTCTAGACCGCAAGAAAATTGCTTGAAGTGGATTCCCGAACTGCAGTATCGTTATCCCACGAATGCACGACAGCAAAATCTGCGAATCATTTCGCATAAGGCAACTGCAAAGTACTGAAGATGAAACATGCGTAATGCTCAAGAACAAGTTTAGATGCAAACTTTATCTATCTCCAAAAATCTCTGCATCGCTCACGCGTAACTGTAAACTTTTTTATCTTGCGCATTGCAATGGAAAATTTTGTTGTCTCTGCGCGGAAATACAGGCCGATGGGCTTCGATGAAGTGGTCGGTCAGGAACATATTACCACGACGCTTAAAAACGCCATCGACAACAACAAGTTGGCACAAGCACTTCTTTTCTGCGGCCCTCGCGGTGTTGGAAAAACAACGTGTGCCCGCATCGTTGCCCGGCTCATCAATGGCTTCGAAGAACGCGCCGAACAGAATTCCCTAAACATATTTGAACTCGACGCCGCATCCAATAACTCAGTTGACGATATCCGTAACCTGATCGACCAGGTGCGATATCCACCGCAGTTCGGCAAGTTCAAGGTCTATATCATCGATGAGGTGCACATGCTTTCGAACCAGGCCTTCAACGCCTTTTTGAAAACACTCGAAGAGCCACCTTCATACGCGATCTTCATCCTCGCCACAACTGAAAAGCATAAGGTCATCCCGACGATCCTTTCGCGTTGCCAGATCTTTGACTTCAACCGAATTCAGATCAGCGACATAGCAAACCACCTTAAGAAGATCGCGAAACAGGAATCCATTCCCGCTGAAGATGAAGCACTTCACCTCATCTCTCAGAAAG
>Ga0307416_100001800_pt1 | contig 11906 bp, 9 predicted proteins | sample DK1Cmetagenome_2_FD_203821 | JGI IMG/M metagenome (GOLD analysis project Ga0307416, IMG submission 203821) | Maize rhizosphere microbial communities from greenhouse at UC Davis, California, United States - DK15-C-3 | ecosystem: Host-associated > Plants > Roots > Rhizosphere > Soil | place: USA...
CCGCGCGTTTCGTGGGAAGTCCCAACTGATTAGCGCTTTCTTTTTACAAAATAGTTCAACATTCCATGTCGGCGACCGGCGTGGATGCAAAGGGAGCGGCTGGTTTTTTGAAGAGAAGCGATCAGCCGCTCTCTTTTTTTCGCGGACAGCGGGAAATGAGATCAAGCGGGCGGCATTTCCATTTTGATCAGCCCTTCGAATTGGACATTATAACCAACGCCCTTCACCGGGACAGCCATTTCTTCGTCGGTGGTGCCGGTGGAATTGGCGATCCCAACGCTCGCGAAATAACACAAGGCACCGTGTGCCGAGGCATGCCTCACCAGGTCTTCGAACGCCTCCTGGCCCTCTTCGAACCGGCCTCGTCCGGGGTGCATGTCCGTTCGGACAACGAAAAAAGCGGACTCGCCGTCTTTTGAGGCGATGATCTGGGGATGCGTCGTGATATCAGCCTCAGAATCCGCCGATTCGATCATCCAGCCGTCCTTCATCAACTGTTTGCAGACGATCTCGATCCCGAACGAGTGGATGTCCTGCTTCGACATAAGTTCCTGTTGTGCCATCGAATAAATGTTAGCGGCGTGGGCAGCTTTCGGCAACGCCGCGGAATGTGGAAAGTCTTAACTCGATGTTATAGTTGCTGCATGATCTCGCAATCAGCCGCCCAGCCGGATTCACTGGACATCTCGGCCATTAAGCAGGCCCGCGACCGGATCGAGCCTTACGTTGTCCGGACGCGTCTGGAGAAGAGCGACACCTTGAGCCACAGGCTCGGAGCCGGCGTTTATGTGAAGTATGAGCTTTTCCAGAAGACCGGTTCCTTTAAGGTCCGTGGAGCTTTCAACAAAATGCTCGGCCTAACGGAGGCTGAACGATCCGGCGGTGTTGTGGCGGTCAGCGGCGGCAACCATGCACAAGCCGTCGCGTATGCCGCAAGGCAGCTTGGAATTCGGCCGATGATCGTGATGCCGGAATCGACGCCTCGCAACTATGTCGCCGCCACTGAAGCTTATGGAGCGGAGGTCGATCTGCAGCCGTCGATCGCGGATGCTTTTGCGAGGATCGAGCATTATCGGGCCGAAGGGATGGCTTTCATACACCCGTTCGACGATGCGCAGGTGATGGCGGGACAGGGAACACTCGGGCTTGAGATAATCGAGGACCTGCCGGATGCCACCGACGTGGTTGTGAGCATCGGCGGCGGCGGATTAATGAGCGGAGTAGCAGCCGCGGTCAAGGGTACAAACCCCGACGCCAGGATCTGGGGCGTGGAAACGGAAGGAGCGGATGCGATGGCGCGGGCCTTGGCTGCGGGACACCCGGTACGACTTGATGCGGTGACCTCCATTGCTAAAACATTGGGCGCTCCGGAAGTCTCCCAAGCGACTCTCGATTATGCCCGGGCGTATCTCGAGAGCGTGACCGTGGTGCCTGACGCGGAAGCCGTCGAAGCGATGATCTTCATTCTGGAAAGGCTCAAGGTTATGACCGAACCCGCCGCCTCGTGCACGCTGGCCGCCGCCGATCGACTGCGGGACAAATTCGGCCCGGAAAGCAAGGTGGTGCTTATTCTTTGCGGCGGCAACACCGGCGTGCGCGACCTTTGCGGTTATCTTCCGTGAGAAGTGTGATGGCGAGATGGGTCGTTACCGGTTCTCGCCGGTTCGCGGGCGCCGCTTGCGGTTGTCGAAAAAACTGGGATTTCGGGGTTCGCGTGGGTGTTTTTCACTGTACTCGAGCTGCTTCGCACGGGCCGCGAGCTCGTCCATCCTTTGCTTTTGCCGCTGCTCCCTCGTCGGAGGAGCGGCCCCGCGTTCGCCCCAATAGTACCTGAGTGTGACAAGCAATAATGCGGCACTCCCCAAAAAGGTAAGCAATATCACCAGCAGCAGGATCCAAGCAAAGCTGGACATATAATAATGCTAACAACGCAGCCGAGCCTTTACAATGTCCCGCTGCTCCCGCCGGCGTCTATCTTCTCGGGGTATACGAGGTCTTACCGTTCACTTTGAAACCTGACGCGTTCTTGAGAATCACCTTTATGGACCGGTTCCCGCCGTCCGAGCTGCTGTTCCTGGGGTAGTAGCCCAGCAGATAACGATTATTCATTTCATCCAGGATCCGCCGGTAGACCGCACTCGCGTTTTCCGGTCGGTCAAGGAATTGGGAGATCCCGCCCGTGCGAATGGACAATTGTTCGATCGCCTCAGCATCCCGAAGACGTCCCTTTGCCCAATTGCGCACGGCGAAGTGCTTCATCGGGCCTTGGAAGGCAGCCCTTCTCATCCTCGCTTCCCGTTTAACTGTCTGCTCGAGGTCGAGCTGCTCGTCACCGGCTTCCTCCGAAGTTATCTCCGCCGTCAGGCCCGGGATTACCGAGTAAACCGTCGTTCCCGCCGTCTCCAGGGCGTTTTCCAGATCGGCAAAGCTGCGCAGCGACCCGGCACATTCTCCGCGGGACCAGCGCCGTCGCCATAAGGCAAGCTGAGCATACTCATCCCCGTCGGTCTGAAAGATCACGATGGGCCGTTTGTCCCCGGAATTGAAAAGCTCTAAGACGGATGCATTGAGGGCAGTCATCTGCAGGCTTTTTCCGTAACGGCCGTCCCGGCTGTTCACCTTTAACCTTTCGAGCCGGCTTTTTAATTCGGATTTATCGGAGGTGAATCCGACGAGCAGCTCGACATCATCCGTTACAATTGCCATTCGGTCGTTAGCTTCCAGCATGTCGACCAGTACCTTGGCGGCCTCGACACTCGTTTCTATGTATGGGGCCTGACTTTGGCTGTAATCGATGACGAGTACCACGGAGCGGGCGATAGCGGCGGAAGCTTTGCCGAACGAAAATATCTCGATGTTCTGCTCGACGCCGTCCTCCTCGACCCTGAGGTCGGCAGCCGTCAGTCCTCGCACCGGTCGGCCCCTTTTATCCTTGACGGTAAATTCCGTGATCACGAGTTCGGTATCCACCCGTATCACGCCGTTTTCGGGGGCCGCGGCCACATGGGCCGGCCCGGGCTCTCGCGCCGGCGCTCCGGCACTTGTTTCGCCCTCGGCCCGGACGAGCCCGAGACGCTGCGGGCACCTGCCATCGGCCGGGCTTTGCGCAACTAGCTCATTCACGGCCAATAAGGCCGAAAACAAAACCAAATAGGAGACGTTCGCTCTCATTTGCCCACCTCGTGATCTATTTGTCTATTGTCGGGAAAACGATACGCCGAATTTGCAATGGAAGCAATGAAATTCTCCTTCCAATTGTCTTGCTTTTTTATTCCTGCGTGCCCGTTCGGCCGGAATGGGGAGGCGATGCGGAATTTCAGCGGGCTAATCGGGTATGTATCTGCGGGGACAGTTTGCAGAGATTCCAGCGGTAAGATGCGCATGTGGTCAACAGATCAAGGGGTGAACAAGAATGCCGAATAACAAGACAATACTGATCGCGATCGGGGGCGGCGACATCGTAAAATCGGAAGAACCCATGCGGGAAGCGTTCCGTTATCTGGAAAAAGTGAATGATCCCCGCATGATGGTTATGACAGTGGCGACGGACGAACCCGGGGCCGCCGCGAGCAAGTACAACAGTTTTTTCCGGTCCAGGGGATTGAAACACGTCGACGTCGTGAACGTCGATCAACGCGACGATTGTTTCAAAGAATCGTCGGTGGATAAAATGCGTTCCGCGGACGCCATCTTCTTCACGGGCGGAGACCAGTTGAACATCACTAGCTTGATGGGGGGCAGCCCGCTGCACAACCTTCTCCATGAGCGATTCGAGGAGGGCGTTCTTATTATCGGGACAAGCGCCGGGGCCGCGATGATGTCCAGTTCAATGATCATTTCGGGGACAAGCGACTCGGCCCCCCGAGTGAGCGCGGTGGAAATTGCACCGGGCATGAATTTGATCGACGGAACGATAATCGACAGTCATTTTTCGGAACGCGGGCGGCACGGGCGCCTCCTGACGGCGGTCGCCCATTATCCCCAGGCTCTTGGATTGGGCATTGATGAGAATACGGCGATCATTTTCCGGAATGGAGGATTTAAGGTTTGCGGGAAAGGGTCTGTCACCGTTTTTGACGGGAGCCAGATGCGGTACTGCGATCTGCCTTATCGGAAAGAGAATGAAACAATTGGAATGTTTGGGGTCGATGTTCACGTGCTGCCGTCGGGCTACTCGTACACGATGAAAGATCGGGCGCCGGTAGCACCGGAACTGAGAAAAATGGCTGGTGCGTCGGACGAGGATTGAGCTGCCGGAGTTGCTGACATGAGAGGTTCGCGGAAATGTTCATTTTAATTGAAAACGGCGACGTCTACGCACCGGAGTCGATCGGAACGCAGTCGGTGCTGATTGCGAACGACACGGTCATAAAGGTCGGGGACATCCCGCGAAAGACGGTCGAGGCGCTCGGTGTCGAGGTGGAAACTATCGACGCAGAAGGCTGTTTTGTCACCCCCGGGTTCATCGACCCGCATCAGCACTTATTGGGAGGAAGCGGCGAGGACGGCTTTGCATCCCAGACGCCGGAAATTAGCGCGAGCGAGATAATCCAGGCGGGCATTACAACCGTCGTGGGCTGCCTCGGGGCCGACACCACAATGAAAACACTTCCGGGCCTTCTCGCGAAGGTGAAGGGCCTGAAGGAAGAAGGTCTGAACGCGTATATGTGGTCCGGCGGGTATACGGTGCCGCCGACCTGCATCACCTCGACCGTCAGGGACGATATCATGTTCATCGAGGAGGTGATCGGCGCCGGAGAGATCGCGGTCGCGGATGAAAGGTCGAGCGAACCGACGCCTCACGAACTTGCGCGGTTGGCCCACGACGTCCACGTCGGCGGCATGCTCAGCAAAAAGGCCGGCGTGGCCCACATCCACGTCGGAGGCGGCAGGTCGCGTCTGAAGCCGCTGCGCGACGCGATAAAGGAACATGCGGTCTCGCCCGAATGGCTTTACATCACCCACATCTCGCGGTCGGAAAAGCTCATGCTCGAAGCGATCGACCTCGCCAAGGACGGCAGCTACATTGACATCGACACGGTTGACGACTCGCTCGCGGAGTGCCTTCGTTTTTATCTTGATAATTCGGGCTGGGAAGAAAAGCTTACCATTTCGTCGGACGCCTCGAAGACGAGTCCCGCAAACCTTTTCCAGCAGATCCGCGCGTGCATGGTTGATGAAAAGTTACCGGTCGAGACTGTCTTGCGGTTCGTGACCGCCAATACCGCCGATGCGCTCAAACTCCAGAACAAGGGACGAATCGCGGCCGGCAAAGCCGCCGACGTGCTTGTCGTGACGAAAAAGGAATTCCAGATCCGCGAGGTCATAAGCCTGGGCCGACGGCTGGTAAAAGGCGGCGCATTGAATTTCAAAGAGACGTTCCTGAATGACAGCAACCGGCGAATCATACTAGAAGGCGCAAAAGTGAACGGTAATGGCCATTCGAGCGGTATTCAGCACCGCGTTAAGCCAAAGGCCCGTTCAGCGAAGCCCGAATCGGGCGCGTGCGAGGGCAAGTGAAGAAACAAAAGGCGGCAGCATCGTGCGATGCTGCCGCCTTTTGTTTTGTCCCAGAATACCCGCGTTATGTTGCCATAAAGCCCAGGTTCGAAGTGGGGAAATTCGCCAGATGAGGGAAGACCGCGTTAAGGTCCTGGTCTGTCAGCCCGAACCATTTGCACAACGTCGCCGCATATTGCTCAACGCTCGTTGTTGGCAGCCACCGGCCTCTCGGGCTGCCGGTATCGATATCGTCCGGGCCGCCTGTTACCAGGTTTGGGAATATCTGGCCGGAACCGTCGGGCCGCGTGCTTCCGTAGATGTCCCCGCCGAAAACGGCGCCGCCGAGCACGAACATGTGATTCCCCCAGCCGTGGTCCGTCCCGACGCCGGAGCCGGCGCCGGAAGGTTCCATCGTCCTGCCGAAGTCGGACAGCGTAAACTGAGTTACCTTGTCCTGGATCCCCTGAACGCCCATCTCGTCATAGAACGAACGCATCGCCTGGCTCACCTGCGCGAGAAGGGCCGTTTGCCCGAAACCCGGGTTCACCTGATTCTGATGTGTATCGAACCCCCGGAGTTCCACGAAGAATACCTGCCGGTTAATGTTAAGATCGGTCCGCTTCTTGATCATCCTCGCAACCTGCTTTAGCTGCATGCCGAGCGGGGTGTTCGGGAACGGGGCGGTCACCTCCTGGTACGAGCTCAGTGCCGCGCTGGCGGACTGGGCCTGGTCCATAATGTGGCTGGTGGCTCGCACCAACTCCGAATCGAGATCGATCGTCCTAAGTTCATTGACCGCGGCCATTCGCGTATCCACAAGCGTCCCGCCGCAGCAGGAAGCGTGAAGGTACAGTGACTCACTTAGGGGCACTGCCGCGCTCTTGATAGCCAGGGGCGTAGTTTGCTGGCCGAGGGTAAACAGCTGCGCCCCATTGATAGAGGTTATCATCGGCACCCGCCCGGTCGGATTGCTCAGGGCATTGGTCCGGTCTGCGACCTTTCCGCCCCATCCTAGCGAACTGGGCGAGTCGGCACGTGACGACTGCTGCTGCTGGATCTGGTCAGAATGGGAAAACAACTGATACGGCCTCAACGAAGGCGTCTGCTGATACTGCGCTTTTGTCAACGGGCGGACCAGCGACCCCATGTTCGAAACCACGGCAAGCCGTCCCTGGCCCCACAGCTCGTAGATCCCGTTGTTGACGCCTCCCACCGACGGAAGCGGTCCGAGGCTGGAATGGAACCCATACGTCAGGTTCGACAGGCGCGAGACGCTCACCGGCAGCAGCTGATTCTGCGGGATCGCGAGACCCTGCTGGGTGCGCCCCGACGCATAAACTTGATAGTTGCTTATGTTCGCATCGGAGTGCAGGGGGACGAGCGTATTATTGCCGTCGTTGCCGCCATTCAACAGAATGCAGACAAGTGCCCGATAATCCGACGGCGGTGCCGCCGGTTTACCAGCCTGCGTCTGAGCGTTCGTCGCCAATGCGCTGGCTGCGGCGAAATGCCGGGCCTGCGTCGCAAGAGCCGCCATCGTGAGAGCCCCGCCGGCCCCGATCAAAAAATTTCGTCTATCTTGGTTCATGTTACAGCGTTTACCTTTGGATCTGGTATTGGGAAGAACTCGCGATCAGGTACATCACCTGCCTCGCCATATATTCGGCGTTAGGCGCAGTGCTGATGGAAGAGCGAATCTTCGCTTTCATCGCTTCAGACATCGTGCCGTGCATCATTTTTGCATTCAGCCGTTCGATCACGGTGTTACCGGTCGGGTCGGACGCCGCCCACGCAATTTCTTCCGTGGGATAAGTGTTGGTCCCGCACGGCGCCCACGGGGACGGCACTGCTGCGGTGGGCTGGTCAAAACCGATCCCGCCGCTGGCCGTAAATGCGTAGGCGATGTTGTTGCGGCGGACCGATGACCCCGTATGAGCTAAGGCGAACTCGGGCCCCCCTATGTCTGTCCCGGGAACCACCGCAAACGGCGAGTAATAACTGAACACGTTCGGCGGGTACCACACTTCCTGGCCCGCGTCCCCCGTTACCCACGCGAATACACCGTCACTCCTGTTTTGGCATGACGCCGGCGGCGTCGCCGGAACGTCGTTCGAATATGCGCCGGCCCCAACATTGAACATACGGAGAATGTTGGTCAGATAGAGGATCGGCTCTCGCAGTTTGCCATAGGTCGGATCTGTTTTGCGGCTGCCTCTTGCTTCCGGATCAAGCAATACTGCTTTCACGACGGCCTTCATATCGCCGCGGACACCTGCGCCGTTATTGTTGAACGCGGCTGCGACACGTCCTACGAAGGCGGGTGTAGGGTTGCCGGTTACCAAATGCTGAATCATCAGTTTGGCCACGAACGGACCGACGTTTGGATGGTGGAAGATATTGTCGATCGCCTGGTTAATCGACTGGTTCGCGTAAGCGATCCTCTCCGCATCGGTGCTGCACGAGCTGCACGCCGGAATGAATGACCCCGGAGCACCAGGGTACTCGAACAGGGTCTTGGCCGTTCGGTCGTGCTTGTCCGTATCCGACAAATACATCGGATCGATATAATTCGGCGATCCGGGCACCGCGCTCGGGCAGGCGGGGTTCAATCCATTGTCGCACCTTGTGAAGCCGGTAAATACCTTTGTGAACTCGTTGATCTTGGCCTGATCGTATGTCGGGATACGGTTCCCCTCAGTGTCCAGCATGAGGGTCCCGTCCGGATTTAAGCGGTCAAGCCCGACGGTGAAGAGCTGAAGTAGTTCACGCGGGTAGTTCTCGTTCGGGCTCATGCGGGTGCTGCGGACCATGTCGAGGTACTCGCCCATACCGGGGCTGAGCGACATCTCAAACATCAGGTCGCGGTAGTTGCCGAACGCGTGCCGGTCGAGGATCTCAATGTACTCCTGCATCCAACGCTGCATGTAAAGCGTGTTCTCTGAGATCACCCAGATCTGATGCAGAGCCCACGAGACTCGCCGCCGGAGTTGATCGTCGCCGTAAAGGGCCTCCTGCAGGAACCACTTCTGGTTGGTGTAAGCCCAGTAATAGGTCCTATAACAAAGGTCGATCTCGGGGCTGTCGCCGTAAACACCCCCGCAGCCGATCGCCCCGTCGTTGGGTTTCAACGGAGCATTGAGATGCGGGATCGTCGGATACGGCATCGCGATCTGCTCATCGATCCAGCGCCGAATGCCTATCTGCCGAAGCCGGAAATCGAGAGCATTCGTCGGGCCGAATGAAGCCTGTTCCATGAACCGTTTGCGGTCCCCGGCGGTGGAACCGCGCGACGCGAAGCCGGTCGGGACGGAAGATGCGGGTGCCGGCAGCAAGCCGTCGGGGTCAGGCGAAATTACAGGCCTCGAGCTAAGCCTTGCCTGATTGCTGGCGTTCCCACGCCACTTAACACTGATCGAGAGCCCGCCTTTTATTCCAGGCTGGCCGTTGTACCCGCCGGCGTCGAAAACGCGCACCTTCAAAGCGTACGTCAACTGCCGTTTGGCCACCGGTCGAATATCCTCCACCGCCAGGTGGAACTTTCTGCCGCGACCATCCTGTGCAGCGACGCGGAAGGCGTTCGGTCCCTCGCCGGACATCAGGTCGAGATTTCCCACGAAGATCAACAGGGTCGCGCCCGGGTAGATCTGGGCCGAGCTGGACACGGGTAGGTTGCCGCGCCAGCCGGCGACATTCGCGGTCAAGGCTCGAGTCGAATTCGCCTCGGTTATCAGTACCGGGTCCGGCGAATCCACAATGTCCTGGGAGAAAGCCGTGACAGCGGCCAGGGCAACAAACAAATGCAGGCACAAGTAAAATGCCCATTTTTGCCCGATCGAGCCGAGGGGAGAAAATTCCGAATGGTTCATAAAAACGTCCGACAAAATAAGATTATCTAAGTGGGGAAGATCTTCAGAATCTCTGCAGGATCCGGAAAAAGACTCCGAAACTTTGATCCTCTGCGTCATAACGCGAACATAGCCGCTCACCTCAGAGGCGGGCGGCCCGTCGCTTGTTGATTACGCAAATTCTACATTAGCAGACGCTTTTTTACAAAATGTTTTCTTCGGCCGGCCGGTACGATCTCGTTCACCTGACCGTTCGAGGCGGCCCCTGAGCGGCACCGCCTCGAACGGAAAACGGTTATTAACGAACATCACCATCTGGCCGCACGGTATGTGCTGCTCTGGGCGACGCTGCGGAATCCGGCGTCGTAGCCTTTCATGTAGGCATCACGGTAAGCCTGTTTGTACAGGTACTTGCTCCCGAAGTGGCCTTCGTAGCCGTTGGTACCGTTCCGGAAATCGCCTTCCTTATATGGATTATAGGTTTCACGCTCCATGCCGACCTCGTGGCCGTCGCTGAAGCCGTCGCGATAGCCGTAGTCCGCGGCAATGCGCTGCGTCGAGAAGTAATCGCCGTCCACGTCCAGGTCGCTGTACCGCCCATCGACGTAGACACGCGTTTTAGCGTAGGTGGTCGTTGCTGCATAGCTCCCGTTCCCGTTGTAGCCGTTTATAACATAACGGCTGCCGGCGACGGGGTAGACCCGTTCGGTCACGATAACACGGCGGGCGGACGTATATTCGATATCGTCGTCGTCGCAGTCGTCACCGCGATATTCGACATACTGGGGTGTGTATGCGACCTCGCGGACCGGGATGTAAACGGTGCGAACTGCCGGCACGGCCCTGACGGTTCGCCGGGCGACGGTGGTGTGTTTTGCCTTGCGGTATTTGCGGGCCGTTCGGCGAACCGGAACGCTCCTGACCGCCACGGTGCTGTACGCATCGGTGCATTCGCAATATTGCGTCTGAGCCTGGGCGGCGGTGGAAGCGAGAAATGTTGTGATAGCGAGAGAGAGCAGAGTTCCGAACATGCCGAAACGGCGGGCAGCTTTATTAAAGCCCATACGATTGTCCTCCTTGAAAATGGCGCGGGTTTGGGTCCCGCCACCGAAAAACAAATGTGTAAAGCCCGGCCACGGCGACCGTTCCCCTTTACGGCACTTTAAACTCAAAACCGTACGATCGGCCTCTTTGTTCAAAAGGCACGATCAAGCCGACACATTTGTCACAGGATTTTAGAATATGACTCGCGCTCGGAAGAATCAAGCATTTTTTGCTTTCCGTCATCGTCGCCGGACAGAAGGGAGCCCCCATTTCGCGGCTGGCAAATAGGCGGCGAGATTCGACCATGGGCAAAACTTAGTTCAGGTTCCGGTCTCTTTATGTACCAAGAGGCCCGGGCATTGTTTAGCTTGTTTCGGGAGATAAAAGTCGGAGGTATTTTATGGCACTATTTGCGACAATCCACCGGAATACTCCTGATCCGGAAAAGCTGATAACCTTGGCCCATCTGGCGGCCGATTTTAAGGAGAGGCGCCTCGCCGATCCGCATAAGCAACTGAACGTCGTCATTTTCGGCTACCTTACCGCAACGGCGGGCTCGGACACGGTAAAGGAAGAGATCGAACGCGATCTTATGAACCGTGCATTGGCTCCCATAACGAAGACCCTTGTCCATTACGGTGTGCCGGTCGATAGTTTATACATCGCTGAATTCATATTTTCGGGCCCTAAAGGCCGTCAGATCGACCTGTTTCTGCAACAACAAGGTGAATCGCCCAAAGACATGCCGAACAACACGCAGGCGCCCCGTGGCGGAGCGGTTGGTCCCAATTTTGTTAAGCCGGCAAAGGACGCCGGGCTGAACATCAGCACCAGCAAAAAAGTGACGCTTGAAGTGACCCTCTACGAGAATAAGTCCGGACGGCGAACACTGGTGCCGGAAATAAAGTTCAAAACGATTACGGCACTAACTTGGTTGGAGGCCGCTCAAGGGTTTAGCTCGCAGCTTACACTGTGGAAGCCAAAGCTCGAGGGCGTGCTGAAACGAATCGGCCAGCAGGCGAGTGCCGATAATATAGAATTTGCCCTCAAGGTCACATTCGACGGCGATGCCGCAAAATCGAAAGACGCCGCGGCGCAGATCTCGGCAAAGGTTGCGGCCTCGATCAAGGCCGCCCTGACGTTCAAGATCACAATTCCGGGGACGAAGCGAGAGCTGCCCATCGAGCTGTCGTATGCCTATGGCGGTTCGTACCGCGCGAATCACGAGGCTCCCTTGAACGGACGCTTTTCGGAGGAGAGCAAAGGGATGATCACGGTGACGTTATTCAGGTTCAATTCGTGGTAAGGCGTCTCACCCCGTTTCTTCAGGTACGGCCGTTCAGCCGTCTAAACCGGTCCCGCGGCTGATGCGGAAGACGTGGCCGTCGGGGTGCCGGACGTGGAATTCGCGGACGTTCCATTCCATGTCGGTCGGCGGGAAGGTGACGTCCAGCGCCTGCTCGACGCAGCGGCGGTGCACCTCGTCGACGTCGTTCACCCAGACCGACATCCACA